>Ga0315268_10004545_pt1 | contig 15058 bp, 14 predicted proteins | sample C1_top_MG_FD_204535 | JGI IMG/M metagenome (GOLD analysis project Ga0315268, IMG submission 204535) | Sediment microbial communities from Yellowstone Lake, YNP, Wyoming, USA - C1_top | ecosystem: Environmental > Aquatic > Freshwater > Lake > Sediment | place: USA: Wyoming | collected 2017-08-01
CCGTCAGCCTTCAACATTCCGTTGTTCAAGATTTACGCCGATGCGTTCAACACCGCTGGCCTCGTGATAGACCCGAGATTGCACGATGGCTTCAAATTCGAGGTGCACGACATCAAGCAGGCCAAGCGTGTTTTCTTGAACTGTCCCGAAGAAATGTACGATCTCTTAGCTTTGATAGGAATTTCGAGCCGTTACGTCGTAAAGCGCGTCTTCAAAAAAAGTGGTGAAATTGCGGCCGTGATAAGTACAGAGCGCCTCAGCCAGATAGCGGGCCACTACGTTGGCAAGGATGACCCAGTTGGCATCGTCAGGACGCAGTCGGGCTTTCCCGCCACGGGAGAGGTGCTCGAAGCCTTTGCGATGCCTCAGCTCGTGCCAGGATGGATGCGCGGTTCTCATCGCGGACCCTTGACGCCTGTAGCGCAGCGCCATGCTCGCCCGACGAGGTTCGATGGGCCGCCCCGCGTAATCGCGCTGGGCTTTCAAGTGAGCGATGGGGAACTTGTCGGCCCAGCTGATCTATTTGACGATGTGGCGTTCGACGGGGCACGGAAAACGGCCGTCGGGATAGCGGAGTACATGCGTCGCCATGGTCCGTTCGAGCCGCACCTGCTCTCGCCAGAGGAGCTTGAATACACAACGCTTCCTCAGGTTACTAAACGTCTAGATAAAAGGTTTGAAAAAATCAAGTGAAAGAGTTATCGTACCTCGTAATAATCTTTTATCCTGACGACATCCTCTGGGTGAGGCGTTGATACTTCTTTTATCAAAGTGTTTTCCGTTGCGACGATAGTATGCGGTGCCCCCCGCTTGATTGGGATAGCTGAGCCAGTTTTGAATTCTTCTTTTCTTCCCTCGAACTCCACGTGGCCAGCGCCGCTGATGATGTTGAGGGTTTCATCCCTCTGCTTGTGATAGTGGAGTGAGGTCTTGTATCCCGCCATTAGATAGAGCTCCTTTTCCATCAGTTCCTTCGTGAGGAGCAAAAGCTTCTCGTAGCCCCATGGTTTGTCCGTGCGGTTTTCGTACTCCTTCTTTACCTCTTCCCAGTCTTTCATGCTGTCGATCGATGCCCAGAACGGTATCTCCTCCTTGTAATATGCGATCTTTTTCATCTCCGCTAGTCGCGGAAAAACAGTTTTTTCGATATCACCGACTTTGAACTCCTCCAGTAAGCTGAGGATTTTTTTGGATAGGCAGTAAAATCCAGCGTTCATGTAGTAGTCTAATACAGGCTTTTCTTTGAATGATTCGATGTGGCGGTCGCCGAGCATGACGATGCCATATGGGCTCCTCATGCGCATGACGAACATCGATGCCAAATATTCGGTCGCTTTGAACTCTTGGACCATGCGTTTGATGTTGATGTCGGCCACCACGTCGCCATTGCTTACGAACACGTCATCGTTTGCAGCGTTCATTCCCAGCCGGATTGCGTTGAGCGTGCCGAGCGGCTTTTTCTCCACCACATATTCGATTTTCAGCCCCTTGTACGTGGCTCCATACTTCTTTTCGATTTTTTTGCTCAGGTGTCCGGTGAGCATCAAGACTTTATCGAAACCAGCGCTCTTGTAGGCGAACATTTGCCTGTCTAGGATAGTATAGCCCTTTTTTATTTCGAGCAAACCTTTTGGTATCTTCGCGGTGAGGGGGTAGAAGCGTTTGCCATGCCCGCCACACAATATCATGCCTATCATGTTTGTCGCCTTGCTCCACGCCTACATTTAAGTTTATTCTACTTAAGTCTAAAATAGCAAACTGGAGGAGTGTGAATCATCATTGGCGCCCGAAATATCGGTAGTTGTCCCCACTTACAATGAATCCGAAAATCTACCGATTCTCGTGGAAAGGACGAGGAGAGCGCTCGGTCGCACGAGGCATGAGATCATAGTGGTCGATGATAATTCACCCGATGGTACTGGAGAAATCGCCGAACGTTTGGCAAAAAAATACGGCAACATAAAAGTGATTCATCGTGAAAAGAAAAAGGGCCTGGCATCGGCAGTTGTGGACGGTTTCGAGCACGTTTCTGCGCCCGTCATCTGTGTGATCGATGCGGACCTGCAGCACCCACCAGAAAAAATTCCGGAGTTGTTCGACGAGATAAAAAGTGGGGCGGACATTGCTGTCGCCAGTAGATATGTGAAAGGTGGAGGCATAAAGGAGTGGGCAAAGGGCAGAAAAATAATTTCTAGGGGAGCAGAAATCCTTGTGCGTCTTGCCATACCAGGTTCTCATGGATTGAGCGATCCACTTTCTGGCTTTTTTATGCTAAAAAGGGACGTGATAAAAGGAGCTGAACTCAAACCTATCGGGTTCAAAATTTTACTTGAAGTCTTGGTGAAAGGTTCGTACAAAAAAGTCGTCGAAGTGCCGTATGTTTTTGAGAAGCGCCTGCGGGGCAAAAGCACCCTCGGTTTTAGAGAGAATTTAAACTATCTGAGACACCTGAGCCGGCTGGCACGGGCGAGCGGCGAGGCTGGCCAGTTTCTCAAGTTTTGTGTAGTAGGCCTGACCGGAGTTTTGGTGAACATGGGCCTCCTATGGGCGCTCACCAAATTCATTGGTTTCGACTATAGAGTTTCAGCAATTTTTGCCATAGAGACCTCAATTCTTTCAAACTTTACTTTAAACGAAATTTGGACATTCAGAAAACGGTCTAGAGCAGGTAGCCTTGCCGAGCGCATCGTAAATTTTAATATAGCGTGCATAATCGGTGCCGTGATTAATTTTATTGTTCTTGTGATGCTTACAGAAATATTTCACTTACACTATCTGTTTTCTAATTTGTTTGGCATAGCGTGTGCAACTTTGTGGAACTATTTCATGAGTGCGACGTGGGTGTGGAAAAGTGCCGAAAGGTAAGAGAAAGTCTTTGAACAAGCGGCTTGTTTTGTTGATTTTGATTGCGCTTGGAATAAGGTTTGCACTTGTGGGCCTCAACCACCCCCTTGACCTGCAGACGTGGCAAGGCCTGTTTGTAGATTTGAACAACAATAAATCACCCTACGAGACATTTGAGAAGCTAACATATGAGGCGCGCGCGACGCAGGGCGTTGGTTGGTCACAATCGCAATACTACATGTATTTTGCCTACCCCCCAATGCTAATCCCAATAGAATATCCGTTTGCAAAAATTTATGGAGCCTTTTATCCAACGCCGCCGGTCAACTTCGCGATTTCAGGAGTGGATCCATACCCCCAAGTCCCGCTTGCACTGAATTTTTTGTTTAAATTGCCGATTATACTGGCGGACATAGGCATCGCTTTGCTCCTCTACAAGATGACAAAAAGAAGCGAAAAATCGATGATCGCATATTTGTTCAACCCATTCGTAATTTTTGTGAGCGCATGCTGGATGTTTGATAGCATCGCGGCCTTCTTCTTGCTTTTAGCCGCATATTTTTTTGAACGTGGCCGATATGACTTGAGCGCGATATCGCTATCCTTTGGTTTTTTAACCAAAATTTTCCCAATTTTTGCGCTTCCTCTGTTCTGTACGGAGTTGATTCGTAAACGATCATGGAAGTTTTTGCGTTACGCTTTGGTTTTTGGTGCAGTGTCCGCCCTTTTTATCTTGCCATTTTGGGGTGGGGTTAAACTCAGTTTCGAATATCAGGGCGCGCGAGAGCCGAGCGGGCTGACGCCGTTGAGTTTTCATTACGCGTTTGAGGTTTTGGGGTTTTTGAGCGAAACGAGTTTACTACAATTGCGGTTCATCATTCTTCCAGCAGTTGCTAGTTTCTTATTAGTGGTGGGCATGTCCCTCATCTACGCCCATTTAGCAAAAAAGAGTATGCCGTTGCGCCAAAAATTGTTGATGGTTTTCCTCATGTATTTCATATTAGCAAAGAATTTGCACGAACCGCACATACTGATGTTAATCCCGTTTTTCATCTTGGAGTTGCACGAGAGATACTCATTTGATAAAAAATGGCAGTATAGACTGCTGTGGATATTGCCGTTTATTTATGCTATAGTGGGGGTCCCGCTTACGCGGTTCCTTTACGGGTACACAATGAATATGGGGATTTTATACCTCTTCGAGTTGCCTGTTCTAGCGAAAGGTATAATTCTCGGCGCTGTGGTGGTCATGTTTTACCTTACCTTGTGGAATGCTCTGATAACCTTGATACGTGGGCGGCCGGTAGTATCTTTAGAGGGGCTGCGCCAGAGGTTGAAAAGATGAAGAAAAGCAAAGCGGCGATCCGCTATCTTTCAAAACACATCGACAAGATTATCATCGTTTTGAGCTACATCCTACTTGCATTTCTTCTTCTAGCCCTAGTTCCTGGCATACTTTATCAAGAAAAGCTAGTGGAAGTAGGCATATGGCAGGAAACTCGAGAAATAAAAAACGATAACTTCATCATCAGGTACCACATGAATTCCGGCGACAATAAGCCGACCATACTTGCGTCCGGTGGTGATGAACTTTTGGCAGTGGATGGCTGGGGATCCACAATCGAAAAAAACAATGATAATTCACCTAGGAGCATATGGGATCATACTTTTAGAAACGTCGTCGCGCCGAGCTTTATCGTCCACGACATAACATGGGACAACTATCAGATGATGCAAACTGTGAGGTTGTGGGAGAACCGAGTAACTTTTGAATACAAATTTCTTTCGACAGAAAATGAAAATGTACAGCTGGCCTTGAGCCTCAAGCATCGCTACGATAACTACTCAACTTTGACGTTCGATAACATGAAAATAAACGAAAATCAGGAAAACAAACTTTTCGTGAGATATGCGGTGAAGCTTGAGTTGGACAACACTTTCGCAGCGGCAGGAAATGTGCGGTATTCAGTAGACAATGCGCTATACTGGCTTCGCCTTACGTTCTATGCCGAGAACATTCCGGCGGACAATAATTGGCACGATGTCGCGAGGCTCACGATGTCATATTCTTTGATCGAGCGAGAGCAAAGTCAGGAATGATTTTTTAGAGGTTGTTGGTGTGAAGCGAAATTTTAAAGTTTTGTTGACGGGCGGAGCCGGGTTCATAGGCAGTCACCTCGCCGAGAGATTGCTCGCGGATGGCCACAGCGTCGTCGTTTTAGATAATTTGTACGCCGGCAAATTGCAGAACCTCAAACGCTGCTCAGGCGATCCCAATTTTCGTTTCATCAAGGGCGATATAAGGGATAAAAAAACTGTGGATGGAGCGATGGCTGGGGTCGACGCCGTGATACACCAAGCCGCCATCACGAGCGTGCCCCTCTCCATAAAGAACCCAAAATTTGTATTTAGTGTGAATGTCGCCGCGACGGTGAATTTACTCAGATCGTGTGTGAAGAACGATGTGGCGCGATTTATCTTTGCATCATCGGCAGCTGTGTATGGGGCCGTAAAAAAGATGCCTATATCTGAAAATGCGCTGACCAAGCCGCTTTCTCCATACGGCGAGTCCAAGTTGCGCGTCGAAAAATACTGTCAAAAATTCTGGGACGAGCACGGACTTGAAACAGTTTGCCTGCGGTATTTCAACGTCTATGGGCCGAGACAGACGGCCGGGCAATACGCTGGTGTAATTTCCCGATTTTTTGACCGCTTGAGGGACAAAATTCCGCCAATTATTTATGGGGATGGAAAACAGACCCGCGACTTTGCCTACGTTGACGATGTGGTCGAAGCTACTGTCTTGGCGCTAGGTTGTAAGAAAGCAGCTGGAAAAATATTAAACATCGGCACTGGCAAGGCGACGAGCATCAACCAACTTTCTCGAACCTTTATGAAACTCATGCACCGCACAGGTGTTAGGCCCAAATACGTAGCGCCGAGGGCCGGTGACATCAGGCACAGCCAAGCGGACATAACAAAGGCCAAAGAAATCTTGGGTTACAAACCAAGGTTTTCGTTGGACCGGGGCCTCGGAAAGTTCATCGAGTGGAAGTTCAGCGTGGATTAAGAGCCCCGTTTTTTCTTTGTTTCCTTTGGTAAATATTTCGTAACGACTTTTTCCCAGTTTATTCTGAACATCGCAGTTACAGTCACGACAAGCAAAATCATAGCGACTATTGCGATTATTGGTGACCCGTCGACGAAGAGCTGTCCCGCAGTAGATCCGACATAGACGATGACGAAACTCATGAGGAACTTCCCAATTAAACACGGGATGAAAACTTTCCAGAGGTTATAATGGAGTAGACCAAGCGGTATAAAAAGAAGGTCATCGGGCAACGGCGTGAGGGCGAAGACGAAGACGGCTATGGGGCCGTAATATCTATGATTGAGCAACTTCACCATTGCGTCGAAGCGACGTCCGTACTTTCGTTTCACGTATCTTCTACCAAGATAGCCAAGACAATAACCGACGAGTTCTCCGGTCGCAGCCCCTAGGCCGGTTGCCAGCGCGAGTAAAAATAAGTTAAACTGGCCGGCAGCGCTTATCGCCAAGAGGGCCACCGTGTACGGTATCGGGATAAAAATTGCGCTGGCGCTGATGAAGCTCATCAGGAAAATTCCGATGTACCCAAAGCTACCCAGCGTTTGAAGCCATTCCCACATTTTACTCACGGTCGCCCACGGCTAGCCAGCTTCCCTTTGGCCACATCCCTCATTAACACGAACTTGCACTTTTTCTTGAGTAAATATTTAAAAACTTTATCAAGTCTCTGCAGAGCGACGTCGCCTGTGGAGAACCTGCAGTCAAATGGTGCTCCATTTATCTTGACGACTTCCCACACATGGTAATCTAGGACGGTGAGCGGTAGGGCGGCTAAGCATAGGCGCAGCACGCGAGTGGAGATCGCGGGGGGGAGACGGAGGAAGCTCGATGGCCAAGTGTTCGGGATCTCTACCAACTTGGGCAATCTTGGTTTTCTACCCATCTTATAACTTGCAACTGAGGCGTCGTAGACATAACCAGCTTGCTCGATAGCTTTGAATGTTTCGGTGTTCGTCTTGAAATTTGGGGCTCTAAACCCTGATGGTCGGCGCTCTACAACTTTGGTTAAAATTCTAGTAGCCAACTCGATTCTTTGAAGTTGTTTTTCGAAACTTAGCCTATCGAATTGTTCGTGCTCGTAACCGTGGCAGGCCACCTCATGCCGGCGTGAGATCTCCTTTACTAGCTTTGGATACCGCTCGGCCACCTCGCCAGTAACGAAAAAAGTTGCTCGGATATCATGCTTCGCTAGGAGCCCAAGTAAAAGTGGAAGTCCCTTCTCCATCCCTCGCCACGTGTTCAAGTAGGGGGGCACGTCTTGTTCAACGTCGATCGTGAGGGCGACATTACTCATGCTCTTCACACACCGTCTTGTAAAGCGCAAGGGTTTTTTCAGCAGTCTTCTCCCAGCTGAATTTTTCACGTACTGTCTTTTGCCCATTTGTCCCAAGGTGCCCTGCCAGCCGCCGGTCGCTCAGCACGCGCACTATAGCGTCGGCCAAAGCATCATCATCTCCTGGAGGGACGACCAAACCATCTTCACCGTTTTTGACGATTTCGAGAGCCCCCTGAGTTTGCGTGCACACCACAGGCGTACCAACCGCCATCGCCTCCAACAGCACCAAGCCAAACGACTCGAATAAAGATGGCAAAACGAAGACATCCGCTGCAGCCATGAGCTCTGCAACCTGCTCGCGCTGCAATTTACCAAGCATGAACGCGGACCTTTCCACACCCAGTTTCTTAATTTGGGCACGCAAGTTTGCAGCCTCAGTTCCCCCGCCGGCTATCGCCAATTTCGCATTTGGCACTGCTTTAAGGACTTTTGAAAATGCATTTACAAGATGCTCCGGCCCCTTCCTCTTGACCAATCGGATCGCTGTTGCAACTAGGGGGCCTTGTTTAACACTTAGCTTGGTGCGCATTGCTGAGCCATCCACATCGGTGTTGAATATCGACAGATCGACACCATTTGAGATAACTTCTATCCTATCATCCGGAACGCCCAACGCAGCACAAAATCCTTTTGCGGCGCCGCTGACCGCTATCACTCGATTTGCGTGTTTCATTGCAGATACTATTGGCCGATAAATAAGCCGCCATATCCCTCCCGACTTGTGAACTGAGTGGCACGTTAACACAGAGGGAATCTTGCGCTTGCGCGCCGAGTGTATGGATAACAGCGCCATGGAGGAGTAGATGTCTTGACCATGGACTACATCGAAGCCACCAAATTTGATGCATTCGTGAAGGCGGCGGGCGAGCCCAGCCGAAATCGCGCGATCCAAGCGCGGCATGACAAAACCCTTCAAGCGTTTAACTTCGACTCCCTCAAATTCATCTTCTTTTGGCTGGCCAGCATGGGCGTGGGTTATCACGACTGGCTCGGCGCCTAGTTTAGCTAGCGCCGTGCTCAACCCAGCCACATATAGCGGCGCCCCACCCATGTCGGGGATGAATTCATCTGTGACCATCGCTACGCGCACGATACCACCAACTAAAAGGATATTGTTTACAGCGTATTAACGGTTCATAGAATTTGCCACAACCTTAACTTAAATCCTAAAAATTCTTACTAAAAATGGAATGAGGGATAAAATGTCGTCGGTACTTTTCATCTATCCACCGATCAGCTTTAAGGAAAAAAGTACCCTCTCAGCATATTCCCCGCCGCTTGGCGCCCTTTACCTTGGAACAATCCTCAAAAATAGTGGCCACGATGTCCACGTGGTCGATGCAGACGCTGAGCGGCTATCAATGAAACAGCTGGCAGAGCGGGTGAAATCGCTCGATCCAGATGTCATCGGGATGACTTGCCTCACTTTCACGCTCGACTCCTGCAGGATGATAGCAAAGGAGATCAGGAAAGTCACGGATGCCTATCTCGCCGTCGGTGGCCCCCACGTATCGGTGGTCCCCGAAGCCTCTCTCAAACAACTTGGGGCAGATGCATGCGTCGTTGGAGAGGCAGAAACTATCATTGAGCATCTGGTAAACGAAAAACCCCGCGGCATCGTATACGCGAAGGAGATCCAGGACATCGACAGCATACCCCTGCCGGACCGAAGCCTCACCGAGCACGTTCAATACGGCACATTTTATGGCATGAGATTCGGCAAAAACATGACAGGAATCCTGACGACGAGGGGGTGCAAATACGGATGCACATATTGCAACCGTCCGAAAAAGCTGTGCTTCAGGGCGAGGTCGCCCCGAAGCATTCTAGAGGAGCTGAAGGCCATCGACAAAGCCGGATTTGATTCTGTTTGGCTGGCCGACGACAATTTCACAAACAGTCCGAAAAACGTGATCAAGCTGGCCGAGCTGATAAAAAGGGAGAAATTGAAGTTCAACTTTTACGGCCAGGCTAGGGTCGATGTCCCAAGCAGGGCCCTCTACAAAAGCATGGCCGATATGGGGGTGATCGGACTCAGCTACGGCGTGGAGTCCTTGAAGCCAGAAGTCATCAGGTGGTATAACAAAACTCGCTACCCTGAGAAATGGCCGAGCTACGTGAAGAAGACGCTCGGGCTGTGCGATGAGTATGGGATAGCTTTTCTAGGGAGCTTGATCTTCGGGGCACCGATGGAAACGAGGGAGGACATGGAGCACTCGATTGAATTCCTGCACAAAAACGGGGCGGATCTCATAAACGGGAATATTCTGTTGTACCTCGTCGGCTCGGCAATTTGGCATCAGGCGGTGAGAGAAGGCAAGATTAAGCGGGACCAGTACATGGTTACAGCTCCAGAGGCCGGATTGACCCCATACTCCCATGAAGAACTCACTGAAATGTGTAATCTTTGCACCAATCTGTCCAAGAGGGATGGGTGGAAAGGAGTCCTTCGAAAAATGCTGAAAAGGAGAAAGTTTAGGTTGATTTTTTCGGCAACGAAAGAGTTCGTCAGAAACTATCGTCTTGTGAGAAAAATACGCCGAGAGGCATATGAGTACGGCTATGGGAAGAAGGGCTACACCACGAAAGTCTAGCGAATCACTTGTTTTTCCACACTTTTATCCCAAGGTAGGACAGCGCCGCCGCCCCCGCGATTGTGCTCAGGACATAGGATATGGCTCGCTCTATGAGGGTTGCTGAGATCGCTATTGTAAGTGGTATTCCACACATCAAGAATACCCCGGTCATGCTTGCTTCAACTAAAACTAGTCCGCCAGGTAGAAACGGGATTACCCCCGCTAGAAGTGGAATAGTTACAGCTAACAACGGGGCGGCCAAAGAGGCGTTCCAACCCAATGCGAACAGAATTATCCATATCCTCATCATGCTTATGAAGTTTAGCAACAACGCGATGGCTGAGATCGTCACCGCCTTTTTCTTATCTTGCAAAACTATCCGTGTGCTTACAAAGAACCTTTTTATCGGCCGCATGATCTGTTCATCGCTTGTTTTGCGCCCAATGCGTTTGGAGATCCACCTTATCACTTTAAAAATACCTCCAGATGCGGTTTTTCTTTTGATCAGAGCATAAGCAAGCGGGAGGAAGGCTATGAGCATACATAATATCGTTACAAGAATTGCCGCGCTCACCCAAAGCGGCGGTGATTGTAAGTAGATCCAAAGCACCATGCCAGCTAACAACAGCCCCAAGAATATCGGGACTGCTAAAATTCCCTCCGCCAAGATTGTGGCAAATCCGACTGAATAAGGAACCTTCTGAGTTTTCTTTATGAAATATACGCGGAAGGGTTCGCCGCCGCTCTTGCTTATGGGCGTGATGTTGGAGAAAAACATTCCGCTATGAGAAATCACATACAAGCGCCAAAAGCCGACTGTATAATCAGCAGCCATGAGGGCCACCCTCCAACGGTCAGCCCAGAATAATACTTCAAAAAAGTACAATCCAACTGCCAAGAGCACCAATTTCAAATCTGCGGAGATTATTGCGTTGTAGATCCCACCAAGATTTTCCCTCAGTAGGACTGCCGCAAGCCCACCAGCAACCATGAATACTATAACTATTGTGGCAAGTGATCTCTTTACGTTTACCTTTTGATTTCTCTTTGGGATACCAAGTCCCCCATTTAAAGCAGGCGAAACATTTACTTAACCGTTTACAAAGGTGGAACTGGTGCGATTTTGGCCGGAAAGAAAATCAGCCGAGAGCTGCTCGAAATACTGGCTTGCCCGGTCTGCAAAAAAGAGGTTGAGCCGAAAGGCGAGGAGCTTGTCTGCAAGGGATGTGGTAGACATTACCCAATAGTTGATGGCATCCCTCGTATGTTGCCCGATGAGCTTCGTTAGCCTACCTCTATAGAAACTTGTATTTTGGAAAGTGGGTCGCGTAAGCGAGAGGCGAAGTCCCGAGGCAAATCTCCAGCCGCTTTGTTAGCCCTTATCGCCAATGTACGCCCACACGTGTATGCGCTTTTTCTTACCACGATGTCGGTCTTGTTGCTGAGGGCTAGGTCAGGGTGTCCAGAACCGTTGACTACGAAGAGCGCATCTCCGACTTTGAAGGTTATTTTCACTGGACGCCCGGCTTTGATTGACTTTTTTAAGGCGCTATCGAGATCAGCCACCGCTTTATCTGCCGCAACAGCCACGATGCAATCGCCGTGTGGCCCGACCTCGCGGTCTTTGGTGATCATCAGCGTGGTCGGATGCGTCGCCTTTATCATCTGGTGCCCTTTGGCTGTTATCGGCTCGACTACTTTCCCCATGTTCCCATATCTCCTTAAACTCTGGGACGAAAATAAATATGATTGAGATGTACGAGAGAGAACGCGAGGAGATGGTCGATCGTTTAGTGAAGTGGGGCTACCTGGAAAAGCGGGAAATCATCGCCGCGTTCAAAAAAGTTCCTCGCCATGAATTCATACCAGAAAACATTCGAAGTTATGCCCACGTCGACCAACCGTTGCCGATCGGGCATGGGCAGACGATATCCGCGCCCAGCATGATCGCCATAATGCTGGAAGCGCTGGATTTAAAGAAAGGGCAAAAAGTTTTGGAGATAGGTGCTGGCTCCGGCTACAACGCGGCGCTGATTGCCGAAATAATTGGTGATGAAGGGGAAGTTTTCACGATCGAACGAGTGTCGGAGCTAGCGGAGTTTGGAAAGAACAATCTTAAAAAGACCGGATATGGGCGAGTGAAAGTGATAGTCGGCGATGGCACGTGCGGCTATGAAAAAGAAGCGCCGTACGACAGGATTCTTGTCACCGCTTGCGCACCGGAGTTGCCAAGACCACTTATCGAGCAGCTGAAGATAGGAGGGAAACTGGGCGCTCCTGTCGGCCAACATTACATGTTTCAGACGTGGACCGTGGCCGAGAAGCGCAGCGATAAGGAGATAAATGTTCGCGAATGTGGAGGTTGTTCGTTCGTTCCGCTCCTCGGCAAATATGGATGGAAAGAAAAATAGATTCAACGCTTAAACCACTGCTCTAGCTTGATCTGCTCGCGCTCGCCTTTTCCTTTCAGCAGGCGGTCAATGGCGCCTTGAACTCGAGACTCGGAAAAATCGTGCTCATCACACAGAAATTCCTTGATATTCGTTTGGTTCGGCTCGCTCCATTTTACCTTGTATCTGCCGATGACAGTCGGCTTCAGGAAAATTTCCCTAACTTCTAGTGGATCGACCTCGAATTTATCGGCTAGCTCGGTCCGCAGGATATTTTCCATCGAACCGTGTTTCTTCACCAGTTCGAGTGCTTTTTTGGGCCCGATTCCTTTTATTCCTTCGTTGTAGTCGGTGCCGACGAGGATGCCGACATCGACGAGTTGTTCTCTAGTTATGCCAAGCTCCTTCAGCGTGGTCTGGAGCTCCACCAACTCCGGCGAGACTTCCACGTATACATCTTTTCCTGGAAGTTTTCGTCTCCCCGTGATCGCGAGGTTTCGCACCAAGAGCGGCGCGCCGAAGAGCAAGCTATCGAAATCTTGGCTCCCAGCAGCCCACGCATCGCCCCGCTGGACTATATGTGCTGCTTGGGCCTCGCCCTCGCATGGAGCTTGGACCCAAGGTACCCCCATACCATCCAAGAGCTTCTTCGAGCCGGATATCATTTCATCAGTCAATCGCCCCGCACGCTGTGCGTATTTTCGCGCTCCTTCGACATCGCCGGCCTCAAGCGCGGCCGTCCACTCCTTCGCTGCCTCTTTCCTCAGCTCGATCCTCTCCTTGACCGTGCGCCGCTTCAGCTTCGGTGGCTCGCCGTCGAACACATAGATGGGGCGGATGCCGAGTTCTACGAGGTTGGTCGTCCTGTAAAAAAGTCCTGACAGATGGGACGTGACCCTGCCTTTCGAGTCTTTGAGAGGCTGCCCGTCGCGCTGCCGTATGATGGCTAAAAATTGATAGAGCGAGTTCATGGCGTCGATCGCTACTATCTTGCCGCCCAGCTGCTCGAGCCCAATTTTTGTTTTTAGCACTATGTCGCCGAGTTGGACGCCCATCCGACCACAATTCTAAATGTATAGGGTATGTGAGTTTATAATCTTCTCAGCAAAATTCAGCTCAAAGAAGTTAAGACGCAGGCGCACTCTTCTCGCTCGGCAGTTTCCTCAACACGGTTATCGGAATCGCATCTTTCTCAAACTCCAAAAGTGCGATGTCTATCGGATCCGTGAGGTTCTCTTTGAGCTCTATCAGCACTGGGGCACCCATGGATATCTGGAGCGCCCTAGCGCCGATTATTCGGGCCTTTTCAAAGCGGGTATATTTTCTCGGAAATATGGATGGGCCCCCTACATTCCCATGCCTGCTCCAGGACCCGGGCCTGGAGGACCTTTCTCCTCCTTCTCAAGTTTGCCCGCAGCGATGACGTCGTCGATGCGCAGGATCATCTCCGCAGCTTCACTCGCTGATTTAATCGCTTGAGTCTTCACCCGGAGGGGTTCAACGATACCAAGCTTTGAAGTGTCGGTGACCTTCCCGCTGAAAACATCTAGCCCAATTATTTCGCCATTCGCCTTCTCGTGGGCTGCGCGGAGTTGAACGAGTATGTCTATTGGGTCAAGCCCAGCATTCTCTGCCAAAGTTCGTGGAATTATTTCGACGGCGTCCGCGAAGGCATTGATCGCGAGCGCTTCCCTTCCGCCGACCGCCTCTGCGTAATCTCGCAGTTGCTTCGCCAGTTCTATCTCTGGGGCACCCCCGCCGGCGACCATCTTTCCGTCCTCGATAGCCGCAGAAATCACACAGATGCCATCGTGTACGGCGCGCTCGACTTCATCAACAACATGCTCGGTGCCGCCGCGCACGAGCAGGCTCACCGCCTTCGGGTCCTTGCACCCCTCGACGAATGTCATCTCGTCCCCGGCCACCTTGCGCTCCTCAACCAATTCAGCATGCCCGAGATCATCGGCACTCAACTCCTTGATGTTCATCACAGCCTTGCCACCGGTTGCGCGCGCAAGTTTTTCCATGTCGGATTCCTTGACCCTGCGTACGGCAAAAATTCCCGCTTTCGCGAGGAAGTGCTGAGCGATGTCGTCGATACCTTTTTGACACATCGCGACGTTTGCGCCGGACTTCTTGATTTGGTCAACCATTTCGCGCAGCATCTGCTCCTCTTCGGCGAGGAAGGCCTTGAGCTGCTCTGGATCGGTAATGTTGATTTTCGTGTCTGTTTCGGTCTTCTCTATCTCGAGTGCGCAGTTCAACAGAGCTATCTTTGCTTTTTCCACGCGCTTCGGCATCCCAGAGTGCACGCGCTCCTTGTCGATGAGGATGCCCTTTATCAATTGCGAGTCGGCGGAACTACCGCCACTCTTCTTCTCGACCTTGATGTTATCGATGTCCGCTACGAGCTTGCCGTCTTCTTCCTCAGCTATTTGCCTGACAGCTCGAACGCACAGTTCCGCGATCTTATCACCCTTGGCCTCGGTGCCTTTGCTACTCATGGACGTCGTTGCGATCTGCTTCAGTATTTTCTCGTCATCCTTGGAGACTTTTATCGCCATTCGGTCCAAGATTTCTTGGGCTTTTTCCGCAGCTCGTCTATAGCCAGTCGCGATCACCGTCGCGTGGATGTCCTGATCGAGAAGATCCTCCGCCTTCTTCAGTAGTTCGCCAGCCAACACGACAGCGGTAGTTGTCCCATCGCCGACCTCATCTTCCTGCGTCTTCGCTATCTCGACCATCATTTTCGCGGCGGGGTGCTCTACATCCATCTCCTTCAAAATTGTGACGCCGTCGTTGG
>Ga0315268_10004546_pt1 | contig 15058 bp, 14 predicted proteins | sample C1_top_MG_FD_204535 | JGI IMG/M metagenome (GOLD analysis project Ga0315268, IMG submission 204535) | Sediment microbial communities from Yellowstone Lake, YNP, Wyoming, USA - C1_top | ecosystem: Environmental > Aquatic > Freshwater > Lake > Sediment | place: USA: Wyoming | collected 2017-08-01
AGATGAATGAGGAATCGCTATAATGGCTACCAAAACAATTTCGCTCTTCGATCGACATATCATCATCAAGGCTCTGGGAGCTTCTTTTCAGAAACTGAACCCGGCAACGATGATGGGAAATCCCGTGATGTTTGTAACCGAGGTAGGCGCCCTGATCACCACGATCGGCCTTTTTTTCAAAGCACCCGGTGAGCCCACCGGCTTTGGCCTCCAGGTGGCAATCTGGCTGTGGTTTACCGTGCTTTTCGCCAATTTTGCCGAGGCCATGGCCGAGGGGCGCGGCAAGGCCCAGGCCGATGCGTTGCGGAAGACGCGGACCCATGCCGTCGCCAATCGTACCCTTGCCTCCGGCGCCACTGAACAGATTCCAGCGGAGATGTTGCGCAAGGGGGACGTGGTCGTCATTTTGGCCGGAGAGATGATTCCGTCTGACGGCGAGGTAATAGAGGGCGTGGCCTCGGTGGACGAGTCCGCTATTACCGGGGAATCGGCGCCGGTCATTCGTGAGTCCGGCGGCGACCGGAGCGCCGTAACCGGCGGCACCAAAGTCTTATCCGATCAGATCAAGGTGATGGTGACGGCCAATCCCGGAGAAAGTTTCATGGACCGGATGATCAGCCTTGTCGAGGGGGCACAGCGCCAGAAAACGCCGAACGAAATTGCCCTGATCATTCTTCTTTCAGCCCTGACGATCATTTTTCTGGTCGTCATCCTGACCCTGAAATGCTTCGGTCTCTATTCGGGCATTTCCTTTACCATCACCGTCCTGGCGGCGCTTTTGGTCTGCCTGATTCCCACCACCATTGGCGGACTCTTGAGCGCCATCGGGATTGCGGGCATTGACCGGCTGGTGCAAAAAAATGTCCTGGCTATGAGCGGCCGGGCCGTCGAGGCAGCCGGAGATATCGATGTACTTCTGTTGGATAAAACCGGCACCATAACCCTCGGCAACCGCCAGGCCACGGAATTCATCCCCGCCCCCGGATTGACGCCCGAGGAACTCGCCGATGCCGCCCAACTGGCGTCGCTGGCCGATGAAACACCGGAAGGACGGAGCATCGTTGTCCTGGCCAAGCAGTTTGGTCTGCGGGGCCGGTCCATCGCCGACATGCCGCAAGCCACTTTTATCAATTTCACGGCCCAAACCCGCATGAGCGGCGTCGACATTGACGGTCGACAGATCCGTAAAGGCGCACCCGATGCGATCCGTGATTTTACGGGACGTGATTTTCCCAAGCCGGTTGCGGCAGCGGTAGACATCGTTTCCCGTGCCGGGGGAACGGCATTGGTAGTTACGGAAAAGGATCGGGTATTAGGGGTTATCCATTTAAAGGACATCGTCAAGGAAGGGCTGAAAGACCGTTTCGCACGCTTTCGCGCCATGGGGATCAAGACGGTAATGATTACCGGCGATAACAAGCGCACCGCCGAGGCGATTGCCCGGGAGGCCGGCGTGGACGATTATCTGGCCGAGGCGAGGCCGGAAGATAAACTCGCCCTGCTCCGGAAGGAACAGGCTGCCGGCCATCTGGTAGCCATGACGGGCGACGGCACGAATGACGCCCCGGCCCTGGCCCAGGCCGATGTGGGTGTGGCCATGAATACGGGCACCCAGGCGGCGAAGGAAGCGGGCAACATGGTGGATTTGGATTCCAATCCCACGAAACTCATTGAGATAGTAGAGATTGGCAAACAGATGTTGATCACACGGGGGGCGCTTACCACCTTCAGCATCGCCAATGACGTGGCGAAATATTTTGCCATCATCCCGGCGATGCTGCTCACCCTCTTTCCGGAGATTGCCCCCTTGAACATCATGGGGCTGCGATCGCCGCAAAGCGCCATCCTCTCCGCCGTCATTTTTAACGCCGTCATCATCGTCCTGCTGATCCCACTGGCCCTGCGGGGGGTGAAATTCCGGCCTTTGAGCGCCGCCTCGCTTTTGCGGCGAAACCTGTTAATTTACGGGTTGGGCGGCCTGGTTGCCCCTTTTGTGGGCATCAAACTGATCGATATGCTGATAGGCATCTTGCCCTGGAGATAAGGAGGAACGTCCATGATAAAAAGCATCATAAACGAATTGCGTATTTCCTTTATTGCAACGCTCTGTTTGGCCGTTCTGCTCTGCGGCATCTATCCGGCACTGGTTTGGGCTGTTGCCCAGGGTCTGTTTCACTCTCAGGCCAACGGTTCGTTGGTCTCGGTAAAGGGTCAGGTAATCGGTTCATCCCTATTGGGCCAGCAGTTTTCCGGTCCGGGTTACTTCCATCCCCGTCCTTCGGCGGCGGGAGATGGATATGACGCCGCCAATTCCAGCGGCAGCAATCTGGGGCCGACATCACAGAAACTGATCGCCGCGATCAAAGAGCGGAGCGCCGCCTACCGTGCCGAAAATAATCTGGCACCGGGGGTATTGATTCCGGTGGACGCGGTGACGGCATCGGCCAGTGGCCTGGACCCCCATATCAGCGTCCCGAATGCATTAATGCAGGCTCGGCGCGTTGCCGAGGCCCGCGGGCTCAGAGAGGAAGCGGTCAGGAGGAGTGTTGCGGCCCATACGGAAGGGCGCGACCTCGGGATCCTGGGAGAGCCGAGGGTGAACATCCTGATGCTGAACCTGGACCTGGACGGAAAAGGATGACACCAATGCCGAAAGCCAACGACCGGGCTGATGCTTTTCTGCGGATGATCCGCCGTTCCCAGCGAGGAGGGCTCAAGGTTTACCTCGGCTATGCGGCAGGCGTCGGCAAGACCTGGCAGATGCTCCAGGAAGGACACAAGCTCAAAGAGGACGGCATCGACGTGGTCATCGGCCTCGTGGAGACGCACGGCCGGGCGGACACAGCGAAACTCATCGAGGGGCTGGAGGTCATTCCCCGGCGCAGTCAGCTCTATCGGGGGATCGCCATGGAGGAAATGGATGTCGATGCTCTCCTGCGCCGCAATCCCCAGGTCGCCCTCGTAGACGAGCTGGCCCACACCAACATCCCGGAGAGCCGAAACGCCAAGCGGTATGAGGACGTTCAGGACCTGCTGGCGGCCGGGCTCCACGTTATCACGACGCTGAACGTCCAGCACCTGGAGAGTCTTTACAATACCGTGGAACAGGCAACGGGGGTGAAGGTGCGGGAGCGCATTCCCGACAGCGTCCTGGCCGAGGCGGACCAGATCGTCAACGTGGACCTCACGCCGGAGGACCTGCAGGAACGCCTCCAGGAGGGAAAAATCTATCTGCCGGAGCGGATCGGCACCGCCCTTTCGAACTTCTTCAGGGCCTCCCACCTGGAAAACCTCCGGGAGCTGACCCTCCGGGAGATGGCCGCCCAAATCGATTTGCGGCGGCACGAAGCCCCACAGGAGGAAGGGAGCCTGACCCCGGACCAGGTGATGGTCTGTCTGAGTTCTCGGGGGCCCAACAGTGAACGGCTCCTCCGCTATGCATCGCGTCTGGCCGGAAAACTCAACCGGAACTGGTTTGCGGTATATGTACAGACCCCCGCTGAGGAGGCTACCATAATCGACAGCCACACCCAGCGACTTCTCTCCGGCACGCTGACCCTGGCAAAGGAACTCGGCGCGATGGTTTTCACTTACAAGGGGGAGGACGTTGCTGCCACGATCCTCCGCTTCGCCCGCGAATATCGGGTGGGGCACATTGTAATGGGATCGCCGGCGCCGATCCCTCTCTGGAGGCAATTGATCGGCCGGAAGAACATCCCGGAGAGGCTGATGGAAGAGGGGCAAGGGACGACCATCGTCGTCCTGGACACCCGCTCCCATGACCCGGCCGCTGTTCGACATGCGCCAGCGACAGATGAGGAACTGCCACCCCGGATGGAAACAGCCTCTCTCGCGCCGCTGCCGACAAAGCAGCAACTCCTGAGCTCTTTTCTGGATGCGGACAGAATCGTCCTGTGGACGGATCCCGTCGACCGGGAGACGGTTCTTGCCGCGTTGGTTTGGGCCGCAACTACCGACGCGGGTCTTCGGGTCGAAGCCTTGCGGGCTGTCCGAGAGCGCGAGGCCGAGGGGAGCACCTTCTTCAACGAGGGGGTGGCCTTTCCCCATGCCCGGATAGCCGGTCTGGAACGGCCGCTGGCTGCCTTGGGCTTGACCAGGGGAGGAGTCGGGGACGCTGCCGTGGACAAGCCGGTGGAGTTCGTCTTTTTGAGCCTCTCGCCCTTGGAGAGACCGGAGATTCAGATTCAGCTCCTTGCCCTGGCTGCACGCACCCTCCAGAATCGCCTCCTCTCCCGGTCCCTGCAGTCGGCCGCCGATGCCCGGCAGGCGTATGAGGCCCTGCGAACCTGGGAGGAGTCTGCCCCGGCAACGAGAGAATTCTCGTCACCTGAATCGCATAGTAAGATCATCGACATCAGTCAAAAAAAAATATAGCTTCAGTCGGAGGGAACTCGTACATGGATGAGATAAATCGACGTGCTTCGAACACGGGGAAAAAGACTCCGGGAATCGGAATGCGGATTGCCCTGGCCCTGATCGTTGCGCTGCTGTTGACCGGGCTGGTTTTGTACTTCTCAGGATTCCGGGTGCAGGATTCCTGGTATGAAACCTTCTTCGGCAATACGACCAAGGTCATCGAAATCGTCTCTCGGATGAGAATAAATCTTTTGAAATCGACCGATCTGGAGAAGGGCGCCGTAATGGCCATTACCGACGAACAATCGCAGGCATTAGCAGAGCAATCGCGCAAGAGCGCCGATGCCGTCGAGCGCGATTACCGGGAACTCAAAGGCCTGATCGATGCGGCGGGGATCGACAGGGAGATGAAGCTGCTGAAAGAGTTCAACGATAATTGGACAATTTCCCGGGCGATCGACGAGGAACTGTTATCCCTCGCGGTGGAAAATACCAACCTCAAAGCGGCACATCTATCCCAGACCGCGGCCGCTCAAGCAATAACGAACTTCGAGCGGCTCCTGGCCGAGGCGATGGATGCGCCCGCTACAGAGGGCGAACGGGCGCAGGCGGCAAAGCTCGCCTATCAGGCGGCTACCGCGGCATTTACGATTTACCGTCTCGAAGCCCCGCACATCGATGAAGCCCGGGATGAGAAGATGGACGAGATGGAAGCCCTCATGGCCATGAATGAAAAGAAGGTCCGCACCGCGTTACGCAGCCTTTCCCGCCTCACCGGTCGGCATGGCGCGATCGTCGAGAAAGCGTCGGTGTTCTTTTCGACATTCATGGACGTGAATAAGGAAGTGGTCAAATTATCCAGGATGAACACGAATGTAAAATCACTGCAACTCTCCCTGGGCCGCAAACGAAACGTTGCTGCCCAATGCGAGGAGATTTTGAATTCCCTCCAGAACGCTATCCAGGGCAGGTCCTTTAAAGCCACACGGTAGGGAACGGATACTGTCATGGGCGACGATTGGCCCGCGGGTACGCCATATTTTCCGGGAGTGCGATCATTATGAAATTTGCTTTCCTCGCCCTGCTGAATGCCGGGCTCATACTCTTCTTTGTGGTTTTGCTGAGGCGAAAAAACCTCCTGTTTTACAGCCAGGGGCAGCGTGTCTGGCTCACCTATCTCGCGATCGGGGTGATCACCTTCATGGACGAGTTCACCTCCATTTTCTATGCACCCGCCGAGGCATTCCGTTTCATCGGGTTGAGCGCCATCGTTTTCATCGCGATCACCAGTCTGTTGGTCCGCTTTATCAGCACGCGGCTTACCGAGATAGCGGAAATCCTCGAACATCACGATCTCATCGGCGGCGGCGTCTATTCCTTCTCCTATCTGATCCTGGGTCCGATGGCCTCCTTCGTTGCCGTATCGTCGATCATGGTTGATTACATACTCACCGCCTGCATTTCAGCGGTCAGCGCCGTTCTGAATGCCACCTCGTTTTTCCCCCTGCCGCAATCGGCAACGATCGTGCTGGTGCTGGCCATCATCTGGGGTGTGGCCGGCCTCAATATCATCGGAATCAAGGAAAATGCGAAATTCACCTTTGCGATTTTTATCGGCGCGGCCTTTATCATGATCAATCTTATCGCTTCAGGTCTCATCGATCTGGATCCGGGGTCCTGGCATCAGCTGCAGGTGTCGGCAGGTCAAACAGTGCGCGCCGTGACCACGGGCTCGATTCTCCACGATTACGGCAATTTCATTTCCAGCATCGCCTTTTGTATCTTGGCCTATTCCGGGGTGGAATCGGTCCTCCAGACCGCGGGCCTGGTGAGGAGCTGGAAGGAGATCCGGAAGGCTTACTGGTTTCTTGCCCTTACGGTGGGCCTGGTAACGCCTTTGGTTGCGACCCTGGTATTATCAAGTCCGATTGATTTCAAGGCTCATGAAGGTGATCTGATTACCTTTTACGCCACCCGGCTCAACGGTGTTCCTTTCGGTATAGCGGTGGGGGCATTGGCCAGCTTTACCCTGACGATGGCGGTCAATACCGCCTTTGTCGCCTCCAGCGAGTTGATGGAACGAGTAGCGCAACGGTACGGCTTCCAATGGTTCATCGCTACCAATCGGAGGCACTCGCTCTACCGGATACACGTGTGCAGCGCCATCTTTTTTTCCATCATCATCCTGCTGACCATGGGAAGTCAGCAGGAACTGGCCAACATGTATGCGCTCGGTCTTATCGCGTCCTTCTGCATCAACATGGGGTCGCTCATCATTTATCGATATTCTAAGGGGAAGTCGGAAGGGGTGACCTACTCCACCAGCCGGCTCGGCACCCTCCTCCTCTTTGTCATTCTCGTGAGCTGTTTTATCTTTCTTGCCTTCGACAAGCCCCATGCCACGATGATGTGGGCAATCGTAACGGGGATCATGCTTCTCTCGGGTTTTCTCATCGCCAAGACCCGTTCTCCGGAGATCAAACAGATTGAACAGGCGGATTCGGAGATGGAAATTGTGTGTTATCTGGCCGAGTCGGAGGAGCGGGAGGTCCATCTCTTCTTCCGGAGGGCTCAGGAAACTGATCAGGTACATCGCAGGAGTAACGAAGCCTATATCACGTTTTACTCACCGCGAGTCGGCGGCGTTCCACCGAAAGTAGCGCCCAATCAATTCCGTCTCCCGTTGACTAAAATCCGCCTGTATCATCGGATCGTGAACATCCTGGGGGTTCTGGAATATGAAATGGGTGATCGCGATGTCGTGGTTCATTTCGGCTGGCCGATGTCCTCATGGCTCGATCGGATGTCGACCGGGGTGATGGCTTATAATATCTTGAAGCTGCCGAGGCTTTATCCGAAATTCAAATTCGATATCGAGTATAGTCAACAAATTCGCCAATTATCCATTCATTGACGGGCATCGGAAAACTTAGTCCCGGCTCCGGTTCGGCCGATACCAGCGGGCAAGCCGTTTCGCGTCGATGCCGAGGGAAAAAAGGGTGACCAGGACCCAATTGCGGAGCGTCGCATAGAGGGCACCCTCTTTCTCCCAGCGTCGGGCGGAGGTGACGGCCCGCTCCGGGAGGATCACGATCCGCCCGCCGGAGAGCCGGAGCCGTCGCATGAGGTCTATGTCCTCCATGATGAGGAGCTCGCGGAACCCTCCGAGAGCCCGAAAGCAAGCCCGGCGGAGAAAAATCGCCTGGTCTCCGTAAGGGATCCGCGTGATGCGGGAGCGGCGGGAAGCGACCCGTTCAATCAAGCGGAAGATCGGGCGGGGGGAGTCGATCTCAAGATCGAAAGCGCCGCCCGCCAGAGTATCGTCGCTGAGGGCTTCCCCAATCCGGGTCAGGGCATTCGTTGGGAGGGCCGTGTCTGCGTGGAGGAAGACCAGAACCTCCCCGGATGCCGCCTCGGCGCCGCGGTTGAGCTGGCGTCCCCGTCCTTGTTCGGAGAGGAGCTTCCGGACGGCGCCGTCGGGGATCGCCCGCAGTGTCTCCCCTTCCGGGTCTCCATCCACGACGATGATCTCCACCGTTTCGCCGCCATCAAGCATACGGATCCGGTCGACGGCCTCCCGGATGGCGGAGGTCTCGTGGAGAACCGGGATGATGAGGGAAAAGATGACGTTCATGATTCAGTAAAATGCGAGGGCGAAGGCGGCAAACCGGCCGTCGTGGCTGAAGCTGATATTCACGGCAAGCGGCCGGCCCCGGAGAAAGACATGGGGTGCGTCGGATCCCGGCTGCTCTTTGAGGACCGCAAGATCCGCGACGGGGCAATCCAGACGGCAGGCGATCTCCCGAAGGAGCTGCCCGCGAACGAACGCGGATTCACCCCCGGCATCCTCCTCGCAATCCATGCGGTCCACGCGCTGGATGATCCCCGCGAGGACGGACTCCGATCCCGCCGCCACGGCGTGAACATAGTCGTCCGTTACGGTGATCCGAAGCGCCACCTCGCCACGGGGGGTGATCACCCGTCCGGCAAGGCGGCCCTTCGATCCTTGAGCGGCGTCGACCGTCCCGGATACCTCCCCATCGTCAAGGAGGACACAGTAGCGCCGAGGAATCGAGCAGACCGAAGGATCGCCGCCGCTGACGGCCTTGTATGCCGCCTCCTTCGCCGCCCAGAGCGACCAGAGAAGCGTATCGGGCGATTGGGCCCCGGCGATCCGTTCCCGCTCCTCAGCGGTAAAGACGCGGTCGAGGAACCTCTCATCCCTACTTTTCCCCCGGTTCTCGGGCTCTCTCAGATCGACGACATCGTTACCCACGTCCGGCAAAGTACTTATCCTCCATGCCGGCCAGGCGCTCGACGATCCGCCGCGCATATTCACGCTGGAGTCTCAGTCCTCCACCGCCCTCACCGCTGCCGGGATCGAAAGCCTCCACGGTCATGGTGAACTGCTCTCCGAAGCGGGGCATCGTCCCGAAGGCATCTTGTCCGTCGCCCCGCAGGTAGATGAGCATCACGCGGCAGCCGCGGTTCTCATCAAGAAAGCGTCCCACACTGTAGGAAAAGTTCTCCCGATCCACCCGTCCCGTCCGCGAGCGGCCTCCTTCCGGGAAGACCAACAGGCTCTGCCTCCACGTGAGAACGCGGCGGCACTTGTCGAGGAGCCGCTGGAGTTCTTCGCGACTCCCCCCCCGGTTTACCGGCAGGCACTTGGCGAGATAGCACAGCACGGCGAGAAAGATATTGCTCTGGAAATTGCGCCGCTCCGGAAGGTTCCAGGGAACCCGCCTGAACCGGAGGATGTGCCCTCCGAGAGAGGCCATCCCGTAGCTGATCAGGACCGAATCGATCATGGTCAGGTGGTTCGGGCAGATGAGCCAGGGCCCCTCGTGCTCCCGTTGCAGGCGGGCAACCTCGTTGCGGACGCGCTTCAGATCTCGGATCCGGTATCTCCTCAGCAGGACGCCCAGGAAAATCAGCGACGCGGTAATGACCACAGCAAAGCGCCCCAGAAGATACTGCACTCCGAGGAGGAGACGATCCCGTCTTTCCATGATTCCTGCGCCTGTTAAGCCGCCTTCTGCTGGATCAGCGCCACGGCGTCCCCGATCGTTGCGATCCGGTCGGCTTCGTCGTCATCGATAGAGGCCCCGAATACATCCTCGCACTTGATGATGATATCGACAAGCCTCGCCGAATTGACCTTCAGGTCTTTGAGAATGTGGGTCTCGGCCGTCGCCTTTTCCAAAAGGGATGCATCCTTTACATACCCCCGCAGGATTTCGATGACCTTCTTCGTAATCTGTTCTTCACTCATGACATATCCTCCATTAAAAATGTTGTTTGCCGGTGTTAATCATCGTTCCCTCCCCCGGTGAGAGGGAACAATCATGCTTCCCACTTCCTGAATATCAGGCAACTGTTCACATCGCCGAAGCCGAAGCCGGCCTTGGCGACAATATTGAGATCCGGGCACGCGAAGGCCGTATGCGGAACGCTCTTGGCAAACGGGACGATCTCGGGATGGAGATCCTCGCAGTTGAGCGAGGGATGGACGAACCCCCGGGAGAGCTGCAGAACGGCGGCCACGCATTCGATCGCCCCTGCCGCCCCCAGGCAGTGGCCGATCATCGATTTGGTCGAATTGATGTAGGGAAAATCCTCCGGCCCGCGTCCCAGGGCGACCGACCAGTTCTTCACCTCCATAGGATCGGCGTAGGTCGCCGTCAGGTGTCCGTTGATCGCATCGATCTGCCGGGGAGAGATCTCCGCATCGGCCACTGCCCCCTGGATGCACCTCCTCACCCCTTCCGGATTCGGAGCGGTGATGGACCCCCCCATCCGGTGCCCGCCGCAGTTCACCATCCCACCCAGGATCTCGGCGTAGATCCGAGTTCCCCTCTTCACGGCCGATTCCAGCTCTTCCAGCAGGAGAATGGCGCCACCCGCCCCGGGAACGAATCCACAGGCGCTCGCACTCATCGGCCGGGATGCCTGCTCCGGCTGGTCGTTGAACTTCCGGCAGATCACGCGCATGGCGTCGAAGCCGGCCCAGATGTAGGGAGACGCCCCTTCCGAACCTCCGGCCAGCATCCGCGTGGCGAGTCCGTTACGGATGCGTCCTACCGCCTCGATCAGCGCCTCGTTTCCCGTACTGCAAGCCGATGAATTCGACGTCACCTGGTTGCCCAAGGCCAAGAGGCCGGCGATCCGGGCGCTCGTTCCGCTGTTCATCACCTGCTCGACGATCCGGCTTCCCATCCGCCGAACGTTTCCCTGGTTGACCATCGGCACCACCTGCTGGGCGATCGTGTCCATTCCGCCGATACCGGAGCCCGCGATGACGCCGGTCTCCCAGTCCACTGAGTCGTCTTCGGCTTCGGGAACGGTAAAGCCCGCGTCGGTCCAGGCGTCAACGGCCGCCACGGAGGCATAGCCGATGTTGTCGTTGAGCGACAGGAGCTTTTCGCGATCGAAATAACGGCTGCGGACGACATCGAAATCCTGTGGCACCCCCCCCACCTGGCAGGCGAAATTCATCGCCGCGAGTTCCGGGATGTGCCGGATCCCCGAGATCCCCTCCCGAAGGGCCTTTTCGAACGTCGCCAGGCCGTGGCCGTTCGGCGCAACCACCCCCATACCCGTAATGACCACCCTTCGCCTCATGACTTCGCATCCTCCATCCGATTCTCCTTGCCGTTTACCGGTTGCTGTTCTCGCTTTTTTTCGAACTCCGCCCGCGGGACCCCTTTTCCGGCCAGGACGCCAGAGCAGACCGCCTCGCCGCTGGACCGAGTCATGGAGACATCGACCTTGATCTGGTTGCCGCGGAAGTAGATCTTCCTGCCCGTAATCATGACGAGCTCGCCGGGACTGACCACGCCGGTGAACTCCACATTTTCCGCCAGGGTGAACAAGGTGACGCTGTCTCCATCCGCTTTTTTCTCCTTACCGGCGATCATCGCCAAGTAGAGACCGAAGGCCACGACGCCAGTCTGCGCCATCGTTTCGATGAGGATAACCCCGGGGGTGATAGGGAGTCCCGGAAAATGGCCCCGATAGAAATACTCATTTTTCTGGAACCGGTAGATGCCCACGACATGCTCTTCATCCAACTCCAGGATATCTTCGATGAAGCGGAAGGGATGCTGCTGGGGCACCATCCCCAAGACCCGCTCCCGCATGAAACGATCAGCCTCCATACAAACCTCCGTTGACATGGATCACCGTACCGGTAATGTATGATCCCGCTGTGGCCAGAAAACCGACCGCCTCCGCAACCTCCTCGGGCCGCCCCATGCGGCCGAGGGGTATCCGTCCGAGGATCCCCGCCTGAATCTCCACCGGCAGGCCGGCTGTCATCTCCGTCGCGATAAACCCGGGGGCGACGGAATTGACCAGGATATTGCGTCCCCGGAGCTCCTGGGCAAGCGATTTCGTCAGGGCGTCCAGCGCCGCCTTCTCCATGGTGTAGGGAATCTGGCCGCCGTTCCCCGTATGGCCGACAACGCTCGAAATATTGATGATCCGGCCGCTGTCGGCGCGGAGCATGAAGAGGCGCAGGACCCGCTTTGTGAGGTACCAGGCGCCCCGGAGGATCGCCCGCTGCTGGTCGAACTGTTCGATCCGCATCCGCTGCATGTCGCAATCGAGGGAGACCCCGGCGTTGTTCACCAAAACGTCGAGCCGGTCCGTCTCCTGTTTCAGACGCTCCAGCATCGCCTCGACCTGGTCGATATCGGCCAGATCGGCCGCGAGGAGAAACCCGTCGTCGATCTCTTTGAGCAGTGCCGCTGCGGCGTCGCCGCTCGACCGGTAATGGATCCCCACCCGAAACCCCCTGGCCGCCAGTTCTCGCACACAGGCCGCCCCGATCCCCGTGCCGCCGCCCGTCACCACCGCTACTTTTTTTTCACTCATTGTTTCCATTCCTCACCCCTCCATCCGTCCGCCGATGGAGTTTGCCGACCGACGGGGGTAGTCCGGGTAGGCGATCCCCTTGAAGACGCCCGTCCTCGCCCCGTGGATCTCGGCGATCGTTTCGCCGTCTACCGAGACGATTCCCTCCGCGATGACGATGCTCGCCCCCGATTCCTTCAGATGGGTGAAGCGCCGCACGTCAACCTCGTAGCGTACGCAACGGTTGAAGGGACGGATCTGGCCGCTGAAGACCACCTCCCCGCAGCCGAGTGCGCGCCCCGAACCCAGCGCGCCCCGCCAGACGCAGAAGAACCCCAGGAGCTGCCAGATGGCGTCCACCGAGAGGCAGCCGGGCTGAACCGGATCGCCGGGCATATGGCACTGGAAATACCAGGCGTCGAGACGAATCTCCTGTTCCGCGACGATCCTCCCCTGACGGCCGTCCCCACGGATTTCGAGGATGCGGTCCACCATCAGGAACGGCGGCGCCGGCAGGCGGGCAGCAAAGCCGTCCGGGGGGTCTTCCACCAGGGTCCCGTAGGCAAAGGCGATGAGCTCCTCCAGGCCGAAATGCGATCTGTTCTTGAATTCTTCGTATGTCATTACCGTAGATCCTCCACGGTCAGAAGCAGGCTGACCCAGGTCAGGCCCGCCCCAACCAGGCAGATTGCCACGCGGTCGCCGGGCAGCAGCTCCTCCCAGTGCCTGCTCAAAACTGCGGGCGCCCCGGCGCCGCCGGTGTTTCCGAATTCGGCCACGTTGCACCAGTGCTGTTCATCAGGAATACTCGCCCGCTCGCAGACGGTCCGGAGCGCACCCAGGTTCGCCTGATGGCCGATGAAGCGGAAACGCCCCTCGGCGGCCGCCAGGCCGGATTTGAGGGCCAGAATGGACTCGGTCATCCGGCGGATCGCGAATCCCTGGACGGCGTGGCCGTCCTGGCGGAAATGGGAGCCGTACGAGATGGTCACTTTCTCCCAACCCGAGGGGTTGGTCCCGCAACTCGATTCCACGAAGGCCGCCCGCGCCGGAACCGTCGCCGAGACGACTGCGGCCGTGGTCGCGTCGCCGAAGAGGACCGAGGCGGACCGGTCACGGTAATCGATGGCGCGGGTGATCCCTTCCGGCTGCACCATGAGTACGAATGGCGGAAGCTTATCCGCCGCCATCCGATTGAGGAATTCTACTTGCATCCCGAAGGTCGTACAGGCCGAGTTTACATCGAGGCAGAGGGCGTCGATCCCCAGCTCCGCCGCCACCGTTGCCGCCTCCGCGGGTGTCGAGATGGTGGGGATGCTGCTCCCCGACAGGACCAGTCCGATGTCGTGGGGCGTGAGAGATGCCCTATCGAGAGCCATCCGCGCCGCGGCCGCGGCCGTCTCGGCGTTCCGGTAGCGGCTGGCCTCGCAGGCCGCCCTGATATCCGAGTTCTTCGTTTCCCGGATATAGTCGAGCGAGAGGACCGTCCGTCGTTCGCGGATCCCCACGCGCTCCATGATCCAGGCCTCGTCGGTCCCGATCGCGAGCTCCTCGAGGAACCGGTTCGTGATGACGTTTTCCGGATGGAAATGGCCGATGCCGTGCAGGTAGAGCATTAAACCAGCTCCCGTCCAATGATCATGTTCTGGACCTCCCGGACCCCTTCATAGATGTCGATGATCTGCGCGTCCCGGAGGAGTTTGGAGATCTCATATTCCGACATAAACCCGTATCCACCGTGGAGGTGAAGCCCCTGAACCGAGCAGAAAATGGCCGCCTCCGCGGCCAGATTCTTGGCCAGAGAGGCGTAGACGCCCCGGTCGGGCGCCCCTTCCTGGACCAGAAAAGCCGCCTTCATCAGAGCCATCTCCGCAAGTTCGGTCCGCTTCCACATCTCGACCAGCGTTTCCCGGGCCACGGGCATGTCGCAGATCCGCTGGCCGAACTGGCGGCGCTCCCGCGTGTAGGCCAGGGTGACATCAAGGGCGCGCCGGGCGAGACCGACGCCGATCGCGGCAACCATGGGCCGCGCATAGTCCAAGACGTCGGTCAGGTACTGGAAGCCGAGCCGCCGATCGCCGATGATCTGGTCATCTTCGATAACGACATCCTCGAAGGTGACGCTCGCCGTGTTGGAAAGCCGCTGTCCGAGTTTATCCTCGGGCTTGCCGGTAACGATCCGCCCCCCGCAGGGAAGCGGGATCTCCCGGCAGGCCTGCGATCCGGTCTCCGCCGTTTCCGGCTCCACGGCAAACGCCGGTACGACGACGCAGGCGATGAAGGGGGAGGAGGGTTTGCCGACCTTGGTGAAGACGGTGAACTGCGAGGCAAAGGAGGCGTTCGTGATGAAGCACTTCTGCCCGTTGAGCAGGTATTTCCCATTTTTGTCCTTCCGGATCAGGGTCGTCATGCCGCTGTTGTCCGAACCCGCGTTGGGTTCGGTGAGGCAGAAGGAGGCCAGAAGGGGCCGCTCCACGAAGGGGGCGAGGAAGGCCTGCTGCTGCCCGTCCGTGCCGTGCATGGCGATCACGGCGTTGGCCAGGTCATTGCACATGGCCGACGTGGCGATGCCGCTGTCCCCGTAGGACAATTCCCGGATGATAAGGGCCGTCGAGATGAGATCGAGCGAGTAGCCCTTGACCGCCTCCGGGATGGAGAGGTTCAGGATGCCGAGATCCCACGCCTTGCGGATGATGTCAAAGGGAAAGGCGTGCTCCCTCTCCAGGTTCATGCTGTGGGGGATGATCTCACGGCCGACGAAACGGCGCACCGTATCGAGGTACTGTTTTTGCTCTTCGGTCAGGTTGAAATCCATCGAAACACT
>Ga0315268_10004547_pt1 | contig 15057 bp, 14 predicted proteins | sample C1_top_MG_FD_204535 | JGI IMG/M metagenome (GOLD analysis project Ga0315268, IMG submission 204535) | Sediment microbial communities from Yellowstone Lake, YNP, Wyoming, USA - C1_top | ecosystem: Environmental > Aquatic > Freshwater > Lake > Sediment | place: USA: Wyoming | collected 2017-08-01
GAGCGAAGGGATTGTCGAACACATCGTTGGGCAGCGTGCTCTGGGGCGTGAGGTCGCTCAGTCCGGAGAGTTCCATTATCGCGACGTAGACACCCAGCACCAAGTAGGCCCCGAACAGCACGGCGATGGGTGTCCACCAGCCCCGCAGCGGCCGGCAGAAGCCCAGCACGTCCCAACCGCGACGATAGCGGCGGGCGCCGAACCATACCGCCGAGCCGAGGAATGCCGCCTCCACCAGCAGGCTCGAGGCCAGCGCGGCAGGCATCGTCCAGCCGCGCGCTTCCGTCTTGCTTTCGGGCAGCGGAAGGGCGGGCAGGGGGCCTGTGGGCTCGACCCCGAACACGCGGCGGAGCTCCTGCTGCATCGGCTCCTGCGGCGGCAGTCGGACAGTGGTCGAGCCGGGCCCGATGAAGATGATGGCCAATACGATGCTGGTGAGTACGGCGGCTGCTGCCACCCAGCCCAACGCCAGGCCCAGGTCGCGCAGACGCCACGGCACCTGCGGTTGCTGGAGGGTCTGCTCCGGCTGACCCAGCACTCCTCGAATGGCCTCCTCACTCCAGTAGGACGTTTCCATTATACGGTAGGGGCGCCGCTTGCTGCGCCCTGTTCGGCGGGGCAAGCCCCGCTCGCCCTTCGACAAGCTCAGCGAGCGGGGAGGCGGCTTGGCGCCCGGCCAACGGCGGCGTACACTGCCATCGATGAGCGACGCGGCGAAGGAATGCGACGAACGCTACCGCGAGGGGCGCGGCATGCCCGAGGAGCCGTCGGCCCTGCTGGTGGACAACCGAGCCCTGCTTCCGGCGGGCGGCCGTGCCCTGGACATCGCCGTGGGCAGCGGGCGCAATGCCCTCTATCTCGCCTCACTGGGGTTTCAGGTGACGGGGGTCGACGTGTCCACGGTGGCGGTGGAGCTCTGCCGCGAGAAGGCGGCCCGCCTGGGGCTGGCGGTGGAGGCCATCGTGGCGGACCTGGAGGACTATCGCCTGCCGCCGGACACGTACAACCTCATCGTCAACTTCCACTACCTTCAGCGCAGCCTGGCCCGCCCCATCGTGCGGGCGCTGAAGCGTGACGGCGTGCTGGTCTTCGAGAGCTTCACCATCGACCAGCTCCAGTACAGTTACGGGCCCAAGGACCCGGCCTTCCTCCTGCAGCCGCGCGAACTGGCGGACACGTTCGTTGGGCTGGAGACGCTGTTCTATTATGAGGGCGTCGTCGAGGGCGACCGCGGCCCCAAGGCGGTGGCCCAGCTCATCGGGCGAAAACGGGCCTAGCTGCCGCGCCCTGACGCCGCCTCTGGATTACTGTGCGAAGGCAGCCGCCTGCTGGCGAACGAGGTCGACGAGGTTCCCAAGCGCGAGGTTGACGTCAAAGAGGTGCAAGCCCCACGTGGGCCCCAGTGTCTGGAACACCACCGGCCTCTTGTCGCCGTCGATGCCTGTGGTGTCGATCTGTAGCCAGTTGGCGCCGTTGGCGCTGTCACAGTGGCCGGTGTAGAGCCCCGGGTAGGCCAGCCACGGCGTGGGCACTGACGGGGGTGTCGGGAGCACCAAGCCGATCGGTCCGGGGAACTTAGCGGTCCCGAAGTAGGGTTGCAGCGGGCCCGTCCCCCCTGAAAGCGAGCCCGGGTTCACACAAAGCACCTGCAGATTTCCGTCGGCTAGCTCGTTCGCTCTTGGCCCGCTGTCCGCCCTGCCGAAGAAGGCGTCCGGAGGCGGCTCCTTGTCGAAACTCGAATACGCCACCACGCAGCCGGTCTGATCTGCAGACCGGCAGGCGGGGATGTTCTGGAAGTCACCGCCGGCATCTCTACCGGACGCGACCACTACGTTGCCGCCGATCAACAGCGCCGAGACCAGAAGGCGGCGCAGGCTGGGATCGTTGTCGATTTCGGTCGTGATCAGGTGGGTCAACATGAAAGTTCCCTGGGAATGGCCGATGAGGACGACCCCTCGGCCATGGTTGTAGTTCGCGAGATAGTCCTTCCACGCGGAGAGCACGTCGCCGTAGGCCAGGGCCCGGGCTTCCGTCGTGTCCCCAGTACCCGAGTTGATGGCCGCCACGGTGAGCTGCCGGTACACCGGGGCGTACACCTGGCACACCTGCGAGAACCGGGACGCCTGCTGGACGGCGATTGCCCTCTCCTCCGGGTCGATCTCGAAGGTCGCGTTCTGAGTTATCTGACCGCTGACGGTTGGGTACACGTAAAAGCAGTCGATCGACGGGTTCTCCGCCGCGACCGCCGACTCAGTGCCGGTCGTGCCGTCACCAGACACCACTGTGGTCTCTAGACTGCTCTCGCAGGGGTTGTCGGGGAGCCCCGGACGGCACAACCACACGGTGCTTGACGATTCCGCGGACGGGGACGCCGTCGTCGAAGGCGACGCGGCGCCCGACGAGGACGCGGTCGCTGCGGGCGACGCTGTCGACGAAGAGGACGAACCGCCGCACGATATGCCGACTGCGGCCATCAGGGCCAGGGTCACCCCAAGGAGGAAAACCCACCTGGCTCGCCGCCCCGTGCTTCCCCTGCCGAAGAGCAAGCCTGCCCACCGCCGACCGCATCGTCCGACCATTGGCCCGACCTCCTTCCGAACGTTACCTACGGTGTAGTTTCCGGACGCTATTCGCTTATGTCAACCCAATCAGGTGTTGCGTGGGGCCCGGTCCAATCCCGCTAGCCTCAGGTCGCGACGGAAACTTGACTTTGGCGACCCAAAAAGATGACAATAGAACTGCGGGGAGTGCTGGCCTGGAACCCGATAGGACGCTCACCGTGGAGGACTTGCCGATGACGATAGGCCTGCAGCCGGACCTGATCCTGGACGCCCGCGACCTGTTCTGCCCGTCGCCGGTGCTTAAGGCAGCGGAGGAGATGGACAAGTTGGCATCGGGCCAGCTTTTGCGCATCCTGGCCAACGACCAGGCGGCCGAGGAAGACATTCAGCGCTGGGCCAAGCGCGCGGGGCACACGATGATCGAGCTGCGGAACGAAGGCCGCGAACTCACCTTCCTCGTCCGGAAGGGATAGAAGAGGACACTATGGCGGACAAGAAGAAGATCGTCTACCTGCAGACCAGCGGCACAGACACGCCCGAGCGCCTCTATGCCCCCTTCATCCTGGCCACGACTGCTGCTGCAATGGGCCAGGAGCCCATCGTCTACTTCTTCATCAAGGGCGTTACCGCCGTGAAGAAGGGCGAAGCGGAGAAGATTCAGATCGGCGAGTTCCCCAGCCTCAGGGAGGTCATCGATCAGGCCGTGGGGGCCGGAGTGAAGCTCATGGTCTGCGAGCAGAGCTGTATGCTGCTGGGCCTCGACCGGGGCGACTTCATCGAGCCAGCGCAGGTGGTGGGCGCCGCCACCCTGAACGACATCGTGCTGGACGCCGACGCCGTCATCAGCGTGTAGCAGCCAGAACCAAGAACCTAGAACCCAGGGGGCCCTTCCGCGGAAGGGCCCTTCTCATTGTGCCGTCCAGCCGCAGTCCACGGGCAGCACAACACCCGTCACGCAGCGGGCCTCCTCGGAGGCCAGGTAGAGCACGGCGTAGGCCACGTCTTCGGCCTGAGCGATGCGCCGCAGTGGGTGCATTCGGGCCAGCGTCTCCAGGATGGCGTCGTTGGTGAACGCCCGTACCATGGGCGTGTCGGTGGTGGTCGGGCAGATGCAGTTCACGCGGACGTTGGCCGGGCCGTAGTCCACCGCCAGCTGGCGCGTGAGGGCGATGACGCCCCCCTTAGCGGCGGCGTAGGCGGCGTGCGCCGGCACGCCCGCCATCCCGTTGACCGAGGACAGCGTGACGACGGAACCCCCACCGGCACGCTCCATGTGAGGGATGGCGTATTTGCAGCAGAGGAAGACGCCCCTCAGGTCCACCGACTGGACCCGCTCCCAGTCCTCGAGCCTTGTGTCGGTAGCGCGGACGAAGAGATCGATGCCGGCGCTGGCCACCAGCACGTCCAGCCGCCCGAATCTGGCTACCGTGGCCTCGACTGCAGCGGCCACGTCCTCTTCGAGCGAGACGTCGGCGGCCAGAGCGATGGCCTCGCCGCCAGTCTCCTCGACCAGGCGGGCGGTCTCGACGGCGGCCTGCTGGTGCCAATCGAGGGCGGCCACCTTCGCCCCCTCGGCGGCGAAGAGCAACGCCGTCGCCCGGCCTATGCCAGAGCCGGCGCCGGTGATTAGGGCGACCTTATCGCGAAGACGATCAGCCATCGGCTTGGCCCTACCCTCCATCCAGCTTGAGCAGCCGTCGAGCGTTGCCGCCCATCATCTTCTCGATGTCCAGCGGCTTGACCTTAGCCACCCCCAGCAATCGCCGGAGGAGGAAGTTCATCCGCAGGCCCCGCACGTAAGGGGCGTAGGTCGCCGGGCTGCCGAATGGGAAGTCGGTGCCAAAGAGGACGCGGTCAGCGCTCAGGTTGAGGAAGGTGAGGATGGCCTGGAGACGCGCCACCTCCGGCACCATGCCCAGGGCGGAAACGTCCACGTAGACGTTGGGGCGGCGGGCGACTACCACGGCCAGTTGCCAGAACCAGGGGAACGCACAGTGGGCAGCGATGATCTTCAAGTCGGGGAAGCGCAGGGCCACTTCGTCCAAGGGAACCGGATCGCCGTACTTGAGGGGCGCCGTGGGCAAGGTGAAGCCGAAGTGGATCAGGATGGGGACGTCCAGCTCCACGCACTTCTCGTAGATGGGGAAGCAGCGCTCATCCAGGATATCCATGTAGCCGAACTCGCCGCAGCCCTTGAATGCTAGCTCGCGGACGCAGCGCTCCAGCTCATGGACCGCCTTCGCCCCCTCAAAGGGGTTGACCCCTGCGAAGGCCAGGAAGCGGCCAGGGTGCTGAGCGACGATGGCCGCTATTTCGTCGTTGACGCTGAAGAAGCCGGCGTTGGGCGGATGCCCCTGGAGAACGGCCATCTGCACCCCGCCCTGGTCCATCTCCGACAGGAGGCGCGCCACGGGGAAGTCCTCCTCTAGGGATACCCCCACGGACTCGGCGGAGGCCAGCGTCAGGGCGCTCTCAGCGGGGTTCAGGTTCTTCCGGCAGGCCAGGTGGGCGTGGACATCGATCGTAACCATGGCGAGTACCGTCCTCACGCGCGCCCATTATAGGGCCTAATGAGGGGCGGTGTCCTCCATCTTTGCGCGCTCGTCCTTCGACGTGCTCAGGACGAGCGGAAACCCCGCTCATGGTGAGCCCCCGCCTGAGGCGGGTCCGCCTCTGGAGGATGTCGAACGATGAGCGGCTGAGGGCCGTTCCTCACCCAGGAGCGCGAGCAGGGTCTCGCGCAGGCGGGCCGGCATGGGGAGTGACGCCACGTCCGCCGCGCCCACCCAGGCGATGCTCTCGTGCTCATCAGGGGCGCGGTTCTCCGCCTCGCCCTCCCATTTGCTCACCAGATAGAGGTTGTGGACGTAGCGACGGCCGGTAGTGGGCTCCTCAGCGTAGACCGTCTCCAAGAACTCGAACTCGCGGGCCGAGAGCCCGACCTCCTCGGCCAGCTCGCGCACCAGGGCCTGCTCCACCTCCTCGCCCTCCTCCAGGCGACCGGCCGGCACGCCCCACAGACCCGCCCAGTCCGTGCGGTCGGGCCGCCGTTTCGTCAGCAGCACCTGCCGGGGCTGACCCGCCTCCTCCCGCAGAACGATCGCCCCAACGGTGATGCGCACAGAACCCAGAGCCAAGAGCCTAGAACCTACTCATCTGTGTCGTAGGGCGCCGCATCCTCGCGCAATGCCCGTGGCCCACCCGACCGCTCCCGCCTCTCCAAATCACGGATCTTGGCGGTGAGCAATCGTACGATCTCGCTGCAGTCCGCGTGAAGTCTGCCTTCCGTGTCAGCGTCGATGAAGCCAGCACGGCGCAGGAGGTCAAGCCAACCATCAGTCTCACAGGCGGAGCCTTTGGCGATGGACAGATGGTTCCTGTGCGCCGCCAACGAAAAGCGTCCGTGTCCTTCCGCTATGTTGGCCCCAATAGAGGCGGCCGAAGCGACAAGCTGCCGGCCAATGACCTGGGCCGCATTATCGCGCGGAAGTGTCGCCAGCACCTTGATCACGGCCAGAGCCAGATCCTGGGCTTTCTGCCACAGGATCAGGTTCCGGAAAGAATAGCCTCCCTCAGCCGTTGGTTCTCGGTTCTGGGTTCTTGGTTCTCCCATTCGTCACACCTTCGGCACGTGGGTCATCGCCTCACGCACCTTCTCGGCCGGGTAGGCGTAGTCCTCCAGCTTACCGGACAGGTAGTCGTCGTAGGCGCCCAGGTCGAGCAGGCCGTGGCCGCTGTGGTTGAACAGGATCACCCGTCGCTCGCCGGCCTCGCGGGCAGCCAGCGCCTCGTCGATGGCACAGGCGATGGCGTGAGCCGTTTCCGGCGCCGAGACAATACCTTCGGCCTGAGCGAACTGCACAGCGGCGGCGAAAACCTTCCTCTGATGGTAGGCCCGGCCCTCCATCACATTCTCGTGGCAGAGCTGGCTGATTATGGGCGCCATGCCGTGGTAGCGCAGGCCGCCGGCGTGGATGCCGGCCGGCACGAAGGTGTGCCCCAGCGTGTGCATGCGGAACAGGGGCGTGGTGGCGGCCGTATCTCCGAAGTCGTAGACGTACTCGCCCCGCGTGATGCTGGGGCAGGCCTCGGGCTCCACAGCGATGAAGCGAGTCTTGCTGCGCCCGGCCAGGCGGTCTCGCACGAAGGGTAGGGCCAGGCCGCCGTAGTTGGACCCGCCGCCGACGCAGCCGATGACGACGTCCGGGTACTCGCCCGCCGCCTCCATCTGCTTGATGGCTTCCTGGCCCACCACCGTCTGGTGGAGGAGGACGTGGTTGAGCACGCTGCCCAGGGAGTACTTGGTGTCCTCGCGGCTGGCGGCCTCCTCCGACGCCTCGCTGATGGCGATGCCCAGGCTGCCCGGCGAGTCGGCGTCCTCACCCAGGATCGCACGACCGGCCTGGGTGTCGGAGCTGGGGCTGGGCACAACCTTCGCCCCCCACGTCTCCATGAGAACGCGGCGGTAAGGCTTCTGGTAGTAGCTCACCTTCACCATGTAGACCTTCAACTCCATCCCGAAGAAGCTGCAGCCCATGGCCAGGGCGCTGCCCCACTGGCCGGCACCGGTCTCCGTGGTCAGACGGTTGATGCCCTCTTGCTTGTTATAGTAGGCCTGAGCCACCGCCGTGTTAGGCTTGTGCGACCCGGCGGGGCTGGCGCCCTCATACTTGTAGTAGATGTGGGCGGGGGTATCCAGCGCCCGCTCCAGGCGGTGGGCTCGGAACAGCGGCGTGGGCCGCCACAGCTTGTAGACCTCCAGCACCTCGTCCGGGATGTCGATGAAGCGCTCGCTGCTGACCTCCTGCTGGATGAGCGCCATCGGGAAGAGGGGAGTCAGCGCCTCTGGACCGACTGGCTGGTGCGTGACGGGGTGGATGGGCGGCGGCGGCGGCCAGGGGAAGTCGGCCAGCACATTGTACCACCGGCTGGGGATTTCGGATTCGTTCAACAGAAACTTGGACTGCATGGCATACCTCCTTCGCCTCGCTACCGCAACAAAAAACCCCTCGCCCTAAGGGGCGAGGGGTCTCTCTCGCGGTGCCACCCTTGTTCCCCTCCGACTGGTCGGCGAGGATCTCTTGCGGGTACGGCCCCGACGCGCCGAGGCAATACCCTGGGCTCCGATAACGCTGCCCCTGCGGCCAGGCCTACTCGGGCCTTCGGCAGAACCCAGAACTTAGAACCAAGAACCAACTCCGCTCCCTAGATTCTGAGTCCTCGGTTCTGGGTTCTGTCCGCCTCCGGCGGACCGGACCCTTTCGGTTGGCGGCTCCCAGGCCCATTCGGCCGCCGCGCCGGCGCCGGGCTCGCACCTACCCCCGGCTCGCTTGGCCCGCTCGCGGCCTACTAGCCCTGTTCGCGGCCGATGCTGTATGAGATTTGGCGCGAATATACCATCGAGCGGCCGCGGCGTCAACCTGCATTGCGCGTCAAGAGACAGTCGGACGCTCCAGAGAGAGCTGCTTCTGTTACGCAGGTCGCGTGTTACAATTAGCGACGGCCGACTGGCCAGGCCTCTGTCTCCGCGGAGTGTGGGGCATGACACAGCAAGAGGGCTGGACTTCCAGCACATACACGTCGAACGATGCTCAGGATTCCATGCAGCTTGTGCGCCAGGCGTCGGGCCAGGCCGAGGCCGCTGACCCAGCCCATCACGAATGGTTGTGCCAGCGGAGCCCTGCCGGGGCGGCTATCGGCGCCCTGGCGCGGGAAGAGACGGGGCGGCTTATCGGCCAGGTGGTAACGATCCCCACCAGGGTGAGGCTTTCGGGCAGGGTGCGCTTCGCTGGCCTTTCCCTGGACCCGGTGATCGATCCTACCTACCAGCGGGGTGATGTCCTCGCTGCCCTCCTGGGCGATGCCTTTGCCCTGTCGGCGCAGGAGCGCGCCGTCCTCACCTACGGCCTCCCCAGCCAGGCCTCCGACTGGCCGATCATGGAGAAAGCCGGGTTCAAGAACATCGGGTCGGTTCCTCTGCTCCTCAGACCGCTGAACCCGGAACGCCTCGCTACCAAGACTGCGCACGGCCACCCTCCGGCGAAGGCGGCCTCCATCGCCAGACGTGTGTGGCGCACCGCCGCGCCGACGGTTCGGCCTGAGGCCCTGCCCGGGCTGGAGATAGCGCAGGTCGACTACTTCGACGGTTCCTTTGCGGTGTTCTGGGAGAAGGTGCAGCATCGATTCCCGGTGATGGTCGTCAGGGACCCCACGTACCTCAACTGGCGCTTCGTGGACGTGCCCGGGCGCCAGTACGCGGCTTTCGCTGCCAGGTCGGAGGGAGAGATACGGGGGTTCACCGTCCTTCGCGTCGCGCCGCTGGGCCAGTTCTCCGCCGGCCTCGTGGCCGAACTCGTGGTGGAGGCCAGCGCCGAAGGGCGGGCGGCGGGCCGCCTGTTGCTCGACCGGGCGCACTCGTATTTCAGAAGCCAGGACCTCGACCTCCTGGCTAGCCTTGCTCTGCGCCACACGGACGAGTTCCGGCTGCTGCGCTCGATGGGCTTCTGGGTGTGCCCGAAGTTCCTGGAGCCGCGGCCCTTCCGTATCTTTGTCCGCTTCCACGAGGAGGAAGGCGCTCAGAGCCGCCTGGCCTACGACCCCACGAACTGGTTCCTGACAATGGGGGACTACGAGGAGGGGTAGGTAGGGCCGCTAGCGCGAAAGCCCTATCCGGGCACCGCCACCACCACAGTCGTCCCCTCGCCCGGTTCCGAGTGCACCGACAGGGTCCCCTCGAGCAGACGAGTTCGCTCCTGCATGCCGATAATGCCCAGCTTGCCACATTCGGCCAGATCGCTCGTACTTCCCGGCAGCTCGAAACCCGCGCCGTTGTCAGCGATGGTCACAGTGAGCCCGCCGCCCCGGAAGTCCACCGTAAGCTCAACGGCCGACGCCCCCGAGTGCTTTCGGACGTTGTTCAGCGCCTCTTGGGCAATGCGGAACAGGGCTAGCTCCGTCCCGTCTGCCAGGCGATGCTGTTCCCCAAGGACAGTGATGTTTGCGGCTATGCCGTGCTCTTCAAGGGCCATCGCCAGCCATTTCAGCGCCGGCAGCAGGCCCAGATCATCGAGCACCGGCGGGCGTAGAGCCCGGCTAAAGCGTCGCACGCCCTCCAGTATCGTATCGCTCCGATCGCGCAGCTCCTCCAGGTTGTCCCGAACCTCCGCCGGCAACCGATTCCTGCCGGATGGCAGCGTATCGACCAGCATGTCCAGCCGACGAGACAGCCCGGTGAGAGCCTGAGCGGTGTCATCATGAAGCTCACGCGCAATGCGCAGCCGTTCGCCCTCTTGAGCCTGGAGGACTTGTGAGACGTAGAAGCGCAGACTCTCCTGCATCCGCCGCGCCTCGGTCACATCTCTCGCGATAGCCTGGACACCTACGGGTTGCTCACCGCGAACGATGAGGCTGGGCATGACCTCCACGATCGCCTCTGTCCCGTCCCGCTTGGTCAGGCGCAGCTCGAAGGGGCCGTCTAGGGCCTCGCCGGCCAGTAGCCGTTCGACGATTTCTCCCACCGTGTCGCGGCCTTGCCCCGAAAGGAACAGACCGATGCCCATGCCGACCATCTCTGCCGGCGTATGGCCGGTGAGCTTCCCACACGCCCGGTTGGCGGCGATGATCTTGCCCTCCAGGTCGTAGACAAAGATCGCCTCTGTGGCGTTCTCGAAGAGGCCTCGGTAGTTCTCCTCCGACTGCCGGAGCTGCTCGGCGATCTCCCGCTCCTTCTGGTAGAGGCCGGCGTTCTCTACCGCGACGCCGATGGCGTTGCCGATGGCGTTCAGCAGCTCTATCTCGTTGCCGGTGAACTTTCGCGGGCTGCGGGTGGCCGCGCACAACGTACCCATCACTCTCCCCTTGGACTTGAGGGGTACGATGAGCTGCGCCTTGATCCTCTCTTGCACCGCCCAACTGCTGCACGCCGCCAGGTCGCCGGAGCCGTCGGTCACCGCCCACGGCTCGGCCGTTAGGGCCACCCGCCCGTTGCAGCCCTCACCCAGCTTAATCCTCCTCACCCCAGCGAGCGCCTTTTCCGGCACACCGTGGTAGGCTTCCAGAGTCAGCTCGCCGTCCTCCTCGTGGAGGAGGAATAGCAGGCATATCTCCACGCCCATCACATCGCGAACCTTGTCCATCGCCAGGCTCAAGACCTGCCAAAGGTCCAGAGACTCCGAGACGACACCCAACATGGCGTTGATCGCAGAGAGCCGCCTCTCCTCGTTCTCGATCACCTGGATGTGGGACCGGAGCTCCCCTTGGGCCTGCTCCAGCGATGTGATGGTCCCCTTGTGCAGCGCCTTCTCTTTGTTCTGCATCTCGATGAGCCAGCTCACGAACGCGCCGATGAAGAGGAAGGCGGCGACCTCGATCAAGGCCTCCTCGGCATCCGAGGATTCCAGGAAGACGCGGGGCAACAACAGCGCAGCGATCACAGAGGAAGCCAGGAGGCCTCCCCGCAGCCCGAATACGTAGGCGGCATAGGCTACCGGCAGAATGGAGAGTATGCGGTGCACGGAGCGTCGGGCCAGGTCGAGCCCAACGCTGGATTCGACCGTGCCTATCCAGGGGATGGAGTCCGCGTAGTAAAGAACCGTCCCGCAGGCCATGATGGCCAGTATGACCCAGAAGTGAGCTTCTTTTGGGCACCGGAAGGGTAGCCTAAGTCTGAAAGGTAGCCTAGCCGAGGAAATCATCTGTCGACGCCTCTTCCCTGTCCAGCGTTCGACCGGTCGCTGTGCCCCCTAGGGTATTTGCTCCAGGGAGAGCCAGCCCGCCTTCAAGGCGTGTAGCACAGCCTCGGTGCGCGAGCTAACGCCAAGCTTGTCGAAGATGTGGCCTAGATGAGACTGAACCGTACGCACGCTGAGAGAGAGCTGGGCCGCTATCTCCTTGTTGCCCATGCCTTTGGCCGCCAGCTTGAGCACCTGGAGCTCTCGCTCGCTCAGGCAGTCGCCGCCGTTTTCGGTGCGATGTCCATGGCTAAGGGAAGAAAACCAGCGCACGACCTTGCGGGCCACGTGCGGATCGAGCACCATTTCGCCGGCGCACACATCCCGAATGGCGTCCACCAATTGCTGGCCCCGCACGTTCTTCAGTAAGTAGCCATCGGCGCCGGCTTCCAGCAGAGCGTAGATGTACTCATCGTCGTCGTAGGCGCTCAGCGCCAACACCGCCGTACCCGGCTGAGTCTTCTTGATCTGTTTGGCGGCTTCGATGCCGTTCAGGTTGGGCATGGCGATGTCCACGATGGCCACATTCGGCTTCAACTGGTTCACGAGCTTGACAGCTTCCTCGCCGTCAGCCGCCTCTCCTACCACCCGGAAGTCATCCTCGCACTCGAGACGCTGGCGCGTGCCTTCTCGAACGAGCGTGTGGTCGTCAGCGATGACGATCGTGATCTTGTCCACGCCATCCCCTCCTCGCTTGTATATTTTATCACAATCGTACCCAGAAGGCCACTAGAGATAAATGCGCAGGCCGCCTCAGCGAGGGCTGCGCGTTGTGCGCAGAAGAGCGTCAAAATGGCTGACCTACCTTTCCGCCAGTCGCGCCCGATGGCCTCCATTCGAGACGTCAAATGCTTAGCGAAGTCAGCTTCAGCAGCGGACTACAGCACTCACGGCTGCATGATACGTAAGAAACGGAAACCTGAGTCGCAATGAGAACTCCGGCTCAAGCCGGTGAGAAATGAGGTGGAGGTCATGACCACGACAAGCTTTCAGAGCGACATTCGGACCGCCCTGGAGAGGACAGGAGGTGATGCCGGCACACGTCTGCACGCACCCCGGAGGATGAGGGCGATAGGATACGTCCGCCAGGCCTTCGGCGAGATGGACATGGACAAGAAGGCGACCAGTCCGGAAGGCCAAAAGGCCAGGATATCCGCCTGTGCCGACGCCAACGGATGGAACCTCATCCACGTCTACGAGGACATTGGTTGGTCGGGGGAGGACCTTGACCGGCCGAGCCTGCCCACGCTGCTCTCCGGCCTGGGCTACGAAGTCCTGATCGTGGATCGGACGGACCGCCTGACGACCAAGAAGAAGGACCTGGACTTCCTCCTGGCTCTGCTGGAGAAGCACGGCATCACTTGTGTCCCTGCCACCTGGTCGTGGGAGCCCCTGGCTCAGTACATGCGGTGGTGGTACCGCCGGCGGGCCAACCCCGTCTATGCCCTGCTGGACACCGCCGTTGCCGCGAGCGAGGCTGGCCCAGCCCAGGGGCAGCCGCAGGCGACAATGACCGCGAGCTCGTAGGGTGTAAGCGAGGGGCCCAATGGCTTCTAGGGAGATCTTCTGGAACATCGAGTTCGGGGAGATCGTCTATCTCCTCGGCCTCGTGGTGGTGGCCATCATCTGCTACGCCCTGTACCGCCGTTTTCGGCTCTGGGGGCTCGGCGCCAAGGACGACAGGCTGAGCAACCTGGGCGGCAGAGTACGGATCTTCCTGGTCACCATGGCCGACGGCCTCTGGCACCGGCGTATCGTGGCCGACCGCTACGCGGGTGCGATGCATGCCCTGCTCTTCGGGGGCTTCGGCCTCCTCCTGATGGGGCCGTTCCTTGACTTCCTCAACGAACACGTGTACCGTTTCATGGAGGGCAATGTCTACCTGGGGGTCTCTCTGCTCCTGGACGTGGGTGGACTGCTCGTCCTGGCCGGGGTTGCCCTGGCCGCCTACCGAAGGTATGTCATGCGGCCGTCCAAGCTGGACAACCTTCTGGATGACGCGATATCCCTGGCGTTGCTTTCCCTCATCATCGTCACCGGCTTCGCGGTGGAGGGATCACGAATCGCCGCAACCGAGCTCCACACTCACCCTGGCTGGGCGCCCTGGTCGCCGGTCGGTTTCGTCTTTGCCCAAGCGTTCAGCCGCCTCGGCGACGGCGTGAACCTGCGCTTGCACCAGGGGCTGTGGTGGAGCCACATGTTCATTTCGTTCGGGGCTATGGCCTACGTCTTCCTCAGCTTCTCGCGACTGGCCCACATCGTCGCCTCGCCGGTGAACATGTTCCTCAGGCCTCTGGACGGCAAGGGCGTCCTCAAGCCCATCGAGATCACGGAGACCCTTGAGACCTTCGGGGCGGCAAAGATCCAGGACCTGACCTGGAAGGACCTGCTCGACCTCGACGCCTGCACCCGCTGCGGGCGGTGCCAGGAGGTCTGTCCAGCGTACCTCACCGGCAAGCCCCTTTCGCCCAAGAAGCTGATCCAGGAGCTCAAGGCTGACCTGGTGGACCAGGCGCCTGTCCTCCTCCGAGGAAAACGTGACGGCCAGTCCGCCCCCGAGGCTGATTGCCCGGTTCTCGCGGACCGGGTGGTGACCGAAGATGAGCTGTGGGCCTGCACCACCTGCGCCGCCTGCGAGGAGGTATGCCCCGTTCGGGTAGAGCCCATCGGCAAGATCATTGCCATGCGCCGCAACCTGGTGCTGGAGCAGGGGAGGATCTCCGGCAGCGTGATGTCGAGCCTGCGTTCCGTTCAGGACCGGGGACACCCCTGGAAGGGCGCCGCAGCTTCGAGGACGGATTGGCTCTCCGGGCTCGACGTCAAGACCATCTCCAGCAACGGCGGCGGCAACGGTCTCTTGTTCTGGGTGGGCTGCACAGCGGCCGTCCAGGAGCGGGGTATGAACATTCCCGTCGCCATGGCAAAGATCCTGGCGGCGGCTGGCGTGCACATCGACCTGCTGGGTCACGAAGAGTCCTGCTGCGGCCACTTTGCCCGCCGCCTCGGTGACGAGTACCTGTTCCAGTGCCAGGCAAAGCAGAACATCGAGACCCTGCAGCGCTACAAGGTCAAGAGAATCGTTACCGCTTGCCCGCACTGCTACCACACCCTCAAGTTCGAGTACCCGCAGTTTGGGGCGGACTTCGAGGTGGTCCACCACACGGAGCTCATCTTGCAGCTCATCAGCGAAGGCAGGCTGGAGTTCAGCGGCGAACTGAACAAGGTGGTGGCTTACCAGGACCCCTGCTACCTGGGCCGGTACCATGACATCTACGAGGCACCGCGGAAGATCCTGGCAGCCATCCCAGGCGTCAAAGTGGTGGAAATGTCCCCCTGCCGCTCCCACAGCCTGTGCTGCGGCGCCGGCGGAGGCCGGATGTGGATGGAGGAAGAGCCCGACCAGAGAGTGAACCGGTTGCGCGTTAAGGATGCCGTGGCCACGCAAGCTGACATAGTCGTCACTGCGTGTCCCTTCTGCCTCCAGATGTTCGAGGATGCCGCCGGCGCGTTGGAGCTGGAGAAGCCTCTGGAGGTTGTTGACCTGGTCGAGCTACTGGAGAGGGCGGTAAAGCTGCCGGTGATGCCTGTCGAACCCAGCACCCCCTTGGAGGTTGGCACCGTCGCCAAGGACCGTCCTCTCACTATCGTTCGCAGTGGCTAGGGCGCCCGAGCGCCCTGGCCACTGCCGTCCTCTCGCCAATCCTCTGACCCGCCGGGATCAAGAGGCAAGAAGCGGGACGGGGCGGCGGAACCCCCCCCACCCCCCT
>Ga0315268_10004548_pt1 | contig 15049 bp, 14 predicted proteins | sample C1_top_MG_FD_204535 | JGI IMG/M metagenome (GOLD analysis project Ga0315268, IMG submission 204535) | Sediment microbial communities from Yellowstone Lake, YNP, Wyoming, USA - C1_top | ecosystem: Environmental > Aquatic > Freshwater > Lake > Sediment | place: USA: Wyoming | collected 2017-08-01
GCATAGGTTGAGAATGTTTGCCCCTTTTTGCACGGAATTGTGGAATTTCGCTCAATCAACTTGGTCATGACACCACCGGCAGTCTCAATTCCCAGAGACAGCGGCGCAACATCCAGCAACAAAATATCCTGCGTAATCTTCGACTGGTCTCCCGTCAAAATGGCCGCCTGAACTGCCGCGCCATACGCCACCGCCTCGTCCGGATTGATGGAACGATTGAGCTCCTTTCCATTAAAATACTCGGTTAGCAAACTGCACACTTTCGGAATGCGCGTTGAGCCGCCAACAAGCACAATTTCGTCAACGCTGCTCTTTGACATTTTAGAATCTCTGAGAACGCGGTCAACGGGGTCAATGGTCGAACGAAACAAATCCATGCACAGCTCTTCAAATTTGGCTCGTGTAATCTTGGTCATAAAGTCGGTTCCATCAAATAACGAATCCACCTCAATCGTGGTTTCTGCAGACGCTGAAAGAGTTCGCTTGGCACGCTCGCACGCAGTGCGCAACCTACGCAAAGCCCGGTTATTGCCGGTCGGGTCTTTCTTGGTCTTGCGCTTAAATTCTTGAACACACCAATTCACAAGCCGGTTATCGAAATCCTCACCACCCAAATGCGTGTCTCCCGCGGTCGCTTTTACCTCAAAAATTCCGTCGTCGATTGTTAAAAGCGACACGTCAAATGTGCCTCCACCCAAATCAAAAATTAAAATATTGCTCTCGCCCTTTCCTTTTTTATCAAGACCGTACGCAATTGCCGCTGCAGTTGGCTCGTTGATAATGCGCAAGACATTTAGCCCCGCAATCGCACCCGCATCCTTGGTGGCTTGGCGCTGCCCATCATTAAAATAAGCCGGGACTGTAATCACAGCTTCTGTAACAGTAGAGCCCAAATAGCTCTCCGCAATTTCCTTCATTTTGATTAAAACCATTGCGGAGATTTCCTCTGGAGAAAAGGTCTTTTGTTCTCCTTTGAATTCCACCTGAATGTGCGGCTTACCTCCATCCTTGGCAACCACCTTGAATGACCAATGCTTCATATCACTCTGAATGCTGGCATCGTCAATTTTTCTACCGATGAGACGCTTTGCGTCAAAAATAGTATTCTCTGGATTCATGGATACCTGATTTTTTGCAGCATCTCCAATAAGACGCTCGCTGTCCGTAAATGCAACGTATGACGGTGTTGTCCTATTTCCCTGGTCATTTGCAATAATCTCCACGCGCTCATTCTGCCAAACGCCTACGCACGAATATGTTGTTCCCAAATCAATTCCGATTGCTTTTGTCATTGTGTTTTTCTATCTATCTAGATGATTGTATATGTGCATATAGCTTTATATTCTTTACTATAAATAAATATTTACTATAATTAAATAATTAAATTCACAATTTCATAATTTAATTATTATTTTTTATTGGCCAAACTTCATTCATCAAGACCAATGTCGTCCTCGTTGTCAAGAAGAGGAGACTGGTTTTCAGTAAGACGCGACAACCCATGGTCAGTATTCTTGTCAATCACCACATTCTCAGTTTCAAACATTTGTTTGCGGATGTCATCGAGTGTTACATTTTCTGACTCCTCTTCATCTTCGCCCGCATTTGTTGCGTCTTCATCATCGGCCGACAGATTTTTCACGCTTACGAGTTCACCCTTGGAATTGATGGTCTGAGTAAGTTTATTTCCAGATTTTTCTGCATTCTTTTTGTTCTCATTGATTGCCTTTTCTTTAGCTTCTTTTACGCGCTTATCGAATTCCTTTTTGGCATTATCCTCATTCTTTCTCTTTTCCGACATGAGCTGATTTAGCGTTTCTTCCATGTATTCGACGCGCCCGGTCTTGTACGCGTCCGGATGAAACGGAACCCACATTCCCACCGGACCCACGTAGACGTCGTGGTTCGGGTCAACTTCGCGAAGCAGCTTGCAGCGCATCTCGGCTTCCTTCTGCGATGCAAAAACGCCGCGAACTTTAATTCCTCTAACCGATGTTTGAAATTCGTGTTGTTCCCCGAATTCAACGTCAAGTCTCTCCTCGTTGGTATCAATAAATGTTTTAAAATCATCATTCACATTGTATTTCATAACGGCTTCATGCTCCGTCTTTAGAAAATCTTGGAAATCCTCATTTACCTTTTCAAATGTCAAATTATACTTGTAAGAAATAAAACTAACAAAATGAAGCATTACATCTACTGACTTTTTATAATTCCATTGCTTTAGAAACTCTTCAAAGAAGAAATGGTCTCTCTGTTTTATAATTTCTTCTGGACTTACAAATGACAAACAAGCAAATTTTTGACCAGAAATTGCTTTATCCTCTTCCAATAAATCAACATAGTTTAAATTGTTTGTTCCATCTTCGTTCTTTTTGGATTCGACACCGCGTGGTTTATTCATTTTAGGCATATTTATTAATCAATAATTAATATTATATATTATATTATAAATCATTTTTAAGTATTTTAGATAGTAATATAATTAATTATATAAATTATAAATATAAAAAATAACCAATATGAATTAATTATTATATTTTAAAAATAATTTTATTTTTTTTTCTGTTCATTTAATATAATATAAAATGTACAATAACGTTCTTGATTTAGGCGAGCTTATAAAACGCGCAATCAAATATTTGGTTGAAGGTATAATGGTTGCGATTGTTGCCTACTCCATTCCCAAACAACGTCTGAAGTTGGAAGAAGTTGGCTTGATTGCACTCTCTGCTGCAGCAACGTTTGCAATTTTGGACGTGTATGTTCCGAGCCTTGCCGTTTCTGCTCGGTCCGGTGCCGGTTTCGGAATCGGTGCCAACCTTGTTGGATTCCCCAGGTAAACTAATAATTTTACAATAATAAAATAAAACTGAATATGTTTGTTTCTTTTGTTTACTTATGAATTAAATAAACAAATATAAAGGCAAAAATAATTTTATATAACCATGAACTTCCCAATCATCGCAATGAATGAGCACAATGGTATTTTTGACAATTATGCGAATCATGACCACGAGTATTTGCGTAATAAAAAAAAACAAATCAGAATTGTTAAATATACAGTTGAAATTGCAGATGGATTTTTTGCAGGTTTTACAAGAATAATAGAAATGGACATTGGAATATTTGATTGCATTTTAGATTCTAAAGAAGTATTCAAAATATTAAATAATTACATATGCAACCACATGTATTTCAAGTTGCTGTTTTTTTTAAGTCAAGAGAGACTAAGTTCTCAGTTGTATGAATTGAACAAAATAAAAAATAAAATGTCAATTGATGGAGGTTTGTGTAATGCTGACATTAGTGAATTTATTATTAATCAAACTATTTTAATTTATATAAAAAAATAATTTTGTTTTTTGTTTTGTTTTGTTTTGTTTTGTTTTGTTTTGTTTTGTTTTTGGTTAGGTGTTGGTTAGGTGTTGGTTAGGTGTTGGTTAGGTGTTGGTTAGGTGTTGGTTAGGTGTGGCGGAAATTTGCGGCAATGTTTTCTTCTTGCATGACTTCGTGTGTAATGTCGGCAAACACACGTCTTGCTCCAACGCGCGTAACTTGTACCACACGTGGACGAGGTTGTTCTTGCTCCTGCACTCGAGCACGTTGAATCGTTTCGAGAAATGCGATAATGCGACGAGCAAACATGTCAGATGGCTCTACAATGCTGACATATTGTTGTGCAAAATCGAGAAACTCGCCTAAGTCTAGTCTTTCGTCAAGCGTTCTTGGAGCTGGGTTGACATTTTCCATTCGTGTCATGAGTGTGTTTTCAACGGATGCTGCATGGGAATGAGCGGTGGTAGGCATAATTGATAATCGGTCGTCGTCCTAATAAGAGAAGCACTACATATTATGAATATAATATTTAAGTTTTCAATTTATATTTTTTATAATGAAAAACTTGCACATAAATTGAAATAGTTTGTTTAAAACAAAATGAAAAAAAGTTTTTTATTTGTTTTTATTTTTATTTTTATTTGTTTTTGGTTTCAGGGCTTATACTTGTTAATAAGCGGACTGGGCGCTGCTGGTGTCGTAGTCGTAGAAGCGGAAGTTTTCTTCCATGTTGTTCCAGGATGATGATGAGGTGGCATCGGGTGTCGTCGTGGTTTTCCAAATTGAATCTGTAAACGCGTTGTAAAGGATTTGAGAAGAACAGTCGAGTTCGTAGCCACCGCAACCACAAATGCAATTCTGGTTTCTTTTTGTTGGTGCAGGTGCAAACGGTGGGGGTGCAAATGTGTAGGATGAAATCGGGGTTGGCGGGGTGCTGTAGGTTTCAAGAGTTGCTTCAGCGCGAATCGTTTTCTTTTGAACAGTTTGTTTTTGTGTGTAAGGAAGAACAACCCAGTAAGAAGGGTCGGAATACACGATGCGCGCTTCGCGCTGTGATTGAATCCTTCCGCGAAAGTGCTTTGAAATGACGCCGGGAATCCAGAAGAGAATGTGGACAACTGCAAAACAGAAGTTTGCATCCGGGTGCTCGAATTCTACAAAATCGACACGCGAAACAACTGCAATGTGTTGGCACTCCAAAACGCGCTTCAGATATGCCTCGTGCATTTGATTGCGGTGGACTCGGGGAATGTAGAGAGTAGTAAGCGAGTAAGGAGTGGATGCGGATGCCAACTTTGATTGTCCGGTCGTCATATTGAAACTTGTTCTTGTCTGTATCTTTCGTGAAACTGATAAATGTAAAACAAGTAAAAAAGTTTTCAATTTATATTTTTTTCAATGAAAAATATAAAAAATAAAATGGTTTTATATGGATTTTAAATGTTTTTGATTTGATTTGTTTTATTTTGTTTTTTAAACATTTGTTACTTATATGGTGTAAGAGTAACTCATAACCTCCCAATCATAATCTTCATAATCCCCCCTGTGATACATTGATGGCCGTGTCCATTTTGTATTCAAATCTTCAATCTTTTTTAGTCTATATCGATGCACGTCATAAGTCACCGTGTTTTCATTGACAGTCATGTCAACTTGCATCAGGTCATCTTCAACCGAAGGCCAAGCCCCCTCAGCCAACATGCTTTTCCTGTTTGGCAAACGACTGAAATTGGACAATCTGTATCGCATTCTATACTCATCACCGCCACCAAAACGCACGAGAGAGAAACTAACCATTTTTCGATAAATGAAGTTCTCCAAAAATTTATACTTATCTAAATCAATGAGTTTGATGAGTTTGCCAGTGTCATCTTTTTCTCCTTTATAAAACCGATATCTCTTGAGAATTTTTGTGTAAATATATAACATGATATCATCCGGCAACTTTTCAATTATTTCCATTAAATACAAAATAAACTATTAAATAAAATTCTATTTTGTATTTAATACTAAATCGCGATGATTGTTCAAGCTCCGCCTCTGAATAAAATGGGATTATAATATGGAAGAAAATCAAAACAATTGTTTCCGCTCGCATCTTTTCTAAACGTGAACCCGTCATCGCAACATCCGTATTGGGATGCGTCACAGCCATATCGCGCTTGACGAAAATTATACATTTGATTTGGAGTCATTTGCCCCGGTTTCATGAGGTTGTTCATATAATCGTCCATATCGGCATCATAATAATTGTAACCGCTGTTATCTCCTTTTCCACTAGAACCTGGGTCAGATTTTCCAGGATTTTTTACAACGCAGTCTTTTTTATTCCAATTTACACCCTTGGTGCATGGATATTCCTGGCAATTACCATTAATTTTTCCATCTTTATCTCGTTGACACTCGATATTGCAATCTAAATTTTTTTTTGTACACTTTGATGTTGAATTGCATCCAAACATAAATTTCATACCATTTTCGTCAGTGTTGCTTATTCCACAGAATCCAACATCTTCATCATATTTCGGATTTTTCGGGTCATTAGGATGATATGGGTCAAACTGGTTGAATTGGTCATTCGTTCCGGCGAGCGGTTGAGCATAACATTTTGCCTGAGAGCAATCGGGTTTATCACCACCACCACCACGACCATCGCCGCCGCCACCACGACCACCACGACCATCGCCGCCGCCGCCACCGCCACCGCCACCGCCACCACGACCGCCACCACCACCGCCACCACGACCACCACCGCCATCACCACCGCCATCGCCACCGCCGCCACCGCCGCCTCCGCCACCACGACCTTTTTTAGATGGAGAGGGGGAAGGATTTGGTGGCGGTTTGGGGCACTTACCCTGAGGACAAACAACAGTCTTACATGCTTTACAATCGTTAGTGTTTTGACAGTATGATTTATCTGACGTAACTCCACCTTCACATACTTGACGACAAACGCTGGTTTGTTTTACGTCAGACGGAAACCATGGAGTTAAATCAAGAGGGGTGTACGCGGAGTTGTTACCTACGAGTTTAATGAATCTCGTTTTGAATAAACTAGCAAGTGAACTTTCATGATTAATGAGCGTTTTTTTAGGGTCAAAATCTATGGTAAGAGTTTCACTATCAGTCTCTTTTTTACTATCTGCTGCTAGTCGTGCTGCCGCTCGTGCTGCTTCGGCTTGACGTATTTTTTCAGATGCTTCACATGCTAGTTTTTTTAAACCACTCAACGTAGAACAAACAGGGTATGTTTCAGTTGTTTTTCCAGATTGGTCACCTCCTGGTGTCTCACTATCATCTTTTACATTTAAATTAAATTCAATCTGATTTACGTACTTGTCTCTTCCAGTGGAATCATCGGGGTCATGAAAGGTGGCTGTAATGTTTGAAGTCGACTTGACTCCGCTACCACTAATAACTCTTTGTATTTCGGCTGCAAGTGTTTTACCCGTATAGTCACCGGGATTCAACAATAATGACAGTGAATTTCCCGTAGAATCTATTATATTGAAACTGTTGTGACCGTCTTGCTCTTCAACATTGTATTTCGTACAATCGCCGTCAACATCGCCTTCCGGATGCTGCGAACACCCCTTTAGACATGTTCCCGATTCAAACCCCTCTCTAAGTCCGAATAAACTGTAATAAGACCCGTACAAAATAACAATCACGAGAATGCTAAATAATGCCCATTTTCCAAGTTTAATATCAAAATCCAATTTCATATCAACTATTTTAGTATTTATGAATATTATTATTTATAGTATGGTGATATAAAAACTATAGATAATAAAATAATATTAAAAGTATGTTGAATCAATAAATATTTAAGGAAAAACATAACTGTGTAAACTTTGCGTGTACGGATTCTTTCGAAATGCGTCTAAAATATCGGGCTGAATGCGCGCGCAGTTGACAGATTCTTGATACGACTGCGGATATTTCTCAAGTTTGCCATACGTTTCAACGCCCGGCGGGTTTGATATTCTGAAAACGGGATTGGGTATCCACGGGTCACAGTTATCATCGTTTCGTTTTGTGCATATGTTTTCAGTCGGGTTGAACAAGTTCATATTGCCAGCAGGTGTAAAGCTGGTTGAAATTTTATTCACGTTGTTGTGCTGATTGTATTGCGCCTCATAAACACCGACACCCTGGTTTGTCGCACCGCCGCTTGTACCCACATATTGCACATTTGTTGTGTCGCGCTGGTTAAACGTGGCTTGTTGCGGATTGACTAAATAACCGCTTCCAGCAGTTTGCGCGTCCACGTTCAAGTGGTTGAATCCGAGAAGTCCTTCCGTCGTTTCTTTAATGGTTGTGGGTGCGCGATTTGCGGGATTATATACAACGCCGGAAGAGCCGCACGCCGGTTTTACGTCACCGTACAATCGAATGTTTCCAATCGAATTTTCTTTGCGAGATGGTCGCAACAAATCGAGAATTGGGGCAACGACCGCGCGCATAGCACCATGAATGATTCCGCCTTCATGGCTTTTTGTAGTGTTGCGATTATTTGATAAAAGCTTGTATCCATCGCGACCATGATCGTTTTGACCGGGCGCGTGTTTGCCGCTGCTATGAGCGTGTGAAATTGGGTGTGCACTGGATTCGGGCCTCTTTGCCGGCTCATAATTTTCAGGCGCGTAGGTGTTTGTGCCCATGACATTCGAATCCGCACCAAAATATTCAGTGGTTGTGCAGACACGCGATTGCGGCTTGTAAACTTCTTTTGCGCGAGCCGTTTGCGCCTTTTCAAGACCGGTGGTGGTAAACCAGCGGTCAGATGTGTTCAAATAAAATTTATCAGGTAAATATTTCTCCACCTTTCCGTACGTTTCCGGAGTTGGCGCGCTCAAATTATTCCAATTGTATGCCGGGCCCTCGTGCGATTCAAGACCAAAAGTTATTTTTGGATTATTCACAGTGCGGAGTTGGTCAACGTTGCGGTCAACCCATTTATCTCGCGCCTCCATGCCCGAGTTGAACCCGTCGCTACCTTTCGCCGTGTATCCCTGGTCTAAACCCGGACCCACATGAATTTCTTCCCACGGTTTAACATTTGCCATTTTGCTGCCCGGCATGACGCGTGACTGAATAAAATCGGTAACGCTCGGCATTCCATTCACATAATTTATATCGTTTTGAGGCGCAAAAAGCGGGGCTCGTTCTTCCTTGCGTATTTTTTGTGAACCAGCACCTGAAAATGTGTCAAGAACCGATTCAGTCGCATTCGCATCAACGGTTCTTCCTCTAATTTTTGCACCGAAGAACGGAACCATGTTGTTATGCTCAAATTTATTCTGGTTAATGGGTTGTCCGGTCAGAGATAACACCGTGTTTGGACTGGTAAACCCTGGATTTTTTGTAGGGTTAGTATTTGGGTTATATGAATTTCCAAATTGAGTCGGATTTCGCAACACTTGGTTTCCCACACTTGCATTATAAAATTTATCTGTAACTGCATTCGGCTGAGGATATGCATTTACGTTTGACCCGGTGTTTGACAACATGGTCGGATAATTAGTTGTGGGAACATTTGTGTTTGGAAGCACGTTTGGATTATTTGCGCGGTTATTCGGATTATTGGAAGTTATAAATGACTCCTTTAAACTTTTTATTGAGCCTGATGCATCATTTTTTTTGTTTTGATTTGACACTAAATACATTCCTCCTAATGCAACAATCGGGATTGCTAATTCCATTTTTATTATATATTTTTATATTATATATATTTACTATATATATGTAATATAATTTTACTCTATTATTTTATTTCTTATTTCTATTTTAAATAAAACAAATAAATATAAATAGTTGATAATAGTTTTTTTTATTTATCTGTAACATAAGTATCATTTCCAACAAAATTCAAATACTTTAAACATCTATATGTTGTCAATTCTACATCATTATACTTGACCACTTCTCCTTTTCGTTGAAGTGAATAGCTTTCCAACTCTGTATATGTTGCGTTACTTTCATAATGAGTTGCATCATTGGCGTCAGCTCCTGTTAAATTATAACAAAATAAAGAAATTCGAAAATTTGTTTTATTTGGTTGAAAATTCATCACTTCTTCTAAATAATCTACCAACTCATGAATATTATAAAATTTTGAATTAAATATTGTCTGCGGATTTATTTGTTGTTTCCCAAAAACTCTGAAACTGCGTTCATGGTATCCAATAAAAAATGACCAGTTATCATATTCTTCGATGTGGAAAATAAGTCGCGGCATAATGTTGTCGATATTTGGTACTTGTACTTGTAATTATTAAGCATTAATCATTTAATATGATTTATTAAATGATTTAACAATCCATGAATCGCTAATAATGTCGATTATTTGAGAAACGGTAAACAAGGTATTTTTGCAACATAATTATTTTTTTCCAGAATGCGCGTACTAAGGTTATTTTGAAACGGAAAACACACGTTTTCTTGAGGATTGAGCTGAGGATAATACCAGTTGGTTTGTTCTAAATCGCGATATGTCCACGCGGGATGAGTGACGCGTGACTGTTCAACAAACGACGGTTGAGTAGATGGATATGATATTGGGCTGCTACTAACAGCGGTCTTTAAATAATTGTTTTGCAGACAATCTCTCGAGAGAGGCTGATTTAATCCCTTCAAATTACTTTCTAAATTAATTGTATTTGTTCTTAAATTCGCGCCCCATCCCTGAATTCGAATGCACGGGTCTTCAATGTAATACGGTTTATCTCCGTTCCCCGGCACGTTCAACATGTATCGTCCAGGGTCTGTCGATTCTTGAAGCTGCTTGTTTATTCTGCAAGGGTCATCATGAAAACGAGTAAATGACATTGTATATTTGAATTTTATTTAATAGTTATTAATATTATATTTTATATTATATTATTATTTATTTTAAATATAATATTCAAACATATATTAAATACATGATGTTAAATTAAAATAAACCGGTATAATAAAATGAACCACGAACGACAACAAAGAAATATACAAATTAAAATAAATTCAAATTGGATTCCAGCATCAGATGAAATGGAAGAAATAGAAATGCGAAATTTGAAAATGGTATACACGCAATATAAAAATAAACCGTCATATCACCCAGAAATTCCGCACTACAACGAAGATGGTTTGAAAATATACAGAGATGATAATAATCATTATAATCCAACGTATGCCTTAAATACTCAAAACCGCGGAAACGTTCCAGTTCCAATTATAGATATGGATGATGTAAAAGTTTTTTTAACAGACCTTCCAAATGCAAACTGGGTGAAAGCCAGAGACTATCAATCGTGGGCATACCGTGATTTCGTTTATGACCCGAATCGTGCACCAATTAAATATTACGTTTCACGATACTCATCGCATTTGGTTTTTCAAACGAGTAATTATAGAGACGTCACCACCATCGAACTCGAGGGATTGCCTCCAAATATTGTATTCAAAATTTCAAGAAATGAAAATGGAAGCGTGTATTACGAAAAAAATGATAGTCGAGCTACACGAGTGAGAATTTGTGACAACGACTCTGCTCGGTCCGGTTACCTAGGATACTATCGGAGAATGACGGACGTTGGCGATTTTATTATATCGGCACCGCCGCCGACTATGGTACCAGTGTCATCTGACCCATACGGACCAAATTATCAAGATTTCGCAGCATTTTTACATCAGCCACACTCACACTCACACGGCAACGCCAATAACAAGTTACCACTTCCGACTGGAACAAGAAGCATTGAAACAAACGTTGAAGAAGAGCAGTGCATCCTGTGTTTTAAAAACAAGTCAACTTTGAAACTAAATCCGTGCGGACATAAAATAATATGTCCCGAATGTTACATAAAGTTAGAAAAGCCAGAATGTCCAATGTGCAGAGGGCAAATACAATCATTAATTTGCGATAATCATTAATTTAATAAAAAATAAAATATAAATAAAAATTGATTTATTCTCTTTAAAACCAGATTAACACACAAAAATAAAAACCACGATGGAAGAGACCACCGCCACTTCTGATAATAACGGGTGGGAAACAATCGAAACAACCAACTCAGAAAACCAGCCACTGACATCAGAAATTTCAAAAAAAAAAAAGATGATAAAGATTAAAATAGTAAAACCAAAAATAATTAATAAAGGAACTGGTGCCGGTGGTGCAAATACAAATATAAATGGACTCACATTTGAAGAAGTTGTTGATTTAAAAGATAGGTATGAAAGTATTCAAACTAGCCGAAATGGAATTGGAAGTGAAGTGACCTTCAAAGGACATTCGCGCATATTTATAAAAGTAAATAAATCTGCATTACATAAATATATGGAGAAAATAGGTGAAAAAAATATGACCTTGAAACTAGCTGCAGGATGTAAACTTCCGGATGAAGCATATATCGACCTTGAGAAAAATATCGTTTTTATAATTGAGAAAAAATTTCAACAAGAAAGTGGTTCTGTGGATGAAAAACTTCAAACAGGATGTTTCAAACAATCACATTATGAGGGGTTGTTTCCAAAATTCAAAATATATTACATATACTGTCTTTCCGATTGGTTCAAAAGTGATGACTATGAGAGCGTTTTAAAATATTTAAAAGATGGCGGAATTCATGTATTTTGGGGAAATTCTGAAAAAGAAAAAATAATTGAATTTATTCACAACCCGTTGTAATGTGCATCATCATAAAGAGAACCTACGGTCCCCCTTTGACCTCTCCCTTTAAAAAGGAGGGGGTATGGGGGAACGTAGTTCCCTCAGTTTAATACTTTGCAATAATCCCTTCCGATAATTTGCAATATTCTTCGCTTATCTCAATGCCAATGTATCTTCTGTTGTTTTTTTTTGCCATTTTACAAGTAGTTCCTGACCCGGAGAACAGGTCTAAAACAATGTCCCCTTCATTGCTCCAACTTATAATGTGGTCTTCTGCCAACTTTTCGGGAAATATTGCCGGGTGCTCGTGGCTTTCTTTGTCGCTTGAGTTAAACCCCTTACCGACATTGTAGTGCCAAATATTATTTCTTGGTGAAAAATCCGGCACGGGTTTAATGTCGGATGTTTCTTGTAGTTCGCCATTTTTCAACCGGGTTGTATTTTTTCCCCAATTCGTGTGACCGGCCCACTTGTTTGGTTTGTCGCATATGAGATTTGCCGTGGCGATTTTCCCTTTACAAAATACAAACATGTATTCAAATATTTGCGTGTAGCGTGTCCCCGTTCTTTTTGACGGAAATGATGACGTATTTTTCTCATAAATCATTGTGTCGTGCAACTTGAATCCATTTTCCATAAACATTAGAGCTTGTCGGAATGACGACCCCGATTCACTGCCCTTTGTTGTAGAATCTCCAACAATCCAAACGACAACTCCGCCTGCCTTTGTGACTCGAAATAACTCTTTTACAACAGCATCGCAATTAAAGGTATATCCATTGTACTCTCTTATTTCATCATACGGCGGACTAGTCACCGTCAAATCAATGCTGTTTGGTGGAAGTTTTGCAAGAGCGGTAACCGCATCTTCGTTTATAATTCTATTAATGAAAGATTCCATGTCTCGTGCGCGCGTGTATGTTTGGATTTTGTATTATATAATTCTACATGTAAATCAGTATTAGTTTTTTATTTCAATTTTTATTAATATAAATAAAAAATACAATAAATGTTACACAACAAAAAATGACTATAATTCATTTTTTGTTATAAATAATAAATAAATGGAAATCTAGAAAATCTAGTTTAAATTAAAGTTCAAATTAAGCGATTGTATTTAATCGCGACGACGATTACGACGAGAACGACGATCGCGACGACGATCGCGACGAGAACGACGATCACGACGAGAACCGCGACCACGACGTTGAGTTAATGCTACCATTTTATCTTGTTATATATACACTAAAGAAAAAAAATTTATATATTTTTTATAATTAATATAAAATATATATAAATCATATATAAATTATATAAGTAATATCAACCAACAGCAATATTCCTAAACATTTAAAGTAATTTATTTTTAATAATTTTAATTAATTAAATTAATTAAATTAATTAATTAATTAAAATTTATATAATAATCATAATAATCACCAAATTGTGTCACTGTGCCAATACATTCCGTCTCCTTTTTTGATATGATAAATACTTTTGAATAGTCGCAAACGCGCGAGAGGACAATTTGCTCTATATTTATCTAAAGGATGCGGATTCATTTTTAATTCGATGGCAATCGAGTTTTTTGAAACATAAGACCGCCACTGATACGCAATATACATGAAGAACGTCTCAAAAGAAAGTTTTTTAATCGGATTGATAAAGTCATCATTTATTTGATAGTCTCTCAAATATTCTTCTACTATTGCTAAACCGCTGATGTCCGCTACATTCTCTCCAACAGACAAAGACCCATCCATTTTTATTCCATCTCGCGCAGCAAATGTTTCATACTGTAGAACAACATCCTTCAACTTTGAGTTGAATACTTTACGGTCGTGCGGTGTCCACCAGTTGAATAAATTTCCTTTGTAATCATACATGCTTCCTAAATCATCAAGCGAATGCGACAGTTCATGCCCAATTGTATACCCAATATATGCTAAATTATATTCAATCCCTCGTTCATCGCCGTCCAAAAACGGCTTTTGAAGGTAAGCAAGAGGCAAATAAATATTATTCTTTGTTGGGTCGTAAAATGCATTCACAATGTAGGATTGGTTGCCTGATAAACTAAATTGTGCAGCCCAGTCCACCGTGGGCAAATCAATGTAGTGTTTTCCTTCCGATTCAATCAGAATTTTTAGTCGCCATGCGTTGCACGTGCATATATTTCCCCACGGGTCGTTTGCGTGATACGTTAGGTCAGGGTCGGGCACTAAATATGGCGGGTGTGCCATGTCAACGCGAATGTGTTTTAATTTAAGAAGCGCGTATTTTTTTGTTTTCGTACTCAACCATTTATTTCTCTCTATTTTTCGCATAAAAACCGTTTTTAAATCGTATGCCAGATTGCTCGCCCACTTGATGTATGCTCCATTTGCATATTTGGAAATATACTGTTCTGTTAAAAAGGTGTTGAAACAGTATGACAGACCAAAGACCGGATAGATTGCTTGAGGCCAAATGATATCTTGACCTTTGACCGTTTTTCCAAAATAATTATAATATACCACTCTCCACGAATTATGAAAGCGCATTAGCTGTTTGAAGTAACAATAATATATGTACGTTTTCCATTTTTTTGAATTCCAGTTTTCATGATAAATGCCTGAAATTTTCGACAAGTAATTCAAATTATCTGTTATGAAAAAAGAAGGAGTTGACTTGAAACCAAGTCCTTTTGTTATTTCTGCCCAGTGAAGCTGATATTTATTGGTGGCTTCACTTGCGGTAACAACGTTGTATCCATCTTCGGCTTCTTTTATTCTTGAATCATATGAATTCATTGCATCCAGTATTTGTTTTTCAACATCAATCACATCCTGAGAATGATATTCGCTGTTTTTCCCGAAAGCAAGTGTGAACATGTGAGTTACAAATTCATTAAATTTTTTGTTGAATTCTTTTTTATAGCCATCATTGTTATCATTATGATACAATTCATCATTGTAATAAGACAGTTGTGGCGCATTTATATGACACCTGTTTATTTTTGAATCTTTTTCATCTGTTATCATTGAAAATGATAATGGACAAAATGATGAC
>Ga0315268_10004550_pt1 | contig 15048 bp, 7 predicted proteins | sample C1_top_MG_FD_204535 | JGI IMG/M metagenome (GOLD analysis project Ga0315268, IMG submission 204535) | Sediment microbial communities from Yellowstone Lake, YNP, Wyoming, USA - C1_top | ecosystem: Environmental > Aquatic > Freshwater > Lake > Sediment | place: USA: Wyoming | collected 2017-08-01
CTTGAGGTGCAGATCCTTTCTCTTTTTGGGAAGGATGGATTCGTAGGTAGCTTCTTGGGCCAGGGCATGCTTGAAAAGAAATTCCAGCTCCTCCATTCTCCTCCGTTCGACAATCAGCTGGGTCTCTTTGAGAACCTCAAGCCGACCGTCGATTCCTTTCAGCGGCCCGGCCACATCGACCAGGATTTTATAGAAGAAGTTACGGCCGATGACAGAGGCGATTTTCAACAACGATTTGGTATCTTCATCCAGCCTGTCGATCCTGGCCATCAAGACTTCATGGATGTTTTCCGGAACAACCACGGATTCAATTTTTTCGGTGATCCGGAAGCGCCCGTCCCGAATTTCGACGACGCCATGATCGATGAAGGACCGCACGACCTCTTCAATAAAGAATGGATTCCCGCCCGTCTTCCTTACGACGAGCTCCCTGACCTTGGGAACGAGGCCTTTGGCTTTCAAGAGGTTATTGATCATGACCTCGGACTGGGTCTCATCCAAGGATTCGAGGACAATTTCCGAATAAAAATCGCCGTACCGGCTTCTTATCGTCCTCAAGATTCGCTCACTCGTCTCTTCATATCCGGGCCGAAAGACATTGATAAACAGGATCCGATGATTTCCGGCCAGCTTGTAGAGAGATTCTAAAAAGGCAATCGAGGTCAGGTCCGCCCAGTGAAGATCTTCGATGACGACGACGAGGGGCTTTTGGCCGGCGGCTTTGGTAAACAGCTCCCGAAGGTTCTTTAAAATAAGCTTCTCCAGGGCCTCTCCTTCGATCCCCCGGATTCTTTCCCCATACGCTCCGGTCAGTTTCATCCCCATCAGCACGGCAAGGAAAGGAAAAATCTCGGCTGCGCCTTCGAGAAAGATGCTCCGGACATTTCTTTCGAGTTTGCGAACAGATTCAGACGGGCTGTCCCGCTCGTCGATGCCGGACCAGCTTTTCAGAATGTCGATAATCGGATGAAAACTGAGATTCTTTCCCATCGACAAGGCGCGCCCCCGAAGAACGGTCACCTTCTTGATTTCGTCTCGGCGGGACAATTCGGCGATCAACCTGGATTTACCGATTCCGGCTTCTCCGATGACATTGACGACCGAGCCTTGTCCATTGATGACTTTCAAGACCTGAAGACGCAAATGATCGAGCTCGTTCTCTCGGCCCACCATTTCGGAGTAGATCCTTCGGTCGGCCGGCAATATTTCGCGATAGATTTTCTCCTTCTGGGAAAGAAGCTCAAACACGGCTTCCTTCTTATCCCTGAAATCGATGGCCTTGAGGGATTTATATTCAAACTCGTCCCGTGTATATCGGAAGGTGAGCGAGCCGACATAGATTTTTCCTCTTCCAGAGAGATCCTTGAGATGGCCGGCAAGATGGACCGTATCACCCATCACTGTCAGGCCTTTCTCCTCGCCCGGACCGATGGCGCCGGCAATGACCATGCCCGTATTGATTCCGACCCGAATCTCCAGAGGATTCTTTATTTTTTCTCTTTGATTGAATTCTTGGATGGTGTTCCGCAATTCGATTGCCGCATTGACGGCCTTTTTGGGGCCGTCCTCGATGGCTCTCGGAACGCCGAACAAGGCCATCAGCTTATTGTCTGAGATCCGGTCGACCTTCGCATCGTATTTCTCTTCAAGGAAACGGAAAATCTCAAAACAACGGCCAGCGAGAGAGGCCGCGTCGTCCGGTTCGATGTCCTCCAGCATCTCGGCATAGCCAAGGATTTCGGCACACAGGACCGTCGCCTGGCGGCGTTCGGTTTCTCTCCGTTCTTCGGCCTTTTCTCTCTTTTCGAAAGGCAAAATGGCTTCCGCCTTTTCTAAGCTTTTCCTGAACTCCAAAAGATCCTGCGCCAGGTGTGTTATGGATGGATAGCGGTCGTTTTTATGCTTCCGCAAACCCTTCAAGATGATCCGTTCCAACTCTCTGGGGATATCGCTTCTCAGCTCCATGGGCGGCAGGGGAGACTTATTGAGGATGGAATGGATAACGGCCTGTCCATGCTCTCCCTCAAAAGGCAGCTGGCCGGTCAGCATTTCGTACAAAACAACGGCCAAGGACCAGACATCCGTCTGGTGATCGACTTGATCTCCTTGTGCTTGTTCAGGCGACATATAGACGATGGTTCCCATGACCGTCGCCGTCTGGGTTATTATTTTTGTCTGGTCGACCAGTTTCGCCAGGCCAAAATCAAGAATTTTCACGACGCCGTCGCTCGTCACCATAATATTCCCGGGCTTGATATCCCGATGGACGATATTTTGACTATGGGCTTTCGTTAGTCCCTGCGCGACCTGGATGGCCGCATCCAGCGCTTCCTCCAGCTGGAGAGGACCGCGCTGAATTTTTCTCTTTAGAGTCTCCCCTTCATAACAGGCCATGGCAATATACATCTGGCCGGCCTTTGTTTCTTCAATCTCGTAGATCGTGCAAATATTGGGATGGTCGAGGGCTGACGCCGCCCGCGCCTCCTGCATAAAACGTTCTCTGGCCCCGGGTTCGCGAGTAAGTTCGGGGGGGAGGAACTTGAGGGCCACGGCGCGCTTGAGCTTTATATCCTCGGCTTTATAGATAACGGCCATCCCTCCTCTTCCCAGTTCCTCGATAATCTTATACTTGCGGGCAAAGATCTTGCCTTTGGTCAATCCCTTGAGAGGAGTCAGAGGCGCGATGGTCCTGGTGATAGGGGTTGTTTTTGAGGCAAGAAGCTCGCCTCCGCAATCTCCACAGAAACGGGAGGTTTCGGGGTTGTCAGAATGACATCGGGGACACTTTATAGACACTATTTCCCTTTCCCTGTGTTGGCAAAAGGATAACACGGTCGGACAATCCCGTCAACATCCTATGGATTAAAGGCCTTGATAAGTTCCTGGCGGTCACCGTCTTGACAGGCGACAGCGGGCGGTCATATAGTTCGGGCAAGAATAAAAGGAGGACATCGACATGAGAAAGCTTGCCGGAATCCTTGTCGTTCTTTCGCTCATTTCGGCGGGTTTCATGACCAAGGAACCGCCGGCCGATGCACAAAGCGCCGCGAAGAGCACTCGCTATGAAGACGTCCTCGCGCTTTGGCGGCAATTCCGCGATTTTCAAAAACCAAACGTCGTCGAAGGCGTTCCCGATTATTCGCCCAAGGCAATGTCGGCCCAAAAGCTCCAAGCCGGGGAATTGCTCAAACGACTGGCTGCAATCGATCCAGCCGGCTGGCCCGTCGACCGGCAGGTCGATTACCACATCGTCCGGGCCGAGTTCAACGGCTTTGACTTCGACCACCGGGTTCTGCGTCCCTGGTCGAAAGACCCGTGCTTCTATGCCGTCATCGAGACATCCGAGCCCGATGTTCCGGCCCGCGAAGGGCCTCAGATCTTCGGGACGCTCTGCCTGTCTGATTTTTCCTTCCCTCTGGACAAAGAACAGCACTTTATATTCGCCGGCAAGCTTCGGGCGATCCCCGGCATCCTCGCCCAAGCAAAATCGAATCTCACCGAAGTCTCGAACGACCAGAAGCTCTTAGGCATCCGGCAAAAGCGGGATGAAGGGGCCGGCCTCGATCGTCTAGGGGAACGCCTGAAGGGACAGCACCCGGACCTCGTTCCCCTCATCGTAGAGGCCAAAAAGGCTGTTAGCAATTTCCGGGAGTGGCTTGAGAACCAGACCGGACTGCCGAAAACGCCCTCCGGCATCGGAATTGCCGAATACGACTGGACGATGGAAAATATCCACTACGTCCCCTATACTTGGGCCCAGCAACTAGAGCTCGTCCAGCGTGAGCTCGAGCGCTCGCTGGCTTACCTCAAGCTCGAGGAGCAAAGGAACCGAGATCTGCCGCCCTTGGAGCCTTCAAGAACGCTGGAGGAGCAGCAGCGACGGCTGGCCGAAGGAAATGCCTACTTCTTTAAATTCCTCCGTGAACGCGACATCTTCACCGTTCCCGAATACATGCATCTCAGCACCGAAGTCCGGTCGTTCGTCCCGCCCGAGCGGCGCGACTTTTTCAGCCAGGTTGACTACCGCGATGTCCTGTCGCTCCGCTGCCACTCGATCCACTGGCTCGAAAAACAGCGCGAGAAATTTAATACCCATCCTCTTCGCAGCGTGCCCCTCCTCTACAACATCTGGGACAGCCGGGCCGAAGGACTAGCCACAGGCTTCGAAGAATTTATGATGGGGGCAGGCTTGTTTGACAGGAATCCCCGGAGCCGGGAGCTCGTCTATATCATGCTGGCCTTCCGCTCGATCCGTGCCCTCTGCGACCTGAGGCTTCACAGCAACGAGTGGACGGTCGAGGATGCGGTGAAGTTCGCCGTTGAGACGACCCCCTTCGGATGGGCCAAGCCTGACGGCGCCACGATCTGGGGTGACATGGCCATTTATCTTAACCAGCCGGGCTACGGGACGAGCTATGTTGTCGGAAAAAACCAGTTCGAAAAGCTTTTGGCGGATGTCGCGAGACAAAAGGGCGGCGCGTTCCGCGTCAAGGCATTCCTTGACGATTACTTCACCAGAGGAATCATTCCGGCTTCGCTCATCCGCTGGGAGATGACCGGGTTGGACGACGAAATGAAGATTCTACTGAGCGAGGACCGCAGGGAAACGCCCAAGCGATAAAAATCGCCCCAATCTCCGGCCGATGCCTTACTTCTATTCGCGGTCGGGGCTATCATTTTTTTTGCGCGGGGAGATGCCATTCTCGCGCTCATGGGGACATGATCTCAGACAACATGGAAAAGGAAACTACAATCACTCAAATTCCGGCCTGACCGCCGATGTCCTCGAGGCCCAAAGCGGTGTCTCCGATTATAAAATCTTGATCGGGCTGTATCCTCTGCTGTCGCGGCGATACCTTCCTTAAAAGAGATTTATTGCCTCAAAATCCTTGTCGTGCTAATCTTCCGGACCGATGAAAAAAAATGCTATCCTTCTTGTTGCCTGCGCGGCATTACCTCTTTTATCCTTCGGTCAGGTGCCGCTCAAAGAAGCGTCGGCGCTGAAAATCAATGAATCAATAAAGATTGACGGCGCGCTCTCTGAGGCAGCTTGGCAGAAAGCGCTGGACCTCACGGATTTTATCCAGTTTGAGCCGGGCAGGGGAAAGCCGGCCACCCTGAAAACAATCGCTAAGATTCTTTATGATGACAAATACATCTTTTTCGGCTTTCTCTGCTATGATCCCGAGACCGCCCTCCTTGCGGCCAGCCAATCTAAGCGCGATTCAGATCTCCGCATAGATGATTCCGTGGCCGTTTGCCTGGATACTTTTCATGATAGAAGAAACTGTTATTTTTTTATGACGAACCTTCTGGGAACCCAATACGATGGGCGGATTGCTGAAAACGGCCTGACGACTGATGCGACATGGGATGGCGTCTGGAAATCGGCCGGCCAGAAAACGGAATTCGGCTGGAGCGCGGAAATTGCCATCGAGCTCAGCTCTCTCAAGTATGAACCGGGCGATCTGGTCAGTTGGGGACTGAGCTTGGGGCGGGTTATGCCGCGAGTTCTGGAAAACAGTTTCTGGACGGGGCCGCTGGAATCGCCTTATAAGGTATCTCAGTACGGTGTGCTCAAAGGCCTGGCTTTGGAAAAAGCCACAGATAAGACCCAAATCATCCCTCACCTGATCTCCAAACTCGAGGAGGGGAAGCGATCTGAGCTGGAAGCTGGCCTGGATGCCCGCTATGCCTTTTCGCAGTCCGTTTCAGGAAATTTGACCGTCAATCCTGATTTTGCCACAGTGGAAGCCGACCAGGAACAGATTAACTTGACGCGATTCGAATTGGGACTGCGGGAAAAAAGAAATTTCTTTTTAGAGGGATCCGAGATCTATAACCAGCGAATCCAGCTCTTTTATTCGCGCCGGATCGGCGATATCTACGGCGGCGCTAAGGTCTATGGCAAGTCTGGCGCTTTTGAGTTTTCGGGCTTGAGCGCGCAAACCAGGGACAATGGTATCATGGGGGAGGACTCGGCCAATTTTTCCGTCTTCCGCCTCAAGAGTGATGTCTTCAAATCATCGACCATCGGGTTTCTGGCGGCCAACAAACTTGTCGCAGGGAAGAGTCAGGGAACTGCCGGATTTGACACATCCCTTTATTTTTCCGACACATTGAAATTCACGGGTCAATTGGCCATGAGCTACGGTGATTACAGCCGCGACAATATCGCCTTTTTCCTACGGCCTAGCTATGATTCTGCGACGGCCCATTTTCATGTTCGCTACACTCAACTTGGAAAATATTTCGGTGATAATGCCAACTCGGTCGCCTTCATCCGCGACGACAACCGCCGAGAACTGGATTCCGCCTTGGAAAAGACATTTTGGGTGAAAAAATGGGGGTTGGATCGAATCGAGTACTCTTCGAATTACAATATTTATTGGGGCATGAATGGAACGCTGCGCAGCTGGCAAATCGACGAAGGGCTGGCGTTTGACCTGAAAAATAAGCTTTCTTTCGAGGCTCAGCACCATGAAGAATACAAGCTCTATGAAAAGGATTTCCGGAACAGGGAGAGCGAACTGACGCTGGGTTATAATACGAGAGAATGGCAGTCGGCCGAAGTGACATATGCCTTTGGGAAGAACTTTGATTTAGATTTTCAGTTGGTCGAAGGAAAGTTGAATTATAAGGTCACCCAGGATTTTGCTCTCGAATACGGCCTAACCCGCCTTGTTTTTCATCCCGACCCGGAAAGCGAGAGCACCTGGATCCATGTCATCCGGGCCACAAACTATTTCACTAAAGACCTTTTTTTGAAAGTGTTCTACCAGGTCAATTCCTCCATTGATAAGAAAAATATCCAGGTGCTTTTTGTTTACCGTTTCCAGCCGCCGTTCGGCCTGGTCCAGCTAGCCTATCAGAAGGGAACGGCTAGGTTCGGCGAGAGGGGAAACCAGGGGCATACGCTGTTTTTTAAAATTGCCTATATGTTTTAAGCTGTGAGGAAAAAGGGGGGCGCGGGGAGCGTTTTAAGCCTTATTTTCTTGGCGTTCCTTTTAAAATTGACATCTCTTGAAATCGTTGTTATTCTCTGGACGAGCCAAACAAGGGAACCGGGAACATGAAGTGTCCCAAATGTCAGACTGAAAATCCTTCGGACTCCAAATTCTGCAAGGAATGCGCAACGGCTCTTCCCTCTAAAGAAGAACTTGCCTCTTCCTTGACCAAGACAATAGAAACTGCTGTTGAAGAATTATCAACCGGCTCGATCTTTGGCGGCCGCTACCAGATTGTCGAGGAGTTGGGAAAAGGGGGGATGGGCCGGGTCTACCGAGCGATCGATAGGACACTAAACGAAGAAGTGGCTCTCAAGCTCATCAAGCCCGAAATCGCGGCGGATAAGAAAACGCTTGAACGCTTCCACAACGAGCTCAAGCTGGCGCGAAAAATCAGCCACCGCAATATCGGCCGGATGTATGAGCTTATAGAAGAAAGAGGCGCTCATTTCATTACCATGGAATACGTCTCAGGCCAGGATTTAAGAGGATTAATCCGGCAGACGGGACAATTGACCGTCGGAAAAGCTGTTTCGATCGCTCGACAAATTTGCGAGGGCTTAGCCGAGGCCCACCGGCTGGGAGTGGTTCATCGGGATCTGAAACCCTCCAATATCATCATTGACAAAGAGGGGAATGCCCGAATCATGGATTTCGGAATCGCCCGTTCCCTGAAGGCCAAAGGCATCACAGGGGACGGAGTCATGATCGGAACTCCTGAATATATGGCTCCTGAGCAGGTCGAGGGAAAAGAGGCCGACCTGCGCTCTGATATCTATTCGTTGGGAATTATTCTCTACGAAATGTTGACGGGAGCGGTTCCGTTTGAAGGGGATACTCCCTTGAGCATCGCCGTTAAGAAAAAGACCGAGCGGGCACCCGATCCAAAGAATCTCAATCCTCAGATTTCGGAGGATCTCAGCCGGCTGGTTCTCAGGTGCCTTGAGAAGGCCAGGGAGAAGCGATATCAGGATGTCAGCGGTGTCATCATCGACCTTGGAAAAATCGAGCAGGGAATTCCGGCCGCAGAGAGCGACGTATTAAAAAGAAAATCTCTGACCTCAAAAGAGATCACAGTCAAATTCAGCCTGAGGAAACTTTTTGTCCCGGCTTTGGTTTTTCTGGTTTTAGTCGCCGCAGGGATAATCGTTTGGCAGATTCTCCCGCGTCGAGCGACCGTTTCCAGCCCGCCAGGCAAGCACTCGATTGCCGTGCTTTTATTTAAAGACCTCAGTCCCGAAAAAGGCCATGAATATTTGTGCGAGGGCATACCGGAAACACTCATCAATGCCTTGAATACGATCGAGGATCTCAGGGTTCCCGCTCGATCCTCTGCATTTTCCTTTAAGGGCGATAAAATTGATTTTGCTGAAATCGGTCAGAAACTCAACGTCGAAACCGTGCTCGAAGGTAGCGTTCAGGTTGTCGGTGATAATTTGCGGGTCACGCCCCGCCTGGTCAAAGTCAAGGACGGTTATCAAATCTGGTCGCAGATTTATAACCGCAAACTCGCGGACCTCTTTTCAATTCAGGACGACATTGCCCAGGAAATTGTAAAAGCCTTAAAGATCAAGCTGCTGGGAGAAAAGGAAGAGAAGATTGTGAAGCGGTATACGGAGAATTTCGAGGCCTACAATCTCTATTTAAAAGGCCTTTACTTTTGGAATATGAGAATTAAAGATGGCCTTAACAAGGCCATCGAATATTTCGAACAGGCCATCCAAAAAGATCCAAATTATGCGCTCGCCTATACAGGATTGGCCGATAGCTACACGCTTTTGCCCTGGTATGGTGGTTGGATGCCCAGAGATGCCGTGCCAAAAGCCAAGGAAGCTGCTCTTAAAGCACTCGCGCTCGACAACTTTCTTGGTGAAGCTCACATATCTCTGGCAGGAATTCATTACTATTATGATTGGGACTGGCCTGCTGCAGAGAAAGAATTCAAGCAGGGCATTGAACTGAGTCCCCGCTACCCAACAGGACATCAATGGTACGGCGGCTATTTGGGGGATTTGGGACGATTCGATGAAGCCATCGCCGAGTCAAAAAAAGCCCTTGAGCTCGATCCTCTTTCCCTCATTATCAATATGAATTTGGGCGATTATTTAATAGTCGCGCGCCGGTACGATGAAGCCATAAACCAGTATAAAAAGGCCATCGAAATCAATCCAGGATTCTCGCTCACGTATTATGGTCTCGGCACAGCCTATCTAAAGAAAGGAATGTTTAAGGAGGCCATTGAAGAATTCAAAAAAGATAATTACCCGCTGCTTGTCTATGCTTATGAAGCTTCGGGGAATCGAGCGGAAGCAATGCGGATTTATGAAGAATGGATAAAAATACCAGGCCAACAACGGATTGATCCTGTTATCATGGCATTCGTATATTTTGGAGCTGGGAAGACCGATCTTATGTTTAATGCCCTCGAAAAAGCCTATCAAGAGCGACATCCAAGGCTTTTAGATTTCATCAAGGATCCGACCATTGACGGTATACGACAAGACCCAAGGTTCAAAGCCTTGCTAAAAAAAATGAACTTGCCGGAATTTTGGCTGAATCCAACGATTAAATAAGCGGGATTTAATCTGCCCCATCGAGGCCCTTGCCAATCGAAGCGAATTCCTTTATCTTAGGGCGCATGTCTGAGCCGGTCGTTGAAGTCAAGGGGATCACCAAGCTTTTCAAATCCTTCAAAGCCGTTGACAACGTCTCCTTCGAGGTCTATCCGGGCGAAATCGTCGGTATCGTCGGCCCGAACGGCGCCGGCAAAACGACCATCATCCACATGCTCCTTGGGCTGACCACTCCGAACGCGGGAACGATTAAAATATTCGGCCTGGTCTTCAATGACCATCGGGAAGAGATCCTCGAGGAAGTCAACTTTTCCTCGACTTATACCTCGATGCCCTATTCGCTAACCGTCCGGGAGAGTTTAAAGGTCTTTGGTTGGCTCTATCATGTTAAGAACAGCGATGAAAAAATCGACGAGCTCCTTAAGGTTTTCGAGATCACCGATACCAAGAAAATGCAGGTCCGGAATCTCTCTACCGGCCAGCTGACGCGTCTCAACCTGGCCAAGGCCCTCATCAACGACCCGAAAGTCCTTTTCCTGGACGAACCGACGGCCAGCCTCGATCCCGATATCGCCGACAAAGTCAGAAAATACCTCAAGCAGATCAAAGAGGAGAAAAACATCTCCATCCTGCTGACATCTCATAACATGAAGGAAATGGAAGAGGTTTCGGACAGGATCATCTTTTTGCACAAAGGCAAAGTCATCGCTTCCGGAAAACCTGAAGCGGTTGTCCAGAATTTCCGCGGCAAGAACCTGGAAGACGTTTTCCTGAAAGTCGCCCGGGAGAAGCCGGCATGACCGCCCACCGGATTTACGGCATTTTTCTGAGAAACCTCTACTTGTACAAGCGAAGCCTGCCGAGGCTCATGGAGATTTTTTATTGGCCGCTTCTTGACCTTCTCCTGTGGGGCTTCATCACTCTCTACCTGGCGCGGTATGGAAAAACGTTGCCGAATTTTGTCGCCTTCTTCGTCGGAGCGCTCATCCTGTGGGACATCCTTTTCCGGTCCCAGCTGGGGATCTCCGTCTCGTTTCTCGAGGACGTCTGGGCCAGGAATTTTCTAAATATTTTTGTCTCGCCCTTGACTCCGATGGAATACATCTTCTCCCTGATGTTCGTCAGCCTATTCAAAATCCTTTTAGCCGGCTCGATCATGTCGCTTCTAGCCTGGCTCTTCTATTCCTTCAACATCTTTGTGATCGGTATTTCGCTCGTTCCGTTTGTCCTAAACCTTGTCATTTTGGGCTGGACCATCGGGATTTTCACGACATCGCTCATCCTCCGTTTCGGCCAGCAGGCCGAGATTCTGGCCTGGGGAATCGCCATCCTCTTCCAGCCCATCTCCGCCGTCTTTTACCCCATGTCCGTGCTGCCCCGCTTTCTGCGGGCCGCCGCCCGCTTCAACCCGGCTTCGTATGTCTTCGAAGGCATGCGCGAGATTCTCACAACGCACGTCCTTCCCGTCCAGAAGCTGCTCTGGGCGTTCGGGATTAACGCGGTATTTATTGTGGCCGTTTTTTTCTTCTTTTCCTGGATCTTAAAAGCAGTCAAGAAGCGAGGCCTGCTGGCCAAGATCGGCGAGTAAGCTCGTATTGTAGACAAGCGGGAAAAAAATTATAATTATGCCCTTCAAAACCCGCCATGACAAACGAATCATGCGCACTCTTATCCAGCGATTGATTTAAGGATTTTGGAGGACTGCCTTTATGATCTGAGAGGAAGGGAGGACGCGATTCTATGAACCGCCGCGAAGCTCTGGAAAAAATCGCCAAACGTCTGCGCATTCATTCTTTAATGATGACCTGGAAGGCGGGATCGGGACATCCCACGACCTGCCTGTCGATGGCCGAGCTGGCCGCCTGCCTATTTTTTCAAGAAATGAAATTCAACCCGAAGGATCCCGAGGAATGGGGCAATGATGAACTCGTCCTCTCCAAAGGGCATGCGGCTCCGATCCTCTGGGCCGCTTACGCGGAGGCCGGGGTTATCCCCCTTAAGGACCTCATGGACTTGCGCAAAATCACGAGCGACCTGGAAGGCCATCCCACGCCCCGCATGAAGTGGGTCAAGGCCGCGACCGGCTCGCTGGGCCAAGGACTATCGGTCGGTGTCGGCATGGCGGCAGCCATGAAGCTCGGGAAATCGCCCGGGCGGGTGTTCGTTGTGATGGGTGACGGCGAGTGCGCCGAGGGCGCCGTCTGGGAAGCCGCCAACGCGGCGGTCTTTCTAAAGCTCAAAAATATTTGCGCCATCGTCGATGTCAATCGGTTAGGCCAGTCCGACCCGACCATGCATGAGCACAACCTTGCCGCATATGCCCGGAAATTCCGAGCCTTCGGCTGGGATGTCATTCAGATCAACGGACATAAAATCGAGGCCATCCTTGAAGCTTTCAAGAAGATCGGGAAGAAGGGCCGGCCGACCGTGATCCTGGCTAAAACGATCAAGGGCAAGGGAGTGTCGTTCCTCGAGGACAAAAACGGCTGGCACGGCAAGCCGCTGAAGGATGATGAACTCCAGACGGCCCTGAAAGAGATCGGGCCGATGCCCGACGTGGACGCGGCGAGATTCGTCAGACTCCCCAGGCGGGCGGTCCGACCGAAACTGGCGAAAAATTTTGAGTTTGCCAGAACAGCCTATAAAGATAAGACGGCGACGCGGCTTGCCTTCGGGTACGGCCTGCGCGAGCTTGGCAAGGTCAACGAGGCTGTCGTCGTCCTGGACGGCGACGTCAAGAATTCCACCTACACCGAGAAATTCTTCGAGGCTTTTCCCGAGCGGTCCTTCCAGTGCTATATCGCCGAGCAGAACATGGTCGGCATGGGAATGGGCTTGGCGGCCAAGGGATATATTCCGTTTATGGCCAGTTTTGCCGCCTTCTTAAGCCGGGCCCACGATCAAATCCGCATGGCGGCTTATTCCTTTGCCAATATCAAACTGTGCGGGTCCCACGTGGGGGTGAGCATCGGCGAGGACGGACCTTCGCAGATGGGCCTGGAGGATTTAGCCATTTTCCGGCCGATCCCGGGTTGTGTCGTCCTCTATCCCAGCGATGCTTTTCAAACGGAAGCGTGCGTCGAAAATATGGTTCGGCACGAGGGGATGTGCTATTTGCGGACGACGCGCCCCGCGCTGCCGCTGATTTATTCGAAGGAGAACAAGTTTCCCATCGGCGGCTCAAAAGTCTTGAAAAAGGGCCCCCAGGACGTCGCCACCGTTATTGCAGCCGGCATCACTGTGTTTGAAGCTCTGAAAGCTTATGAGGAGCTCAAGAAAGAGAATATCGACGTCCGAATTATCGATGCCTATTCTATTCAGCCTCTCGACGGGGAGAATATTTCTAAGGAAGTCACCGAAACGAAGGGACGGGCGATTGTCGTCGAAGATCATTTTGAGAGTGGCGGCTTGGGGGACGCAGTAGCGGCGGCGCTGGCCGGGCAAGCCGCCCTGAAACACCTTTGCATCCGCGAACTGCCGAGGTCGGGAAAGCCGGGTGAGCTCCTAGATAAATACGGAATTAGCGCCCGCCATATTGTCGGCGCGGCTAAAGAATTTCTTGCCGGATAGTCTTTGGGGTCAAACCTACTCCTTGCGCACCTTTTTCCAGGGGAAAGTGCAAAAGGTGTAGGTTTGACCCCGGTTTTATTTCTTCAGAAGGATTTCCTCAAAGAATTTAAGGGCCGCTTCGTCGCCCGTCTGGCCTAGCCAGAAAATCGCCTTTTTTCTCACGGACGGGCTCTTGTTCGTCTTGGCGATGTCGACGAGCATCGGGACGGACTTTTCTTTCGGGAGCTGGCTGATAGCAAAGACCGCTTGTTCTTTCAACTTGCTTTCTTCCTTGGGTTCATCGACGATCTCTTTGAGAGCCTTGATCGTTTCCGCCGAAGCTTTCTGTCCCAGCCAGAAAACGGCGTTCTTTCGGATATCCTGGTTCGGCTCGTTCTTGGCGATCCTGATCAGCTCTTCGACAGCTTCTTTCTGCCTGCTGAGCTGGATAGAAAAAACGATATGTTTTTTGACATCCGTATCCTGGGTTTTGGCGAATATCTCTTTAAGATAACCGAGGCTCCTTGCATCTCCGTAGTTGCCGAGCCAGAAAACAGCAGACTCCCGGACTTTTCCAGTGTAGTTCCCTAAAGCTGCTTTCTTCAAGAAATCCGGCGCTTTCGGGCTCACGTGGCAGCCGGCGGTAAAAATGAGAGCGCTCTGGAGATGCTCCCTGGACCCGGCCGATTCGAAATTCTTTTCGGTGAGCGCCAGGCTTTCGTCATTCGTTGCCCGTCCCAACCAGTAAACAGAAGCGTCGGAAAATTCGTAGCTCTCGTCTAGATCAAGAAGAGAGACATCCAGAAGTCCGGACTTCTGCGACCAGAGGAGGAGCATGACGGCCGGCGCGGGGGCGTCCTCGGATTTGCCTTCCACGCTGACCTCGTTTTTGCCACGGCCAATTTCCTCGATCCTTATTTTGGCGTCCTTGGAATCGACAGCGAAGTCTTCCCGAACATAGCTTCTAGATCCCCGATGGGTCTTATGCCGGCTCTCAAACTCATAGGCCGAAAAATAGAGATCGCCGCCTTTCGTTTTTTGAGCTTCGGAGCGCGCCTGACTGATCTTTTGCTCGAGTCCGCCGGCTCCGCCGCTCAGGTCGAACACTTTTCCTTTGAGAAAATTCGGTACCTCCCCCGTCAGAGGACGGGGTTGTCCGAGTCCAGGCAAAATCATCCACAGGACGAACGCTCCGCAAAGAAATGTCAAACCAGCCGTGGCCCGAGTGTGCGAACTGCCAGGGTGTCGAGTTCGCCAGGCCGCCTTGATCGTGCCTTTTCTAAGACTTTGATTCAATTTGAGCGGGCTCATTTTGTTCTCCCCTCCGGCGCCTATTTGTCCAGGATTTCCTTGAGGAATTTCATGGCCTCTTCGCTCTTGCTTTGGCCGAGCCAGAAGATGAGCTGCTTTTTGAGCTCCAGATCCTTTTCCTTCCTGGCCATGGCGATCATAGTCTGGACGGCCTTGGGGCTGTGTTTTTGAGAGACCAAAACGATGACACGTTTTTTGAGATTTATATCGTCGGTTTTGTTGGATATGTCCAAAAGGAGGTCCAGAACCTCATCGCCTCCGCTTCCGGCGATCCAGTTGAGGGCGCGCTCTCTCGCCCTCATGTCTTTATCGTTCCTGGCGATATCCATGAGTTTCACCCTTGCTTTTTCGCTCTTGTTCTGGGCTAAGGACAGGATGATGCTTTCTTTGACCGAGACGTCCGAGGTTTTATCGTAGATCCCGATGAGGGAAGCGATGCTCGCCTCGTCCTTCTTTTGACCCAGCCAGAAGATAGCGCTTTTCTGCAGTTTCGGGTCCTTTTCGTTTTTAGCGATCTCGAGGAGTTTCGCCTGGGCTTTTGGCTGATTGCTTTGGGCGAATCCGTAGAAGAGGCGTGTTTTGAGTTTATCGTCCACGGCCTTTTCATA
>Ga0315268_10004551_pt1 | contig 15046 bp, 11 predicted proteins | sample C1_top_MG_FD_204535 | JGI IMG/M metagenome (GOLD analysis project Ga0315268, IMG submission 204535) | Sediment microbial communities from Yellowstone Lake, YNP, Wyoming, USA - C1_top | ecosystem: Environmental > Aquatic > Freshwater > Lake > Sediment | place: USA: Wyoming | collected 2017-08-01
GATGGTGGCCGGCAGGGTCTCCCGGCCGATTTTCCCCACCGCGGCCACCGCGTCCCCCAGGGAATACCCCGGCTTCAGGTTAAAGGACAGGGTAACCGCCGGTAGCTGCCCCGCATGGTTCACGGTAAGGGGGCCCAGGTTCCGGGTCAGGTTGGCCACCACGTTCAGCGGCACCAACTGGCCGCCGGCCGACCGGAGATAGAGCCATTGCAAGGCCGCGGGGTCCATCTGGTACCGGGGTTCCAGCTCCATGATGACCCAATATTGATTGTTGGGCGCAAAGATGGTGGAGACCTGCCGGGCCCCGTAAGCGTAGTAGAGCGCATCCTCCACCTGATAGGCGGTGACTCCCAGGGTAGCCGCCTTGTCCCGGTCAATTTCCACATTTACCTGGGGGTTCTTGATTTGCAGGTCGCTGGTAACGTCCACCATCCCCGGCATCTCCCGCATCTTGGCCTCCAGGATGGGAGCATAGTGGTAAAGCTCCTTGATGTCCGGACTTTGCAGGGTGAATTGGTAGAGGCTCTTGGTGAGCATGCCGCCGATGCGGATGGGTGGCAGGATTTGCACGAAGACCTTGATGCCCGGGATACTGCTCAGTTTGGGACGCAGCTCCTGGACGATCTCTTCCGCCCCCGGACGCCGGTCCCTGGGGATCAGGCGGATAAATATGCGCCCGGTATTGCCGGCCAGGTTCGGCCCCCCCGCCCCCACGCTGGAAAAGAAGTTGTCCACGTTGGGATTCTGGGCCACCAGGGCCGCCACCGCCCGCTGTTGGCGCACCATGGCGTCAAAAGAGATGCCCTCGGCGGCTTCGGTGAAGGCAAAGATTGTCCCCTGATCTTCGTTGGGAAGAAATCCCTTGGGGATGTCCGCAAAGAGATAGAACGTGGCTAACAGGAGCAGGCCGGAGACGATCATGGTGGCCCTGCGCCGGTTTAAGACCTTCTGGAGGCTCCAGTCGTAAAGGTGGAGCAGGCCGTCAAAGACCCATTCCGAATAGACATAGAGGCGGCCATGCCGCTCCGCCTGGGGCGGGCGCAAAAAACGGCTGCAGAGCATGGGGGTGAGGCTTAAGGAAACAAAACCGGAGACCAGGATGGCCACACCGATGGTCACCGCAAATTCGTGGAGCAGCCTTCCCAGGATGCCCCCCATGAAAAATACCGGAAGGAAGACCGCGGCCAGGGACAGGGTCATGGAGACGATGGTGAAACCGATCTCCTTGGAGCCGTTCAGGGCCGCCTCCCAGACCTCCTCCCCCATCTCCAGGTGGCGCACGATATTCTCGAGGACCACGATGGCGTCGTCCACCACGAACCCCACCGAGAGGATCAAGGCCATCAGGGAGAGGTTGTCCAGGCTATAGCCCATGAGGTACATGACGGAGAACGTGCCCACAATGGACATGGGCAGGGCCAGGCTGGGAATGACGGTGGCGGAAAGGTTGCGCAGAAAGAGAAAGATCACCAGGACCACCAGGGCCAGGGCCAGGAGCAGGGTGAACTGCACGTCGTTGACCGAATCCCGGATGGACTTGGAGCGGTCATACAAGGTGGCGATGTCCACCGCGGCCGGGATTTGCTCCCGCAGGGTGGGCAGGAGTTTCTTGATGGAGTCCACCACCTCGATGGTGTTGGTGCCCGGCTGCTTCTGGATAGCCAGGACGATGGCCCGGTCGTTCTTGTACCAGGAGGCGATCTTGTCGTTGGCGACACTGTCGATCACCCGGCCCAGTTCTTCCAGGCGCACGGGGTTGCCCTGGCGGTAGGCGACGATGGCGGGCCGGTAGGCCGCGGCATTGGTGAGCTGCCCGGTGGCCTGGACCGTAAAGGCCTGGTGCGCGCCGTACAGGGTGCCGGTGGGCAGATTGACGTTGGCGCTCTTTACCGCCTCGCCCACCTCGTTGATGCCCAGTCCCCGGCTGGCCAGGGCCTTGGGGTCCAGCTGGATGCGCACTGCGTACTTCTGCTCACCGAATACCTGCACCTGGGCCACCCCAGCGACCATGGAGATGCGTTGGGCCATGAGCGTATCGCCGTATTCGTTCACGGTGGACAGGGGCAGGGTGGCCGAGGTCAACGCCAGGTAGAGCACGGGCTGATCCGCGGGATTGACCTTCTGATAGGTTGGGGGGGTGGGCATATCCGGCGGCAGTTGCTTGGCGGCCTTGGCAATGGCCGCCTGGACATCCTGGGCCGCGGCGTCGATATTCCGGCTGAGAGCGAATTGCAAAGTAATATTGGCATTCCCCAGGGCGCTGGTGGAAGACATGGAGTCCAGGCCGGCAATGGTGGTGAATTGGCGCTCCAGGGGGGTGGCCACCGCGGAGGCCATGGTCTCCGGGGAGGCCCCAGGCAGGGAGGCGTTCACCAGGATCGTGGGGAAGTCCACGTTGGGGAGGTCGCTCACCGGCAGGTAGCGATACGCCATGACTCCGAAAAGGAGGATGGCCAGCATGACCAGGGTGGTCATGACGGGGCGGCGGATGAAGGGCTCAGCGATATTCATGAGTTATGACCGATTTTCCTGGAATTTCACCTAACTTGAGATCAAAGGGACATCTCTGATTCCGGGGCCCTCAGGGGCCGCCTGTACGATGGTCTTGTTTCGCATGGGGATTAGACCTGAGATAATTACTGAGATGTTGCTGTTCATGGACCAGGTGGCATTTCAAACAGGGATGCTGGAGGTCTCGCGGCAGATTAGCCACCGCCCCCGCATCAAATAGCTGCCGGGCGGTTACATAGGTCCGGCTATTCCGAATCTCCCTGAGGCTGTTGCGGGCAAAATCCCCCAGGTCGTCTTTCTTGAAGAATAAATAGCAGCAAGGCGCAACGCCGCCGTCAGCATTGAGCACCACGGCGTGCCAAAGCTGGTGACAACAATGGAAAACAGGGAAAAATTTTGGGGGATCTTTATCTGGGCCCACTATTACTTCCTGGGCGCCTCCGGCCGGGAAATTATTAAATATTTCCGCCCCCAGTTCTGCAGCCAGGCGACGGGCAGGTTCCACTTCGTGCCGGTTATATTGGAAACGCAGGAATTTCAGCTCGAGAATCGGTTTTCTGAGGTTATGTTTTCGTTTATAGTCACGGATCCGAATCAAGTTCTCCCGCAGTAAATCAAATCTACCCCTGCGGTGATATTGTTCATATACCTCCTGGGTTACCCCGCTGAAACTGACGGTCAGGTAATCGAGTCCAGCTTCAATTACTTCCTCCATGACTTTCTTATTACGGGTATTCAGGTTGGTGGATATGGAAGTAAATATGCGTTTCGTGTGGAACATCTTAACAATGGCGGCAATTTGGGGGTGGAGCAGGGGTTCGCCCCAATTGAAGAGAACCGCGCTCACCAGATAGTCGCCGATTTCGTGGATTAACTTCGCCACCAACGCCAGGTCGATCATGCTCTTGGTGCGGCCGCTGTCCCGGGGATAGCCGGTGGGGCAGTAGGGGCATCGCAAGTTGCAGGTGTTGGTAACGTCGATAATCGCGGTGTAGGGGAAGGCTCGAGGTCTCGCAACTCGGCGCGCTTTTTCCGCTTCGCAGCGAAGGAGATTGAGAATCTTTGCAGGGGTCAGGTAAGGGGCTGCCGCCAGACCCAGGGCTACGCCCCTCCCCCATTTGCCCATGGGAAACGGCGTCATTCCGGCAACCCCGGCGCCAGGGGGCTTGAAGTCAGGGTGAAGTGAAAAGCACGTGGGACCATTTCATGAAGATTCACAGGAATGATTAAAGTGGTTGACGTTGACAGTGACTCCTAAATATTCAAGCGCCCAAGGTTAAGGGGCCCGTTTAAACCATTTATGAAGCCTTTTCCGGGCCGCGCTGGCCCCTCACTTCCACCTTGGCCCCCGGCACCAGCCGGAGTTGGCCGTCGGTCACCACCCGCTCCCCGGGCTGAAGACCCTGCTGGACGACCACCTCGCCGTCCAGGTTGCGGCCCACTGTCACGGGCCGGGTCTCGGCGGTGAGGTCCGGCTTGATCACAAAGACGAATTGCCCTTCCTGGCCGGTCTGGATCGCCTGGGCCGGGACCACCACGGCATTGGGCTCGGTGGTGAGATTCACCACCACATTGACAAACAACCCCGGCCAGAGCCGTTTCTCCTGGTTGGCGAAAGTCGCTTTGAGCAAGATGGTGCCGGTGGCGATATCCACCGTGTTGTTCACAAAGGTAAGCAGGCCCTCTTCCGGGTGGTTCCCCTCCCTGGCCAGGACGGCTTCCACCTTAACCTGCCCCAGGGCCATGTACTTCTTGATCTCCGGGAGGTGTAGTTCCGGCACGGCAAAGCTTACGTAGATGGGCTGAATCTGGTTGATGACCACCATGGCCTTGTCCGCGTCGGCCTTAATGAGATTGCCCTGATCCGCCAGCAGGTTGCCGGTGCGGCCGGAGAGGGGGGCAGGGATGAAGCAGTAGCTAAGCTGGAGGCGGGCGGTTTCCACCGCCACTTCATCGGCCTGGACGACGGCATGGAGGGATTCGGAAGTGGCCTGGGCCTGCTCGTACTGCTCCCGGCTGACGAAATCCCGTTTCACCAGGTCGGTGTAGCGGCGGGCATCAGTCTCCGCCTTCTTGGCCAGGGCCTTATCCCGGGCCAGCCTGGCCTGGGCTTCCTTCAGGGCTGCCTCCAGGGGACGGGGGTCGATGACGAAGAGGAGATCACCCTTCTTGACATCCTGGCCTTCCTGGAAATTCACCTGCTTCAGCTCTCCCCCCACCCGGGCCTTGATGGACACGGTGGCATAGGCCTCCACGTTGCCGATGATCTTAAGCTGCACCGGCACGTCCCGCTGCACCACCGGCGCCACCGTCACCGGCACGGGTTGGGGGAGTGGGGGTTTCTTGTCCCCGGAACAGGAGGAAAGAAGGATGAGGCTGGAGAGCAGGAAGGCGCGCGTGGCCCCAGGAAGCAACCTCAGACCCGGGCGCAGCATTTTTTGCAGATCAAGGATAACCAGCATCAATTTTCTCTTAAAGGGAACCAAAATAATGAATGGGCCCAGACCTACGGAAAAATTTCTTCGGGCCATATCAATGGGGGCTCTTATGGAGCCCCTGTAAGATTTATATTAAAAATTGCCCCTTAAATCCAGAGGTAATAATGACGGGGACTTTTCTCCCCCCTCACCCCGGCCCTCTCCCCCGGAAGCGGGGGGAGAGGGAGCCGATTATTTCACCAGGGTTAAGAACCAGAGCATCAAATGGTTTCCAGCCTTTTCCCTCTCCCCATGGGGGAGAGGGTTAGGGTGAGGGGGAAGCGATCTATTCCCTCTTCCATTAAAAATACGTTGCTGAATTTATGAACTGTTGTCCTTAGGCTAAACTCCACCCTCCTACTCCACCCGCGTCCTGAACATGAGCACGCTCAGGCTCAGGAGGGTTACGCCCAGGATGCCCATGCCCAGCATCTGCCGCCACAAGACCGCCAGGCCCACCCCCTTCAGGAAGGTGTCCTGGAGCACGATGATGAAATAGCTGAGAGGGTTGAGGTGGGTCAGGTACTGGACCGGCTCGGGCATGTTGGCGATGGGGAAGACCAAACCGGACAGGAGAATGGCCGGGGAGAAGAAGAAGGTGCTCACCATCATGGCCTGCTGCTGGCTGGTGCAGACATTGGAGATGAACAGCCCCAGCCCCACGGAACTGAAAAGAAAGAGGATGGTACCCAACAGCAGCACCAGGAAGCTCCCCCGGAAAGGCACCTCAAACCAGAAGATGGCCACCATGGTCAGGAGGGCCATGTCCAGGAGAGCGATGAGAATAAAGGGGATGGTCTTGCCCAGCATAAACTCCACCCCCCGGATGGGGGTGACCAGAAGCTGTTCCATGGTGCCCATCTCCTTTTCCCGGACCACGGCCAGGGCGGTGAGCATCAGGCTCACCAGCATGACCACCATGGCGATGACCCCCGGCACATAGGTGAAGCGACTTATGCGGTTGGGGTTGTACCAGGTCTGCTCGTCGATGGCCACGGGCGCGCTGAGGTCTCCCGTCAACCCGAGGCGCCCCAGGCGTTCCTTCATGATTTCCGTGGAATAATCATTCAGAATGGTGCTGGCGTAACGGCCCACGATGAGGGCGGCGTTGGAATCCGTGCCGTCAATGATGAGCTGCACCGGCGCCGGCTGGCCCGCCTTGAGCTTCTGGGCGAAGTCCCAGGACAGGTGCAGGGCGAAAGTGACCTGGCCCCGGTCAATGAGGTCCCGCACCTGGCCCGGGCTGTGGGCGAAGTAGTCCAGGTCGAAATACCGGGTGGCCCCAAAGCGCCTGATGAGCTCCCGGCTCTGGGAAGTGCGGGCCTCGTCAAAGACGGCGGTGCGGATGTGCATGATGTCGAAGTTGATGGCATAGCCATAGGTAAGGATCTGGATGATGGGCGGGAGAAAGAGGAACAGGCGCAGCCGGGGGTCCCGCAGGGCCTGGATGAATTCCTTCCTGATGATGTGGCGGATGCGCTTTAGCATAGGTTCACTTGATCTTTTTGACAAACTTGCGGCCCGCAAACAGCAGGAGAAAAGCGGCAAAGGCGCAGAGGGCCAGGGCGTCCCGCCAAAGGATCTCCAGGCCGATGCCCTTCAGGTAGATGCCTTTGCTGATATCCGCCAGGTAAGTGGCCGGGACAAAGTAGGAAGCAAACTGTAAGGGCAAGGGCATCTGCCGGATGGCGAAAACCGAGCCGGAGAGGATGAAGGCCGGCAAGAAGGTGGTGATCATGGCCATCTGGTAAGCGTCCAGTTGGCTGCGGGCGGTCACGGAAATGAGCAGGCCCTGCCCCAACACCACCACCATGAAGAGGGCCGCCAGGCCGATAAAGAGGAGGGGGCTGCCCCGAAGCGGCACCTGAAACAGAAACTTCCCCATGCCCATGGCAATGAACATGTCCAGCATGCCGATGAAGAAGTAGGGGCCCAGCTTCCCCAGGATGAGCTCGGACTTCTTCAGGGGGGTGCCCATCAGTCCTTCCATGGTGCCCCGTTCCTTCTCCCGAATGATGCACAAGGCGGTGAGCAGCGCCCCCACCATGGTCATGATGATGGCGATGAGGCCGGGCACAATGAAGTTGCGGCTCTCCAGGTCCTCGTTGAACCAGACCCGGGGCTCGCTCTTCACCGGCAATTCCGGCCGGCTCAACCCCTTGAGCCTGAGTCTCTCCACGACCACGCTCTGGCTGTAAGCCGAGGTGATGGCCTCCACGTAACCGATAATCAGGTTGGCGGTGTTGGCGTCGGTGCCGTCGATTATGGCTTGAACCCGGGCCGTCTTCCCGGATTTGAGGGACTTGGAAAAGTCGTGGGGCAGCACCAGGGCCAGGCGCACCTCCCGCTCATTGAGGAGCCGGGTGATCTCCGGGTAACCGGAGACATAGCGGCGCACCTCAAAATAACGGGTGCCTCGGAACCCCCGGATAAAATCCTGGCTGACCTGGGACTGCTCCTGGTCATAAACCGCCAGGGGCACGTGGGTCAGGTCGAAAGTGAGAGCGTAGCCGTTTAAGAGCAGCAGCATCACCGGGAAGAGAATGACCTGGATGAGGCTGGCAGGGTCACGCCGGATGTGGAGGATTTCTTTGCGGAATACCGCCCAGGTGCGCACCGGATCCATGACCTTAGTTGTCCCCTGCCCTTTCGATCAAGGAGATGAAGGCGTCCTCCAGGCTGGGCTCCACCTGCTGAAGCCGCCGGATGGCGATGCCCCGGGCCGCCAGGGCCTCTTTCACAGCCGCCTCCGCCTCTTGGGCCCGGGCCGCGGCCACATGGAGGCCGTCGCCAAAGACCGCGGCCTCCGCCACCTGGGGCAGTTGCCGGACCACTTCCAGGGCCTCTCCCAGGCGGTCGGGATAGACGGCAATGATCTGCTCGGGCACGGTCCCTTTCAGCTCCCGGGGGGTGCCCTGGGCGATGAGGCGGCCCTGATAGATGAGCACCAGCCGGTCACAGAACTCGGCCTCGTCCATGTAATGGGTGGTCACCAGGATGGTCACTCCCCGCTCCGCCATGGCGTAAATCATATCCCAGAAATTGCGCCGGGAGATGGGGTCCACCCCGCTGGTGGGCTCATCCAGGAACAGGATGGGGGGCTCGTGGAGGATGGCCGAGGCCAGGGCCAGCCTCTGTCTCAGGCCCAGGGCCAGGTTCCGGGTCAGCTCCGTGCGCCGTTCCAGCAGGCCCACCATCTGCAGCACCTCCCGGGAGCGTTCCTTGAGCCTGGCCGCGGGAAGCCCATAGACCCCGCCGAAAAAGGTGAGGTTCTCCTCCGCGGTGAGGTCCTCATACAGGGAGAAGCGCTGGGACATGTAGCCGATATTTTGCTTGATTTGCTCGGATTGGCGGACGATGTCCAGGCCGGCCACTGAACCCTCGCCGCTGGTGGGCAGCAGCAGCCCGTTGAGCATGCGGATGGTGGTGGACTTGCCCGCACCATTGGGTCCCAGGAAGCCGAAAATCTCGCCCTTGCTGACCTGGAAGCTGATGCCGTCCACGGCTGTGAAGGTGCCGAAGACCTTGGTCAGGTTGCTGACGGTAATGGCCTTCTCCCTTTCCATCAGCCCTCCTCACCCCGGACGATCTGGACGAAAAGTTCCTCCAGGCCCGGCTCCGCAGGGATAAGGCGGACCTCCCCTATGTCAGCTCCCTTAAGGACCTCGAGAATCGGGCTCAGGGCAGTATCCCTGCTCTCCACCGTGACCATGAGCCGGTCCCCCATGGCCAGGACCTGATGCGCCAGGGGGTGGCCGACCAGCAGCTTTCTCGCGGCATGGAGGTCCCCGGCCCGCACTTCCAGCAGCTCACCCTGGAAGCCCGCCTTGATGGCCCGGGGGTTATCCACGATGAGGAGTCGCCCTCTATGTATCAGCCCCACCCGGTGCGCCCGCTCGGCCTCATCCATGTAGGCCGTGGACAGAAAGATGGTCATGCCCGATCCCAGAAGTTGGTAGAGGATCTGCCAGAACTCCCGGCGGGAGACGGGGTCCACCCCGAAGGTGGGCTCATCTAAAAAGAGGAGGCGGGGAGTGTGGATGAGGGCGCAGACCAGCCCCAATTTCTGGCGCATGCCCCCCGACAGGTTGGCCGCCAACCGGGACTGGAAGGGGGTGAGGTTGGCAAAGGCCAGCAGGTTGGGCACCCGCTCCTGGCGCTGGGCCCGGGAAACCCGGTAAAGGTCGGCATAGAAGGCGATGTTCTCGGACACCGTCAGGTCGTCATAGAGGCCGAAGCGCTGGGGCATGTAGCCGATCTGCTCCTTGAGGCGCTCCGATTCCCGGACCGTGTCAAAGCCCAGAACCTGGGCCCCGCCCGCGTCCGGGTCCATGATGCCGCAGAGCAGGCGCAGCGTCGTGGTTTTGCCAGCGCCGTCGGGGCCCACCAGGGCGAAGGCCTCCCCGGAGGTCACCTCCAGGCTCAGGTCATTGACCGCCGCCAGGGACCCGAAGCGCTTGGTCAAGCCCTGGGCGCGGATGACCGTCTCAGGGCTGCTTGCCGTCAAGGAAGATGACCGCCTCGGCCGGCATGCCCGGCTTAAGCTCGTGATTAGGATTCTCTGCCCGGATCTTGGTGCGGTAGACCAGGGTCACCCGCTCCTTGAAGGTCTCCACCGTTTTCGGGGTGAATTCCGCCTTGGAATTGATGAAGGAGACCCAGGCGGGGTATTGCTTGCCGGGGTAGGTGTCCGTGGTGAGGGCCGCTTTCTGGCCGTAGCGCACCCGGGCCAGGTCGGTCTCGGGGATATAGCCTTCAAACCAGATGTCGTTCAGAAGGCCCAGAGTGACCACGGTGGCGCCGATGGCGGCCACCTCCCCCACTTCGGCGGGCTTTACCAGGACCACCCCATCGGCCGGGGAGAATATGGTGGCATAACCCAGGCGGGTGCGGGCCAGCTCCAGAATGGCCTGGGCCTGCTTGAGGTCGGCCCGGGCCTGGTCGATGTCCTCCTGCCGGAACCCTTCCTTTATTTTGCTGTAATTCTCCGCGGCGCTCCGGTGGGCCTCCTTCGCCATGAGAAAGGCCGCCTCATATTTGTCCCGGGTGGAGGCGGAGACCACCTTCCTCTCAAAGAGGTTCTTAAACCTGTCATAGTCCAGTTTTTTGTCGTTCAGGTCCGCCTGGGCCTTGGCCATGGAGGCCTGGGCTTCCCGCACCTCCTGGACCCGGTAGCCGGCCTCCATTTTGGCGGCATTGGCCTGGGCCGCGGCCACCCTGGCTTCGGCCTGAGCCACTTCGTCCTTCAGGTCCTGACCCTCTAGCTCCGCCACCTTTTGCCCGGCCTGGAGCCAATCGCCTTCCTCGCAATGGATGGCGGCGATCTTGCCGGACACCTTGAAGGCCAGGTCCGTCTCGGTGGCCTCAATATGGCCGGAGAGACGCAACCGGTCCTTTAAGGCCGACTTGCCGCCCCCCACCAGCCAGTAGCCCAGGACGCCCAGGACCACCACTAGAACGATGATGATAACCGGCTTCTTCAACTTGATTTATCCTCCCTCTCCCACCTGGGATGATCCCTTAAATTTCTCCGATTCAGCTTCATGGCGCAGGGGGCTGACCACCAGCACCGGCAGGTCGGACGCCTCCAGGACCCGCTCGGTCACCGAGCCCAAGAGGGAGCGCCGGTGCCCTTTCCGGCCCATCTTTCCCATGACAATGAGATGGGCCCGGTGCCGGTCGGCTTCCTGGAGGATAACTTCATCGGGCATGCCCTCCTGGAGATCCACCTGAGCCGGGACCCCCCGCTTTCTCGCCAACTGGCTCAGGGAGGTGAGCAGTTTATTGCCGCTTTCCTGCATATCTTGGAGCAGGTGCGGCCGCTCCTGGCCCGACAGGCGGGAGAGTTCGTTCAGCACCGAGGAATCCACCACATAGAGCAAGATAATTTCAGCCCCAAAGGCCCCGGCCAGTTCCAGGGCCAGCCGGTGCGCCTCCAGGGAGGCCGCCGAGCCGTCCACCGGGACCAGAATCTTGCCGATGCGTGCCACCTTAACCCCCTTTGGCCTTCCGGGCCTTGACCCTTTTCAAATGGAACAGGCCCTCCCGCTCCCGTTCTTCCAGGGCGCTTTCCAGGTAATGAATAGTTTCTCGATAAGTGGGAATAATCATGTAATTCAGGGCATTGGTGCGCCTGATGGTGCGCTTCAGTTCCTCGGCCAAGCGCCAGAGGATGGCCTCCACCTCCGCCAGTTCGGAGAGAGGGGCCAGCGCTTCCCGGACGGCCAGGTGACATTCGTCCAGGGCGCCCACCGTGCCGGCAAAGCTGAATCGGGGGCGCTTTTGCCCCGGGCGAAATTCCACCACCGGCATGGGCATCCCCAGGAAGGCCCGCTCTTTTAAGACTACCCCGTCGTCCCCTTTCACCCCCAAGGCGGCCCGGCCCACGCCTTCGCTCCCCAGAGCCAGCAACCCCTCGGTAAGCTGCCGGTAGGCGCCCTCCAGGGCCCGTTCCACCTGGCGGCGGAACCTGGCCGCCTGCCCCTGCAGGCGCAGCAATTCTCCCAGGAGCAGGTCCCGCTTCTCCTCCAAAAAAGTGAGGGCTTCCGCGGCCAGGATATGCTCATCCCGGAGCCGGAGGAGATTGCCTTTGGTTACCGATAACGCCAGCCTGGCCATGATGGCTCCCAGGGGTGCCGGGACGGTTTATGAGGGAGGGGGGCCGAGGGCCCCTGCCCTTTCCTCGGAACTTTAAAAATGCCCATAGGTCTTGAGCTCTTCTTCGGTGACCCTGGTCAAGGCGGTCCTGGGCAGTTCCCGGAGCACCTTCCAGGCCAGGTCCAGGGTCTGGTAAATGCTGCGGTTCTCCTCAGTTCCCTGGCGGATAAATTGCTCCTCAAAGGCGCGGCCGAAACGGAGAATCTGGCGGTCCCCCTTGGAGAGGCTGTCTTCCCCAATGATGGCCGCCAGGGCCTGAATCCGCTGGGCCTGGGCATACACGGCATAGAGCTGGGAGGACACCCGGCTGTGGTCGGCCCGGGTACGGGACTCCCCGATGCCGTCGCTCATCAGGCGGGAGAGGGAGGGCAAGACGTTGATGGGCGGATAGATTCCCCGCTGATGCAGCCCTCGGTCCAGAACAATTTGCCCTTCCGTGATATAGCCGGTGAGGTCCGGGATGGGATGGGTGATATCGTCGTTGGGCATGGTGAGTACGGGCAACTGCGTAATGGACCCCTGGCTGCCCGCCACCTTTCCCGCCCGTTCATAGATGGACGCCAGATCACTGTACAGGTACCCGGGATAACCTTTCCGGCTGGGTATCTCTCCCTTGGAGGTGGCCACTTCCCGGAGGGCCTCACAATAGTTGGTCATGTCCGTGAGGATGGCCAGGACATGGTGGCCCTTGTCAAAAGCCAGATATTCCGCCACCGTCAGCGCCAGCCGTGGGGTAATCAGGCGCTCAATGGCCGGATCATCGGCCAGGTTCAGGAACATGACCACGTTGTTGAGGACGCCGCTGGTCTCAAAGGATTGGCGGAACAGGTTGGCCACGTCGTGCTGCACCCCCATGGCCGCAAAAACCACGGCAAAACGCTCGTCCTCGTTCAGGAGCCGGGCCTGGCGCACGATCTGGGCCGCCAGTTCATGGTGGGGCAGGCCGCTCATGGCGAAGATGGGCAATTTTTGACCCCGGACCAGGGTGTTCATGCCGTCAATGGCGGAGACCCCTGTCTGGATGAACTCCTGGGGATAGGTGCGGGCCGTGGGGTTGATGGGTTGGCCGTTGACGTTCCGTTGGGTCTCGCCCACGGGCAAGGGGCCGCCGTCCAGGGGTTGGCCCAGCCCGTTGAGGATGCGTCCCAGAAGATCCGGGGCCACCGGGATCATGAGAGGGGCGCCGGTAAAACGCACCCGGGTCTGGCTGAGGGACAGGCCCACGGTCTCCCCGAAGAGCTCAATCACCGCCTCGTCCCGGCCCACGGCCAGCACCCGGCCGGCCTGCCGGGTGCCGTCGGGCGCGGTGACTTCCACGGATTCGTCGAACCCCACCCCCTGCACCCCGGCCACCACCAGTAAGGGTCCTGTAATGCTCTTGAGGCCCAGGTATTCCCGACCCGAGGGGGCGATGGTGTCCATTCAGCTATCAGCCTTCAGTAGTCAGTTGTCAGTTGTCAGTTGTCAGTAGTCAGTAGCCAGTTTTCAGTTTTCAGTTTTCAGTTTTCAGTTTTCAGTTTTCAGTTTTCAGTTCTAATGCCAGGTTGCTTTAATAAAAGTAATTAAAAGAAACGTTTGTTGAAGACCTGGGGACTGTTAACCGAGACCCAGGCCCTCCAGCTTTGCCGACAGGGTCTGCTCCAGTTCATCGAACCTCTCCAGTTGCTCTTCCCGGAAATGGGACTTCATCTGCAACAGGTCGGTCAGTTCCGGAAGTTCCCGGATCTGGTAAAAGGGAATCCCCCGGGCCAGCACCGAACGAGCCTTCTGGTAAGCACCCAGGATCAGGCTCAACATCTTCATCTGCCGACGCGGCGAGCAGAACATGTCCACAGGGTCAAAGGCGCTTTGCTGCAGGAAGCCCTCCTTGAGCCAACGGGCCGCCTCCAGAGTCAGGCGCTGGGCGTCCGGCAGGGCCTCCTCGCCGATGATCTTGACGATGCGCTGCAATTGGTAATCTTCCTGGAGCAGCTTGAGGGCCTCTCCCCGCATCTCCTTCCAGGCGGGGTCAATCTGCTGGGCCCACCAGGACTCCACCGCCTCCGCATATTCGCTGTAGCTGTCAATGGGGTTGATGGCGGGAAAATAGCGGGCCGCGGCCAGTTCTTTGTCCAGACCCCAGAAACAACGGACAAACCGTTTGGTCTGCTGCGTCACCGGCTCGGAAAAATCCCCGCCGGGGGGAGAGACCGCGCCGATGACGGAAACGGAGCCCTGGGAGCCGTTCAGGGTGATAACCGCGCCGGCCCGTTCATAGAACTCCGCCAGGCGGGTGGCCAGGTAAGCCGGAAACCCCTCCTCCGCGGGCATCTCTTCCAGGCGGCCGGAGATCTCCCGAAGGGCTTCGGCCCAGCGGGAAGTGGAATCAGCCATCAAGGCCACCTGGTACCCCATGTCCCGGAAGGCCTCGGCCAGGGTGATGCCCGTGTAAATGGAGGCCTCCCGGGCCGCCACCGGCATATTGGAGGTGTTGGCCACCAGGATGGTCCGCTCCATCAAGGCATGGCCGGTGCGGGGGTCCTTGAGGGCCGGCAACTCCGTCAAGATGCCGGTCATTTCGTTGCCCCGCTCCCCGCAGCCCACATAGACGATGAGGTCGGCCTCACACCACTTGGACAATTGATGCTGGGTGATGGTCTTGCCGGTGCCGAAACCCCCGGGAATGGCGGCGGTTCCCCCCCGGGCCAGGGGAAACAGGGAGTCCAGGACCCGCTGGCCGGTGATCAGGGGCTCCGTGGGCAACAGGCGCTGCCGGTAAGGCCTGACCCGGCGCACCGGCCAGCGATGCCACAAAAAGAGCTCCAGTTCCTTGCCCTTGGGGTCCCTGACCCTGGCAACGGGGTCCTTCAGGGTGTATTCCCCCGCCGCCGCGACCTGGGTGAGGGTGCCCCGGACCTGGGGCGGCACCAGCACCCGGTGCTCCATAGCCGAAGTCTCTGGCACCACCCCCAGGATTTCTCCGCCGGAAAGGGAGTCCCCCACCTTAAGCCGGGGCGCAAAGGACCAGACCCGATCCCGGTCCAGAGGGTTGATGGACACCCCCCGGGAGATGAAGGCGCCGGAGGCCTGGCGCAGCAGGTTCAGGGGCCGCTCAATGCCGTCAAAGATCTGCCCCACCAGGCCCGGCCCGATCTCCACGGACAGGGGCGCACCCTGGCCCACCACCTGAACCCCCGGCCGGATGCCCCAGGTATCCTCATAGACCTGGATGGTGGCCACCTCGCCGCTGAGCTCGATGACCTCGCCGATGAGACGCTCCTCCCCCACCTCCACCACCTCATACATGGAGAGCAGACGGCTCCCGCCGGCCTTCACCACCGGCCCACTGACCCAGATGACTTCGGATGCGTCGGTCATGGCTTGTGTTTATGGGGAAGGGGGCCAGGGACCTGAGGTCCCTG
>Ga0315268_10004552_pt1 | contig 15043 bp, 13 predicted proteins | sample C1_top_MG_FD_204535 | JGI IMG/M metagenome (GOLD analysis project Ga0315268, IMG submission 204535) | Sediment microbial communities from Yellowstone Lake, YNP, Wyoming, USA - C1_top | ecosystem: Environmental > Aquatic > Freshwater > Lake > Sediment | place: USA: Wyoming | collected 2017-08-01
AATCGTCTGCCGAGGGAAGATAGGTCACTTCCTTCGGGAAGAACTGGATCAGGACACGGATCATTCCCCACAGTAAATAGTAGCCGAACACTGCGCCAATCAAGAACAAGGCCAGCGCGCCCCACAGCGTGGGAAAGATGGCCTTTTGTTCCTGGTCTGTCAGGCCTGGGGCGACAAAGCGGTAGACTTGGTATGCCCAAATCGGAAAGGCTATGACGATCCCTGTGTACAGGGCCACGCGCCACTTGATCAGAAAGCCATCCATGATGCTGAATGCGTTGAGCCGCATTTGGCCCGCTGGCAACAGCAGCGTCTTGAGGATGACATCGGAGAGAAAAAAGGCGACGATGGTCACCACCAGGATCGCCAGCACGGAGATGATGATGCGCTGGCGCAGTTCCTCCAGGTGGTCCAGCAAACTCATCGTCCTGTCTTCAGCCACAGCACACCCGATTGTTGATTCTGGATTTCGGATTTGGGCCAGGGAGATAGCCCACAGCCCCGATCAACCGGCCCAAGTCAAAAATCAAGCGGGGAGTTGCGCGCCGCATTTGTTGCAGAACTTGCTGCCAGCGGGATTGGGTGCGCCGCATTGCGTGCAGAAATTGCTGCCTGCTGCCGGTTGTTGTGCTGTGGTGACTGGCGTGACCGTCGCCGACAGGTTATCGGCGGGCTTGGTGACTTCTTCGCGGAAACCCTCGGTCATTTCTCGCGTCCCCTTGCGGAACTCGTTGAGCGCCTTGCCCAGTCCGCGCCCGATTTCCGGCAAGCGCGAAGGCCCAAAGATGATTAGCGCAACTACGACGATCACAATGATGTGCAGAGGTTGTATTCCGAACGGCATAGGTATCTCCTTGCTAGGGTGCCAATTGCATGGCGCCGAAATTACCTTTCATATTATAGCACACTCCTCGACGTCAGACTTTACTTTTGAGATCCGGAATTTGAAAGCTGATTCCTGAAATCGGCCAGGCTGCCACGCGGGACGGAATCCAGACCGGGCGGCGTCGGCGCAGTCGTATTGACCGAATAGACACGCAGACCGGCCTGGAGCGCAGCTGCAATGTCGTTTTCCCAGTCGTCACCCACCATGATACATTCTTCAGGCTCGTGGCCAAGGCGCTCGACGATCTCGGTGTAATATTGTGGGCGCGGCTTGCAAAAGTGCATGACTTCGTAAGATGTTACCAGTTGGTAGGAAAAGTTTGCGATGTTGGCCCACTCCATTCTGTGGCGAATGGCGCTTTCGGGGAACAGGGGATTGGTCGCGATGACGACGTCACAGCCTGCATCGAAAGCAGTCTGGACAGCCGTGTGCGCTTCGGGTGTAAGGCGCGTCAGGTCGCGGAGCTTGACAAACTGGGTGGCGTAAAACTCGTCAAAGGCCGGCATCATCTCGTCGAGTGTTCGACCGACGCGAGGAAAGAAATCGGCAATGAATACTTGCTGATTGGTGATCGTCGGGTCCGTATTGTCTATCATCGCTTGAGTCGAAGCCAACAAGGACAGCATGAATCTTTCCGGCGCGACGAAACGGGCCATGTGCGGCGCCAATAGTCCGAAATACCCCTTCAGAAAACGATTCATGTTGTTCTCCAACAGAGTGTCGTCCAGGTCAAAGAGCACGGCGCGAATCGGGCCAGCCACAATTATTTCTCCTTTGCTCACGTATAGCCACACGGGTGTGACGAGGATGGCATTCAGTGACGGGAAACATCATACCACATGTGCAAAATTCGCTCCATTCACAAATCACCCACTATGGTGACTGGTCCAGGTTCTTTTATTGCAGACCTGTTCGCGCAGGTTTATAATGATCAAGGCCAAGAACTTGCCCAAGGTCCACACTCGATCAAGGAGTCCACTATGACAAATAACAGTCGCCTTTCCATCACACCTCTCTCCCCTTTCAATTTTGAGTTCACCGCTGCATCTCATGGCTGGGTGGATTTGTCGCCCAACACCTGGGACGAAGGGCAGCATGCGCTTCAACGCATCGAGCGATTGAGCACCGGACAGGTTGTGCTCTTGAGCATCACGGGCGCGGACTCGATCCACCGGCCTGAAATCTCTGTTGAGGTCCACTATGTGGGCAGGCTCTTGCCAAAGGAGAGGCGTGAAATCACAGCTATAGTGAGCCGAATGTTTCGCGCCGACGAGGACCTATCCGAGTTCTATACGCTATGCAAAAAGCGTGGCAAGCGCTGGGCCAGGCTGACGGCGGGCCTGGGACGCTTGCTGCGTTCACCGTCCGTGTTCGAGGATGTAGTCAAGACGATCTGCACCACCAACATCCAGTGGGGCGGCACCAAAGGTATCATTAATCGCCTCGTGACCACGTATGGCGAGCCATATCCTGCTGACCCTGCTTGGCGTGCTTTCCCTACACCCCAGGCAATCGCGTCAGTTTCATTCAAGGCTTTTGCCGATTCCGTCCGCGCCGGTTATCGCAGTGAATACATTCACACTTTAGCCAAGCGCGTCGTCGCCGGAGAGCTTGACCTGGAAGCTCTTGCAAATTCCGACCTCCCAACGCCGGATCTCAAAAAGCAACTGCTGGGGATCAAAGGTGTAGGCAATTACGCCGCTGCCACACTGCTGATGCTCCTGAGCCGCTACGACGAACTGGGCGTAGACACAGTCTTTCGTGAGTTTGTGCACGAGACTTATTTCGACGGCAAACATCCCGCCGACAAAGAGGCTCAAGCGGTCTATGAAGACTGGGGCGAGTGGAAGTACCTTGCCTATTGGTTCGACATCTGGCAACACTGGTCAGGCAAGTGAATGCAATTTGCTGATACACCTCCAGCGTCAACTTGCCGCTCACGCCGTCAGGCGGAGTGCCGCGTCAATTGACTTGAGGCCGCTCGCGTGCTCCACGGCCTTGCCCAGCACAGGTGAATCGAGGCCGCGCAAAGAAAAATCTTGACTGGATAAACATCCAATCACAATCGCGGCGTCCGAATCAACGCATCCACCATCAGCGCCAGGAACAGTAACGCCAGGTACAGGGACGACGTTCGATACATCGTCCAAGCCACTTTGTTGCCGCCTTGCTTCCAGACGTGCCACGCGGCCAAAAGCAGCCAGCCGCCCAGCACGACGGCCGCCGCGATATAGATCGCGCCTGCCATGCCGAGTATGGGCAGCAGTAGTGTGACGGCCACCAGCCCTACGGCATACAGCATGATCTGGCCGCGCGTGAATTCCTCGCCGCGCACCACGGGCAGCATCGGCACGCCCGCGCGCGAATAGTCTTTGAGCCGGACGAGGGCGAGCGCCCAAAAGTGAGGCGGCGTCCAGAAAAAGATGATGGCAAACAAGAACAGCGCGGGCATGTCGAGCTTGCCCGTCGCCGCCGCCCAGCCCACCATCGGCGGGAGCGCGCCCGCTCCGCCGCCGATGACGATATTCTGCACGCTCGTCCGCTTGAGCGTCAGCGTGTAGATGATCACGTAGTAAATGACGCCCGCCAGCACGAGCAGCGCCGCCAGCCCGTTGGCGAAACCCGCCACGACGTAAAGCGAGGCCGCGCACAGCGCCAGGCCCCACGCCAACCCTTCGGCGGGCGTCATGCGGCCCGACGGAATCGGGCGGCTGGACGTGCGCTGCATCACCCGATCAATATCGCGATCCACGTACTGATTGATGGCCTGCGCGCCGCCCGCGGCCAATGCGCCGCCGAGCAGCGTAAAGAATGTCAGCTTGAGCGAGGGAAATGCTCTTGCGCCGACGACCATCCCCGCGTAAGCCGTCACAAGCAATAGGCCGACGACGATGGGTCGAGTCAACATGAGCAAATCTTGAGCGCGCTGACCGGCTTTGACCTTGACCTTCGCCTCAGCCTTCTCCTCTTCCGCCGTCCGTCCCGCGAGCCCTGTCAGCACCACCAGCGTCACCATCGCGGCCCACACAGCAGCGGCGGTGGCCACGTGCAGCGCGAGCAAAAACACCGGAAAGCCCTGCGTCGTATTCAATGCGCCCACGAGCGCCTGCGCAAAAAAGAGGACGCCCATCACGGTCGCCGCCGGCAGAATTGCCGTCTGCGTGCGTTGGGTGCGCCACGCCTGCACTACGACGATCACCACGAGGATGCTCGCCAGTCCGACGATGAAGCGATGCGTCGTATGAATCCAGCCGTGCAGATCGCCGGGGAGCCATCGCCCGTTGCACAGAGGCCAACCGATGCAGCTTGCCGTCGAACCGCTGCCCGCCACGAACGCGCCGCTCACCAGCACGACGAAAATCGCTGCCAGCGTCCACAGCGTCAACCGGCCGAATGGGCTTTGGAACGTGAGCCGGTCGGGCAGGGCGGGGTTGGCGAAGCGGGCGAACGAGACCACCGTCGCCGCAAGCATCAGCGCGAACACCGTCAACGCCGTGCCGAGGTGAATCGCCACGACTTCGGGCGGCAGCTCGGTCAAGACGGTGATCGCGCCGAGGACAATCTCAACGAACAGGAAACCGGCGGCCAGCAGCGGCGGCCGGCTCACCCATTTGATGGCGCGCAGCTTCCACCAGCCTGCCATCGCCGCAGCGATGATCAGCGGCGACGTGAGCGCGGCGATGAGACGGTGCATGTACTCGATGATGGCATGAAATTCCAGCGGCGGGATGATCTGCCCGTGACACGTCGGCCAATCGGGGCAGCCCAGCCCCGATCCGGTCACGCGGACAATGCCGCCCATCACAATCAAGAGATACGTCATAATGGCGGCCGCCAGGAACAGGTAGCGGTAGCCTCGAAGGGTCGTTGTCTGCATGGCTACTTTTCCACGAACACCAGGTCGAGCAAGTCGGCTTTGAACGCAAGGTGCCGGTTCTGCTGCTGAAGTATGAAACTGAGCGGCACTTCGAACCAGTCGTGAACGACGACGAGGTCGTTCTCGTTGCGGCTCTTGGATTGCGAGATCCACACCAGCCAATCGGTCAGGTTGCCCTGAAAGCCTTTGTCAACGTCTTTCAGGTAATCGGTGCAGCGGCGAAACAGTTTGGGCAAAATACATTGACCGTGCGGGCCGATGGAGGCCTGGTCAATCAATACGAAATCGCGCGTCTCGTCCGCTGCCCACACGCCGCGCCCGGCGGCACGAGCGTTGGCTGCCACTTCGCGGAACACCCGGCGCTGTTCGTATGGCATCGAAGTGTAAACCGTGTAATAGGCCATCCCGGTTTCGAGCAGCTTGAAGTCGAGCGTCCGGCTCAATGCGGCGGCATCCATCCGAATCCAATCGCCGTGCGAAGGAAGATCGTGTTCAAGCATCACGTAAGATACCGGGCGTCCATTCGACTCGACGGCTTGAGTCAGAATGCCGCCGCGCACGGCGGCGGGCGCAGCTTCCTTGATTTTGGTTGACTCTGCCGACGCGTACACGATGTTGCCGAAACCCATCCAGCTCAAGAGTTGATCGCGCGCCTCTTTGCCCAAGGGCTGCTCCGCCGATCCATAGTGAAGCTCGGTGGCGTCCACTCCCTCGAAGCGCAGTTGAACGCTTCCATCTCGCCTGGATAGGTTGAGACGGTCATGGCGATGGAGAGCATGATACTGGGTCGCGTCGTCGGCGATGAACCGCACCGAGTCGCCGTCCGGCTCATAGCCCACGATAGCAAACTTGCCGCGAATCAGTTGATAGTAAGGCGATGCCATGTTGAGCCTCCTTTGCTCTAGGCGATAGTATGCCGAAAATTGTGTACGCCACTAGCCGGCCGATGGTTTCGACTGCAAGGCTTGCCGCTGTGCGCCTTGCCCTTGCGATTGCCGGCGAACGTAAACCGGATAACCGATAGCCAGAATCGCCGCAAAGGTGAACCACTGAAGTGCATAACTGAAATGCGGCCCCTCCGTCAAATCTATCTGCGGCTCGCTGGGATAGGGTGGGGCGGTCTGCGTCGAGCCAGGCGATTGCTGAATGTAGGCCGTCAGCAGCGGAACCGACACCTGCTGGCTGATGCGCTCCAGGTTGACAATGTTCCATGCGTCAAGCCGCGTCTGGCCAACGGCGAGCGGCGGATCGGGCACGCCGCCAAAGTCGGGTTTGGTCTGCGGGCGGCGCAGCACGCCGCGCACGGTGACGACGCCCGGTTCGTCGTATTGGCTGCGCTTGTCCGGCGCGGCATCTTGCTGGGGAATCCAGCCGCGATCCACCAGCACGGCTTGATTCGTCCCCGAAATGACCAGCGGCGTGAGCAAGTCAACGCCTGGCTGATTTTGCCAGACCTGGTTTCGCAACACGACCTGCTGCGCGGGATCGTACCTGCCTGTCACGACTACGGCGCGATATTCCATGCTGAGCAGGTCAGCCTCGAGTGATTGGCTATCGAGTGTGAGCGGATCGGCTTTCATTTGCGCGAGCACTTGCGCATTGGACGCGCGGCGCTGCGCCAGCCGGTTGAGTTGCCAGATGCCTAGCCCGATCAGGACGCCCACGGCGGCAATGGCAAGCAGCGTGGTCAGGAACCAGCGACGACTAAAGATTGGCGGCATTCTTCATTTTCCTAGACCTTGAGAGTCTCTCTTACGGATCGGAAACGCGACGAAACTATACACGGCCAGCATCGCGCCCGTCGGAATTCCGGCGAAAAGAATCGCGACGATGCGCGTCGCCAGCGTCACACGCGGCCGCACGTCGAGGCCAATATATTTGTTCGGCTCGAAGGAACACTCGTATGAATACTGGTTCGCCGTGTCCAGGTCGAGACTGGCCGAGGCGCCCGGCGGCGCCCAGATCGGCCCAAGCTGGTGGCTGGTCGTGTCCTCGTTCTTGACGACGAGCGTATCGCCGACGACAAAGACCATGTTGGCAGGGATGGACGGCACCGCTTGTCCTTGGGCGACTTGTTCTGCCGTGCCCGCCGGAATCACCAGCTCAATGCGCTGCGGTGCGCGGTCGCCGTGGTCTTTGAGAAGCACATACGCTGCTTCCGCGATGATCCACGCAATCAACAAGCCGAGCGCGAGCGAGATACCGATTCGTTTGAGAATAGCGTCACGTGTTGACATTCTCATCTTTGTAAGGATGAAAGCAGAAACTCTTCACCCTTCCGCCGTCATCCTTTACGGAGCAGGTAACGCACGTCCTGCACCACATCATCGGGCGTAAGACCGAACGGATACGTCAGGCGCAAGTTGCCCTGCGCATCTATCAGGTACACCCGGCCCGAATGTTCGATCAAGTCTGCGTAATCGTTTTGACTCTGCCCCGGCTGCTTTTGGCGATAGACGCCATACGCTTTCCACACCGATTCCAGTTCCGCTGGCGAGCCAGTCAGTCCGATGATCCCCGGGTCAATGGCGCCTAGGTATGTCTTCATCTTGTCTGCGTTATCGCGCTCTGGGTCAACCGTGACGAACACAAAGCGCACGCGATCGGCCTGCCCGTATGAGCCGAGCTGCGCGCGCGCTTGCTTGAACTGCAACAGCGTCGTCGGGCAGATGTCCGGACAGTTGGTGTAGCCAAAGAACATCACGACGAGCTTGCCGCGCTGATCGCTGAGTTGAAACGCCTGGCCATTTTGATCCGTGAGCGTGAAATTGCTCGCGGCTATCGGCGGATCAATCACCGAGCCGCGAAACTTGTACGCCTGCAAGAACATGTCAGCCCCGGCAATCACAAGCACCGTGACCGCTATCAGCCCACCGAAAACGAGTCGTTTCACGCTTGCCTCGCAATATGTAAAACGTAAAACGTGAGGCAGGATCATCACGTTTTACGTTTCACGTATTATTTTACCACTGTTCCGATCAGGTACAGCGCCGGATAGTAGAAAATCCAGACCACGTCTACAAAGTGCCAATAGTTGGCGCAGGCTTCCACCGCCCAGTGCTTGTCCGCCGAGTACAGCCCGCGCGCGCCGTTGCGCAAGATGACGAGCAGGAACAGCACGCCGCTGAAAACGTGAAACGCATGCATCCCGGTCAGCATGTAAAAGACCGAGCCTTGCGCGCCATCGGCTGGGCCAAACGGAGCCGTCCGCCACTCGACGCCCACCACACCCACGAGGAACGCAACGCCGAGCAGCAGCGTGATCGCCGTGTTGATCAACATACCCCGTCGGTCGCCGTGGGCGATGGATGTTTCGGCGCGGTTCATAAAGAAGCTGCTGACGAGCAGCACCGATGTCACGATCAAGCCGAGCATTTGGTTCAGGTCAGGGCGATGCCCGCCCAGCAAGTACCAGCGCGTCACGTACAGCCCGCCGAACAGAAACGAGTCAGAGACCAGGAACAGCCACAGCCCTAGCCGGTTCGTGTCGAGCTTGTAGCCATAGGTGGTCCCCTGGCGGGAATCTGCCACGGCAGCCATAGCTTCGTTTACCTGAAGGGAATTTGCAGCGCTCATCAGTGCCCTCCCTCTTCAGACGAAAGCACGCGGCGAATGTGCATGTAGTAGGTAGCCACGAGCACGGCTTTGACCACGGCGAGTAGTAACAGCCAGGTTGTCCCGACACTCACGCCGATCACGTATTCTATGGCGGTCAAGACGGCCAGCACAAGAAACACCAACACGCCTTCTCGCAATGCCGCTGATTTTTTGTTGTCCATGTTTCACCTTTCAAAACCCTTCGGGTTTTGATCCTTCACTTGCCCGCCGGAGCGGGAACCATGCCGCTCGGCATCGAACTGGGCGCTTCGGGGCCGAGTGGCCCCGGGTTCAAATCCACATACACCGTCGCTGGCTCAGCGCCATAGTCATAAGGCTCGCCGATCACACGGAACGGACGATCGTAATTGTGCGCCGGAACCGGCGAAGCCAATTGCCATTCAGGTGAGCGCGATCTCCACACATTGCCCACTGCAACTTCCCCATGCTTCAGACTGTGGAACAGGTTGTACACAAAGATCAGCACCGAGATAAAGATCACGAACCCCGCGATAGTGATGAACAGTTGCAGCGTATCAATTCCCAGCGCCGGATCGTATGTGTAGATGCGGCGGCGCATGCCCAGCAAGCCCACGCCCATCTGGCCCAGGCTTTGCACCCAGAACGCGGGCATCATCAACCAAAAGTGCAGCTTGCCCAGCGTCTCGCTCAGCTTGCGTCCCGTTGCTTTGGGGAACCAGTAATAGACGGCCGCAAAGAACGGGAACACAAACCCGCCAAACATGGTCGCGTGAAAATGCCCGACGATCCAGTACGTGTCGTGGAGGTAGAGGTCGGTCGCCACTGTGCCGTTCGGCGGGCCGCTCAACCCGCCGATGAGAAATACGACAATGCCGCCCAGAACGAACAGCATCGGCGTTGGAAATTCGAGCTTGCCCTGCCACATCGTCCCGACCCAGCTAAAGAACTTGACGCCGGTCGGCACGGCGACGAGCAGCGTGCTGTACATGAACGGCACGCGCAAGTATTCGTCCATGCCGGAGGTGAACATGTGGTGCGCCCAAACGAGAAAGCCCACGAGCGCGATGCCGAACGAGGACATGGCAACCCACTTGTAGCCGAACAACGGCTTGCGCACAAAGACCGGCAACAGCTCGCTGATGATGCCCAGGCCCGGCAGCACAAAGATGTACACGGCGGGATGCGAGTAGAACCAGAACAGGTGCTCGAACAAGATCGGGTTACCGCCTTTGCCCGGATCGAAAAAGCCCATGCCGAACAAACGTTGGAACGAAACCATCTGAAACGACAGGCCGATCAACTGCGTCGCCGTCAGCATGATGAGCGCAGTCGCCAGCGACGACCACACAAAGATCGGCATCTTGAACGGCGTCATGCCAGAGACGCGCATCCGCACGGCGGTGACGATCAGGTTCAGGCCGCCGAGGATGGACGACCAGCCCACCAGCCACACGCCGATAAAGAACATTTGCATGCCCAGCGGCGCGCGGGCCGAAAGCGGCGGATAGGCCGTCCAGCCGGTGTTAAAGCCGCCGAGGAAAATGCTGCTGACCAGGATCAGCGCGCCGGGCACCGTAATCCAGTACGAGAATGCATTCAAACGTGGAAAGGCCATGTCGGTCGCGCCGACGAGCAGCGGCACAAGATAATTCATCAGGCCAGCCACGCCGATCAGGATCGAGGCGATCATCACCATGCCGTGCAGGCCAACCAGCGTGTTGAACATGTCGGGCAGGATGAGCTTGAGTTGTGACTGGGCCAGTTGCGTTCTAAACGCCATTGCGAACCCGCCCGCGATGCCCATCAACACAATCGCCGTGAGCGTGTACTGGATGCCGATGACCTTGTGGTCGAGCGACACGTTGATGTACTTGGCCCAGACCGGCAGATTGGTCTTTTCCTCATGCTGTTCAGGCGTCTCTTCACCCAAAGCCCACTTGAACCAGTCAGTCACTGCGCCGGTGCCGACGATGAAGAAAATCGCTCCGACGAATGCGCCGACGACGGCCGCCGGTTCATAGCCAAACGGGGGCAGCCCCAACATCACACGGATTCCCACGACGATGCCAATGCCCACCACCGTCCCGACGATCTGTGCGCCCAGCCCGCGAACCAGTGCTGAAGTGAGAATGACCTTTTCGACGCTTGGCCCTGCGGCGGCTTTGGGCACGGGGAGCGATGCGGCGCTCGGCACCTGGCTGCTGAGCCAGACCATCACGGCCGCTATGACTGCTGCCAAGACAATCGGTCCCAGTAAAGCTGCGAGTACGATTCCCACAAGTTGCATACGGGTTCTCCTTGATTGTAGATTTTAGATTTCCGATTTTAGATTGGTTGTTGTGCCGCTCAATCTTCAATCGGCCCTCGGCAATCCACAATTACTTTAGGCTCTTGATATACTCGATGATGTCGTTAATTTGATCGTCGGTCAGCTTGTCGCGGAAATTGGCCGGCATGATGTTCAACGCATAACCCTTGACCTGCTTGGCGTTGGGGTTGAGGATAAAGGCTTTCAGATATGCGTCGTCGGCTGTGGCCGTCGTACCATCCTCGAACTGGACGACCGAACCGTACAGACCTTTCCAGGTTGGTCCAACGATCCGGCTGCCGTCAACGCTATGGCACGCGGCGCAGCCGTTTTCTGCTGCCCACTTTTTGCCGCGGTCAGCCGGACTGGCGTTAGCTATGTTTTGCTGCGCGGCGATCCACGCTTGAAAGTCCGCCTCGGATTGGACGACGACCGGCTGTTCCATCAGCGCGTGCGATGTGCCGCACAGCACGGAGCAGCGCACCTTGTATTGGCCGATTACGGTGGGGGTGACTCGCAGTTCCTTTGTCGTGCCCGGCAGCACATCTTGCTTGACGCGGAACTCGGGCACCCAGAAGCCGTGAATCACGTCCTCGGACTGCATTTGCAGCAGGATTTGCTTGTTGACGGGCAAGTACAGCGAGGTCGAAGTGACATTGTAGTCGGGGTATTCGAATGACCATGACCACTGCCGCGCCGTCACCTTGACGATCATCGCCTGCGGATCAACCGCGAGCGTTTGCTTTAGAGCATCTGCGCCCATCGTCGCGACAACCAGCACCGTCACGAGCGGAACGATCGTCCAGAAAACCTCCAGCTTGGTGTTGCCCTCGACGTGCTTGCCTTCGCCCGTTTCGCCTGGCTTGCGGCGAAACACGACGATGCTATACAGCATGAACACGACGATGAGAGAGAACAGGAAGGAGATGAGCCACATGTGCACGCCGAACAGGCGGTCAATAGGCACGGCCTGTGCGCTGGCTTCGACAGGCAGCAACCTAGCTACATTCAACCCTGCCTTGACCAGCAGGGTGGAAATGGCGACGAGAATGGCGACGATGACAAAATGCTTCATGTCAATTCTCCTCCTTTGATTGCATGAAGTTCCTTTGCTCTGGTCTCACCACGGCGAAAGCGGCAATCGCATTCTGAAACATGCAACTGCCGCCCTCATCCAAGTGCCCGGTAAATTATTGAGAACTACTCTCAAGAGTGAATTTTACTACAAATCTCCTGGAATGCAAGACCCAAAATTCTGAAATTCTCCGAGGGCGTTTGACAAGGCTCTACAGGTCGGTTATAATTCGCGCCGTCTGAGGTCAGGCGCAATGATGTACGCAGATCCAATTAGAGGCAAATACCTTTCCACCCAATCGCTTGGGTGTGGTTTCGCTTTGCCTTGTACAGGTGCGCCTACTGCCCGGACAGTCATGTCCGTCTAGAGATTCCTTTCAAAGAGTTGAGCCGCAGGCGCCCCCTGCGGCTTTTTTATTTGGTCGAACCCTTGCGAAGGTTTCCGAACCTTCGCAAGGGTGTGGAGAAACAGAATGATTGCCGTTCACCTCGATCACATCGCCATCAATTTTGCCGGACGTGAAATCTTTGCTGCGTTGGACTGGGAGATTCACGACGACCGCTGTGTGGGGTTTGTCGGGCCAAACGGGTCGGGCAAGTCCACCGCGATCAAAATCATCGCGGGCGAACTGACGCCCGACGGCGGCAACGTCTTTCGCGCCAAGGGCTTGACCATTGGCTACCTGCCGCAAGAAGTGACGCTCGATCCGAATCGAACGGTGTGGCAAGAGGCGCTCACGGCCTCAGCGCACATTGCGCGATTGGAAAACGAGTTAGCTCGCATCGAGGCGAAACTAGGCGAGCCGTCGGTCTATGCCGACGAGAAAGCGCTCACGCGCGCGTTGGATGCTCAAGCCCGGCTGCTGCACGAGTACGAGGCCGCCGGCGGCCCCGGCTATGAAAGCCGCCTCCGCGAGGCACTCCACAGCCTCGGCTTTTCCGAGGCCGATCTGCAGCTTGCGGCGACGGCGCTTTCCGGCGGGCAAAAGAAACTCGTCGGGCTGTGCAAGCTGCTCGTCACGCGGCCCAAGCTCTTGTTGCTCGACGAGCCGGACAATCACCTCGACCTCGATGCCAAAGCCGCGCTCGAAAAGACCATCGTCAATTACGAAGGCGCGGTCGTCATCGTCTCGCACGACCGCTACCTGCTCGACGCGGTCGCCGACGAGATCGCCGATCTTGAAGAAGGTCAGATCAAGGTTTACGCCGGCAACTATTCCGAATACGCCTACGAAAAGCATACAGCGCTGCTCCGTCAGCAGGAGCTTTACGAGATTCAGCAGCGCGAGATTGCGCGCATGGAAATGGCGTTGAAACGCTACAAGGTGTGGGTGATCAGGAGCGACAAGTTCGCCAGCCGGGTGCACGCCATGGAAGCACGTCTGGCACGGGTGGACCGGCTGAATCGCCCGGTCCTGGAACGCCGCGCGATGGGGCTGGAGCTCAACGGCTGGCGTGGCAGCAACAAGGTATTGGAGGTTCGAGATTTGCGCAAATCGTTCGACTCGAACCACGTGCTGCGCGGAGTGAATCTGCTGGTGAGGCACGGCGAGCGCGTGGGGATGGTCGGCCCGAACGGCGCAGGCAAGTCGCTCTTGCTCCGCATGATCCTCGGCCAAGACGAACCGACGTCAGGCGAGATCGCCGTTGGGCCGAGCGTGCGCGTGGGCTATTACGCTCAACAGCACGAGACGCTGGATTACGCGCAGACGTTGATTGACACGGTGCGCCGTGCCGCGCCGATGACGGAACAAGGCGCTGTGGCATTCCTGGCCAAGTTCCTGTTCGGCTACCGGCAGTCCACGCAAAAGATTGGCTCTCTTTCCGGCGGCGAGCGCAGCCGGATGCAACTGGCGCTGCTCATGCTCTCCGGCGCCAACTTTTTGCTGCTCGACGAGCCGACGAACAATCTGGACATCGCCTCAGCCGAGGTGCTCGAAGATCAGATCGCCGAGTTCGAGGGGACGGTGCTGGCCGTGAGCCACGATCGCTATTTCCTCGACCGCGTGGTGACGCGCATCGTGGAACTGGACGAAGGAAAGCTGACAGAGTATATCGGCGGGTGGAGTGATTATCAAGACGCGAAACGCAAAATGTGAATCGTGATATGATAAGCGGCGAGTGACGAGGTGTGTTAGAATATCGCAAATGTGTTCTGCATCCGGCAAGAGCGTGGATGGAGAGAGGCCATGACAACTGCTGACTTGGCTACCTCACAACTTTCCGGTCAAGCCATATTGGACTGCCTGCGAGGCATTCTTGAACGGTGCGAACAAGCTAGTGAGCGTCTGGATTTTCCAGGCGAAGGCGGAGAACGGCCTTTTCGCGGCTGGTTGGTGAGCGACTTGCTTATCGCGCTGCTCGGTTGGCCCAGTGGAAAAGTAGTTGTCGGCGAGCGGTTTGATGTGCTCCTTCAAGACGCGGACAACTTTCCCGTGGTTACTATAGAAACCAAGACACCCTACCATGTAACATCAAAGAAAGAACACTCTGATTTTGAAGCCCGACTTGCAGGATATGGGACGCTTCACACAGCTTATTTGACGAATGGAGTCGAATGGGAGCGACTGGATATTTCATCTCCATCAGGCGCGCTTGAGGTTCGAGATCGTTTCGAGTTACACCTGGAAACGGTGACATCGGAGGAAGTCGAGGCTTTCTTTGCGCCACTCTTTGCCGATCGTCATCTGCGTGGCGTACCTCGTTTGAGCCGTCACGCGGTCAACCATAATAATCCCCACACACTGCAAGCTCTGGCAGTAGACCTTGACCAGTCTGTTGGCGACCTAGCTACCTTTTTCGAGTCTCTCTTTGCGAATTTGCGTGATGGCAAAGCGGGGGAGCAATGTCGCGGTGTGGCCATTGCTCTCTTTGATTTGTGGTGTGAGAAATCTCTTATTGTCGCGTTGGGCCAAGCTGCCGAGCAATTGACGAACCGGTTCAAAAAGCAAAGCAAGGCAACTCTTGATATTGCTCAGGCATTGGGTGATTTTGGATTGACCGGTTCTGGCATGGCTCAAGCAGCAGAACAACTCTCTGCTATGCCGCAACAAAAACGTCAAGACGTTGAATCTGTGGCAAATGCTCTTTGGCCTGCCTATGAGACGGCTATCAGTACACTGGCGGCGCAGACAGCGCATGTCTTTCTGGGGCGCGCACTGCTCTATCGGATCGGCGAAGATCAGGCTGTCTTTCCTCGTGCGCTGTCTGGCGAAGCAATGGAAAAAGCCTTGACAGCCTCTCTGTCGCCAGTTCTCGAAAGGCCTCTCCCTGCTACTGAGATGTTGAGTGCAATGCGGCTTTCAATGCAAAGCTTCCT
>Ga0315268_10004554_pt1 | contig 15040 bp, 15 predicted proteins | sample C1_top_MG_FD_204535 | JGI IMG/M metagenome (GOLD analysis project Ga0315268, IMG submission 204535) | Sediment microbial communities from Yellowstone Lake, YNP, Wyoming, USA - C1_top | ecosystem: Environmental > Aquatic > Freshwater > Lake > Sediment | place: USA: Wyoming | collected 2017-08-01
TGTGGCCATGGCCCTGTGTTTCCTGGGGCCGCGGATCAACCCGGACGTGGGGCTGCCGGTGTGGTTGGGGACGGTTCTGGGGCTGATTCTGGTAAGCGCGGTGATTTATATGAAATGGGGTCAGGAATACCGCATCACCTCCCAGGGGGTGGTGAAAATCATCCGCTGGCCTTCTCCCCGAAGGCAGGAGATCTCCTGGGCCAGCCTGGGAGAGGTCCTGGTGCGCCGGGGGCTGACCCAAACCCTGCTGCAGGTGGGCAACCTCCTCATCCAGGATGCCTCCGGGGGTCCGGTGATGTTCTGGTTCGGCCTGGCTAACCCCAAGGAAGTCAAGGAAGAGATAGAGCGGAGGCGGCCTTAATGGAACTGCAAGAGGGACCGGGGGCCGCCGCGGCTGCCTCGGTGGCACCGGAACCCGGGAGCGGCAAGCACATCCCCTGGGAAGATCCCGAGCTTCCCCGGCTGCCGGCCTTTTACCGCACCTTGCGGGAGCTCCTGGCGCGCCCCCGGGCCTTTTTCCGGAGTCTGGGCCGCGACGGTTGGGCCGAGGCCCTGGCCTTTGCCCTGATCACGGGGACCGTGGGGCTCCTGGCCTGCCTTTTCTGGGGCACATTGTTATATGCGGCGGCCAGCCGGGCGTTGGCGGAGGCCTGGGGGATCCCGCACGTTTACACGGTGGGGACGGGGCTTACCATCTTCCTGATAGTGCTGTCCCCGGTCGTGGTGCTGTTCAATCAGGGGTTCGGCGCCCTTTGCCTCTGGGCGGCGGTGGCACTGGCGGGCGCCGGCCGGGGCCTTAACCCCGCCTGGCGGATTTACAACTACGCCCAGGGGGCCATGGTGGCGGCCCTCATCCCGTTTCTGGGGGCGCCGCTGGCCGGCCTCTGGGTCCTGCTGCTCATCTATCTGGGGGTGCAGACGGTCTTCCAGACCTCCGGGTGGCGGACCCTGGGGGTCCTGGTCCTGTTCCTGCTCCTGCAAACCTTCTTTTTGCTACTGTTGCTGGGAACCCTGCTGGCCTTACTGACTTTCCTGGGGTTTCTGCTTTTCCTGGGCTGAGGCCAGGGCCGCCGCGGCGGCGGCTTTCCGCCTCTTCCTGCTGGTCCTCAAGGCGTGAGCCGTCCAGCCCACCACCAAACCCAGGGCCAGGCAGAGGTAAGCCAGAAGATAGGTGGGGACTGGCCCCAGGACGAACTTGAAGAGCTTGAGATCCGGAGGCGGTTGGGGGTTCTCCACGGCGAAATCCACCAGAACCGCAACCAGGATGATGAGGAGCACCGTTTTGAGTTTAGACATGACCGTCTCTTACAGCCTCACTCTTTCAGGTAGCGCTTCACTATCGACTTGAGGTCCTCCAGGTCCGAGGACTTGACCAGGTATTCATCGGAGGCCCAGGTGGCGAAATCCTGCTTGTACTCGCCGTAGGCGGTGGAAAGCACCACCGGCAAACCCGGGCGTTTCTCTTTGATCTGTCTGAGGGCTTCGATGCCGTCCATCTCCGGCATCTTGATGTCCAGGATGACCAGATCCAGGGGGACCTTATCCACGATCTCCATGGCTTCCCGGCCATTGGCGGCCAGGTAGACGTCGTAGCCTTCCTCTTTGAGTTCCTCGCTGTAAAGGAGGCGGATGCTCATTTCGTCGTCCGCCACCAGTATTTTCTTCATCACCGCCCTCCTTTAGGGGCCTTCAACGCGCTGGCGGGAACCGCGTCGTGGCCGGCATCTTTCACCAGACAATATTTGGCCACCGGTAAGGTGACGATAAAGGTAACCCCTTTCCCCATTTCGTTGTTGACCTCGATCTGGCCGTAATGGCGGGAGACGATGCGTTGGGCGATGGCCAGGCCCAAGCCGGTGCCGTAGTCTTTAGTGGAGAAAAAGGGGTTGAAGATGTTGTGCAGCACTTCCATGGGGATGCCCCCGCCGGTGTCGGTGACCGCGGCCGCCTCATAGAGGCCGTCGGGCTTTTCCATGCTGGCAGTGCGGATGGTGAGGGTGCCGCCGTGGGGCATGGCCTGGGAGGCGTTCTGGAAAAGGTTGTAAAAGACTTGCTTCATCTGGCGGTCATCGCAGTGGAGCCGGGGCAGGGAGGCATATTCCTTCACCACCTTGATTTTGTTGGCGTCCAGGTCCCGCTGCACCAGGATCAAGGTGTCCTCGATGAGCTTGGCCAGATCGTGATCGCCGTAGTAAGAGAGGTTTTCCCCGGTGAAGTCCAGGATTTCCCGCAGGAGTTTTTCCAGCCGGGTGACCTCTTCCTGGATGACCTCCACGTAACCCCGAAGCGGCGAATTGGGCTCCACCAGCTTGGCGATGCGCCGGGCGAAGCCGCCGATGGACACCAGGGGGTTGCGGATTTCGTGGGCCATGCCGGAGGCCAGGCTGCTCAGGGCCGCCAGCCGGTCCGACTCCAGCATCCGCTCCCGGATGAGCAGCAGTTCCCGATTGTTGGCTTCGATGGTGGAATAGAGGTGGGCATTTTCCAGGACCAGGGCCGCCTGGGTGGCCAGCATCTGCAGGACGTGCAGGGGTTCGGTCTCCAGGGGGCGCCCCGAGGCCTGGTTGTCCACCACGATGACCCCGGTGGCCCGGTCCTTCACCACCAGGGGCACCACGAAAAATTCCTGGGCCGGGAATTTCCCCTTCAGGACCACGGGTAACACGGGTTCCTTCAGGGTTTGGGTATGGTGATAAGGGTGTTTCTTGAGGACCGCCAGGGCCAGGGGCCCCTGGTCGGCCCGCAGGGGAATCTCCCACTCGGCCACCGGCAGCTCGGCGGGGGGAGGCAAGAGCAGGGCCTTGTTATTGGGGGCCTCAATGGGCCGGGCCGGGCGCCGGGCCCCTTTGGCCCCTTTCAGGGTTTGGGCCGCTTCGTCCACCTGCAGCACCACCGCCCGGTCGAACCCCAGGCCCTGCTCCAGGGTGAGGCCCTGCAGCAGAATCTCCAGGAGGCGGTCCTCCTGGACCGTGGTCAGCATGACCTGGGAGATCTCCTGGAGCGCGGTGAGATTTTTCACCATGCGCTCGTTTCTCTCCGCCAAGTCCTCCACCTGCTGGTAGGTGAGGGCATTCTCGATGGCGTTGACGATGACGCCGGCCATGGTGTACAGGAGTTGGCGGTTTTCCGGGTCGAAGGGGACGAATTCGCCGCTGGGGGTAAATTTGTCGTAAACCCCTAAGGTGCCTTGCAATTGGCCCTTAAAAGTCAGGGGCACCGCCAGGCAATAGTGCATCAGGCCTTTGGTGTCCGGGGATTGCCCCTGGAAGTGGGGCGGCTCCCCCGCCCCGCCGGCGCCGGGCCCCATCTTGGGCAGGGCCGGACACTCCGGGGGAATCTGGCCGTACCTGGAAGAGACCAGGGGCTCGCTGCTGACCGCGTCCATGATGTGCAGCGCCGCCCCCCGGGCGGTGATCACCTTGGCGGTGGTGCTGACGATGCGCTCCAGGAGCTCGTCCAGCTCCATGGTGGAGCTCAGGGCCTTGCCCACCTCGAAGAGGACGGAAAGCTCGGCGATGCGCTTTTTGGCCTCTTCCTGGACGATGGCCTGGCGCAGGGTGCCGGCCAGCATCAGGCAGGCCAGCTGCACGCCCTGGCGCTCCGTGGGCGTGAAGGACCGGTCCTCCCGGTCCACTAAAATCAGGGTCCCATAAAGATAGTTGTCGTCGGCCACCGGGAAGGCGGCCAGGGTTTGATAGGCGGGGTGCAATTTCTCCAACGCGGCATTGGCTGCCGGTATCCCGGGCTGGTGGCGGTGCGCCACCTTCATCTTGCGGGTGCCGGCGGTTTCACCCACCAGCCCCTGGCCCAGGGGGAATTCCACCCGCAGGTGGGGAGGCACGGGGCCGGCGCTGCTGATATTCAAGACCAGGGTCTCCTTGGCCTTGTCCAACCCGAAGTAGAGGGCCAGGTCCACCTTCAGGTTGCGGGCCAGCAGGTGGACCATGTTGTTCAGCCGTTCCCCAAAGGAGACCGTGGAGGTGAGCACCTCCACCATTTGGGTTAAAAAGGCAGCGCGATCCGAAACCATGGATGTCTATCCTTCCACCAGGCGCTGTCGCTTTTCCACGGCCAGGCGGTACAGTTCCAAATACTTGGGAGCCGCGGTATTGATCCAGGAAAAATCCAGGGCCATGTTTTTCCGCATCAGGGCCTCCCAGGCGGCGCGGTCTTGATAGGCGGCCAGGGCCCGCTGCACCGCGCCCAGGAGTTCCGCCGGGGTGTAGCCGGAGAACTTGAAGCCGTTGCCGTCCCCGGTCCCGGGGCTGAACTCCTGCACAGTTTCATCCAGGCCGCCCGTGGCCCGCACCACCGGAATGGTGCCGTACTTCAGGCAATAGAGCTGGTCCAGGCCGCAGGGTTCATAGCGGGAGGGCATGAGGAAGATGTCGGCCCCGGCGACGATCTGGTGGTGCAGTTCTTCGGTGAAGCCGATGGCCAGGCCCAGGCGCTCTGGATGCCGGGCGCTGATCTCCTGCAACAGATAATGGTGGCGCTCTTCCCCGGTGCCCTGGATCACGAAGCCCACCTTCAGGTCCATCAGGTCGTCCAGGATATTTTCCACCAGGTCGATGCCCTTGCGTTCAAAGAAGCGCGTGGTCATGCCGATGAGGGGTTGTTCAGAGGGAAGCTTCAGGCCGAACTGCTGGGTCAGGGCAATTTTGCAGGCCTGCTTCCCTTCCAGGCGGGTCTGGTCATAGTTGGCGGCCAGGAAAGCATCGCGCTGGGGGTCCCAGCGGTAGTAATCGACCCCGTCCACGATGCCGTAGAGTTCTTGGGCCCGCTCCTGGAAGAGCCCCTCCAGGCCGAAGCCATACTCCGGAGTCAGGATCTCTTCCCGGTACCGGGTGCTCACGGTGCTGAGGAGATCCGCAAAGACCAGGCCGCCCTTCATAAAGTTGAGGCCGCCGTAAAACTCCAAGGCCTTGGGAGAGAGCAGCTCCCAGCCCAGGCCGGTGAGCGGCAGATCGTAGGAAGAAAAGAGGCCCTGATACCCCACATTGTGCACTGTGTAGAGCAGCGGCAGCTTTCGCAAGCGGGGCCGGTCGTGATAGAGCGTCCGCAGATAGACCGGCACCAGGCCGGTTTGCCATTCATGGGCATTTAAGACGTCCCAGTCCATTTCCAGGGCCTCAATCATTTCCACCACCGCCCGGCTGAAGAAGATAAAGCGCTCGGAGTTATCCTCAAAGTCACCGTAGGCGGTGCCGTAGAGACCGTCGCGGTTGAACAGGGCGTCCTGGCCGATGAAGTAAAAGTTGAGGGCGGGATCTATCTCGCAGTGATAGATTTCCGCCGGCAAGGTCTTCCAGGACAGCGGAATGGAGAGGGTCTTGCCGGTAAAGGTGAGGTCACGCCCCGATTCCCGTACCTGCCGGTACAGAGGCAGGACCACGGCCACCTGGTGCCCCAGCTTCACCAGGGCCCAGGCCAGGGCATAGATCACTTCCGCCAACCCGCCGGTGCGGGCAAAAGGATTGGCTTCCGGAGTAACTATCAGGATCCGCATTTTGGCCCTCGAGCATTACAGGGTTAGCTCCCGAAGATATTGCGCGGCATCTTCCGGAGGCGTGGGATTGATATAAAAGCCCGAACCCCACTCGAAACCGGCAATCAAGGTGAGCTTGGGCACTATTTCGAAATGCCAGTGATAATAAGCCAGTTCCGGTTCCCGGATGGGGGCGCTGTGCAACATGAAATTATAAGGAACCTGGCCCAGGGCCTTTTCCAGGCGCTTCAGGGTCTCGGAAAAGATTTCGGCCAGCAGGAGGCGGGATTCATCCTTCAGGTCCACGTAAGAGGAGGAGTGGCCTTTGGGCAGAATCCAGATCTCAAAGGGTGAGCGCGGCGCAAAGGGACAGATGGCCAAAAATTCCTGGTTTTCCAGGACCACCCGCACCTGCTGCTGCGACTCCTGGCGGAGCATGTCGCAGAAGACACAACGCTCCTTGTAGTTAAAATAAAACTTGCCGCCGCTCAGTTCCTCCTGCACCAGCTCCGGCACGATGGGGAGCCCGATGAGCTGGCTGTGGCTGTGCTCCAGGGAAGCCCCGGCGGCCCGCCCCTGGTTCTTAAAGATCAACACGTATTTGAACCGGGGGTCCTCGCTGAGCCCCACGATGCGGTCCCGGTAAGCGGTGAGCACCCGCACGAAACCGTCCAGGGGGATGGTGGCCAGGGTCGCCTGGTGGTCGGGGCTTTCGATGATTACTTCATGGGCCCCGATACCGTTCATTTTGTCGTACATGCCTTCGCCCTGGCGGCCCAGTTGCCCTTCCTGGGCCAGGGCCGGAAATTTGTTGTTCACCACCCGGAGTTGCCAGCCCGGGGTGTTGGGCGCGGTGCCCGGGTCCCGGTAGGCCAGGACTTCCGGGGGCGTGGTGTGTTCGTTGCCTGGATCGAAGGGACAGAAGCCGCCTTTGGTTACTTCCGGCTCCACCACGAAGTCGTGGGGGCGCTTGCCGCGCTCCGTGGAAATGATCACCCATCGGCCGATGATGGGGTCTTTACGCAATTCCGGCATTCAATCTCCTGGCCCGGCGGCTAAAGCCGCGGCAGCTGCGGCTGCGGACACAGATTAATTAAATTATTATACGCTCCTGGGCAAATTTTGCAAGTCGTTTGGCAGACATGGACTACTCTATCGGGGGAAAAGGAAAAAAGGGGAAAAGGTGAAAGGAATTCTATCTTATACTGGGAAAAGGGAGAATCAGGTTCCTTTAGGATTCAATTCCCCCTCAGGAAACGCTGACAGGCAAAAGGCTTAGAGTGGATTAAAGATGCTTTGTATAACATCTAAATATTGAACCCTTTTGTCAGAACCCAAAAAAGCAAATATATAGAAGCAATGATCTGCTCTCAGGAAAACTGGCCTGCTTGGCAGGATCCGGAGATACCCCCATGAGTTGATGAGAATTCTCAAGAAATACTCTTGCTAACAGAGAGGGTAGGAGGCGACTAATGAACGGCTCATGTTGTTCCCACTTGAGAGTTGTGGATTTCAGTGACACGAGCCTGACCTAATAAAAAGGCTGCAGTGACCTGCCCCCCAACCGATGGGGCCGCGGAGCTTCACCTAGAACCGGCCTTCCCAAGCAGGAGCTTGGGAACGAGAGGAATAAAATATCTAATTGCTTACAACCCGGTATCAGTCAAGGAAAAGCTTGGTGTTCAGATACCGTTCCCCGGTGCTGGGGAGGATGGCCACGATGAGTTTGTCCCGGTTATGGGGGCGGCGGGCCAGGCTGAGCGCGGCAAACACCGCGGCCCCGGAGGAAATGCCGCAGAGGATGCCTTCCCTTTTGGCCACCGCTCTGGCGGTTTCCAGGGCCTTTCCGTCGGCTACGGTGATGACTTCGTCAATGATTTCCCGGTTCAACACCTGGGGAATGAACTCCGCCCCAATCCCCTGAATCAGATGGGGGCCCGGGGCCGGGTTATTTCAGACGCGGATCAATAAATCCAGGTCCGCCACACTCCGGCAGATAGCAGCTCACGTCTTTAAACTTACATTGGCTCCGGCACAACGGACAGATGTCCGGGGGGCGAGAAGCCTCAAGGATAGAGCTGCAGCTACCGCATTTCCAGTAAAGTTTTTGCGCGGTTGATTGGTTCATGGCACTGGCCTCCTCTTGGGTGGGTCGTAGTTTTACTTGCTCGGAGGAGCGTAAAGAGCTCCTCAAATGAGACCGATGAAAAATTATGCCGGGTTCATCTTCCAGCCTGCTGAACCATTCTCCCTGGTTACCAGCTTCCCATCGACGGCCTTACCAAGTCGCCGGAGGGGTCAGCTTCACCCTCTTTGCCGTTATTGAAAGAGTTCCGTGCTCAAATATCGCTCACCGGTGCTGGGAAGGATTACCACAACTTGCTTACCCTGGTTTTCGGGACGTCTGGCCACCATAAGGGCGGCAAAGACCGCGGCCCCGGAGGAGATGCCGCAGAGGATGCCTTCCCTTTTGGCCACCGCTCTGGCGGTTTCCAGGGCCTTTCCATCGGCTACGGTGATGACTTCGTCGATGATCTCCCGGTTCAACACTTCGGGAATGAACCCCGCCCCAATCCCCTGAATCAGATGGGGGCCGGGAGGGCCGCCGGAGAGCACCGGGGAGGCCGCGGGCTCCACCGCCACGGCCTGAAAGGAAGGCTTACGGGCCTTGATCACTTCCGCCACCCCGGTGATGGTGCCCCCCGTGCCCACCCCGGACACCAGGATGTCCACCTGCCCGTCCGTGTCCCGCCAGATCTCTTCGGCGGTGGTGCGGCGATGGATCTCAGGATTGGCCGGGTTGCTGAACTGATCGGGCATGTAGGCCCCCGGGGTTTCCGCCGCAATTTCTCTGGCCCGATGCACCGCGCCGGTCATCCCCTGGCTTCCCGGGGTCAAAATCACCTCCGCTCCCAGGTGCTTCAGGAGCTTGCGTCTTTCCAGGCTCATGGTGTCGGGCATGGTGAGGATGAGGCGGTAGCCCCGGACGGCGCAGGCGAAGGCCAGGGCGATGCCGGTGTTGCCGCTGGTGGGCTCCACAATCAGGGCGCCGGGGCGGACCAGGCCCCCGGCTTCGGCTGCCAGCAGCATGGCCGGGCCGATGCGGTCTTTGACGCTCCCCAGGGGGTTCATGGATTCCAGTTTTGCCAATACCGTGGCCCCCAGGCCCCGGGTGAGGGACTGCAGGCGCACCAGGGGGGTGGCCCCCACCGCGTCGATAATTTGGGGAAAGATGTGGCTCATGGATCACTTATCCTGGGTTTGACCCCGGGCTCCTTGGGCATGGTTGCTTCGGAAAATCAACTCGGGCTTTTTCAGAAACACCTTGGTATCCGGGGACACCGACCCGGTGAGCCAGACGTTGCCGCCGATGACGGCGCGGGCCCCGATCACCGTGTCGCCTCCGAGAATGGTGGCCCCTGAATAAATGATGACGTCGTCTTCCACGGTGGGATGGCGTTTCTTGCTCCGCAGGGACTCAACCTGGTCCGGCGGCAGGGACAGGGCCCCCAGGGTCACCCCCTGGTAGAGCCGCACCCGGTGCCCGATCTCCGTGGTCTCGCCGATCACCACCCCGGTGCCGTGGTCGATGAAAAAGCTCTCGCCGATCTGCGCCCCGGGATGGATGTCGATGCCGGTCCGGCTGTGGGCGTACTCCGTCATGATGCGGGGCATGAGGGGCACGCCTTGCTCCAGAAGCTGGTGGGCCGCCCGGTAGACCGTGACCGCAAACAGGCCGGGATAGCTGAAGATGACCTCATCATGGCTTTTGGCCGCGGGGTCCCCCCAGTAAGCGGCCTTGACGTCCGTGGCCAAGACCGCCCGGAGGCGCGGCAGGGCGCGCAGGAAACGCACCGCTTCCTCCTGACCCTTCTCCTGGCAGTGAACGCACGGCAGCCCATAGCGCAGACACTCATGCCGAAGACATAGGGTTATCTGTCGGGAGAGCTCCTCAAAAAGGGCCACCGCCTCCTGCCCCAGAAAAAAGGTTAAGTTCACCCCGTCCACCCGCTGGCGGCTGAAGTAGCCGGGGAAGAGAAGGCGGGAGGCCCCCCGGATGATGGCGACCACCGCCTCCTGGGAGGGAATGGGTTCCGGACCCACGTGGGCAAAGCAGTCCTGGCTGAGGCAGGACTCCGCCAACTCCCGCACGACCCCGGGAATCTCCTCCCGGTAGGTCTGGCCGGTTTTCACTTCGACTTTGCACTGCTCCAATTCCTGCTGGGCGATGGCTTCCATGACTGCCTGAACTCCTTGAAGCTCTCAGAGAGGGCGTATTCCTGGCACAGATTTGCCGAAAAAATATTTGTTTGATATTATATCAATATGCTATATATAAAAACAATAGCCATTAATCTTCATTTTTTTAAAATGCATTCAAGACGGCATTTTTTCTGAACCGGGATTTTAACCGAGCGCCACCAGCATTGCCCGCCGAGGCGCGGCTGGCCCGGGAATGCATGCTGAATTTATCTACCTCAGGGGAGGAGTTGAGTTATGAGCAAGACCATTCAGGAGATCAACGAGAAGATCAAGCAGGGCCGGGCCGTGGTCTGCACCGCCGAAGAGATCATCCAGGTGGTGAAGGAAAAAGGGCTGAAGGGGGCGGCGGCCGCAGTGGATGTAGTGACTACCGGCACTTTTGCCCCCATGTGCTCCTCCGGGGCCTACTTCAACGTCGGTCACGCCACTCCCAGGATCAAAATTGGCGGCGGTAAAGTCACCCTGAACGAGGTTCCGGCCTATGCCGGCTTCGCCGCGGTGGACATCTTGATGGGCGCCACGGCCATTCCGGATGACGATCCCCGCAACAAGGTCTTTCCAGGCAAGTTCGCCTATGGCGGAGGGCACGTCATCGAAGACCTGGTGGCGGGCAAAGACGTGCGCCTCACCGCGGCCGCCTATGGCACCGACTGCTATCCCAGGAAAACCCTGGATACCCGGATCCGGTTGGCGGACCTGAACGAAGCGGTGCTCTTCAATATGCGCAACGCCTACCAGAATTACAACGTGGCCGTGAACCTCTCGGACCGGGTCCTCTACACTTACATGGGGGTGCTCCAGCCCCGGATGCGGAACGCCAATTACTGCACCGCGGGCCAGTTGAGTCCTCTCCTGAACGATCCCTACTACCGCACCCTAGGGGTAGGCACCCGCATCTTCCTGGGAGGGGGGGAGGGCTTCGTGGTGAGCCACGGCACCCAGCACAACCCCGGGGTGCGCCGCTCCCAACTGGGCCTGCCCCAGGTGCCGGCCGGCACCCTGGCGGTCACGGGGGATTTAAAGAAGATGCACCATAAGTGGCTCCGGGGCGCCTCGTTCACCGGCTACGGGGTCACCCTGACCCTGGGCCTGGGCCTCCCCATACCCATTTTGGACGAAGAGACCCTGGAGTTCACCGCGGTGACCGACGCCGATATCACCGCCCCGGTGGTGGATTACAGCGAGGCTTATCCCAATGTCAAGCCGGAGATTCTGGCCGAAGTGACGGTGGCCCAGCTCAAGTCCGGGGAAATCACTCTCAACGGCAAAAAGGTAACCACCGCCGGGCTATCTTCCTATGCCCGGGGTCGGGAGATTGCCCTCATCCTGAAGTCCTGGATCGAGGCCGGGACCTTTCTCCTCACCGAACCCGTGGCGCCGCTGCCTGCGGCTGATTCCGGGTACAGGTTCAAGCCGCTCAAAGAGCGGCCCTGGGAAGGTTTGCGGCAGGCCGTCTAATGCGGTTTTCTGTTTTCGGGTAAAAGAAATTAAGATGAGAGCTCTGAAAAAGGCTGAGTGGGAATAGGAAGGTTTTATTAATCCCCCTAAATCCCCCTTTAGAAAAGGGGGACTTAAGATGGGTTGCCATGATTTATCAAGGAGTTATCTTTAATTACCCCCCTTTCTTAAAGGGGGGTAGGGGGGATTATAAGACCTTCCAGCCGCGGGAGAATGTTGATCTTGATAATTTTGCAGATGTCTCAAGAGATCAATAAGTTAAATGTTTGGTTGGTAGCGTTTGACCGGGAAACTGGCAGAAGAACTTTTCGTTGCCGAGAAGGATATGATTATGGCGAAAAAGAAAGTGGTGCTCAACTTCCCGCCCCATCTCATTGATCAGCCCATCACCTATCGGCTGATTGCGGAACAGGGGTTGAAAGTCAACATTTTACGGGCCCGCATCACCCCTAAGGAATGGGGCAATATGGTGGTGGAGCTGAACGGCGATAAGGCCAGGGTGGAAGCCGGCCTGCGCTTCCTGGCGGAGTTGGGGGTTGAGGTTGAGTCCCTGGCGGAGGAGGTCAGGTGGCGGGAAGAACGTTGCATCCACTGCACCGCCTGCCTGGCTCCCTGCCCCACCCAGGCCCTGTACGTAGATCGCGCCACCATGACGGTGGGGTTTGATGGAGAAAAATGCATCGCCTACGAGCTCTGCCTGAACGTGTGCCCATACCGGGCCGTGGAGATCGCCGCCGCGCAGTAAGACAGGGCGCGCCGCCGCGGTCGGCAGGTTGCGGGTTTTTTCGAGGTCCAGGGAGTACTCTGCCCTACCAGGCGGTTGAAAATCGGCCCTTGCCGCGCTGCGTCGCCAGCCCATGCTCTCCTTAAATCCCATATTTCTTAAATCTCAAAATTATCAGGGGGGCGGCCCTTGACTTTAATTATAAGGACATTATAATGTCTATATAAACAATATATATTAAACCGATAATTTATGGGAGAAAGGCGATGAGATTCCTAACCGAATGTAAGGCCGATGCCTCGGCGGACCTGGTCTACCGGGTTTGTCCCATGCACCTGCTGGAGCCGGCCGAGTTTCTCAAGGATATGAAGGAAGGCCAAGTGCTGGAAATTCTCACCGACTATGACGGCGCCCTGGACGACATCCCGGCCTGGTGCGCCAAGCACGGCCAGGAATTCATCGGGGTCTGTGAGGATGACTGCGATGACTGCTACCGGCTCTATATCAAAAAGGTCTCTTGAGGACGCCACCATGGAGCGGACATATCTGGACCATGCCGCGGCCACTCCGGCCAGGCCCGAAGTAGTCGAAGCCATGCTCCCTTACTTTCAGGAGCGGTTCGGCAACCCTTCGGCGGTTTATGATTTGGCGGCCGCAATCAAGGATGCCATCGAGGAACAGCGGGCCCGGGTGGCCGAACTCATTGGCGCCCCGGCCGACAGCATGATCTTCACCTCTTGTGGGGCGGAGGCCAACAACCTGGCCATTAAAGGCGCCGCCCTGGCCAACCTGAAAAAGGGCCGGCACCTCATCGTCTCCGCCATCGAGCACCATTCGGTGCTTAATTCCGCCCGGTTTCTGGAAAAATTCCATGACTTCGAGGTGACCTTTCTCCCCGTCAACCGATACGGCCAGGTTGAGCCGGAGCGGCTCCGCCGGGTCCTCACCCCGGCCACGGTGCTGGTGTCCATTCAACACGCCAGCAACGAAATCGGCACGGTGCAGCAGATCCCGGAACTGGCGGCCCTGTGTCGGGAGCACGGGGTGGTTTTCCATACCGACGCGGTAGCCACTGCCGGCAGCGTCCCCATCGATGTCAAGGATATGCAGGTGGATCTGCTCTCCCTGTCCGGTCCGGCCTTGGGGGCGCCCAAGGGGATCGGGGCGCTGTACTTCCGTCCCAAGGTGCGCCTGGTGCCCCAGATTCACAGCGGCATCCAGGAAAACGGCCGCCGGGGCGGCACTGAAAACGTCCCGGGCATTATCGGCCTGGGGACCGCCGCCAAGCTGGCACTAGGGGAGTTGGAGGAAAGAGCCCGACATCTAAGATTCCTGCGGGACCGCCTGGTGGCCGGCGTTATGGACCGGATTCCGGCGGCTATCTACACCGGCCATCCGGAAAAGCGCCTGCCGGGGCATGCCAGCTTCTGCTTCGAGGGCATTGAAGGGGAAGCCCTGATTTTCATGCTGAACCGCCGGGGGATCTACGCCAACACCGGCTCTGCCTGCGCTTCCAAGGCGCTCAAGGTGTCGCCCACCCTCTGCGCCATCGGCCTTTCGCCGGACGTGGCCCAGGGTTCCATCGTCTTCACCTTCAGCCGGGACAACCGGGATGAAGAAATGGACTATGTTTTGATGGAATTGCCCCAGGCGGTGGAGCGGCTCCGGTCGTTTTCCCCGGTATGGCACAAGAAAATGGCGGCCGCTTCAGGGGAGTCAGGATGAAGCTGTCCACCAGGAGCCGCTACGGCACCAGACTGCTGCTGGACATGGCCCAGCACTATAACCAGGGGCCCGTCCAGTTAGGCGACATCGCCAGGCGCCAGGAGATTTCCGTGAAGTATCTGGAGCAAATCATCATCCCTTTGAAGAAGGCCCATTTCATCGAAACGGTGCGCGGGCCCAAGGGGGGCCACATTTTAGCCAGGCCGCCTGCAGAGATCACCGTGGCAGAGATCGTCGCCCTCCTGGAGGATGGCACCAGCCTGGTGGCATGCAGCGAGCGGGCCGAAGTCTGCGGGCGCTCCACCACCTGCCCGACGCGCCTGATCTGGAAAGAAGCCTCCCAGGCCATGTTCAACACCCTTAAGTCCGTCACCCTGGCCGACCTGGTGGAGAAGGCCGGGGCTGTGGCAAACAAGGAGTTCAAGAATGTACTCTGAGAAGGTAATGGAACATTTCAGCAATCCCCGCAACACCGGGATTATCGAGGACGCGGACGGCGTCGGCGAGGTGGGCAACCCCGTCTGCGGCGATATGATGACCTTCTATATCAAGGTCAAGGACGACATCATTGAGGATATAAAGTTTCAAACCTTCGGCTGTGTGGCGGCCATCGCGGTCTCCAGCATCGTCAGCGAAATGGCCAGAGGCAAGAAGCTGGCGGAAGCCCAGAAGATCACCAAGCAGGTGGTGGCCGAGGCCCTGGGGGGTCTGCCCCAGAATAAAATGCACTGCTCCAACTTGGGAGCCGATGCCCTGGCCCTGGCCATCAACAATTATCAGGAAAAGAGAGCCGGCGCCGCCGCCTCGCCAACCCAAGGGAATAAGGAGGATGCGGTTCAGTCATGAGCAAGGCTCAGCCCCTCATTCAGGATGCTGTGACCCCGGATATAGTAGAGGCCGGTAAAGTTAAACTTTCCCTGGCCGCCGAGGTTATAGAGCGCAGCGGCACCGATCTCAACCGCTGTTACCAGTGCCGGAGCTGCGGCAACGGCTGCCCCTTTGTGCAGGCCATGGACTATACCCCCAACCAGGTGCTCCGCCTGGTGCAATTCGGCATGCGCCAGGAGGTTCTCACCTGTAAAACTATCTGGGTCTGCGTGGGCTGCCACACCTGCTCCAGCCAATGCCCCATGGGCATCGACATCGCCGCGGTCATGGACACCTTACGCCTCATGGCGGTGGAAGAAGGCGTGGCCATCGGCAAACCCAACATCATTGACTTTCACGAAGAGGTTCTCAGGTCCCTGGAGCGCTATGGCCGGGCCCACAAGCTGGGCATCATGCTGGGTTACAAACGTCAAACCGGCCGCTGGCTGAAGGACCTGGACGTGGGCCTGAAGATGCTGGCCAGACGCAAGCTGGACCTCATTCCCTCCCGGGTG
>Ga0315268_10004555_pt1 | contig 15040 bp, 12 predicted proteins | sample C1_top_MG_FD_204535 | JGI IMG/M metagenome (GOLD analysis project Ga0315268, IMG submission 204535) | Sediment microbial communities from Yellowstone Lake, YNP, Wyoming, USA - C1_top | ecosystem: Environmental > Aquatic > Freshwater > Lake > Sediment | place: USA: Wyoming | collected 2017-08-01
GAGAAGATGATTTCGTTTGTGATGGTGACGATAGAGTCTTTGATTTCAGACCATGCGCCGTTCAGGTTCAGGGCATCAACCCCCTCCCCCTTCGGGGACTCCCCCTCGTCTAAGCTCGTCTAAGGGGGAGAGAGAACTACCTTCTTCCTCTGTCTTCCTCCCCTCAGTTGAGGGGAGGTGGCCGTCTTCGGCCAGAGGGGTTGCAGAGCGAAGGTAATACTTGTACATTACATAGATCACCGCCCCGGCGATATACAGTATTCCCCCGTAAGCCAGAATGAGGAAGAAGTTGTCCAGCTCGATGAGTTTGCCAAAGCTTCCCAAGGCCTCCAGGACCGGTTCCCAGGAAGCGGGGGAGTAGAGGATGTAGAATAATAAGGTAATTGTCAATAGGCCTAGGGTTTCCAGGATGATATTGCGGCGGATGTTATTGCGGATAGTTTCAATTTTCTTGTCATAAACCCCCTCCGCCGAGCTCACTTGCTCGCTCGGCGCTCCCCCTTCGTAAGGGGGAGACAAGGCGGTGCGGCGGAAACGGAGATATCCCCACCCCACCATCCCCACGATCACAATCATCGGCAGAAACGAGAGGAAGAAATCCATGAAGCTGCCGAAGAAATCTTCGGGGAAGAGTTTGAGGACGAGTAAAAAAACTAAAGCCAGAAGAGAATAGTAGCTAAATATTTTATGGGCGGCGAGAAAATGGGCAATATAAGCAAAGACCTCCCCACTCGCTCAGGTGTGTATTTGTTTTTTTATCCATGTATGAGTGAATATTGTTATTATTCTAAGGGGGGAAATACGGAGTGTTAAATACACAAAACATTTACCATTTACCATTAACCATTTGCCATTCATTTACCATTAGATCATTTATCATTTGGATTTAAGAAACCTAAAATGGAAAATGTTTAAATGAAAAATGAATGATAAATGAAGAATGACAAATGAAAAATCAAAATCGAGAGTTATCACTCTAAGCTCCGGCTTCTTCTTTTCTATATTTGTACCGAAAATATGCCAGCTTTACCACTTCACTTACGACAAAGTAACCAATAACTAAAATAATTATCGCGCCAAAGGCAAACATCGAGGGTTTCGCCAAGTGAAAGCCGTCTTGTCCAATTTTTGTAAAGGGCAATATTACAGTAACAATTGCTGTAATTATTGATAGGAGAATCAAAGCAAGACTGGGTGGCTTAGCTTTAAAGAACTGGTAGCGGGTTCTGATGGTAAATATCAGGGCAATTTCCGTCAGAATCCCTTCCGTAAACCAGGCGGTCTGGATCATCGATGGCGTTGAATGATAGAAAAGGGCAAAAATAATCAAGTCCGAAATAGAATTAACAATCGCCAGGGAAATTATCAAGCCAATCACTTTGTCCAACTGATAAGCTTTGGGTTTTTTAAGTTCGGAAGCGTCGATACTATCAGTGGCAACGGTAATTAAAGGAAAGTCTGAAAGCAAATTAACCAGCAGTATTTGCACCGGACGCATGGGGATGAAATTAACGAAAAGCGATATAGCGGCAATGGAATAAAAATTACCAAAATTAGCCGCCAAGGTGCATTTTATATATTTGTTAATATTGCAAAAAATATTCCGGCCTTCCTGAATACCGCCGACCACCACCCGAAGATCCCTTCGAAGCAGCACAATATCGGCCACCTCGCGGGAGATATCAACTGCTTCTTTCACAGCTATCCCGACATTAGCCAGCTTTAAAGCAGGGGCATCATTCACACCCTCGCCTAAAAACCCAACTTCGCGTTCTTTCTGGAGCGCTTTAATTATATCGAGTTTTGTAGCTGGCGTAACGCGGGAAAAAACGGAATATCTCAAGCAGGCTTTTTCAAATTCTCTTTTGGGCATAGCGCCTAGTTCTTCCCCGGTAATTACCTGGCTTAAATCCGAAATCAGACCTACGCTGCGGGCAATTTCTCCTGCTGCCTCCTTAATATCCCCGGTAAGTATTTTAATATCCACCCCTAAATCAGAAGCCACTTGGACAGTTTCTTTTACCGTAGATTTCAACGGATCTACAAATGAAATAAGTCCTAAAAATTTTAGGGCTTTTTCATCTTTTTCCCCTATTTCTTTTTTGGCTGAACTAACTTTTTTATAGGCGATAGAGAGGACTCGACAGCCCAATTTCGCTTCCTCTTTAAACTTCTTCATGATTTTATCTTTTTTAACCCTTCCCAAAATTTTTGAACAATAACTCAAGACAATTTCGGGAGCACCCCTCATAATAACATATCTATCCCCTTGGTGGTCTTCGACTAATATAGTTCCTCTCAAGCGAAAGTGGTCAAAGGGGATCTCTTGAATCTGTTGAACATATTTGATAGTATTGCGGTCTTTTTCGGTAGATTCTTGAAGCAAAGCCCGGTCAAAGGGATTAAGCGTTGCTTCGCTATCTTTCCCCACTAACGAAGACCCCAGGAGGGCGAAGTTATAACATTTATTCTCGTCGGCAGAAAATATTTCCCTAATGGTTAGCTTATTTTCCGTCAAAGTTCCCGTTTTATCAGCGCATAGAACTTCGATATTGCCCAAATCTTCAATGGAAGAAAGCCGTTTCACTACCACATGGTCTTTTGCCATCTTAAGTGATCCTTTAGACAGGGAAACGGTGGCGATTGCCGGCAGGGCTTCGGGTAGAATACTCACTATTAAGGCGATGCAAAAAATAGTGAAACTGAAAACGTTTTCTGTTCCTTTTATCAGTAAATTGAGGATAAAAACAAGGAGAATAGTATATACGACTATTTGCAGGATTATGCGGGAAAAACGCAATAAATTCTTTTCATAAGCGCTCTCCCGGCTGGTGGCCGATACCATCTCGGCAATTTCCCCTAAATAGGTATTTCCCCCAATGCCAATCACGAGGGCTATGCCTTTCCCTGACACGACCGAAGTCCCAGAAAAAATAATATTATCCGCCTCAAAAATTTCTTTCACCGCTTTTTTTAGCGTGCCGGTCATTTTCGTTACCGGTTTTGACTCTCCGCTAACAACTGACTCATCCACTAAAATTCCTTCCGACTTAATAAGCCGCAAATCGGCTGGCGCGACATCTCCCGATTCCAACATAACAATATCCCCCGGCACTAAAAACTTTTTTTCAATAAATTCTTTCCGGCCCGCCCGCAGCGCTTTGACCTTTATAGGGACAAATTTTTTCAGAATAGCAATGGCTTTTTCCGCCCGATATTCCTGGAAATAGCCCAGCAGAATGTTTATTACCACAAAACAAAAAATCACAATACTATCCACTCTTTCACCGATAAAAAGAGACACTAAGCCAGCAATAAAAAGAAGGTAGAAAAAAGGCGAGCGGATTTGCCTTACAAATAGCTCCCAAAAAATATTGCGGGTGTCCCTTATCTCATTAAAACCAAATTCTTTCTGCCTTAAAGCAGCTTCTTTATTAGATAAACCAAGGACCGAAGTCCTAAGTTCCGCAAATATTTGGTCTTTGTTTTTGTTGGTGTATTGTTGGAAAGACATTTATCATTGATCATTTAACATTTGCCATTCATTTCACATTGAATCATTTTTCATTTAGGATACGGGGTTTCTGAATTAAAATGATAAATGGCTAAATGACAAATGAATGATAAATGGTAAATGAAAAATGAAAAATAAATTTTGTGTTCTATTTTGCATATCTCGTGAACAACAACGCTGCTCCCAGCGCCCCACCAAACCGCCCCAGCTTGCTAAAAAGAATCTTAGTCTTTTGAGCTTCTCTGGAAATGACAAGTTTTCTAATGGCTTTTTTCATGCTGGAAGAAAAAAACTTGCGGGCTGTTATTAACCCGCCACCAATAATAATTACCTCTGGATCTAAGATATTAATAATATTTGCTAAGCCAATTCCTAAATTATAACCCATTGCCTCAAATGCCTTCCTAGCTTTTTTGTCACCCTTTATTGCTCTTTTTTGTGCTAATAATGCCCCTATTCCTAGTTCTTTTTTAATAAATTTTTTCGCCGCTAAATTTTCCCAGGGGACTTTTTCTTGGCTTGTAATCATATGCCCTATTTCACCAGCTGAACCGTGGCTGCCAAAGATAATTTCTCCGTTGACCATAAAGGCGCCGCCAATGCCCGTTCCCAGAGTCAAACACAATACATTTCCATATTTTTTACCTAAAGATAATACTTTTTCTGCTAACAAATGGCAATGCACATCATGCTCCACTTCCACCGGATAGGGAGCAAGCTCCCTCTTAAATAACTTAAGCACCGGTTTATTGGTTAAATAATGAATGTTGGGCCCAATAACGACTCGCTGTCTTTTTTTATCTAAAGGGCCGGGGATTGAAATGCCGATTCCGCCAATACTTTTTGGTCCCAATTCATTGGCAAGATTATTCTTTGTGTTTTTTAACAATTTCAACAAGCCCGTAAAATTATTCGGCAGATCCTCAAAAACTTTAGAAAAAACCACTTTTCTATTTTTTAGCACAACCGCTTTAACGCTGGACCCCCCGATGTCAAAACCGAGATAATACATAACTTAATTTATAATTTATAATTTGAAATTTTTAATTAATCAATTTTTAATGCTCCGGGCTATTAAGTACATTTAAAAAATTAGATCATTAAAAATTCAATAAAAATTAAGAAATAAAAATTAAAAATTATCTTCATTGTTATTGATTAGCTTGAATCACCTCCCTTGCGTAGTCCCAATAACTTGCATCACCCTGAACCGTTTTCATCCAATACCACCATTCGGCTCCCCAAAGGTAAATTTCGGGGAAGCCGACTTCTTTAGCATATTCTATATTAGCACGAAATTGCTCCGGATTCATACTTTTTATTTGTTCTTCTGGGGTAACATCATACAGCAGCTTCGGCCCCCAAGGCTCGGCTTGCAGTTCCGACACAGTTATTGGGCGACTGGGATAGAACAAATGAACCACATTGGCCTTGAGCCAAAAAAAACGCGGCGGGAAGGGATAATAAACATAGCCATATTTTTGGCTGTGGATTATCCGATACATGGTGGTACCGAATATATCCGCTCTTCTGGCGGCCTGGAGCCATACCGAAAGCTCGCCGCTATCCGTCACGTAAATTGGGTGGCTGGGGTCTAACGATCTTACCAGCGTTATTTCTTGGTCTAAATAATCCCCGCCCCATAGCGGACAGTCGCCGAAAGCCAAAAATGGTTCGTTTTCTACTTGCCAAGCATAGAGGTTGGGCTTATCTTTGTAACGGTTAACTATCTGTTTTATTACTTCGGGTAACTCTTGTTTTTGTTTTTCTTCGTTTTGAGTTTTTGCCCAGTCCGGCAGGTTGCATTCTGGCCAACGCGGGGTTTTGCGCCCGATTATCAAAACTAATTGGACGTTTCTCTTCTCGGCTTCCCCGATCATCCAGTCATAATAGCTGAAAGTAAATTTCCCCGGCTCCGGCTCAATATCCTGCCAGTAAACCGGCAAGCGCAGATATTTTGGTTTTAAATCGTCCAGAATAGAAAGATAGGTTTGCTGCCAATCAATTCCCAATTGATCGCAAAATATGCGAGAATAGGCAATACCCCAACGAAAACCACTTTTAACAGTCCCTTCAGGACGCCGGATAAGATAGGCGATAAATGAGGTAATTAACGCCAGAATTATAATGATAATGATATATGTTTTTCTTTTCATTTATAGCGAGATTAACAATAACCCGGTTCCAATCAAGACAACCGCAATAATTTTCTGCAGCATTGTTTTGCGGTCGATCCCTTCCGCAAGAATTCTCGGATAAAATTTTGAAAATATTGTGACAATCAGGAGCAAAAAACCGTATTGGATTCCCTGCATCGCGTTCACCAAAGTAACGCTGCCCAAAGCGATAGCGTAGTTGAGCAAAGCAAAAGCTACCCCCGAGAGGGTTTTATTAGCAACAACCAGCCCTCCAGCGCTTAATTTCAGATGTTTGGATTCACCAAAAATGAGTTTTCGATTGCTCGCGGGTATCAGAAACAAAAAAGTAGCCAGGAAACTGCCAATCCGGGTCCAGACAAAACCGCTGACAAAGGTCCCTTGGTTGTATACATGCTTAAGCAACACATAATAAACCCCGAAAGCCAGAGCAGAAAGCAACGAGATCCAAAAAACTTTCATTGCCTTGCTTCTTTTTTCCTCTTTGCTCATCCCATCCAAATCAACTGATATCAGAATCCCCCCCGCCACCAACAAGAAAAATACCAGAAGCTCTCGAAAAGCAAATCGCTCACCCAAAAATAAAAAAGACAAAAGCGACACGAAAATGGGTGTAACCGCTCCAATAATCGGGCCTACCCTCGAAGCTTCATAAGCGAAAACTGCTTTATACATAATAAAAAGAGCTAACATAAAAACCCCGCCAACCACTATACCGGTGATTATATTTTCCCAGTTGAGCGATACTTTGCCGAAAGGGGCGAAAACCAGGCCAAAAATACTCAGCATTCCCATATAAAAACAATAAACCACCGGGTGGGGAAGGGAATTCTTGAGGATTACCTTGTCTATGGTCAGGTTGAGGGATATAAGAAAATAAGCTCCGAGAGCAACGAAAAGCCAAGTCATGGAATAGTTTGCGAGTTAGAGAGTTAGCGAGTTATCAAGTTAATATAATATTAATGGAATAATATTCCAACTCGTAAACTCGTTAACTCGGCAACTCGGTAACTAATTTATTACCCTTGCATATCTTCGCGTATTCCCGCGCGCTAGGTCGGATTGTCCGCTTCATCGTTTTATAATCTACCGAAACCAGCCCGAATCTTGGCCAATATCCCTTGTCCCACTCAAAATTATCCAAAAGTGACCAATAAAAATGCCCTCGCACATCCACCCCTTCCGACATCGCCTGGTGCATCCAAAATATATTTTCCTTGATAAATTTATCTCTTGCTTCGTCATCCTTATCTGCTATTCCATTTTCGGCGACATAAATTGGCTTATTATATCTTTCCTTCAGAATTTTTAAGACATGGTACAAACCTTGTGGGTAAACATACCAACCCAGATCGGAAATCCAATCGCTAGGATTTTTTAGTTGGACAAAAGGATATTTTCTTCTCGCGTTACACGCTTTCGAGGAGAAGGAGAACTTTATTATATCAGTAAAATAATAATCCAGCCCGATAAAATCACCGTAATTTTTTACCCAGTTGGTGGTATAAACATCGCCAAAATAGTAAATAATTTTGGTGATCAACTGATCAAGGGGATTATATTTATTATAGGGGTTGTAATAATGATACAGGGAGGTGCTCCCGACCTGAATTTTATCACCCAATTTTTCGTGCAATAGAACATAGGATTTTTTATGCGCTGACACAAAATTGTTCATTACTTTCCAGGCGCGGAAGAGACTTCTTCTCTGCGGCGGAAAAACACCAGTGATATATCCCCATGCCATCGGCACTGCCGGCTCATTAATGGGTATCCAAAATTTGATATCTTTGCCTAACTCATCCGCTATTTTACCGACATAGCGTAAAAAATATTCCACCGTTTTTTTGTTTTCCCAACCGCCGATATCTCTTATCCAGGTGGGGTTGGTATAATGCCAGAGAGTGACGAAGGGTTCTAAGCCACGTTTTTTGAGGGCTTGGAGCACTTTGCGATAATGTTCGATCTCTTTTTCATCGAACTTTCCTTCCTCTGGTTCAATCCGCGACCATTCAATAGAAAAGCGATGGGCGTTTTGGCCCAAAGACTTTGCGATGTCAAAATCTTCTTCATAGCGGTTGTAGTGGTCACAAGCCCGACCGGAAATGTAGTTTTGGGGGGTTAACATCTCGGGAAACTTTTTTATCTGCCAATCCTGCCATTTATCCTTGGCTTCCCGAGCTAATATGTCTGCATTTTCTTTCTCCCACTCCGCCCAATCGTTATGATTGCCGCCCTCGACTTGATGAGCAGAGGTAGAACTGCCCCAATAAAAACCCTTTGGAAAATATAATTTTGGCAATTTAGATTTTCAGAATTAATTTTTCATTTGACATTTACCATTTTTCATTAATTTCTCATTGATTCATTTATCATTTAGAGTTTGAATTTACAATGAAAAATGTAAAATGATAAATGAATGATAAATGATTAATGACAAATGATAAATAGTCATATAAATGATTTGCGAATTATACGGTAAGCTAAGTTATTTCAGCGTAAACGATGCTTTTACCGTCACCATCGCCTCTTTTTGGATTTGGGTAGTGTCATATGCTCCGTAGTCAGATACTTCCACTGAATTTACCGGCAGAAGCTGCACCACTCCCATCCCGGCTGACTTTAACGCCCCCACGCTGCGACCGCTACTCTTGGCGATTTCTTCAGCCCTAACTTTCGCGTCTTTTACGGCATCCCCTAGCATCTGGACGCGCAGGTCAGGCAGTTTAGAGTAGTAATACTCCACCGATTGAGTGGAAAAAATCACCCCTTGGTTGATAAGCGGCTGGATGCTCTTGGCCAGAGCCGTGATTTTATTGATATCGTTCGATTGGATTTCCACGTTCTGCTTCAAAACATACTCTCTAGGGGTGTCTGCTCCTTGATTATAATTATACGGCTGTTCCATGGTCACCGGAGACACTGACAGGTCCTTCTCGGTAATTCCCTGATCGGCAAAAAATCTTTTAACGATCGCGAGGTCCTGGTTCATCTGGTCATAACCGCTTTTTAAATCGGTCGTGAGTACTGTCCGGGAAAAACTGCTGGTCCATTTCACGGTATCAGAGGTGATTTGCTGTTTAGCGGAACCAGTTACCGACAGAGTGTCCTCAGTATTCCTGGTTTGGTAAAATGCCCAGGAAAAAATCGCCGATGCAACAATGACGCTAATTCCAATAATTTTTCCCGGATGCAATTTTCCACATTCGCACATTTGTTTTTGGTCCATATTGTTTTTTATTAGAAGATTAAGCACTAAATTGAAAATTCTAAGTTCCAAATAATTCTAAATTCTAAGCACTAAAAACTAGTTAGAATTTATGATTTGGTGCTATTTGGAACTTATTATTTTCAATTTTCAATTTATTCTTCTGGTTTGTTTTACCGTACAACATAATCCGCTTTCTCGATAACATTTTGGGGAATTTCTAAACCGATATTTTTTGCCGTTTTTAGATTCAGGGCAAAATACCAGCGGCGGGGCTGCTCAAAGGGAATGTCGGACGGTTTAATCCCAGCTAAAACCTGGTTGGCAATTAAGGAGGTCTGCTTCCCTAAGTCTATGTAATCCACAGCGTATCCCACTACCGCACCTGCGTCAACTTCCCCCTTGGAAAGAGCCATATAAGGGATCTTCAAATCATTAGAATACTTTACAATAGTACCCATCGCGGATGACACCATTGAATCGCCCGGATCCATTACCGCATCCACTTCTCCGGGAGTTAAAGTTTTCAGCTTATTCTCAATATCTTCTTTCTTGCTAATTTTAAACGGTATTATCTCAAGCCCCAGTTCTTTTCCTTTCTCCACAATCTTATCGGTACAACCTCCGCCGCTTTTATCTTCGGGACGGTAAAAAACTAGGACTTTTTTCACTCTAGGGGCTACTTCCGTGAGCACTTCAATTCTTTTTGGCGCAATATCGATATAAGCGCAGCTTGTCCCAGTCAAATTATTTCCCGAGCTTTGGGTGCTAGCCACCAAACCGGCACTTAGGGGATCCGCCACCATCGAAAAAACTACGGGGATATTAGTATCTTTGGTAGCATCTTTTATCGCGAGTGTCGCTGGGGATGTGTTTACAAATATCATATCCGGTTTCATATCGACCAACTCTTTAGCGTAAGTCTTGAGTTTATCCAGATCGCCTTCCGCATCCCGATAGATATAAGTAACGTTTTCCCCGTCTTTATACCCCAATTCATCCATTCCTGCTCTGAAACCATCCATATTTTGGCTGACAATCGGAGCCATCTGCAGCAACCCTACCCGAAACATTTTTTTCTGCTGGATGGGTTGTTTAATCAAATAGCGTTGCCAAGCAACCACCCCACCAACAATAATTACAACAGCAATGGCGATAACGGAGATTGCGAGGATGGTTTTTTTCATTTTTTTATTTTAAATATTTAATTTACTTTATCACTATTTAACGGCAAGGAGAATGTAACTTCCGTTCCTTTTCCTTCCACGCTTTCAATTGATATCTTGCCCCCGTGTTTTTCAATAATATTTCTCACAATAAATAAGCCCAATCCTGAACCTTCTGTCTGCATTTTTACCACATTGGCCGAACGGAAAAACTTAGAAAATATTCTTCCCTGATCCGCCTTGGGTATCCCAATACCATTGTCTTTAACTCTAACTATGAAATTGCTCCCCATAACTTTTAAGCCAATCCTCACTTCTCCATAATCCGGTGTGTATTTTATGGCGTTATCTAAAATATTTTGGAAGGCCAATATCATTTTCTCTTTATCCAAATACATTTGGGGAGGCGGGTCGCTCTTTTCAATGCCAATTTTAATATGTTTTTTGGCAATAACTCCTTCTGTATTGGCAATAACATCGTTAAGCACCTCCTGAAAACTGTGCTTGCCAAAAGTAAAACCGAATCTTCCTTCTTCTATCCGAGAGACATTGAGCAGGTCGTTTACTAGAATAATCATTCTCTCGTTGCTTTCGTACCCTTTATGGAGAAAATTAGCTTGCTCGGGGGAAATTAAGCCGGAATCTCCGTTCAGTACCATGCCTACTGCCCATTTTATCGCTGACAAGGGGGTACGCAGCTGGTGGGCAACAATGGAAATGAAGTCTGTCTTCATCCGATCCACCATTTTTTCTCTTGTCAGGTCATAAAATATTTTCATGTGCCCGTAGCACACATCGTCCCGGTCACAGACCGAACGAGTGATTACTTTGTAAACCAGCTCGTTTTTAAAACTTCCCGTAAGGGCGGAATCGGGTAACTTGCCTTCCTCGGTGTGATGGCCGACAATTACTTCTTCAATCGAAGCAAGCCCTCTGGCATCTTTTTCTAGTTCTTTAACTTCAAACTTAATGGGAATCATTCTTGCAAAATCCGAAAAAGAAAAACGCCCGCTGGGAGTTTCCAACTTTTTCCCAATGTCATTTTCCGATAAGCCGAATATCTTCTTGGCAGCTGGATTAAGCAAGACAATATGCCAGTTCGTATCGACCACTATGACCGGATCCACGAAATTGCTGACAATTGAGGCAGTTTTGTTTCTCTCGTCTTCGGCTCGGTCTTTGGCAATTTCCAAATTAATATTGCTGCTTACCAGCCGCTGGTTTGATTTACGGATAATCAAAATTAACCATCCCAGGATTGCTATAACGACCAGATTCCCCACTAAAAATAAAGTAAGCCAGCGGGTCACTTCCTGAAAAAGGGCATCTATTTCTGATGCATCCTGCTCCACCAATACCCCCCATCTCATTCCCCTAATATTCAATGGGGTTGCCACCCCGACAACTTCAATGTTGTTTTCGTTAAAGTAATGCACTCCTTCAGATTCCGCACCGCTTTTTGATAAAATTGCCCTAACCGGAGGGATATTCAATAGGTTTAACTTTTTCAGCACTCGGGAAGGTTGCGGATCAGCTACCAGCATTCCCTTGTCGTCAAATACAGAGATTCTTCCCGTATTGCCAATCTTCGTTTCTAGAGCCAGTTCCCACATCCCTCGAAGAAAATATTGCGTCTGCAGTACCGCCAAGGTCTCCCCATATCCCAGACTCTTTATCGGAGTGGTGATTAGCACGTATGGTTCAGCATTATCCGTGTAGTTTACCCGGCTCACAAAGGTTTCCCCGGCTTTAGCTTTTTCAAATTGTTCCAATAAAGAAAAATCCCGGAGATCCTTATCGCTATAAGTATTCTCCCGGGAATATCTACCTGTTTCTTTTCCGTCCATGCCGACAAGGGAAACTTCTCGAGTATTGTTGTTTTTCTTTAAAAAATCTTGGATGAAAATCTCCACTTGGGGGGTATCCAAACCCGAGGTCGCAATATTATGGGCTAAAGACTCCGTTGCATCTATTTCTTGATTGGCTTCGCCTTCCATCATGGAAACTGCGTGGTGAGCTTGGGAGGATTCATACTCGATTAATTTATTCCGCAAATTACCCGCAAAATCGCGCAACCAGACCACATTGACTTGAAAATTAACAATGATAACGGCCAAAATTGCCGCTAAGATCACCAGATAAATAAATCTAATGTTTTCTATTCCTTTAGTTTGTTTTTTACTGTTTTCCTCGGGGGTCATTTTTATTTTGGTATTTGGTTTAAAAATACCTCAATACGCCATTATCGCATGGCATTAATGTTTAGTAATATATTTGCATATTTATTCAAAAATATAAAAAATTACTTGCTTTTTTGATAATATACTGCTATTGTGCTGTCGTATCTTTAGTAAATGTTTCCACTCCAATCTGGTTAATTTTTAATTAGGTGGAGCGTGAGCCTGTTGGAGAAGTCTCTTTCGTAGCGAGATTGTCAAATTTCGAGCGAAATCGACGAAACGCGAGGAAGCGTATCGGTTGATACGTTGACGAGCGGTGAATCGATTGCAGCCGAAATTTGGCAATTGCAGCAGAATACGGACTTCTCCGACAGGCTCCATAACAGAGGTCGACTAAAGAGTTTAAGTAAAACAATTTATCTCAAATGAGTCAAAAACTCTATGTAGGTGGTATACCCTACAACTCCACCGAAGATGAGATCAAAGCCTATTTTGCCGAAGCCGGCGAAGTAGTTTCCGTTACGGTCATTACTGACCGTTACACCGGAAGATCTCGCGGATTTGGATTCGTAGAAATGGGCAGTGAGGATGACGGCAAAAAGGCCATTGAAATGTTCGATGGCAAAGAATATGAAGGCCGAAAACTCACCGTTAACGTTGCCCGACCCCGAGAAGAAAGAGGCAATTCCCGAGACCGCAGATAAGCGAATTATAAATTCCGATATGAAAAACGACCCCGCGTCAATCGTGGGGTTGTTTTATATTTAGATGGTTACAAAACCAGATCTCAAAACTCTTTCTGAGAAGTTTTTTCTGCCTGTGGTGCCATGCGCCGCAAGAAAAAACTTCTCAGAAAGAGTTTTGTAACCATCCAATTGTACGACAAAATAACATTACTTTGGCTTTAAACTGTCTGGCAATTCAAAATCTCTTTTATTTTCTTCCGGTTTTCCATCCTCTAAACTCAAATTTAGATAATCCTCCACATTATCCAATTCTCTGGCCTCGTATTTCATCCGGCGAAATAGCCAAAACCACAAATATGCCAGAACGGCAATCAATATTATGCCTGCCCCGGCGATAATTAGAACCAAATACTTTGTGTCTTTGAAAAATGATTTAATGAAATCCCAAGGGGTGTCAACGGATTTTCCCGAACTGATTATTTCCTCGCACTGCTTGGCGTAAGAAGCCAAAAAGCCGCCCACTGGGAAATTCTGATTGATTTGCTTAGCTAAACCAAACTCCGAAAGAGCTTTTTTGCACCGGTTGGAATGCAGCAAATCTAATCCCGTTAAAAAGTGATTATCATAAGCTCCTGCTCTAAAACTGGCTGGCAGCTCCCCGGTGACCCGGCTTTTTTTCACAATGTCTTGGGCCTCGTCAATAGGAATGGCAAAGGCAAAGCTGTCCCCGTCCTGTTTGGTCAGATCACTGGTAATAAAGGTTACAAGACCGATCAGGCGTCCTTGCTCGTCCAAAAGGGGACCACCACTGGATCCTTTGGATATCTTGGCATCAGTTTGAAAGATTTTAAAGTCATTATTTAATGAATCTTTAATAGCGCTGATAGACCCTTCGGAAAAAGTTGGCACTAGCAGGTCTTGATCGCTGACTTCGGCAGTAGAAGGGTAACCGTAAATAAAGACTTTCTTTCCGGTGGAAACTCCTTCGGTAGATCCCACGGCAATTGAAGGTAGATTAGATTCCGGAATTTTTAATAAAGCCGCATCCCGGCTATCCTGGAAAAAATTATCGTTTACGCTGATTACGGTCGTCGGGAAACCATCGTTGGCTAATTCTTCCAAAGTACCTTTCGGGGAAGTGGGATTAAGTACGGAAACGGTCTTGCTCAGGTTGAACTTGCTGCTGCTCAACATAAAATCCACAATTTTTTTGCTGAATTCCGTCATAGCTGCCGGATTACGGTTCGCATTGACTTTCTGGGCTTCCTCTTCGCTTAAATTCGCATAACCGTTGTCTATGGCGGAATATATAAAATCGGAAACGATAAGATTTTTGACTGTTTGGTAAGATACTACATGGGAGTTGGTTAAAATGTAGCCATCGGGGCTAATGATTATACCGCTGCCAGTCAGATACTCGTCAATTTGGATAGTTTTGGGGGTTTTGCCGGTATCAGTAGCTACATCTAAGTTGGTAAAATCAATTTTAATAGCCGGGATTACCGCGTCTCCCTTAACATGCTGGACAATCTTTACCACTGACGGTTTGGCCAAATCCGCCACTTCCTTCTGGGAAAGGGCCGGCTCATCGGCTCGAGCATTAAAACTTAAAAGAATCCCGCATGTTATTACTGCTGAAAATACCCAAACATACCTTTTCATATTGATTATTTGTATTAATGGAGTAATAATTATCTTAAGAATAACATAATATTTTTAAAAATACTTATGGACGAGGAAAAAAATACGGTCAAAGGCGAACAATACTTTTGGAATTTTATATTTTCGATCTTTTTCGTTTTTTTAGTTTTTCTTTCAGTTTATTATCTAAGATCTGTTGGCCGGCTGCCTTATCGGATTCCGGTTTTTGATTTTATTTTTTTGGCTCTGGCAACATACCGCCTTATTCGGCTTTTTGTTTATGATTCGGTAACCAACTTTATCCGCGATCATTTCCGTAAGTATTCGTCGGGACCGGGGAAAACCATCTGGTATTTGTTAGATTGCCCTTGGTGCACAGGGGTTTGGATGGCACTGGTGGTAGCATTTTTCTACTTCGCCACTCCCTTGGCTTGGTTTCCGATTCTAATTCTAGCCATTGCGGGCACCGCCACCTTCATTCAGATAACG
>Ga0315268_10004556_pt1 | contig 15036 bp, 11 predicted proteins | sample C1_top_MG_FD_204535 | JGI IMG/M metagenome (GOLD analysis project Ga0315268, IMG submission 204535) | Sediment microbial communities from Yellowstone Lake, YNP, Wyoming, USA - C1_top | ecosystem: Environmental > Aquatic > Freshwater > Lake > Sediment | place: USA: Wyoming | collected 2017-08-01
GCGATGAAGCCGTTGGCGCCGGAGAGCGTCAGGCTCGAGCCGGACGCGATGAAGAGTCCGCCCAGCGCGGTGAACGTGCTCTTCGAGGCGCCCGCGCCGAACTGGGCCGCGCCGTTGACGTCGAGCGGCGTCACCGGGCCTGCCGTCCCGATGCCGACGTTGCCAGTACTATAAGGGTACGCATTGAGAGTTAGCGGGCTCGAACCCCGTGAAAGTAAATTGAGCGGCTGGTTGGCGGTAGCTCCTGCGGCGTAGATGCTTTGGTACCCAAAGCCTATTCCTTGGGTTTGGTTATCGTGCCTAAACTCTATATCGCCGCTGGCGGGCCCGGTTGTGCCGTCCGGCATGGTGCCAGTGACGTAGAAAGACGGGCTTGTCGGAGCAGTTCCAGATCTTGCTGCGCCACCAACGACATCCACCTGTCCTATTGGCCCCGTCGTCCCGATGCCGACGCGTCCCCCCCCGGTGATGCTGAACACCGCGCCCGTGTTGCCGACCGTGAAGAGGTTCGCCAGCTGGCCGCCGCTCAGATAGGAGCCACCCAAGGCGACGTTGCCCGCGTTGTCGATGACCATGCGCCTCACGCCCACGCCCCGATCGATGATTGAGAACAACGAGGTGCCCCCTCCTTCGGAAGCCAGGGCGTAGGCCTTGGCGTTTGTGTCGGTCGACTGGATGCGAAACTCGGGGTTGCCGCTTCCCGAGAGATGCAGCAGCGAGCCGGGATTGGTCGTGCCGATGCCGACGTTGCCGCCCGTCACGACGAACGTCGAGCCGCCGACGGAAAAGGCATTCCCTTGCACAGTGATCGTGGACGTGTTCGTGAGCTGCCCCGTCATCGTGTCGCCGGCCTTGGCGACCTTGGTATTGTCGGTGGCGCTGATACCGGCCAGGTGCGAGCCGTCGCCGAAGAATGCGGAGGCGGTGATGGACGAGACCGAGGCGATGAAGCCGTTGGCGCCGGAGAGCGTCAGGCTCGAGCCGGACGCGATGAAGAGTCCGCCCAGCGCGGTGAACGTGCTCTTCGAGGCGCCCGCGCCGAACTGGGCCGCGCCGTTGACGTCGAGCGTCGTCGCCGGGCTTGTCGTTCCAATTCCGACGCTGCCGCCCGTCACGACGAACGTCGAGGCGCCCACCGAGAAGGCGTTGCCCGACACGGTCAGCGTCGAGCCGGCGATCATGGTCACGCCTGCGCCGTTGTCCACTAGGTTCCCGATGCCCATCGTCGCGGCTCCGGTCCATTCGCCGTAGTAGCCGGCCGTTCCCCCGCTCAAGGTCCCGCTGGGAACCGCGCAGGTGAGCGCGGCGCCGACGCCGGTGACGACCTGGTTGCCCGTACACATCCCAGGAAAACTCGTCAACTCGCTCCAAGGCAGCAAGCCGCCCGCGGTGCCCGTCGTCAGGCTGACCCAGGCGCCCGTGGGATTATCCCAGACGCGGTAGCGCGTCCCGTCGAAGTAGAGGCCTCCCGGAGTATTCAGCAGTTGGGTGACTGAGGGGTTGGCGGGCATGGTCGTCATTCCCCCGAAATACGTCACGCTGGACACGTTGACCTGATTGTCCACCGTGAAGCTCGAGGCGCTGATTTCGAACTCGGCGGCCGCGGCAGGCTGGGTCGGACGGCGGGCCAGCAGCAGAAAGGCGCAGAGAGAACCAACTCCGATTCGCTTTAAGATCTTCCCTGTTTTTTTCATGGCATCGCGCTCCCCGACCAAGGCCGCACCTTGTTAATTCTTTTGGCAGACTAAAAGTTGCATGTACGGTGCATTTGTGCCGGCGACTAATCCGGAGTTGTTTATAGTTATTCCTGTCGTAGCGCTCGCAGTTCCTGGTGCTGCTGCCTGTGCGCCATCAGTCGCGTTGCTGTTCCTTGAATAAAACAGGGTTCCAGATCCTGAGAGGCTACCATTCCACTCATAAAGAGTCGTACTGTGGCTATGACCCGGGTCGTTGATCGTGTGACTATGTTGACCGACGGGCCTGTCCTCGAGGTTGCTCAGGGCCGTTCCGTCGGTCCCGCCCAGCGTGCCTCCCGAGGGCAGGCCGACCAAGTAACGGCCTCGGGCGGCGGTAAGCTCGGTCCACCCCGCAGGGCAGGTCGCCAGATTGAAAAAACTGACCATCCCGGCCGGTAATACGCCCTGCCAGCTCGCCAGACCCGCCGCGTCGGACGTCAGCACATTCCCGGCAACCGGCGCCCCCCCCGTGATCTTCACTTGACCCGCCACCTCGAGCGTTGCCACCGGGCTCGTCGTCCCGATGCCGACGTTGCCCGACGGCAACCAGGTCATGACATTTGTCAGACCACTGCCGGCGGCAATAGTCACGCCGCCAGCTGTATAGGACATCCCGCCTGTATAGGTTCCTCCATTGTTAGTGAGAGCCAGCGGTGCCCAGGTGAAGTTATCAGAGAGTCTGCCGAGGGCGCGGAAACCCTGCCCCCCCGCGTCGGCGTGCGCGGTAATATCGCCACTGACATCCAGAGTGGTGCCGGGAGCAGTCGTGCCGATGCCGACGCTGCCGCCCGTCACGACGAACGTCGAGGCGCCCACCGAGAAGGCGTTGCCCGACACGGTCAGCGTCGAGCCCGCGATCATGGTCACGCCGGCGCCTCCGTCGACCAGGTTCCCGACGCCCATCGTGGCGCCCCCGGTCCATTCGCCGTAGTAGCCGGCCGTTCCCCCGGTCAGGGTCCCGCTGGGAGTAGTGCAGGTGAGCGCCGGGCCGACGCCGGTGACGACCTGGCCGCCCGTGCACATCCCGGGAAAACTCGTCAACTCGCTCCAAGGCAGCAGTCCGCCAGCGGTGCCCGTCGTCAGGCTGACCCAGGCGCCCGTGGGATTGTCCCAGACGCGGTAGCGCGCCCCGTCGAAGTAGAGGCCTCCCGGAGTATTCAGCAGTTGCGTGACCGAGGGGTTGGCGGGCGTGGTCAGCATTCCCCCGTAGTACGTCACGCTGGACATGTTGACCTGGTTGTCCGTCGTGAAGCTCGAAGCGTTGATTTCGAACTCGGCGGCGCGCGCCGCCGGCGCGGGCAGCCAGGAAAAGGGCCCAGGCAGGAGCAAAGACAAGGCCAGGAACACGGATGCCCCCCGCGCAACTGGCCCGCGACGCCTGAGCCCGCGATCTATTTCCCGCGCGCAGTTATCCATGGATTAATCCCCCTCCAAATCGGCCGCCGTGAAACCGACGTCGCCCTCCCGAACGCGGTGGGGCTCAACCACGCCCCCCCGCTCCGCTCACTTGATTCTTGCGATCACGGGGCCCGCCGCCCCCTCAGAGAGCGTCGTTATGCCCGCGACCTTGCTCACCGTCAGACCGAGGATCTGGACATTGGTGTTGCCGCTGAACACCACGCTGCCGGTCGTGGAGAACGACGCGTTGCCGCTCCCGCCGACCTCCAGCATGTTGCTGGTCGGCGCCACGCCGATGCCCACGTTCGTGCCGTTATCCTGGATTTGCGACGAAGCGGCCAGAACGCCGGTTGCGGTCCAGCGCGTGACGAAGTCTGTGGTGCCGGAACCGCTTAGCCCGCTGCCACTGATCGTCCCCGTCGCCAACTGGACCCAGGCGCTGGTCGTGTTGTTCCAGACCTTGTATAAGCTCCCGTCGAAGTACAGTCCTCCCGGGGTGGTCATCCCGACCGTCGCGTTGGCGGGATTCGCGGGGAGCGTCGCATGGCTGTTGAAATAACTGACGCTGGACAGGTTGACTTGGTTGTCCGCCGTGAAGCTGTCCGCCACGATCTCGAACTCGCTGGCCGCGGCGCCGCGCGCGGCGATTCCCACGAACACCGCCGTCATGGCCGCCAGCCCCAGAAGCCGCCAATTTCCAACCTTGCTTATTTTCTTCATAATCCCCCTTACGGCTTTATGTTCACCAAAACCTTTCCGTTGCCCTTGATCTGGATCATGCCTCCGGAGACATCGAATCCGAGATCCGTCCCCGAAGGACCGACTATCTCCAACGCGCTCTGCGGCGTGACGGTCCCGAGGCCTAGGCGCCCGTTGACGGAGTCGTAGAACAACTGGGCAGCGCCGCCCATGACCCCACCGTTGTTGAACTGCACCCTCCCGGAAGCGCCCCCCGGCGCGGCGGCGACCCCCGTGATGCCGGCGCCGCTGCCGTAAAAATTACCGGAGAAGAAATTCGCGTAGACGCCGCCCGTGCCGCCGACGTTGACTCCCGAGGACGTCTGCAGGCTGAACTGCGCAGGGCCCGACGCCGTGAACGTGCCGGATGACGCCGTCAGACTTCCGCTCAACGTCGCCGAACCCGCGTTGAGTCCGTAGCTCACGCCGAGGCCGCCCGCGCCGGTGACGGTCTCGGAGGCGCCCGAGATCGTGAGCTGGCCGGTCATCGTCCCGCCGGCGATCGGTACAAAGCTTCCGCTCGCGATGCCGCTCAAGTGCGAACCATCGCCGAAGAAAGCCGAGGCCGTGACCGATGACGCGAAGGTCTTGGCGCCGGCGATGTTCTGGCTCGTCGCGTCGGTCGAGATAAAGGCCGCGTAGGAACGGCCGGCCAGGAGCTGGGCGTCGTGGGCGTAGGGCGCGGCGAGAAGCTGCTCGCGCGGGAGCATGACGTTCCCGTTGACCGTGACTTGAAGGTAAGTCGTCGAGCCCGAAAATACCGGCGATGTCAGCGGCGCGACAACACCGAGCTGGACGGCGAAGACGCCGTTGGCGACGGAGACGGCGGGCTGGGCCTCGGTCCACAGCAGGTTGCCGCCGGTCGCGGCATCGTAAATGCCGAACAAGAAGCCGTTCGGGCCGGTGAGAGGATTGTTGCTCGAATCGGTGAGCCGGCCCTGAAAATGGATCTGCGTCGGAACGTTCTGGGCCCGCGCCGGCGCCGCAAAGGCGCCCGCGCAAACGAGCACGACGCTCATCCTGCTCCATATCGAATGATGCCGTTTCATGAGGCCTCCGCCTTCGACTCAGTCTTTGGGAAAGTGGCGGTAAACACGGAGCCCTGACCGGGTTCGCTTTGCACCGTGATCTCTCCGCCCAGTGAGCGCGCCGCCTTCTGCGCGATGTTCAGGCCCAAACCGCTGCCGGGAATGCGCTCGCGGCGCTCGCCCGGCTCGCCGCGGTAGAACTTCGTGAACAGATGCGGGAGATCCTCGGCCGTGATGCCGCACCCCGTGTCCGAGACCCATAATCGGACCTCATTGTCGTCCGACTCAAGACCGACGCGGACGCGGCCGCCGTCCGGCGTGTACTTGAGGGCGTTGGAGACAAGGTTCACGACGATCTGCCGCAGCAGCTCGTCGTCGGCGATAAGCCCCTTCGTGACGGCGAAAGGCGGCAGTTCCAGTTCTATCTTCCTGGCGCGGGCCACGGGGGCAAACATCTTGCAGGTCTCGCGCAGCACGTCGTCGATCCAGACCAATCCTTTGTGCCTGGCGGCGTAGGCGTGGCCGTGGCGGAACAGCCCGAGAGCGTTTTCGAGCGAACGCTCCATGCGCAGCACGGCGGCCGACATCGTCTGCAGTATCTCGGCTCGCTCGGGGCCGTTCGGCGGCAGCGTCCCGCCTTGCCACAGTTCAAGGTAGCCCTTCAGGCCTCCGAGCGGCGTGTTGAGCTCGTGGGTCAGCGTGTACAGAAGGTCCTCGCGGAACCTGATGCTTTCCTTCAAACGAGCGGTCATCACGTTGAAGCTTCCGGTCAGCGCGCCGACCTCGTCGCCGCCCGCCGGCGGCACGACGGCGTCGAGGTTCCCCTTGCCGACCGCGTCGGCCGCGGCGGCGAGAGCCGTGAGCGGGCCGGTGATCCGGCGAGCGATCAGAAATGCCGCGAGCCAGCCCAGGACCATGAACAGCCCCGCGATCGTCGCGGTCCGGCGCGTCAGCGGTCCCAGAGCCCGCGCGACCTCGTCGTCGAGGAGGCGACGGTCGAAGCCGAGCGTCGCGTCGAGCGCGCGCCCCGGGCCCGCTTTCCCGGTCCAGAATGCCAAGTCGGCCCGCTTGACGCCGATCGTCGTCGTGTGGCCGTTGATCGTCACGCCGGCGTAGGCCAGTTCGGGATGCTCTTTTTGCATGTACAGCAGGTAGCTCAAGACCAGCAGCGGATCGCGGTTGTCCAGGGACTCCCGCGACAGGCGCTCGATGCCGTCGGTCAGTCCCTGTAGGCGCTGCGCCGCGAGTACGGAGCGCTGCGCGGTCGAGACGGCGAGCGCGACCGCGAGCACGACGGAGCCGATCAGCGCGGCCATCAGCAGCGAAAGTCTAGTGCGGATCATCATGGCGCCTCCTCCTTGACGATTCGCCGGAGTGCGTTCCGGGCCTCGACGTTGTCCGGGTCGGCCGCCAGGATCTTCTCGAGCAGTTCCTTGGCCGCCGCGAACTCGCGCCGCGCATAGCGGTCAAGGGCGAGATTGAAAAGGTCCTGGATTTCCTTCGGTGAAAGGCTCACGCGCGCCGGCAGCGGCGGCGCGGTCGGGCGGACGGCCGGGTGCTTCCTGGACGCACGCGCGATCGAACGCAGGGTATCGTCGATCTCCGCCCGCTTGGCCGGGCTCTTCTCGAACCCGTAGGCTCGCGTCCAGGCCTTCAATGAACTGTCGAAATCCTTGAGCGCGAAGTAGGCCGTGCCGAGTATCTCCCACGCGGCCGCGTTCTCCGGCTCGACGCGCAGGACCTCGAGGCTGAGGCTCACGGCCTCGTCGTAGCGGCCGTCCTCCAGCGCGGCGTCGGCCCGCGTGAGCGAGACCTCGGCCTGATGGTCCGGGGCCTTGGCGACGGGGAACAACGCACGCTTGATTCCCGTAGCGGCTTCAAGCAGGGAGAGGAATTGCTCGATGTCCTTGCGCCCCGGGGCGAGCTGCAGGGCCTGAGAGACCTTTTCGACGGCCGCGACGTAGTCGCCCGAGAGATAGTTCAAGATTCCGATATGCAGCGAAGCCTGGACCGGGTCGCTTTGGTAATTCGGAAGTTCATGGATCTGATTCGAGACGAAACTAAGACGCCCGTAGCGCTCGACGATCGCCTTATCGGCCGGCGCCAGCGTGAGCGCCAGGGAGAACCGCTCGAGCGCCGCGCTGTAGCGTGCCTGAGACTCAAGCGCGCGCGCCTGGCCCAGGGCCTCGTCGAAGGCGAGGCGAGAGGAGGACGAGGCGGGATCGTCGCGGCCGGGCAGCGTGACACGCTCGCCCGCCTTGACCTGCTTCATCGCCTCGAGGACCATTTCCAGGGACTCCTCGTCCTCGGTCGCGCGCCCGAAGCGGAAGGTCAGCGCCACGCGGTGGCTCGATATCGCCGCGGCGATGCCGCCGACCGGGAGCGTGACGGCGTAATCGACGCTCATGCGGCGCGTGCGGTACGACAAGCCCGCGCTGACCTGCTTATACTCGCGCGTGCCGACGCTCAAGCCGCCGCGCATGCCGAAGTCGCCGAGAAAGAGCTTCGGGAACCACCGCTCGGCCGCGGCCGTGAACGTCTGGTCCGGAGCGCCGGCCGGCCCCTGCTGCGTGTCGTATTCGGCGACGAGGTTCGAGAGCAGGCTGCGGTAATCGAAGCCCAACTTCACGGCGGGCGGCAGGCGGTCGGAGGCGCCGCCTGCGAAGGCGACGTTGGGCGAGTTGACGTGCATCACGTCGAGGCCCGCCGAGTAGTTCTTGCCGAGACGGTAGAGCAGGCCCGCGTCGGAGTCGAACGCCGATTGGCTGCGCGAGCCGCTGAGCACGGGGTCGGGCTGCCCCGAGCCGATGACGCCGCCGGTCTGCACGGCGTTGCTAGTTTCCGGAAAGGAGCCGAAGCCGCTGCGCAGGTACTTGAGGTTCGCGCCGCCGTAGAGCTCGCCGCTCTCGCCGAAGTCGAGAACGCGCCTGCCGTAGCCGAGGTACAGCGTGTCTTCGCGGTACAAGTTGCCGAGCGTCAGCGAGTTCCACGCGGTCCCGAGCGTCCCGTTCTTGCCTTCGGCCAGCGGCTGGGCGTAGCCGATGAACGACGCGCCCAGATTCGAGCCGTCTTGAAGCCCGGGGAACAGGAGGGAGTACGAAGTCCCGAGCTCCGGCCGCTCCAGGAGGCCGAGGCCCGCCGGGTTATAGTAGATCGTGTAGACGTCATCGGCGACCGGCACGAAGGCGTTGCCCATCCCGGGCGCGCGCGCGCCCGCGCCGAGGTCCTCGAAGGCCGCGCGCGCGGGCGCCGCGGCGAGCGCCAGAAGCGCCGCGGCGCGTAGAAAGCGTTTCATCTGATCACGACCACCGTGCCGTTGAACGTCTTGCCCTCGGCCCGGATTTCATAGATGTAGACGCCGCGCGGGACGACGCGGCCGCCGGATTTGGCGTCCCACAGCAGGCTCGCGCCGGCGACGGGACCCGGCGCCATGTCGGAAACGTAGCGGCCGCGCACGTCGTAGACGCGGCCGCTGAACGCGGAGTCGTGCGGGTTGTCGAAGGTGAAGACGACGGTGTCGTTCAAGCCGTCGCCGTTGGGCGTGATCGCGCGATTGGAGATGCCGGAGACGTCGAAACTGAACGCCTGGTTGCGCAGGACGGTCCGAACCTGGTAATTGCCGATGAGGCTGGACTGGACTTGGACCTCCTGGGCGACGGGATCGACGCGGCCGTAAAGCTGCGCCGCGTTCGCGCCGTTGACGTAATAGGCCGAGAGGTTCTCGGGGGAATTGATCGTCGCGGCTCTTGTGCCCGCGGGCTGGGCCGCCGGGCCCACGGAACTGGGGATGAGGTAGCCTCCCATCGTCGCGTAATGTAGGGCTATGGGGTAGCCCGCGCCCGAGATCGGCAAGACCACCGGCTGGTTGGTCGGGGAGGCGACGGGAGCAAACAGCGCCGATTTCACGACCGCGCCGGAAAGGTCCTGCGGGCGATCCTCGGCGCGGACCAACAGGGGCTTGCCGGTCGGGTTCCCGCCGGCGAGGACCACCCCGGCCAACGCGACGGGGATTTCGAAGCGCGTGATCTGGTCGGGATGGACGGCCCACAGGTCGCCGAACGTGTCGATGGCCATCGCGGAATCGGACAAGCCGCCGGGAAAGGCGTCGCGCGAGACGACGCGATAGTAGTATTCGGCCCCCGGCACGGGGACGGAGGCGGCGTAGGAGAGAGCCGTAGCCGGGGCCGAGCCGATCCAGACCCAGTTCGCGCTCACGATCCCGGTGGCGCGGTAGACGTCGTAATGGTCGAGCTCCCAAGATGTCGGGAGGCCCGGATTGGCGAAGCTCGAACCATCGAGGTTAGAGGCGATCCCGGCCCAGTTCAGCAGGAACGAAGTCGCGCCGGAGGCCAGCGCGCCCGACAGCCCGGCGGGGGCCATCGGCGGCAGGTCGAGAACGAGGAAGGTCGAGACGGCGACCGAGTAGGCGTTGGACGTGTCGCGGCTGTAGAGCGAGAAGTAGGCGGTCGCGTCGAGCGTCAGCGAAGCCTGGACATAGGCGGACGTTTCGGCGGTCGACTCGACGACCGAGCCGTCGGCGAAGACCGCGCCCATCGGGTAGGTCGTGCCGCCGGTCAAGGACGCCGAGATCGGATTCGTGCTGACGAGGATCGTGACTCCGGCCGCGTTCGGGAAGGCGGGGTTGGTCCAGGTCAGCGTCGCGCGGCGGCCCAGGGCATCGCCCGCGACGGCGAGGTTCGAGATGGGCGGCACCCCTCCCGGAAGCGTGACCGTCGTCAGCACGCTGGCGAAGTCGCCCTGGCCTTGCCAGTTGAGGCTGCCGAGGTTGAAGAAATAGGTCGTGGCGGGCAGAAGTCCCGCCACGGTCAGCGTCACGACCGTCCCGCTCGGCGTCTGCGACGAGGCGACCGTGCCGCCGAGGAAATCGGTTGAAGATGCGTTGAGCTGGAAGCCCTCGGCTCCGCCGGCGGGCAAGGTCCACGAGATCGTGACGCTCGTGGCGGCCACTCCGGTGAACGCGGGAGCCGCGGGCACACGCGCCAGACTCGACTCGACGCTCGGCGCGGAAGTTTCGGAGACGACCTTGCGCGTATCGGAGAGATAGATGCGCGAGTAGTAGGTCGTGTTCGCGAGCAGGCCGGTCAGCATGTAGGTTTGGGTCGATCCCGCCGTCACGGCCGTGGCGAATTCCGTGATGAAGACGGTCGGGTCGAAGGCGTGCAGGGGATCGGAGGAGCTGTCGATCCTATAGAAGCCGGCGGCGACGTTCCCCGCGAAGCCGTCGAGCCCGGGCGAGACCCACGAGAGCGTGAGCGTTCCCGTGTCCTTGGTCACGGCCGTGATCGAGGTCACGCTTCCCGGCTGGGCGATCAGAGACATCAGGCCCGGCGACGTCGCGAATCCCGCGCCGGAGGCGGTCGAGACCGAGTTCTCGCCGACGACCGCGTCGAGGATCAGCCCGCCGCCCGATGAAAGTCCCCCGCCACGCGCGTCGACGCTTCGCGGCACGGCGACCGCACCTCCGCTCATGCGCGGCTCGGCGCGGAGGCCGAGGGGCGCGAACAGCGCCAGAAGCGCGAGGGCGGCGGCTCTCAAGGGCGGGGGCGTTCGGACGCCGCGAGGATCGATCGGATGCGCGCGACGAGGACCTTCGGGCTGATCGTCTTAATCAAGTAGTCCTCCGCGCCGAGTTCCAGTCCGCTTAAGCGGCTTTCGAGCTCAAGCGCTTCCCCGGTGAGAATGATCACTGGAATTCCCCTCGTGCGCGCGTCGCTCTTGAGCTTGCGGCAAATCTCGCGGCCGTTCATGTCGGGGAGATTGACGTCGAGAAGCACGAGGTCGGGACGTTCTTTGGGGATGCGTTCCAGCGCGGTCGCCCCATCGGGGCAGGGCGTGCATTCGAAGCCTTCGGCGCGCATGGCCCGCGCGAGCATTTTCTGCATTATGGGATCGTCTTCGACGATCGCGATTCGGTACATGGCGCCTCCGCGCGAACGGTACTCCTTGGTAACAGTTCGTTGCTACATGACAGCTACGCGGAAGTAACCTGCATGTAACAGATGCGACTTAGATTTATCTTTTGATCTGCTGCTCTTTTTTTGTTTATTGCTGAATACAGCCGGGCGATCAAGCCGCCCCGCGCGGCCTCCGGCGTGCCCACCTCAGCGCGTCACGTCTTCCGGATCACGGAAGCGATAGCCGTAACGCTCGACGGTCTCGATCCAGCCGCCGGCCCGGCGGCCGAGCGCCCTACGCAGGCGGCTGACCGCGACGTCGACGGTGCGCGTGTTGGCCGAGCGGCTCATACCCCAAACCGTTTCAAGCAGATAGGGCCGACTCAGCACGCGCCCGGCGCTATTCAGCAGAATCGCCAACAACTCGAACTCGCGCGGATTGAGCGTCAAGGGCTTGCCGCGCACGCGGCAGACGTGGCGACCTTTGTCGAGCACGACGGGTCCCATGCTCAGGACACCCTCGAGCAGCAAATCCTTCTCGAAGCGACGACGCAGAACCGCGCGCAGTCGCGCGGTAAGCTCCCGCTCGTCGCAGGACTTGAGCACGTAGTCGTCGGCGTTCAGCTCGAACGCTTCGGCGAGTTCTGCATCGCTCTTGTTCCGGCTGGCCAACACGACGGGAAACCGGCGCCCGTCCTCGGACTGCCGCAGCAGCCGAAACCAGCCCAATCGTTCCGCCGCAGGCAAGTCCAGGTCGAGCAGAGCGATATCCGACTTGCCCGCGCTGATGCATTTCCAGGCGACGGAAAGACTGTCCGTGACCGCGCAGTTCGCCGACTGATCGGCGAGCGAACGCAAAACCTTCTTCGCCCAATCATGGTCGCCGGTAATAGATACGAATCTATAAGCCATGTAAAAGAAAAACGCGCGTCCAGGGCGCTCGCACGCTCGACACCCTCTCGAACGCGAGGACGAGAACCGAGTCCGCCAAGCCGCTGTGGGAAACTGTGCTCTGGCGTCGCTTCAGAACGCCGATATCCGTTTTCATTAACTCAGCATGCCCCCCGGACTAAGGTTTCAGGCCTGGGCACAACACGAAGGCGGCCTACGGCATCGGGCCCAAAAACGGAATGCGGATTCCGGCGATTTATGAAAATCGGCAATGCAAGACAACATTTAGTATGGCAGTATATGGGTCGCACTTCGCCGTGTCGTGGCACCAGACGAGTCCATAAAAGGATATAAAGCGGCGCGTCACTATAAGGCGTTCGGAAAGGACGCAGGACTTTATCCCGAAAAAGAAAGGCGGCGATTCCCGGCAGATGAAAGGTTTATCGGCAACGGTCCGCGCCCTTCGCGTCCGCGCGGGGCACCCTTCGGCTCGGGCGTTCCATAGCGCTTGGCGCCGTCAAGACTCAGGCGCCTGCAGCTACCAGGCCTACTGCGATATCGAGGCCGGGCGCTTGGTCCCTTCGCCCCCCCTTGCCGCCCGCCTGTCCTCGGCGCTTTCCGTGCGACCGGGAACGCGGCAGGCGGAAGCGTTTCGCGGCGCCTATCTATTTTCGTCGACCCATAGCCGAAGTCTGGCCCGGACCCTGCTCCAGTCATTGCGTCCGGAAACCGGAAGCGCGAACATCGCCGAGCGCGCGGTGAACGTGGGCATGGCATACAAGCGCCATGTCCTGACGGCCGAACAAAGACGCCTAGTCCTGGAGTGCCCGGCGGCCAGGCTCAGCTTCATCGCTCTTCATACTATCCCCCGGGCCTGGACGCCGGCCGACATTTCCTCAGCCTTGGGTCTGAGCGCGTCCGAGGTCCGCGCAGCCTTGCGCCGGCTCACCGAGGCCGGCCTTGCACGCCGACGGCATGGCGCCTACACGTGCCCTCAGGGGGAGCGAACCATCGTCTTTCCGAGGCCGACGCAAGCCGAATTCGAGGGATTCGGCCGCTCTTTTTTCAGCGGATTCCCCTCCGGCCCCTGGGGCCGACAGCACGTCGTCTTGTTTCGAGCAAGTCACGACGGGGCGCGCCGGCTCGCCCGGCAGGCGGAGAGGATGGCGGTATCCGTTCGCGCGCTCCATCGACGTTCTGGCGCGGGAGGCATGTTCTCCGTCGGCGCGTTCGTCTGGAGGATTTCTTAACAATGCCCCGCCCAAGCTCCGCTCTCTCCATCCAGCGCGTTTCGAGAAGGCTCAAGCTGTGCCGAGAAGCGGCTGGCTACGACTCCGCGCGGTCCTTCTACGATTCTGCCGGCGGACGCTCCGTCCTGCGTTGCGGCTACGAGACCTATCGCCGTTTAGAGGAACCTGGGCGGCTGCCAAAACCGGGCACATTCGAGAAGATCTACGAGGAGCTCGAACATTCCTGCGAGCCACTACAGTTGCGAGCGCTCGCCCGCGCCTACGCGCAGGCGCTCTTGGGCGAGGAAATGTCGGCGTGGCCGCCGGGCAACGGCGTTCGGCGCGCGCGCCGATGCGCGGGCATGTCCGAGACGTCCGGCAGCCTTTGGCAGGAGGTCCTGCCCGATCCTCGGGAATTGGCGGCCGTCGTCGCGCTTGAAAGCGGACAGGCGTGCGCCCGCGACCTGCCGGGACCGATGCCGCGGGCCCGGCAAGCGCTGGACAGACTGGTCCGCGCCGGCGCGGCGCGGCGACGTGGCCGAGCCTTCGTCCCCGCTGCGCGCGCGTTTCCCCTAACGAGGTCATGGGCGCCGACCGGGCGCAAGCGCAAAGCTTTCCTGGACCGGCTCTTCTCCGCGTCAAGCGAGCCCGCGGAGGTCGTCGGCGGCGCGACCGAGTTCGTGCATTCCAACCGCGACGATATGGAGGAGTTTTCCCGGCACCTGTGGGGGTCGGTCGCTTCTCCGGTGCGCAAGACAAGAGCGGAGGCGGGACGCGGAGAACCCGTCTACCTGCTTGAGATTCACATCCGGGAGCATATTCCCGAGCGTGGAGACGAATAAGGAGCGCGAAATCAGGGGGAGTCCTTCAGCTTCGGCCCGTAGTTCGCGGGCTTCTCATCAGGCTCGCCCGTTTACGACGGCTCACGATCAATGAGAATCGCAAGCACACCGACGAAGATATCCCCCTGCTTAGGCGACAAGTCGAAAACGAGGCCGAAGTATCGCAGAGTTGAGTTCTCCCCGAACGAGCCGGCCTCGCGCCAGACACGACAGGACGGCAACGGCGGGCTTCGTCAGCCTGAGCACATAGTGAACCCCTTGCCACAGATGACCCGGGAAAGCGAGCATCCCTCCACTCAAGCTGATCTTGATGAGGGTCCCCACGCCAAGATGCCTGCCTGCACCATCGTTCGGGATAAGGACCCCGATTTTCTGGTCGCAGGCGCGACGCTCATGCTTCCGGCGCTCCTGCTCAATCATGGGTTCTCTTGGTTGCGACGGCGCGGCTCCAGCCTGACCTCGGCTCCTTCGAGAATCAACTGGCCGTCCAAAAGGAGCCGGTCCGGCGAACGGCAGTTGCGGATGCGTTCGACCTCGACCGCGACATGGTGAGCCGTCGCGGCGTGGTCAGCACGACCACTCGCGACGAGGCGAGCATTATCTTCCACTGGTTGTGCGGAGTTCTCACCAGCAGCCGTCCCGTGCGCGCGAGCGGCCACGGTTCGACCTTAAGGACACGACCATGGAACTTCTTGAGTTGTTCGGATTCCACAAATTCTCCGGCATGCTCACAGCCAGAGCATATCCTGCCAATACACCCTCATCCCCGCAGCGGCGACGGTCCCGGCATAACGACCGACGAAGCTGTGGGCATCGTCGGCGGGGATGTCCGGCGCCACGCAGCGAAAGATCAAATTTTGCCCGTCAAGCCAGTGTTTCATCTCCGGAGGCCTGTGTCTCGCAATGTGGACGGCGAACGTTTCCAGCGGTTGATCGGTGAACCCGACATAGACCTCGCGCAACGTCTCGTTGAGCAGTTCGTAAACCGCCACGCGCCGATTCGACTGGGCCTTGCGCGCGCTCATGGACGAACTCGGAGCGCCCGTTCAGGGGAAGAGGGCCACGACTCACGGGGGATTCCGGAGGCAACAGCGGCGGAGGAGAGATCGTCGTGCTCAATGTCATCGGAAGCCTCTGCGGGCCGAGCCCGAGGGCTCGGCCCGCTTGACAAGGGGCTCCTGATTTCTGTCGTTAGGCCAAGAGGCCAAGAGGCCAAGAGGCCAAGAGGCCAAGAGGCCAAGAGGCCAAGAGGCCAAGAG
>Ga0315268_10004557_pt1 | contig 15030 bp, 15 predicted proteins | sample C1_top_MG_FD_204535 | JGI IMG/M metagenome (GOLD analysis project Ga0315268, IMG submission 204535) | Sediment microbial communities from Yellowstone Lake, YNP, Wyoming, USA - C1_top | ecosystem: Environmental > Aquatic > Freshwater > Lake > Sediment | place: USA: Wyoming | collected 2017-08-01
AAACTTCCGCCCCCTGCCTTTGCATTGTTCAAAGAAGTCCGCAGCACATAATCCGGCAAGGGTTGGGCTGGCAGCTGGCTTGACGGCGCGCCAAATTTGAAGCGCATCGCGAGCAGCACATTGTTGGCGCGGGCCATGCTTGCGCCGAGTTTTTGATCATTGTCGAGATGCTGCGCCGCCTGATGCAGCAGCGCGGCCAATTGAGACAGCTCGGCCTGATGGGCCGGATCGGTACTGTTCTTCAGCGTGGAGGCATCGAGGAATGCAGCGATTTTGTAGATGTATTCAAGCCCGCCCTCTGCCTGTGGCTCGAATAACGGCAGCGTGTTAGCTACCACCCTGGCATGTCCGGCGGCCAGCCCATCCAGCATCCCGGCCAGTGTCTCGCGCGGCCATGGCCAGCGCCCAAGCTTGGCAATGCTCTGGTCGTCGATCGCAATGACCGCAATCTGGTCACTGGGTATACGGGAGGAAGCACGCACGCCCAGATCGTAGGCTTTGAACTCCAGGCTTTGCATCGGCCCACTGCCGCCGACGAGCAGAAAAAACACCGCCGCCAGCAAGCCCGCGAACCAGTCCGTCTTCCAGAACAATTTGTTTTTCAAGTCGCCAGCCTCAATCTTTCCTTATCGGCAGCTGCTGCAGCGCATACTAAAACAAATTAAAGGGAACCTCTATAAATCCAAACTCCGTTGCGATACCGCCCTACTTGACCAGCAGCACCGGCATGCTGGCCAGATGCAGCACCTTGCTCACCACCGAACCGAGCAACAGCGTGGTTAGCGCGCCCTGCCCATGCGCCCCCATGGTGATCTGGTCAACCTGATGCTGCTGCGCATACTGCACGATCGCCTCGGCCGGCGTGCCGACGCTGATGTGGTAGGTGTAGGGCAGACCTGCGGCATCCAGCTTGGCGCGCGCCTCGGCCAATGCCGCGATGCCCTGCTCGCGATAATAGTCGTCTATGGTTTCCTGGCTGATAAACAGCTTCACATTCCCCGATGCAAGTTTCCATTGCACGTTGAGCAGGAACACCTGCGGCGGCTCCTTCAGCCAGGCAGTGCTGGCCAGCACATGCTCGACTGCGCGGTTGGCGCTGGCGGAACCATCGACGGGAATCAATATTTTCATTCTGTTCTCCTTGAAATCATGCTGCGTATGCACGTCAGCTAGACGTTGAATCTGAAGTGCATCACGTCGCCGTCGCGCACCACGTATTCCTTGCCTTCCAGCCGCATCTTGCCTTTTTCCTTGGCACCGGCCTCGCCCTTGCAGGCGATGAAATCGTCGTAGCTGATCACCTCGGCGCGGATGAAACCGTGTTCGAAATCGTTGTGTATGACGCCCGCAGCCTGCGGCGCGGTATCGCCGATGTGGATGGTCCAGGCGCGCACCTCCTTCACTCCGGCGGTGAAGTAGGTCTGCAAGCCGAGCAGCTTGTAAGCCACGCGTATCAGGCGATTCAGCCCCGGCTCTTCGAGGCCGATGTCGGCCAGAAACTCCTGCTTGTCGGCATCGGAAAGTTCTGCGATTTCCGACTCCAGCGCGGCGCAGATCGCCACCACCGGCGCGCCTTCCTGCGCGGCGAATTCTTCCAGCCGCGTCAGCAAGGGATTATTTTTGAACCCGTCTTCCGCCACGTTGGCCACGTACATCGCGGGCTTGATCGTGAGTAGGCAGAGCGGCTTGAGCAGCGCCACCTGTTCCGCATCCAGCTTCATCATGCGCGCCGGTTTTCCCTCGTTCAGATGGGCCGCAACCTTGTCCAGCAATTCGCCGAATTTGGCCGCGTCCTTGTCGCCGGAGCGGGACATTTTGGAATTGCGCATCTGCGCTTTTTCCACTGTCTGCAAATCGGCCAGCGCCAGCTCGGTGACGATGGTTTCGATATCCGAGATCGGATCGACACGGCCCGCCACGTGAATGATGTTGTCGTCCTCGAAGCAGCGCACCACATTCAGAATGCCATCGGTCTCGCGGATGTTGGCGAGGAACTGGTTGCCCAGGCCTTCGCCTTTGGATGCGCCCGCCACCAGTCCGGCGATGTCGACAAACTCCGTTATCGCGTATTGCATCTTCTGCGGCTTGACGATTTCGGCCAGCGCCTCCATGCGCGCATCCGGCACTTCGACGATGCCGACATTGGGCTCTATGGTGCAAAAAGGATAATTGGCGGCTTCGATGCCGGCCTTGGTGAGCGCATTAAACAGCGTGGACTTGCCGACATTGGGCAGACCGACAATTCCGCATTTCAACGACATGGTGATTCCTTAAGTTAACTTTATTCAATAATGGCGCGGATTGTAACACCGCGAGAGGATGGCTACCTGCGGCGAGGCAGAACCGGAGCAGCACTAGCGGCCACCACGACATCGCGTTCGCCGCCCCGGCAGGTGAACTGTCTATATTCCAGTTCCCGAAAAAATAAACGACCCCACCATGCCAAGTATCGCGATCAACGCGAAGACACTCAACATGACCACCACAAAACCGCCGATGCTGCGCCATACGCTGCTCAATGTAATTCTCCTGATTTTTTGCCAGACACCAAGTGCCATCAACTGCTGTGCAGCTTCAGCATCGCCGCTTCCAGCTTGCCTTCCACGATCAACTGCGCCACATCCTGCGCGCGCTGCATCGCGTGCGCGATAAGCTCCGCCTCTTCGCGGCGCGGCGCATTCAGCACGTAGTCGGCAACACCCGCCCGGTCGCCTGGATGACCGATGCCGATGCGCAAACGCCAGAAATCGCGCGTGCCCAAATGCGCAATGATGTCCTTCAGGCCGTTGTGCCCGCCATGCCCTCCGCCCAGTTTCAGCTTGGCGCTGCCGGGCGGCAGATCGAGCTCATCGTGCACCACCAGAATATGCTGCGGCTCTATCTTGTAAAACTGCGCCAGCGCGCCCACCGCGCGTCCGCTGACGTTCATGAAAGTTTGCGGCTTGAGCAGAAACAGCTCGCGCGCCTGCAGATGGCCGCGTGCGGCCAGTCCGTGAAATTTGCTCTCCGCCTTGAAGCTGAATTGGTGCGCTCGCGCGAACTCGTCCACCCACCAGAAACCGGCATTGTGGCGCGTGCCATCATACTCACGCCCGGGATTGCCCAGGCCAACGATCAGTTTTATTTCGGGCATCTGCACACCATGAAAAAAGCCCGCCCTGCAATCACATGAAGGCAGGGCGGGCTTGCATCCTACACACCCCGGCAGGGGAGGTGGATTTATTTTGCTGCTGGTTTCGCTGCTGCTGCAGCAGGGGCGGCGACAGCTTCGGCTGTAGCCGCTGCCTCTATCGCGCCACGCGGAATCTGCACAGTCGCCACAACAGCTTCGCCGGCATGCGCATGACCCGCCACCGAAACACCCTTGGGCAACTTCAGATCGGATACATGGATGGAATGACCGATCGCCAGAGTGGACAGATCCACCTCGATGAACTCGGGCAGGTCGGCCGGCAGACAGGCAATATTCAGGTCATTCATCACGTGGCTGATGACGCCGCTATTCAGCTTCACGCCCGGTGCAAGATCGGCATTGATGAAGTGCAGCGGCACTTTCATGTGGATGTTCTTGTCCTTGGATACGCGCTGGAAGTCGATGTGCTGAACTTGCTGACGGAACGGGTGCATCTGGAAATCGCGCAGCAGAACCTGCTCTGCCTTGCCATCCAGATTCAGCGTCAGCACGGAAGCGTGAAAGGTTTCCTTGCGCAGGCTGTGGTACAGATTGTTGTGATCGACGTCGATCAAGGTAGGCGCGCTGTCACCGTAAACGATGCCGGGAACGCGGCCAGCCTTGCGCAGACGGCGGCTCGCACCCGTTCCTTGCGCCTTGCGGGATGTTGCAGCTATTTCAATTTTCATTTTACTTCTCCACTTCAAATCGGAACCGCCCGCGACCAGGCAACTCCAGGTTATCGGCCCCCGACGGGAACCGCTCAAAAGTTAATCTATAAACAGCGAGCTGACCGACTCTTCCGCATTGATGCGGCGCATCGTTTCAGCCATCAATTCAGCCACGCTCAACTGGCGGATGCGCTTGCAATTGCGCGCTTCCTCGCGCAGCGGAATAGTATCGGTCACCACCAGCTCGTCCAGCGCGGAATTCTCGATGCGCCCGATCGCGGGGCCGGACAGAACCGGATGGGTACAATAGGCTATCACCCGCTCGGCGCCCTTTTCCTTCAGCGCAGCGGCCGCCTCGCACAGGGTATTGGCGGTATCCACCATGTCGTCCATGATCAAACAGGTGCGCCCGACCACATCGCCGATGATGTTCATCACCTTGGCCACGTTCGGCTTGGGGCGGCGCTTGTCGATGATCGCCAGGTCGGCATCCATCTGCTTGGCCAGCGCGCGCGCGCGCACCACACCGCCCACATCCGGCGACACCACGACCAGATTCGGATAATTGTGCGTCCTCACGTCGGACAACAAAATCGGGCTGGCGTAAATATTGTCCACCGGGATATCGAAGAAACCCTGGATCTGGTCCGAGTGCAAATCCATCGTCAGCACACGATCCACGCCCACGCCGGTCAGCATGTTGGCCACCACCTTGGCGGTGATCGCCACGCGCGCCGAGCGCGGGCGCCTGTCCTGCCGCGCATAACCCATGTAAGGCAGCGCGGCAGTGATACGCCCGGCCGATGCGCGCTTCAGCGCATCCACCATCACCAGCACTTCCATCAGGGTGTCGTTGGTCGGGGCGCAGGTGGATTGCAGCACGAACACATCCTTGCCGCGCACGTTCTCGAGTATCTCGACCATCACTTCGCCATCAGAGAAGCGGCCGACGGTCGCGCGTCCGAGGCTGATGCCAAGATGATGCACGACATCTTCGCCGAGCTTAGGATTGGCATTGCCGGTGAACACCATCAAGCTATCGTAGGACACGTGCAACCCCTTGAAATATGAAACAAAGATACGGGTAAAAACCAAAATGGGCGCAAGCGCCCATTCGACCCAAAGCCGGACTTGAACATCCGGCCAAACTGGCTGGGGAGGTAGGGATCGAACCTACGAATGCCGGAATCAAAATCCGGTGCCTTACCACTTGGCGACTCCCCAATAAACTCAAATTCTATCGCGCAAAATCCTTTAACGGATGATGCGCCAAGCCTCGCGCGACGATACCGCGCATATCCGGCGGCAACTGCTGCAACACCGCCTGCGCAGCCCCGGCATCGGCAAACTCGGCAAACACACAAGCGCCGGAACCGGTCATCCGCGCCTGCGCAAACTGGCCGAGCCAATCCAGGTGTTGCGCCACTTCCGGGTGCAATTTGCACACCACCGGCTGCAGGTCATTTCGTAATGCCTGCCATGAAAGGCCGCGAATTCTGAGGGAAATCGTGTCCCGTGTCAATTCCGGATGCGTAAATATCTTTGCGGTGGCGACATGCACCGGCGGAAAAAGCACCACATACCATGCATCCGGCAAAGGGAATGCCTGCAACTGCTCGCCCACACCCTCGGCAAATGCGTTCTCGCCGAACAGGAACACCGGCACATCCGCGCCCAGCGACAGGCCGATCTGCATCAGCCGCTCGCGCGTCAGCCCCAGCTGCCACAGGCGGTTCAGCGCCAGCAGCGTGGTGGCCGCATCGGAACTGCCGCCACCCAGGCCGCCGCCCATCGGGATGCGTTTATCCAGCGCGATGTCCACCCCGAGGCTGCAGCCGCATTCCTGCTGCAGCAGCCGCGCGGCGCGCACGCACAAATCCTGCTCCGGCGGCACGCCTTCCAGCGCATTCAGGCGATGAACCTGCCCATCCTCGCGCAGCGTGAAATGCAGCGTGTCGCTGAAATCGATGAAACGGAACAGGGTTTGCAGCAGATGGTAACCATCGTCCCTGCGCCCCACCACATGCAGGAACAGGTTGAGCTTGGCCGGCGCCGGGCAGGTCAGCGTATGCACTACTTTTCCCATTCGTCTATCAGCAATTGAATTTCCATGTCCTCGCGCTGCAGGCTCATGCGTGACGGCAGGCTGTCTGCGGTCAGCGCGGCATAACGCGTATAGCGTATCTCCCAGCCATCCTGACGCATCGCGCTCACCTGGCCGTTTTCATCGCGCTCCACACTGGCCTTGATGCCGGGTGCGGGCCGTGCCAGCACCCAGTACTGCATGCCGTCCAGCGGCAAATACCAGCCCAGCACCTGCTGCGACAACTCCTCGGCATTTGCTGCGGTGTAATGCTTGCCCGACGCATCCAGCTCCGCCCCGTGCGCATCGCGGTATATGCGCGCCATGGTCTGGCCGAACGGGGCCAGCAGCAATATCTCGTCTTCAGCAACATGGTGCGTCCAGCGCACACTGGCGGAGGATCGCACGTCATCATGCTTGACCGCGATACGCCCGTTCAGCACAAAGGCCCCCAGCTCCACCCGCGCCGCCCGCATCACGGGCGGGGACGGTGCCGAAGCGCAGCCGGCCAGCAGCAGCGCAAGCAGCCAATACAGCGCGCGCATCAGGGCTGGAATTTCTTGATGACGGCTTGCAGTACCGCGTTATCGGGGTGAGTTTTCTGCGCCTCGCCCCATACTTTTTTTGCCTTCTCCTTTTCGCCCTGCATCCACAGCACCTCGCCCAGATGCGCGGCGATTTCGGGATCGGGATTGACGCCATAGGCGCGCTGCAGGAATTCCAGACTCTTGCTCAGATTTCCCAGGCGGTAATATCCCCAGCCTACGCTGTCGATGATACCGGCATCATCCGGCAGCAGCTGGCTGGCCTTCTCCACCAGCTGCATCCCCTCCTGCAAGCGCTCGTTCCGGTCCAGCAGGCTGTAGCCCAGCGCGTTGTAAGCCTGCGCATGATCGGGCTTGGCCTCGATCACGCGGCGCATCAGCTGTTCAAATATTTCGTGCTTGCCGAGCTGGTCGGCCAGCATGGCTGTTTCATACAGAAGATCGGGATGCTTGGGCAGCTTTTCCAGGCCCTGCGTCAACACCTGATAGGCTGCCTCCGGCTGTTTCGCATCGCGCAGCAGTTGCGCCTCGATTAGCAGCAGCTGCACACGCTCCTGATTGGTCTGCGCGACGGTCTGATGCAGCACCTCGCGTGCCTCCTCCTGCTTGCCGTCCTTCTGCAGCAAATACGCCATGCGCAGGCGCGCAGAATAGAGATACTCGCCCTCCTTCACCTGCCGGTAACTCTGCAGCGCAGCATCGTCACTCTTGCGCGCCTCGCCCAGCTGCCCGAGGTAGTAATACACCGTGCTCTCGTCACGCTTGCCCTTGGACAGCGCCTGGCGCAATTCGGTCTCGGCCCGGTCCAGCTCGCCCATTTCCAGCGACAGCATGGCCACCGCAAATGCCAGATCCGCACTCTCCGGATGCGCCTCCAGCAACTGCTGGAATTCCCGTCGCGCTTCAGGATACTGCTTCTGCTCCAGCAGCATGCGCGCATAAAAAAGCTGCGCCTCGCCTGCTGCGGGATAGGCCTTCAAAAATTTCTTCAGCACATCCAGCGCCTGGTTAGGCGAACCCGGCTGCAGCAACTGCGCCTCCAGCATTGCCGCCTTCTCCATATCCGGCTGCAGCTCCCGCGCCTTGCGCACCTCTTCCAGCGCGCGCACGCGCTTGTTCACAACCGCTGCCGCCTGAGCCAGCACCAGATGCGCCTCGACCACTGTGGGATAAGGCTCCGTCAGTTCACGCAGCAGATTAAACACCGCATCCTTGTCCGGGAAACGCGCCAGCAACTGGTAAATCTGGATAAAAGTGCGGCCCGCCTGCGCCGGATTCGCCGCCAGCATCTCCACCAGATACGGGCGCGCATCGTCCAGTTTGCCGCCGCCCAACTGCAGCGTCACCAGCATCTGCTTCGCCTGGAACGAGCCAGGCTCCAGCTTCAGCCACAGCTTGAGCGCATCGATCGTCTTTTCCATCTGGTGCGCGTCGTATGCCAGTTTCGCTGCGCGCTGTGCCACACGCGGGTCCTGCGTGTCATTGGCCAGCTCCCAATAAATCTGCGCCGCCAGCTCCGGCCTGCCGCGCTGGTTGGCCACGTCCCCCAGCAGGAAATCGTAGAGCATGGATTCGGTCAGTTCCAGCTTGGGCAATGCCACCGGGTTGACCGCAGGCTGCGCGGGCTGCTCTGCTTCCGCTTCCGAATTTGAATCCGGCTCTGCTTCGACCACCGCCACCTGCTTGTTCTCGGTGACCGGCTGCGGCGCATGCGCGCAGGCAATCAGCAGCAGGGGAATAAATATCGCACTACGTTTGAGTATCGTCATGTTCGGCATGTCTGGTGGTGTAGGTTCATTCGTCCCGGTCCCATAAGAATCCACTGCTGCGCCGGGTTCGTCCTGCTTATTTCGTCAAAAGTTTCAGTTATGGAAACTTTGGGTTTTTAGAGACACCCATATTAGGTTATATTGGGCTCTGATCACAACATTCAAACACCGGCATGTCCGCAGCAACTCCGATCACCCTGTCCGCGCGCAATCTGTGCCGCCGTTTCGGCCAGCGCGAGGTCATACACGGCATCTCGCTGGAACTGAAGCACGGCGAGGTGCTCGGCCTGCTCGGCCACAATGGCGCGGGCAAGAGCACCACGCTGCAGATGCTCACCGGCGCACTGCTGCCGCATTCCGGGCAAATTGAAATATGCGGCTTCGATCTCGCGCGCCAGCCCGGACAGGCCAAGTCGCGCATCGGCTTTCTTCCGGAAACACCGCCGCTGTACCGCGACATGAGCGTGGACAATTATCTGGCATTCGCCGCCAAGCTGCACCGCGTGCCGCGCCCGCAGCTGGCCAATGCGGTGGCTGAAGCCAAGCGCCGCTGCGGCCTGCAGGACACCGGACGAAAAATAATCGGCACGCTGTCCAAAGGCTATCAGCAACGCATCGGCATCGCGCAGGCGATCATACACAGCCCCGAAGTGATCATCCTGGACGAGCCCACGGTCGGCCTCGACCCGTCGCAGATACGCGACATACGCGCACTGATCCGCGAACTGGGCGACGCGCACAGCGTGATCCTGTCCACGCATCTGCTGAGCGAAGTGGAAAGCCTATGCGACCGCGTCGAGATCATGCATCACGGCCGCCTGATTTACAGCGACAGCAGCGCGCACATGCAGCAGTATGGTCACCAGCCCGGCTTCATCGTCACGCTGCTGAACCCGCCGCTGCTCGGCGAGCTGCAGGCCATCGATGGCGTGCAGCAGGTGGAACCGCTTTCAAGCACGCAATTCCGCGTGCTGCATGCCGCCGATGCCAAACCGGGCCCGGCACTGCTCGCACTCGCCGCACAGCACGGCTGGCAGGCGCAGCAACTGGTGCCGCTGCAATCGCGGCTGGAAGATGTGTTCGTGCAGATCACCGAAAACCAATGATACTCACCATCGCCCACAAAGAATTTCGCAGCCTGTTTGCCGCGCCCTCGACCTGGCTGATGCTGGGCGCGCTGCAGCTGATTTTCGCCTGGTTCTTTCTGGCGCGGCTGGACGCCTTCCTGCAACTGCAGGCACAGCTGGCTCAGCTGGCCAACGCGCCCGGCGCGACGCAGGCCGTGGCCGTGCCGCTGTTCGGCACCATCGCGCTGATCATGATGATGCTGGTGCCGGCCTTCACCATGCGCCTGCTGGCCGAAGAACGGCGCAACCAGACCATGGCGCTGTTGATGACCGCGCCGGTCTCCAGCACGCACATCGTACTGGGAAAATTCTTCGGCCTGCTGCTGTTCCTGCTGCTGATCGTGGCCGGCTGCCTGGCCATGACACTGGCGCTGGCCGCAGGCACGCAGCCCGACATCGGCCTGCTGCTTGGCAACGCGCTGGGCTTGCTGCTGCTTGCCGCCAGCTACGCCGCGCTGGGGCTGTACATCTCTTCGCTCACCGCACAGCCGGTGGTCGCCGCAATCGCCGCGCTGGGCTCGCTGTTCGCGCTGTGGCTGGTGGAAATCAGCACCGTGGACAACGACCACGCCTGGCGCATGATCGCGCCCACCAGCCATTTTCAGAGCTTCAACATCGGCCTGCTGCACAGCGCCGACTTCGTTTATTTCGCGCTGTTCTGCGCAACCTTCCTGCTGCTGACGATACGTCGCGTGCACAACAACCGCATCTACGGCTGACATGACCCCCCCCCAACTCCCGCTGCTGCTCAGGAACACCGCCTTTGCCGCGCTGCTGCTGGCCGCTGCAGTGGCGCTGTACCAGTTCGCCGCGCGCCACCCGATGCAGTGGGACGTCACGCAGAGCGCCAGCAACAGCCTGTCGCCCAGCAGCGTGGAGGTGCTAAAGCAGCTGCCCGGAAAAATCACGCTCACCGTGTACTCCACCGGGCAGGACCCCAACCTGGGCGACATACGCCAGCTGATCCACGACTTCGTCGCGCTGTACCAGCGTTACAAACCGGACATCACGCTCGCCTACGTCGATCCAGTCAAACATCCCGATGAAGCGCGCAAGGCCAACATCCAGGCCAACGGCGAGATGCTGGTGGAATATGCCGGGCGCAGCGAACGCCTGACCGTGCTCAGCGAACAGGCGCTCACCAGCGCACTGCTGCGCCTCGCACACAGCAAGGACAAGTTGCTGATGTATCTGGACGGGCACGGCGAGCGCAGGCTGGAAGGCGCAGCCAACCACGACCTCGGCGAGTTCGGCAAGAAGCTGCAGCAGAACGGCTTCCACATCGGCAGCCTGAATCTGGCGCTGGCGCAGGACGTGCCCGGCAACGCCAGCATGCTGCTCATCACCCAGCCGCAACTCGACCTGCTGCCGGGCGAAACGGACAAGCTGCTGCGCTATATCGCGCAGGGCGGCAACCTGCTGTGGCTGATGGACGCCGAGCCGCTGCACGGGCTGGAGCGGCTCGCCGAAAAACTGCAATTACAGCTGACACCCGGCATCGTGATCGATCCCGCCGCCGAGGAAATGCGCGCGCCGGCGAACTGGGCGCTGGGCGCGGCCTATCCGCCACACCCGGTCACGAACAATTTCAACCTGATCACCGTGTTCCCCTACGCGCGCGCTATCGGCTGGGACGAAGGCCGCGACTGGCAGCACGCCACGCTGGTCGAAGCCGCAGCGCGCGGCTGGGTCAGCACGCAAGCGGGCAGCACGGCCTTCGACAAGAAGCACGACATCCCCGGCCCGCTGACCATCGCGCTGGCGCTGCAGCGCAACATCAACGACCGCGACCAGCGCATCATCGTCGTCGGCAGCGGCTCCTTCCTCGCCAACGCCTACTCCGGAAACGGCGGCAACCTCGACCTCGGCGTCAACATGGTGAACTGGCTGACCAACGAAGAAAAACTCATCGCCACCCAGCCGCGCGCAACGAAGGACGGCACTGTCAACCTGAGCCGCACCCAGCTGGGCGTCATCAGCACCGTCTTCATGATCGCGTTGCCCGCAGTGCTGATGCTGGTCGGTGGGGTGATGTGGTGGCGCAGACGACGGTAATCGGCCAATACCGACCACCTGCTCTACTGAAAATCCAGCTACAGATTCCAATCGAAAACCTGCTACGACCGTCCGCTGTCAGGCAGATAAAATGGCAACACAAAATACCGCAACGTGCCAGGATCGGCACATCAACTTGATCTTCCGATTGAGTCAAGGCACGATGCGCCGATGATACTTTTTCTGCAGAGTCGTTAGACATCTCACGTGCCCGAAGCCATTCCATATCAGCTACTCGCCAATGTGGTGCTCTCACTGCACGTAGCCCTCGTCGCGTTTGTCGTTGGCGGCCTCATTGCAGTGATCGTTGGCAACCTCCTCGGGTGGCGGTGGGTCAACACCTTGTGGTTCAGGGTTGCGCATCTGGGTGCAATCGTAATAGTCATGGCTGAGTCCTGGTTCGGGCTTGTTTGTCCACTCACGTCTCTTGAAATGTGGCTGCGGGAAAACGCTCATGGAACAACTTACGCCGGCAGTTTCATTGAGCATTGGTTGCAGCGCATCCTGTACTACGATGCTCCCACATGGGTATTCACCGTCGTCTATACACTGTTCGGTGTAGTCGTCGCTGCAACATGGTGGCATTTCCCACCAAGGTTCAATCGGCGCGCCCATGAAACAGATGACTAACCATTGCATCCAGAGGACGTGACTGCTTCTAGGTGATCTGTTAATTGGCCTGGTAGCAACGCTCGAATGACAGCTTTCCGGCGACCAATAGTTGGCATCATGAAAGACAAGTCAGTGCCATGAACGGAACTTGGTTGTTCTCTCCCAGTTTGCTCGAATTACGAGCAGCACAATATCCGCTGGCAAAGATTCGAGTTATGGATTTCTCAATATTGCAATTGTCGAACGGCGGTGCCAATAGCAGTCTAGCGTGTCTTAAATATATGACACTCAACTCGGCTGCGAGCGGCCTTTCAACGGCAGGTGCGGTCCGCGCCCGCGTTATTCCTTGGGTGGCGCTTCTCGGGGCTCCATGCTCTCAACTTGGGGTATGCCCTTGCGCGGATGTTGCCTGATGATGCGCTTCAACGCATCGTCCTCCCAAGCACCATGAGTACCGCTCTCCTGCACATCGAGTTCCGTCATCTCGAACTCTTCAGCCTTTTGCTGAGCAGCCTCCTGCCCGACAAGCTCAGCTTCGGCCTCAAACCAATCGTCCAGATCATGACCAAAGACAGAGCCACGTTGCATGTATCGAAAATAGGCTGCTTCCCGGATCATGCTCTCACGTTGCGGGGGGCTGATTTCTCCTGCTGAAGTAGCCGATACACTCGTTTTCCTAGCCATCATTGCACCTCCCCGAAGTTGATAAAAATATGATGCCACGCCTCTGCCTGATTGCAGGCAGCTTACGCAATCCGAAAACTGTACAATTACTTTACGCTGATCGTGCCGCTCCTGACTGTTCGTTACAGCACACAACACATAGCGCCCCGGCACGGGTCACACGGCACCTCTTTGCAGATTAGCGGCTATTCAAATGCCACACTTTCAATATCGGCTTGGGTCGTTACTTGGCGAATGGCAGGTTTCGGGAAGCATAAATTCATGGCCTGGCAGCGCAAATGCAAAAACAAAAATTTGCCGTTTTGAAAGCCACGACGGTATATGACCCTGCTCTTTGGAACACACCCATCCGGCTCCAATCTCGCCAGGAAAATTCGCAAGCAGCTGCCGAAGGTCATGCCGCTGCATGAGAACGCAGGATCATAGTGCGGCGAGTAGAATAGCGAACAGGCGACAAACGGACATGAGCCGCCAATATCTTTTTTTGAGTGGCACTCACTTTAAGGAGAATGGACCATGACACAGTTCCCCGCAGACATCTATACCGAACCATCCAATGTGGACGTCGATACACTCAGCAATCTCGGCCCTCTCCGGGGGATAGCGGGAATCTGGCAAGGCCAGCGCGGCCTGGATGTAAAACCGAAAGCCGAAGGACCCAGGAAACAGGTTTACGTTGAACGCATCGAGCTGCAACCCATAGACCCCCAGACCAACGGACCGCAGTTGTTATACGGCTTGCGTTATCACACCCATGTCGTGAAGCCGGATCAGGTCAAGACTTACCACGATCAGGTGGGCTACTGGTTATGGGAGCCCGCCACGAATACGGTGATTCATACGCTTGCGATTCCGCGCGCCGAAATTGTCATGGCTGCCGGAACGGCAAGCGCAGACGCGAAGGAATTCGAGCTGGTCGCTACGCACGGTTCCGAAAATTTCGGAATTCGTTCTGCGCCATTTCTGGATTACGCATTCAAGACGGTCGAATTCCGGATAAAAGTATCCATCAATGCAGATGGAACCTGGTCCTATGAAGAAGATACCGTGCTGATGATTCGGGGCAAGACTGAACCCTTCCACCACACGGATAAAAACACCCTGAGCAAAATAGCGGAGCCCACGCCGAATCCGCTTGCGCAAAAATAACCGGCGAAATTCTATTTATTGAATGAGCGGAGTTCGGCAGTGTACCGATCTCGCGGCAAAACATCTGCTGCTTACGGCAATGCCGGGGGACGGATTTCAGTAGAATGCGCACCCGTGTCAATCCCCTGCTGACTTTTTCCAGCCCACATAGCCACCATGCCAGAACTCCCCGAAGTCGAAACCACGCTGCGCGGCCTTGAACCGCATTTGCTCGGCCAGCGCATTGCCGGCGCGGTGATCCGCCAGCCGCATCTGCGCTGGGAAATACCGAAACAGCTGCCGGTCATCCTGGCCGGGCAGACCATACATGCGCTGTATCGCCGCGCCAAATATCTGCTGGTCGAGTGCGACAGCGGCACGCTGATCCTGCACCTCGGCATGTCCGGCAGCTTGCGCATTTTGCCCGCCGACACGCCGCCGCAGGCGCATGAGCACTTCGATCTGATTCTGGAAAATGGGATGCTGATGCGGCTGCGCGACCCACGCCGCTTTGGCGCGGTGCTATGGCATGCCGGCGACCCGATGCAGCATCCGCTGCTGGAACACCTGGGCGTGGAGCCGCTGCAAGGCGAGTTCAGCGCGGAATATTTTTATCGCGCCACGCGCACACGCAACGCCGCGATCAAGCTGGTGATCATGGATCATCATCTGGTGGTGGGCGTGGGCAACATCTACGCCAACGAGGCGCTGTTCCGCGCCGGCATCCGCCCGCAGCTGGCCGCCAGCAAGCTGAGCAAGCCGCGCGCCGCACGGCTGGTGCAGACCATACGCGAGGCCTTGCAGCAGGCGATAGAACTCGGCGGCAGCAGCCTGCGCGACTTCGTCGGCAGCGATGGCAAGGCGGGGTATTTCCAGCAGCATTACGGCGTCTATGGCCGCGCCGGGGAGGCCTGCCACGCCTGCGGCACGGCCATCAAACAGATCAAGCAAGGGCAGCGTTCCAGCTTTTATTGCACGACGTGCCAGAAATAAGCGCGCAAGAAATCATTTCCGGGCAATACACCCAGCTTGACGCCCCAACTTCTATGGGTTTTACTTGAACGGCTTGTCGCACCACGATGCGGGCAAGAATGCGACACCAGTTTTAACAAGAAAATTAACACCCCGACCAACCAACTTCAGGAAGTGACATACACCATGAAAAAATTACTGCCGCTGCTCTG
>Ga0315268_10004558_pt1 | contig 15030 bp, 9 predicted proteins | sample C1_top_MG_FD_204535 | JGI IMG/M metagenome (GOLD analysis project Ga0315268, IMG submission 204535) | Sediment microbial communities from Yellowstone Lake, YNP, Wyoming, USA - C1_top | ecosystem: Environmental > Aquatic > Freshwater > Lake > Sediment | place: USA: Wyoming | collected 2017-08-01
TATACCGATCCGCTGAAGGTCCGGGCAAATGACCCCGGCCATCCGACGCCGTGCCCGGAGAATCCGCCGGGCTGCGTCGTCTTCGCCCTGCACAAGCTCTATAGTCCGTATTGGGAGCGAAGGGAGGGGGAATGCCGCAGGGGGGAGATCGGCTGCGTCGCAGACAAGCAGGACCTCCTGAGGAACCTCGAAGCCCCCTTCGCGGATTTCCGCGACAAGCGGGAGCGCTACGCGGGCGAGGCCGTCGACAAGATATTGGAGGAAGGCAGCGCGCGCGCGCGGGAGGCCGCCGAGCTGACCATGGAGCGCGTGCGCAAGGCGATGAATCTCCGATGAGCGCGCCGGCCTACGAAGTCCATCTGGAGCTCTTCGAGGGCCCGCTGGACCTCCTGCTCTACCTCATCAAAAAGGACGACCTCGAAATCCGCAATATCCCGATTTCCCAGATCACGCAGGAGTATCTCGAATACCTCGACCTCATGAAGGAGCTGAACCTCGACGTGGCGGGCGAGTTCCTTGTGATGGCGTCGACCTTGGTGCAGATCAAGGCGCATTCCCTGCTCCCCTCCTCCGGAGGCCTCGAGGACGAGGGCCCTGACCCCGAGCGCGAGTTCGCCGAAAAGCTCATCGAATACCAGAAGTTCAAGGAGGCCGCGAAGTTCCTCGACACGCGCTGCGCGGAGTGGGACGGGGTGTTCTACCGCGGCGCTCCCCGCTTCGCCGAGGCCGACAAGAGCCTCAACATCAGGATTTTCGATCTCTTGGGCACCGTGCGGGAGATCCTCAGCCGGGCGGAGGACCGCGGCAGGGTCATCGTGGCGGAGGAGTTCCGCATCGACGAGAAGATAGGCAAGATCCTCGGCCTGCTCGAGGGCAAGCCCTACATACTCTTCCGGGACATCTTCCAGGGCGAGCGCCGCAAGCTCGGGATCCTGACCTGCTTCATGGCGGTCTTGGAGCTCATCAAGACCCAGAAGATCATCGCGCGCCAGGAGGCGCCGTTCGCGGAGATCCTGGTTTACAAGCGGCAGGCGCCGCCGGAGATCGTCGCGCCTGTCTGGCCCTCGGCAGACGAGGGCGCCGGGAGGTAATGGCCCCATGGGGCATGACCCTTTGGAAGAATCCGAGCTGAAGAGAGTCGTCGAGGCGCTTCTTTTCATCACGGACCAGCCGCTCTCGATCGCGCGCCTCGCCGCGATCGCCGGCGAGAAGGACGCGGCACGCGTGAGCGCGGCCGTCGACAGCATACGGCAGGGCTACGCCGAACGCGGCTCCGCGGTCCAGGTCATCGAAATCGCCGAAGGCTGGCAGATGGCGACGCGCCCGGACCATGCGGGCTTTATCCGCCAGCTTTACTCGGAAAAGATGACGATGAGGCTCTCAACCGCGGCGCTCGAGACTCTCTCCATCATCGCCTACAAGCAGCCCCTGACGCGGGCAGAGATCGAGGAGATCCGCGGCGTCGAGGTCATAGCCGCGCTGGAGACCCTGCTCGAGAAAGGGCTCGTGCGGGTCGTCGGACGCAAGGAGACCGTCGGGAGGCCCCTGCTCTACGGCACCACTCCCGAATTCCTCCGGCAGTTCGGCCTGCGCAGCGTCGCTGATCTGCCGCCGCTCGACGCGTTCCAGACCCCTCCGGCGCCCCAGAGCGCCTCCCCCGAGCCGGCTCCTGCGGAGCCGGCGGGGGAAACCCCCGCGGCCGTCGAGGAGCCTTCCCCGGACAAGCCCCGGGCTTGAGGTGCCGCCGATGAGAGCGCTGCGCCTGCTGCTGCTGGCCGTCGCGGCTTTCGGACTCTGGACATTCTTCAATTCCAAAGGCGGCGTTAGGGCCGGCGGGCTCGCGCTCGACAGCGCGGAGGCGCAGGCCGCATGCTCGGTCTCGAAGTTTCCGGAGCCCGAATTCTTCGAGCGCGCGAAGGCGGCGGGTGTCACGGCCGTCCTGCTTCGGCCGCAGTCTCTCGCCGCCGCAGTCCAGCGCGGCGGGCTGCTGCATTTCACCCGCGCGGACATCGACAAGATGCGGCAGCTGGGCCTTGTGCACAGCCGCTCTCCTCTGCGGGCCGACTCGGTGTGGTCGCGAGACAAGGGCGCCGTCGCGCTGCTGGAGAGGATGCTCAAGCGCCGCGGGCTGCCGGTCACCGAAACCGAGATGTCCGGCATGCGCGGGCTGCTCTTCGCCGAGGGCGCTCAGCCGCAATCGCTGACGCTGGGGTATGACCGGAGAACTCTCGAAGAGATCCGGGCGCAGGGCCTGACCCCCGTCTTCTTCGTCGAGGACGACGCGGACATCGAGGCGGCCGCGGCGGCGCCGGGCCCGGTCGTTCTCGTTTCGCAGGCCTTTCACGGCCCCCTGAGCGTCCCGGCGCTCGCCGAGGCGACAGCGCGCGGCGGGTGGGTGGCTTTTGCCAACGCTGGCAAGGAAGGCTCGCTGGCTCCCCTGGACAAGGCCGCCCGCCTGCGATGGATCGAAGAGGCGCCTTTGGCGCCGGGGCAGATCCTTCTCATGGGCGAGGTGGGAGTCTTGGAGGGGGAGGAGGGCCTGCGCCGGGAGTTGTCGCGCGGCAACGAGCTGATCCTGGAAAGGCTCAACCCTGCGCGCGGGGTGGAATGGAATTTCGACCGCTTGCGCTCCGAGGCGGCGAGCATGCGTTCGGATTTCCCTGCCGGGATTCCCGCGTCGGCTCCCGGCAGGAGCGCTCTTCCGGCCTCCTACCGCATCGCGCTGTTCTCTCTGGCGGCGGTCCTCGCGGGCTTCGGAGCGGTCCTCGGCATGCGCAAGGGTCTCGACGCGGTGCGCAGCGCCTCCTTCTGGATGCGCTTTCCCCAGGCTTCGCCGCTGTTCGAAACGTCCTGCGGCCTGTTCACGGCGGCCGGGGTCTGCGCTCTGGCCGGGCTCTGCGCGCACGCGGCTCTTTGCGTTCGGGAGTGGCGCCTCGGCGTCTTTCCTGCGGGCTTAGAGGCGGCGGTCTTCCTTCTCACCGGCGCAGTCGGGGCGGCGGCGCTCTATCCGCTCGATCCGCGCCGCTGGGCGCGGGGTTCGGCCGCCGGCCAAGGCAGGAGCGCAGGCGCCAGCGATCCTCCCGGCGGATACGCCGATGAGGCGCCTATGGAGGGGCTCTGCACGCGGCCGCTGCTCGTTCGGGCCGCAAGGGTCGGGCTGTTCTTGGCGGCTGCAGCTTTGGTCGCGAGTCCGGTCTGGACTCGAGGCTCCGCCCTGGATTCTTGGGCCGCGGCCCTTGGGCTTCAAGCCCGCGGGCCATGGACATCCGCCCGTTACGCAGAGGCGGCGCTCGGCCAGGCTGCGATCTTCGTGGCGTTCTGGACGTACGGCGCGCGCGTGCGCGCCAGGCCCGTGCGCTCCCCCAAGGGCTCTTCCGGAGAGCGGGAGTTGCGGCCCTGGCTGCTGCTGGGCTTGCTGGGGCTTGCCGGAGGGATTCTTTCTTTCACCGGAGCAGCGCCCGGCCAAGCGGTGCGCCGCCTCTTGGCGGGCGTTCTGCTGGGGATGCCGCTGGGACTGCTCATCGTGGCCCTGGGCGCCTATCGCGGCAAATCCGATTGACATCGCGGCGGCGTTGGAGTAGAATCTTGCGGTGGGACTTCGAACGCGCGCGCAGTTATATATAGGCTGTACGTTCGCTCTTCTTCTGCTGACGGCCGACTCCAGGCGCGCGTGGGCCGGCGATCCTGAAAAGAAGATCAAGCTCATGTTCTATGGCGAGGGGGGGCAGACCTACCCGAACGCCCCGGATCAGACCGACTACCAGAACTCGGGCGATCCCGCCCATGACCCCGCGCCGCCGGCTCCCGTCCAGGCGGGCGCTGTGCTTGCGCCCGAGAAGCCGGCCGTGGCCGTCCGGCCTCGCAACCCGGCGGCGAGCCCCGTCCATCACGTCTGGCCGGGCGCGCGGCGTGCCGGCGTGCAGGAGGCTGTCGGGGGGACTCTGCCGCAGGCTCTCGGAGGCGCGGACAAGGCTCCGCCGGAGTCCGACGCGGCCTCCGGGCGCGACGAACCCGATGCGCGGCGCTACTCGCTCTGGTCGGGGCTGAACGCTCCGATGATGCTGCCCGCCTCGCAGGTGGACCAAGTCTCTGCCGATCAGGCCAAGAGCATGGGCCGCGCGGATTACGAGTCGCACATCCTTGGGCTCGGAGCCGAGAGCGGCGGAGTGCTCGAGAAGACTCTCCCCGGCGATTCGGCTGGCGCTCGAGGAGAGGCGGGGCCGCGCGAGGCTCCCCAGGGCCTGTTCGTGACGCTGGACATCGATATCTCCGCGACGCCCGGCGAATACCGCGACGCGGTGGCGGACGTCTCTGCGCGCTCCGGGCTGAGGCTCGACGATCGGTTCCCTCCCGCCTTCGCGGATTCCGCGAAGGCCCGGGTTGCCGTCCGCGGGTGGGTGCTCCCCTCGGAGTTGGGCCAGGTCTTTGGCCCGAACATCATGAGGCTCAAAGTCGAGCACGCCCCCCGCATCCAATCGCTGCCCGATGCGCCCCTGACGGAGCTGCTCGTGGGGATCCGGATCCCGCCGGGATCCCCTCCCGGCGCCAGCCTCTCCGCGGCTCTGGAACGGCTGTCCGCGCAGGCGGCTTTCAGGGTCAAGAGGATCATCGGGTACCAGACGATCCCCGGCACCAGCCAGATGGTGCTCGTCGTCGCGGGGAAGGTCCCGGTTTCGAGCATTCCCCGCGTCTTGGGCGATCGCGACATCGTCAAGGTCGTTCCTTCCCCCGATGCGGGGCCCGCCGCCGCGGAGCGTCCGGCCTCGCGGCGTGAGTTCGTCTCTCGACGTTTCTTCAGCTACGCCGCCTCGAGGGAGCCGCGCCTGCTCCTGGGCACCCTTCTGCTCACCTTTGCGCTGGCCGGGACCCTGTTCGCGCGCTCCCGGAAGGGCTGATCTTCCCGCCGCTATTGACACCGGCTGGAGAAAGGGGTTATGTTTTAATCGATCTATGCGCGCGTTCACTGGAGCGGCCGGCAGGCCTGCACCGGCCGTCGTTTTTTTGCTCGGCTCCTCGCTGGGAATCCTCGCTGAGAGCGCGCTTGTGCTCACGGCGCATACGCGGGCGGTCGAGGCCTGGCTTCGAGACGACCTGCGCGTCATCGTCTTCATGAAGGACGAAGTCACCCCCGCCCGGAGAGCCGTGGCGGAGGAAAAGCTGCGCTCCATCGAGGGGGTCGCGGCGGTGCGGTCAGTGCCGGCGGAGGAGAGCTTGGGGGAATTCGCGGCCGGGGACCCGGACTTGGCCCGGTCCGCCGCGTTCCTCGGCTCCAACCCCCTGCCGGACGCGGTCGAGATCCGGCTCTCGGAAGAGGGGCTGCGGCGCCTGCCCAGTTGGCTGCGGGAGGCCGAGGCGATCCCGGAAGCCGGCGACATCGTGTACAAGCCTTTGGAAGTACAGGCGGTCATGCAGGTGCAGCTCTACCGCAGGCTGCTGACCCTGGCCCTGGCCCTGGCCTGCTGCCTTTGGTTCTTCGCGCTGGCCGCGCGCATCGGCGCGGGAGCCGTCGCGGAAGGGCTCTGGGCTCCCGGAGCCTACGGGGGGGCGTTCTTTGCCGGGCTGGGAACGGCTTTCGGGATCGGCGCCGTGCTCCTGCTGGCCTACCCGGTGCAGCAGCGCGGCTGGGTTTCGGCGTGGCCGCCGCTCTGGACCCAGGGCGCGGTCCTCGCCGCAGGGGCGGCGGCCGGCTGGATGCTGTATCCTGCGGCGGGCCGCCGCCGGCATGCCGAGCGGCAGCCGCCCGCGGAGGGCGGCGCGCCCGGCGCGGGGGCCCTGCTTCTGGCGGCGGCGTTATTGGCCGGGATGCCGGCGCGTGCGGCAGCCCGGGACGCGCATCCGAAGCAGCGCGAGCTCAAGAAGATCCAGGAGCAGATCGAGCGCAAGCGCGAGGAGGCGCAGAAATACCAGCAGCTCCAGCAGCAGGTCGAGAGGGATATCTCCGCGCTGCTCGACCGCAAGCAGAAGTCGCAGCGGGTCCTCCTAGGACTCAAGGACCGCCGGGAGGAAGCTCTCAGGCACGCGAGCGAACTCTCGGAGAAGCTGGGGGCCCTGCGCTCCGCGCACGGCAGCGGCCGCCTGCTCCTCTCTGAGCAGAATCGCGCCTACGCCCTGGCGCTCGCCTGGGGAGAGCCCTTCTACGGGACTTCTGAACTGTGGCAGCAGGCGCTGCGCCGCGCGGGCATGCGCGCGCGCCTGCGCATGCTCGGAGGGCTCAAGTCGGCCGAGAACCGCGCCGCGGCCCAGAACGAACGGGCGCGCAGCGAGGTGCGCAGCCTTGAGACGAAGACCACGCGGGCGGCCGCCGAGGTCCAGGAGCATGAGACCCTCTACCAGCAGAAGAGGGAGGTCTTCCGCGAGACGAGCCAGAAGGTCGCGCAAACGCTGCGCGAGATCCGCGAGTTGGAGGAATCGGCCCGAGCTCTGGCGTCCCTGCTTGGAGACCTCACCCGAGCGCGGGAGGAAGGACGCAAGCGGGTGCAGGCTCCGCCCATCCCCAGGCACTCGCTGCCGTGGCCCGCGCAGGGGCGCCTGGTCAGCCTGTTTGGAAAGACGCGCGTGCCGCAGCTCGATATTTGGACAATCCACAACGGCATCCGCATCGCCACGGAGCCGGGCGCGCCGGTCCGGTCGGTCGCCAGCGGCAGGGTCATCTTCTCGGGACCGTTCCGATCCTACGGCAACGTCCTGATCGTGGACCATGACGCCGGTTTCATGGGGGTGTACGGCCAATTGGGCCGGATGCTGAAGGCCAAGGGGGACCGCGTCGCCCCGATGGCGGAGATCGCCAGGACGGCTGAAACGGGAAAGGAAGCCGCGGTGTACTTCGAGATCCGACAGGGTCTCGAGCCGCTGGACCCTCTCATCCTGCTGGAGCCGAAATAGTTTGGGAGAAGAAACATGACAACGCGAAGAGGATTCGCCTTTCGTGGCGCCCTCCTGGGCGCAACAATCGGGGCTTTGGCGTTTGGTGCCGGCGTGCCGCAGCGCGTCCACGCGAGCGTCGATAAGACCTACGAGCAGCTCAAGATACTCATCGACATCCTCGACTACATCAAGGAGGACTACGTCGAGGACGTCGAGACGAAGAAGCTCATCTACGGGGCCGCCGCGGGCATGGTCAAGACCCTGGACCCGTTCTCCCAGTTCATGGACCCGGAACTGCACAAGGACATCAAAACCGAGACCGAGGGGCAGTTCGGGGGCCTCGGCATCCGCATCGGCATGCGCGAGGATTGGCTGACCGTCATCACCCCTCTGCCTGGCACCCCGGCCTACAAGGCGGGAGTTCTGCCGCAGGACCGCATCATCAAGATCGAGGGCGAGAACACGAAGGGACTGAGCCTCGTGGAAGCCGTCAAGAAGCTGCGCGGGGCTCCGGGCACGAAAGTCGCGTTCACAATCGCCCGCGCCCCCGAAGGCGGCGACAAGGATCCGAAGAAGGAGTGGACGACCCATGATTTCACCATTGTCCGGGAGATCATCAAGATCGAGAGCGTCCAATCCCGGGCGCTCTCCGACAAGATCGGCTACGTCCGCATCATCGAGTTCAGCGCGCATACCTCCGAGGACGCCTACAAGGCGCTCTCGAGGCTCAAAGACGCCGGCTCCACCTCGCTGGTGCTTGACCTGCGCAACAATCCCGGCGGCCTGCTGACCGCCGCCGTCGACATCGCCTCCGACTTCCTCGGCGAGGGCAAGCTGGTCGTCTACACGCAGGGCCGCCGACCGGAGAGCCGGCAGGACTTCCGCGCAGGGACGAAGGCGCCGTTCGGGAGCTTGCCGATGGTCGTGCTTGTCAACGAAGGCTCGGCTTCGGGCAGCGAGATCGTGGCCGGAGCCCTCCAGGACCAGCGGCGGGCCGTCATCATGGGCGACCGGACCTTCGGCAAAGCCAGCGTGCAGTCGGTCATTCCCCTCTCCGACGGCTCAGGCCTGCGGCTGACGGTGGCCAAGTACTACACGCCCAACGGGCGCTCGATACAGCGCGACGAGAAGGCCAACACGGGCGGGATCACCCCCGACATCATGGTCCCCGTCGATCGCGAGACCGAGATCAAGCTCCAGGCCCAGTCCGAGGAGGTCTTCGCCCCCGGCAAAGAGGGCAAGGCCATGGCCAAGGAGGCGGAGCAGGTCAAAGACGTCGTGCTCGAACGGGCCGTGGAGCTTCTGCGGGCGAGGGAGGTGCTCGGGAGCCTCAAGGTCAAAGACGGCTAGATGCTCGTATTGGGAGTCGAGACTTCCTGCGACGAGACGGCCGCCGCCGTGGTAGACGGCGGCAGGATCCTGTCGAACGTGGTTTCCTCGCAGGCGGACATTCACGAGGCGTATTCCGGCGTGGTGCCGGAACTGGCCAGCCGCGCGCACATGGAGCGCGTGGCGGCGGTCATGGAGCGCGCTTTGCGCGGCGCCTTCGGGGCCGGATCGGGGCTTGCGGACGCGCGCCGGCTGGACGGCGTCGCTTTCACGCAGGGGCCGGGCCTGGCGGGCGCCCTCCTGGTCGGCAAGGTCGCGGCCCAAACGCTCGCCTGGGCCGCGGGGCTCCCGCTGGTCGGGGTAAACCACGTCGAGGCGCACGCGCTCTCCATCGGGCTCGCCCCCAACGCCGCGAGCCGCCGGAGGCTCTTCCCGTATCTGGCGCTCATAGTCTCGGGCGGGCACACCGACCTTCTGCGCGTCGACGCTCCCGGCCGCTACCGCGTCATCGGCCGCACCCGCGATGACGCCGCGGGCGAGGTGTTCGACAAGGTCGCCAAGCTGCTGGGCCTCCCGTACCCCGGAGGTCCGGCCGTCGAAAGGCTCTCGCGCGCGGGAGACCCGGACGCCGTCCGCTTCCCCAGGCCGTACCTGCGGGGGACGCACGACTTTTCCTTTTCGGGATTGAAGACGGCCGTCCTCTACCATGTCCGCGGTTCGGGGCTTCGAGCGCCCTACCCCCGGAGATTCGCCGCCGACGTCTGCGCTTCGTTCCAGGAGGCCGTCGTGGAGACCCTCATCGAGAAGACCCTCTCGGCTGCCCGAGAACTCGCCCTGAGGCGGGTCGTCGTGGCGGGCGGCGTGGCCGCGAACAGCCGTCTGCGCGCGAGGTTCTTCTCGCGGGCGAGGGGCGAGGGCCTGAGCGTCCTCTTCCCGGCGATGTCGTTGTGCACGGACAACGCGGCCATGGTCGCCTACGCCGGAGGATTGAAGCTGCGCCGCGGCCTGCGGCTGCGCGCCGGCCGCTTCGCGGCCGATCCTGCTTTGCCTATCACCAGTTGGGGAAATAAATCGATAACCGCGGCCTGATATAGATCGTACCGCGTCCCGCATAGCATGAAGATTCGCGGCTTGGCGGTGTCGGCGATTCTGGCGGCCTGCCTGGCGGGCTTCGTCCGCCCGGCCGGGGCTTCGCACGAAGACTTCGGCTTCGGCGCCCGTTCCGCCGGAATGGCGGACGCGATGACGGCGGTCACCGACGAACTGGGCGCGGCGGCCGCCAATCCTGCCACGCTCGCGCAGCTGCAGGACCCTCAAGTCGAGGCCGGCGTGCGCAGGATGTTTCATACGGCCGCCGGGGCGGCCGATCTCGACGGCTTCGTGCTCGGAGGGGGGATCCCGGCACGCGAGCCTCCCTTCGAGGGAGCTTTCGCCTTGCTCCTGACGAACGACGGGCTCGACGACGTTTCCCTGGATCGCTCGGTTTCGCTGGTCTACGCGAGACGCAACTGGCGGGAGATCGGCGCGGCCACGCTTGACGCTGGGCTGGCCTTGAAGGATATCTCGCGTTCCGGGCGGGCGGCAGGAGGCAGCATATCCAGGGCGGCGGTGGACCTGGGAACGGTCTTGCGGCTCAACGACGACCAATCGGTGGGATTCTCCCTCCTGAACGTCAACGGGCCGAGGATGGATCTGCCGGACCTGCCTGACCGGGCTCCCGTGATGGGCAAGCTGGGGTTCGCCCAGCAGATCCGACGCTTCAGGTTCGGCATGGACATCACGAAGCGCGAGCCTTCCGCCGGCTATCGCGCGACCACCTCCGGGGCGATGGGTACGGAGTACCTCTGGAGTTCCGCGGCCTTGGGCACGTTCGCGATGCGGGCAGGACTTACCGTCGGGGGACTCGCGCGCGATTGGAGCCTCGGCTGGGGCTGGCGCCGCCTCGGGGCCCAGCTCGACTACGCCGTGCGCATCCCGCTTTCGAACGGCTCGCGATGGAGCAACATGGTGAGCCTGAGCTGGCGCTTCGGCGCCTGGAACCCGGAATCCGAGTATGAAAAGATACTCAAATCCGAGATTTCCTACCGGAGGGATCTCTCACGCTCTTTGGAAGCCGCCGAGGTCAAGCAATGGAAGCTGGCGGAGGAGCTGCGGGCGCTGCGCGAAGAGATGGAGGGACTGCGCCGCGAGGTCCTGTCGGAGGCGGCCGGACGAGGCGAAGCCGAGCAGAAGCTTCAAGACGCGGAGCGCAGGCTCAAGCTCAAGGAGCTCGAGGAAAGGCGCCGCCAAGCGGCGCAACGGCTGGAGCAGGCCAAGCGCGAGCAGGAGCGGATGCGGCAAGTGAACAACGATCTGCGGTTCGCCGAGGAGTGGCGCGCCTACCAGGCTCTCAAGCTCCAAGGGGCTCCCGAACCGGTGCTCGTCGAGCGGCTCAAGCGGATGCTCGCCGAGTTCAAGGGGACGGGGGTGGACCTGGGCGAGGCGAACCAGGAGCTCCAGCGCCTGCTCGGCAACTGAACGGCCGCCGCTTGTAACAATTTCGGCATGGAAATGTCGGCTCGCTCTGGTACACTTGTGCGGCGGACGGGATCCGTTCCGGATCATAAAGGAATGTATGTACAGCCGAAGGTGCGCGGCGCGCATCTCGGAGAACTGAGGCGCTATGGACTCTGACGATCTCCAGCAGGAGCTCGACCGCCTTTGGGAAAAGGTGACTTCCGGCATGCCCGCTGCGGGGCAGCCGGGAGGGCCTCCCGTCGCCCCGGCACCGCCGGAGATCTTTCCGGTTTCCGGGGCTGCGGGGGACCTGCCTTCCATCACTCGCGAGGCGGAAAGGGACGCCATGGCCCTCCTCCAGCATCGCCGGCTCGAGCAGGCCGACGATCTGCGGCGCCTCGTCGAATCGAAGGAGGCGACCATCCGGGAGCTTCGCCAGAGCCTTTCGGCGATGGAGAAGGAGTCGGCCGCTCTGCGCCGGAAATCGCAGCGCGAGGACGACGCCCTCTACCGGCAGGCCCTCGACATGACGGCCCGGCTGGAGCAGGCCCAGCAGGCTTTGCGCGCGCAGGCGGAGAGGTCCGCCGAGGAGGAGCGCGCCCTGCGCGGGCTCCTGGAGCAGTCCCGCGGCCAGCTCGCCGCCGAGACCGCGCGCTGGCGCGAGCTCGAACGCCAATGGAACGAGCGCGAGCAGCAGTACCTGCTGGACATGCAGGAGCTGCGCGCCTTATGCGAGCGGGCCCAGCACGACGCGGGGAGGCACGAGGAGCGCGCCCGCAACTCCGACCAGCAGGTGCAGGAAGCCAAGACGGCCGTCGAGAAGACGCTCGCCGAGCTGCTCCGGGAACGGCGCGAGCGCGAGGCCGCCGACAAGGAGCTGGCCCAGGCGCTCGACAGGATACGCGAGGGCGAAGACCGCCTCCAGCATTTCCAGAACATCTGGCAGGAGGAGCGCAAGCAGTGGCAGGAGCTCTGGGACAGGGAGCGCTCCACCTGGGAGACCCAGCGCCAGGAGATCTCCTCCTGGGAAGAGAAGCTGCGCAAGGAACGCGAGGCCTGGCACGCGGGGCTGCAATCGATGGAGGCGAAGGAGACGCACTACGCGGAGCGGATGGCCGAGATACTCAAGAAGTCGTCGGAGGCCGGCGAGAAGGTCGCCGGACTCTTGAGCGCCGCCTCGCAGCGCCCGGCCGCGCCGGGGCCGGCCCCCGCCGTCTCCAGGGTCCGCGCGAGCCGGCTCTGGCGCAGGATCGCCGCGGCCTCGGCCTTGGCCCTGCTCTGCGCAGGCGCGGTTCCGTTGTACCGTGCGTGGCGGGCGCTGAGGATCGAGCCCCTTTCGGAGTCGCCCGTGGCCGTCCTCAACCCCACCGGCATGGCCTACGACGGCTCCGTGCTTTGGGTCTGCGACTGGAGGGGGGAGTTCACGTCGTTGGATCCGCAGGATCCCTCCCGGGTCCTCGAGCGCGGGAAGGCCTCCACGGGGGGGACATACCACCCCATCGCGCTCGCTCTCTCCGGCGACGCGCTCTATTCCGCGGACTCGGCCCAGGCCCGGCTCGTGCGCCACGCGGTCGGAAATCCATCCGAGATCAAGGCGGTCTGGCCGGCGCCGGGGCCCGCCCCGGCCGCGCTGGCGCACGACGGAAAGAACCTTTGGTCCTACGACGCGGTCACCCGGACATTCTACCGGCATCTCACCGAGGGGGCCGACGCGGTCACGGAGGACTACCGCGCCGAGTGCGACCTGGCGCCCGGGGCCATGACGTGGAACGGCGGCGAACTGTGGGTCTATGATTCGAAGGGCAAGCAGATCGTGGTGCTTGGAGTCCAGGGCCACGCCCTGCGGCCTCTCAAGGCCGCCGCGTTCGCCGCGCCGGCACAGGCGCTGGCCATGGTCTTCGCCTCCTCCGAAGCGGGGAGGCGCCGATTGGAGCTCTGGGCCTTGGTCCCGGCGCTCGCACAGTCGCCTGCCGCGACCCTCCGCCGTTTCCTCATTAGGCGATAAATCCGATTAATAATTTGATAACCTCTCTTTAACAAATCAGCAAAGGAATCGCGTTAGACTCCCAACAGGGAGTTTCCTTTGCGGCGATGATGCGAAAAAGGCGCGGTTTCAGCAGCTCTTGGGCGGCCCCAGGCTTGATCGCCGGCATTTCCATCGGCGCCCTTTCCCTTGCGGCCGTTCCTGCCTCCGGACAGCAGATCTTCATCAAGTCTCTCTTCGTCTCCAACAGGCGGTCGTTGGTGTGCACGTCGGACCCGGACGATCCCGCGCGCATCTATTGCCCCGGCCCCCCGGGCGCCAAGTGCCCCAACCAGGGCAACATCTCCAACGACCCGCACATAGAGTTCGACACCCTCGTCCATCAGTTCTGCTTGAGCGGCTACGCGACTTTTCCTCCGGGCGACCACGTCAACAACATCTGCAACGAAGACGTCTACCTCTGCTCCCAGATAGGCTGGAGCAACAAGCAGGCGGGCGCGACCGACATCGCCCTGGACTACATCAATTTCGAGGTCTTCAAGTTCCAGCAGGGCACCAACCCTCTCGGCAGCGACGGCCCGTCGGCGGCTCTGCGGACGTTCTTCGTTGACGATCCGGGCATCATCCATGCCAACACGACCTCGGACGACCCCGGCGAGGGCATGGACCCGACCTGCGTGCTCTGGGACGGCGCCTACAACATCAACGGGGAGTTCGGCAAGACCAACGGGCAGTTCGGTTTCCGCTCGACGGTCAACACGAACCAGACGGGAGCCAGCGGCAACATCAATATCACCCAGACCCGCGCCTACCCGTCCGGCGCGACCTACGAGATGGACGCCTCCGGAGGGGGCTGCGCCACCATCACGGACCAGAAGCCCATCACCGTCGACGTCGTCAACGTCCATGTGGTGCGCTCGACCCCGACCGTGGTCGGCGACTTCACCGGCGTGGCGGCCGAGCCCTACAACCTCACCTACCGCCTCGCGAAGGACGCGACGATGTACGTCACGATCCAGAACACCCGGGTTCAATCGCAGGGGGCCCTCGGCCTTCCCACCGTGCGCACGCTCGTGCCGGGCCTGCCCCGCGTCGGCGAGGGCATCCCCAGCGGCACCCTGCAGAACGGCGAGTCCTGGAACGGGCGCTACGACAACGGGGACCTGGCCCCGCCCGGGGTCTACATGGCGACTTTGCAGGCGCTGGTGAACGATCAGTACGGGCTGGATCTGAGCGCCGCCGTCACGCGGCAGGTGGCCTTGGACACCCTGCAGATCACCGACATCCGTACGCAGCCTCTGATGGACCTCTCCACCTCGCTGGCTGTCCTCGGCTATATGCTGACCGAGCCGGCCACGGTGTACGTCGACATATACCCCCCGGGCACGCAGTTCGCGCCCATCTCCAATTGCACGGACTCCCCCTTGAACGGGATGAACAACCCGTGCCAGGACAGGGACCCGGCTTACGCGGGCAGCCCGACGATCCTGGGCTATCTCGGCGTTCCGAAGAACTTCAATCCGATGCTCAACGGCGTGCCGGCGCCGCTCATCCGCCACATCCAGGAGGTCAAGGACTACCGGCGCGCCGTCGTCAGCGTGTGGGACGGCCTCGACCAGCGCAACAACGTGATGCCGGACGGGGACTATGTCTTCGTGCTCTATGCGGCGTTGCCGTCGCAGAACGGCTACCCGTTCTCGTACGAGGGGCGTGACAAGAGGATATGGTCCACCAACGCCCGGAGCGGCTTCCTCACGGTCGCCCGCGGCATGGTGGGGGTGACGCAGATCGGCCCCTCGACCACTCTCGTGGGGTCGTCGCCCGCCGTGGCGGGGCTCGACCCGTACACCTTCAGCTACCAGCTCTCGCGCGACGCGATCGTCTCCATGAAGATCTACGACGCCTCGGGCGCCACCCTAGTCAAGACCCTGGTCGACAAAGAATCCCGCCCCGGCGGCAGCTTCCTGAACCGCGAGCGCTGGATCGTGCCGACGGACGACCGGGGCCTCTGGGTCACTTCGGGGACGTATCTCGTGCAGCTGACGGCCGCGGACCCGATCTTCCCGACGAAGGTCTCGACGACCACGGCGCTCTTCCCGGTGAGCCTGTTCCGGATCACGGACATCCAGACGACGTCGCTGCTGACCAACTCCACGGACGTGGTGACGCTCGGCTACCAGCTCACCCAGCCGATGCAGATAGTCTGGAACCTCTACCCGCCGGGAACGGTCGTCTCCGCCTCGACCGCCACTTGGCCGCCGTGCCAGAGCCAGGAACCGGGCGGCACCTGCGCGCAGATCACCAACAGGGACGGGACCAGGCCGGTGGCCCCGGTCTTCACCGTCAAAGGCCTGCGG
>Ga0315268_10004560_pt1 | contig 15027 bp, 17 predicted proteins | sample C1_top_MG_FD_204535 | JGI IMG/M metagenome (GOLD analysis project Ga0315268, IMG submission 204535) | Sediment microbial communities from Yellowstone Lake, YNP, Wyoming, USA - C1_top | ecosystem: Environmental > Aquatic > Freshwater > Lake > Sediment | place: USA: Wyoming | collected 2017-08-01
ACTGCTATGTTGAAGGTTCTCGTACTGGAAGTTGAAACGGAGGGAAAGCGCGGTCCTTCAAGCGGGTCCATGGTCAAAGTTTGGTTTTGGCAGATAGGAGACGTTAAGAGGTCGTAGCCCCCTCCTAGGTTTCAATGTATCGTGAATATTTGGATCCAAATAGGAGCGGCTCCAGAATCTTGAATAACATTACTGGTTCAACCTTGAAACTCGACTGCGTTTCAATCTCTAGGCGTGAGGCTTAATTGTGTGTAGAGCTTGCGGGTGAATTCGTACTCTAAGGAAAAGTGTGCGGCAGACATCTCTACTACTTCCGTGATTGGTCGCATCCACCCTGGCTTTTTCTGTGTACTTTGCTGCAACGGCGTTGAATAGGGTGAAGCGTTCGAGAAGATCTTGATGAACGCGTGAAAAGGCTGTGGTGAGTTGTTCTTTTGCGCAGGTGCCGGTTTTTTAGATCTGTTTTGACAGGGGTCGGATTTTCATGACGTCGGGGTTGACTAGGTTGGGCGGTTTTCTTCCTTCAAAGAAGGCCACCAGGTTTTCCGCGACCATTTCGGCCATTTTGGAGCGGGTTTCAAGGCTTGCGCTTGATATGTGTGGAGCGACTATTACGTTGTCAAGTTTCAAGAGGGGGTTGTCCACGGGTGTTGGTTCCTGTTCGAAGACGTCAAGTCCAGCCCCAGCAATCCAGCCTTCCTTTAATGCTCTGTACAGGGCTTTCTCGTCGACGACAGGTCCTCGTGAATTGTTGATCAGGTAGGCCGTTTTCTTCATGAGCCTGAGTTTCTCTTCGTTTATCAAGTGGCGTGTCTCTTTCATCAATGGGACGTGAATGCTGACGAAGTCCGACTCTTTCAACAGCGCGTCTAGATCGACGCGTTTTGCGCCGAGATCCTTTTCCATCTCTGGTCTCGGAATGACGTCGTAGAAGAGAATTCTCATGTCAAACCCTTTTGCCCGTCTGGCCACGGCGTAGCCGATTCTTCCGGCGCCGACGACTCCTAGAGTTGCGCCATAAACGTCTCTACCGCTCATCATGTCGGGATGCCAACTAACCTTCCATTGTCCGGTGCGCACGTATTTGTCCGCTTCGACCACGCGTCTCGCGACGGCCATCAAGAGCGCCCACGCAAAGTCTGCTGTGGTCTCGGTGAGCACTTCGGGTGTGTTTGTGACGTAAATGCCCCTCTTCGTGGCTTCTGGTATGTCTATGTTGTCGAAGCCCACTGCCAGCTGGGAAACAATCTTCAATTTGGGTGCTGCATCAAAAACTTCTGAATCTATCTTGTCGGACAAGAGCGTGGCAAGAGCATCAACGTTCTTTGCCTTCTCTATTATTACTTTTTGTGGTGGCGGCGCATACTCTCGCCAGACTTCAGTGTCAAAGTGTTGCTTCATGATTTTCAACCCTCGTTCAGGAAGCTCACGGGTGACGTAAATCTTCGGTTTTGGCATACAGTTCACCAAGCGATAGTTCGCGGAATTCTTTATTAGCGTTGGCTTATTACACTTACGCATCAACCTTTCAAGAATCTGCAAAGGGCTGCTCGGATGATAAGGATCAAGAACAAGTTGGAACTCATCAATAACGGGGAGACGAAGCTCAACAAGAAAGCAAGAGAGCTAGCCTTGGCAAGCCTAGAAGCGGCAGTGAACGTTGTCAATCCGAGACAGCTGATAGAATCTAGGCTTTCGCTGAAGAATTCCGTCCTAAACGTTGACGGGCACTCTTTTGACTTGGACAAGTTCAGTAACATCTACGTCGTCGGAGGTGGCAAGGCAAGCGGATCGATGGCCGAAGGTTTGGAGCAGGTCCTGGGCAGCCGAATAGCGAGTGGGCTTGTGAACGTTCCTCACGGAACCAAAAACAAGACGAGTGTGATAGAGCTTCATGGAGCGAGTCATCCTGTTCCCGACGAAGCAGGTGTTGAAGGAACGCGGCGCATGCTGAAAATGGTGGATGACGCGGAAGATGATGACTTGGTCATCTGTTTGATTTCGGGCGGAGGTTCTAGCCTAATGCCCTTGCCACGAGACGCAATTTTGCTTTCCGACAAGAGAGCGATAACTAATGCGCTGCTTAAGTCTGGCGCAACAATAAACGAAATCAACACTGTTCGAAAGCACATTTCAGATTTTAAGGGCGGCTGGCTTGCGAAGAAGGCGTATCCCGCAACGGTTTTGAACCTAATTCTCTCAGATGTTGTCGGGGATCCTCTGGATTTTATTGCGTCAGGTCCGACGGTTCCTGACTCTACGACTTTCATTGACGCTGTTGACGTTTTGAAGAAGTACAGCCTGTGGGCTGAGGCTCCGTCTTCGATTGCAAAGGTCTTGAAAGATGGAGCTAAAGGACTCACCCCAGAAACCCCTAAGGCTGATGACAAAGCGTTCAAGAAAGTGTACAACGTTGTTGTTGGAAACAACAGGTTCTCAAGTTTGGCGGCTTGTGAACAATTGCATTCAAAGGGGCTGAACACATTACTATTGACTTCAACCATGGAAGGAGAAGCCAGACAAGTTGGAATCTTACTCGCCTCCATTGCTCGCGAAGTTTCAGTCTCTGGAAATCCCGTTCCGAAACCGGCAGCCATCGTCGTGGGCGGAGAAACAACCGTGACCGTGACTGGAAAAGGGCTTGGCGGAAGAAATCAAGAGATATCTTTAGCTGCTGTGCCGAAACTGAATGGACTTGACGGTGTTGTCGTCGCATCTTTGAGCACGGACGGCATTGAGGGCCCTACAGACGCTGCGGGAGCGATAGCAGACGGAAAGACGCTGGCCAGAGCGAGAGAGGAAGGATTGGCTCCTGAAGGATTTCTAGCTGAGAATGATTCTTACCACTTCTTTTCGGAGCTTGGTGACCTTATTTTCACAGGTCCGACTGGTACAAACGTGAACGACATTTCTGTCATAGTTGTCCTGTAGGCTGGTGAGGAAGATGATCGTAAACGTGAAGTTCATCGGGTCTTTCCGAAGTCTTTCTGGCAAAGACAAACTCGCACTCAGATTTGAAGGCTCGTTGCCGCTGAGAAAAGTCATACGAGAGATGGTCGGAGAGCTTCCCAAACTTGGAGAGGCTTTGATTGATCGTGAGCTTGACGAGCCGAAAACGAGCATGCTCATACTTGTAGATGGAAAGGAAATCAGTGTATTGAATGGCTTGGATACGGTGATTAGAGACGGGGATGAAGTCGTTTTTGTTCCAGTCTTGCACGGAGGATGAGAGCACATGCGGCTCTATGCTGTTGAGACACCTATCGTAAAAGCCGGAGATAACTTGGTTGAAATGACTCTTGAATCCATGAAGAGACAGAAACTGCAGCTTGAAAACAATGACGTGCTGGCTTTTACTTCAAAAATCGTCTCTTACGCAGAAGGCCGTCTAGTGAAACTGGAAAATGTCAAGCCTTCTTCAGAAGCAGAGGAACTTGCTAAGAAGTATTCACTGAAGCCAGAGTTTGCCGAGGTTGTTGTACGAGAAGCGGACAGAATCTGCGGCGGAGTGGATAAGGCCGTTTTAACACTCAAGAGCGGAATTTTGACCGCTAACGCTGGCATCGACAACAAGAATGCTCCCAATGATTCCGTGGTTCTGTGGCCGGAAGACCCTCCAAAATGGGCAAAACGGTTCAGAGATGAGATCAGAACGAAGACTGGAATTCGAGTTGCGGTGTTAGTCGTTGACAGCGGGTTGGTTCCGCTTCGCATAGGCACGACGGGTCTGGCTTTGGCTACTGCCGGATTCGCGCCCATAAGAGAGTGTAGGGGCAAAAAAGACCTGTATGGAAAGCCAATAGTTATAACACGGCAAGCTGTTGCCGATGATTTGGCCTCAGCAGCCCATCTGCTCATGGGTGAAGCTGCAGAGAGAATTCCCATAGTGCTGATCAAGGACGCTCCTTTGGATTTTGATGATGGCGTTTACGGTTCTTCTGATATGATGATGCCGCCCAAAGAATGTATATTCATGAGTACCTTCGAAGGCTGATGTGATAGACGGGAAAGATTAGAAAATGCTTGTTGCTGTCAATTGCGCTTCGAACAGATTTTTCGAAGGCGACCGCCCGTACAGTAGAGGTGAACTTTTCAGGTTTGTTCGAAGAGCGTCTTCGTTGGGCTTCAAGGGGGTTCAGATCGGCCCACTTACAGACTTCGTTCCAATCGAAGGTGCGCGGTTGAAAAGGCTTCTTGACGATTTGAGTGTTGAAAGAAACGTGCACGTTGGGGGTATTTATGACGCAGAAAGGTTTGTTTCAGTGCGCGAGGAATATGTCAAGGCGCAAGAGGACGTGCATTACGGGATAAAGCTTTGCAGGGAATTGTCTTCTGCGCTTGTGTCAGTTCACCCACCTTTCTTTGCAGCAGGAAGCACTGTGAGAGAACAGCTTCGATCAAGGGCGAAAGTGCGTTTTCTTGAATTGCTGGAGGAAGAGGTTGAGTTTGCAGGTCGAAATCATGTGAAGATAGCTGTCGAATCATTTTGTTATCATCCTTTCATCTTTGGAGGATTGAATGATTTTGCAGAGTTTGTTTCGAAGTTCCCTCGTGAAAAGCTTGGGGTTCTGCTTGATGCGGGTCACGTGTACCAGATGGGTATTGATCTTTCCGAAACAGTTCACAAGTTCGAAGGTAGACTGCTGGACGTTCATGTTCACGATGCCGCGCTAGACAGCGACTATCGGAAAGCAACACATCTGCCGATTGGAAAAGGAACGATCGATTTCCAAGATTTTGTTGGGCTTTTGCGGGAAGTCGGGTATGATGGGTGGCTGACCCTTGAGATACGCGGCTCCGAAGAAGAGATTCTTCAGGGTAAGGAATATCTGGAGAGCCTAGTCTGAAAAGTGATATTGAGCATCAGACCTTGTCCTTCTTTGCATAGCTTAGCATGGGCAGGAGATTTGTTGTCTTGAGGGCTTTGTACGCAGCTGCTCCTGTCAAAGCTGCAAGGATGGCGATTGTTATTCTTTCCGCTGGGTAAAGCACTGTTAAACTTGTCCATGTTGCCTGCCAAGCGCCTATGTTCGGTATTAGGTTAGGCCAGTTGACCATTTCGTAGACTAGGGAGCCTGCGATTTGACTGGCTAGAGTTGAGGTCAGAGAAGTTATGAAGAACGCTGATAGGAACTTCGCGTTGTTGCTGGAGCCAAGATTTTTCGTTGCTAATGATTGCAAGGGTGAGACGAGAAGGAGAAAGCCCACTATTTGAAACCACATTTCGAGTGGATATAGCCAAAAAGGTCCGACCGAGGGGTAAGAACCGAAAGCAACCAGCAGGCCGACGTACAATAAAGCACACGGGATTCGTCGGTTCGTGAAAAGTAAGCCTGCAAATAATGCTGCAATTACGCCTGAGGCCAAACTCGGTGGGGAAAACGAGGGATTGAGGAACAACCCTATTATTCCTCCGAGAAACGTGGAGGTTGCCCCCAGATACGAGCCGAGTATGATGCCGATTATTGGTGCGATTATTGTTGCTGCGGTTATGGTTTTGCCGAAGAAGCCGAGTATCGGGAACATGGGCAGGAAGGAAAGAACGACGTACAAGGCGGTGAAGCACGCTGTTAGAGCAACTTCTCTCGCTGCGAGTTTTCTGGTCGTTGGCATTCTTTGAAGCCCTTCTTTGAGTGGAAATTTAATTAGCTGACATCGTTTATAAACGGTAACATGCATCGCCCGATAATCACTTTGACGACTGATTTTGGTTTGAAGGACCCTTACGTTGCGGAAATGAAAGCCGTGATTCTGAGCATTTGCCCGGACGCTGTTGTGGTTGACGTGACGCATCAGGTTGAAAAATTCGATGTGACGACGGGTGCTTACGTTTTGGCGTCGGCGGCGCCTTACTTTCCGGGGGGCACGGTTCATGTGGCGGTTGTCGATCCTGGCGTTGGGGCGAGTAGGCGTGGTATAATCGTGCATGCTAAAGGCGCGTGTTTTGTAGGGCCGGACAACGGCGTGTTGGGCTTGGCTACAGGGAATGCGCTTGAACCAAAGTGTATTTTCAGAATAAGTAACAAGAAGTTTATTCTGTCAAAGGTGTCTAACACCTTCCATGGTAGAGATGTTTTCGCTCCAGCAGCAGGCTATTTGGCAAGTGGGAAACTGCCGTCTGAGTTTGGACCGAGGATGAGAGGGATGGTGACGCCCGGGTTTGCGAAGGTTGTTAAGGAGAAGGATATGGTTGTCGGTGAGGTAATTCACGTGGACGATTTTGGAAACGTGATTACGAATCTCAGTCGTAAGCATGTTCGGCACGTTAGATTTGGGCAGACGGTAGACGTTAAACTGAAGGACACTAGGTTGAGATTTAAGTTTTGCAGGGCGTACGGTGAGGTTGAGCCTAAGAAGTCGTTGGCTCTGGTTGGGAGCCATGACTTTTTGGAAATCTCCGTGAACCAGGGGAGTGCCGCGGAGGTTTTCGGTGTTAGAAGTGGGGACAGAGTCGCGCTTTGTCTTTCCTAAAGGTTTGAACAGCGATCGGAACGCGATGTCTTGCGGGCCCGAGCTTTATGTCACGTTTGTCAGGTAGCTGAGCCCACAAAGTTCGTGGGTGCCCCCTCGTTTTTTCAGCCAATCATGTTGCCGCCACGTTAGAGGCGCTAGCGATAGAGGCTGAAACGAGGTGAGGATGCGGTCCTTTACACGGGCCAATCGTGACAAGTACCTGACTTCACACGTGGAACCCGTCGCTTGCGAATCCTAGGCTGTTTTCCCGTAATCTCTTGCCACCACAAACACATCCAAGATGTTTATGACATTGTCTTTGTTCAAGTCTGCTACAGCGTTCCATTCGGAATCTCCAGACTTTCTGCCGAAAGCCTTTGCAACTATGAAAATGTCGAGGATGTTGACTTTTTCATCCATGTTTAGATCGCTAAGCATTGGAATACAAGGCGTCACAAGCGGATGGCGGTCCACATTTGTGGAGTCAATGGGATACGGATAGTCGCGCGCGCGAAGCAAGCCTCATAGCTAGGCATGGACGGTGGGCCATTTTGGAAAATTAGAAATATGGCTTTTTGCGAGGGCCCTTGATCAATGTCAATTCTGTCATGCGGGAGAACCCTCAAGATTCGTAACCCCTAATTCTTCTGTGCATGTTTGAGACTCGCGTTTCTCGGCAGAGTCCTCCGACGCGCACGTTCAACCCTTCATTGAAAACGTGAAAAGCTTGTGATTGCATGGTCTAAACGTAAAATTGGATTAGGTGCAGGTAAAATGGTTAAATACTAATTCTTTTTTTATCCTTATTTTCCTTTCAGATTAGGTGGTTTGAGTGAGCTCTATCTTTGCGAAGAGAATGGAAACTCTTGGAACAGAAACAGCCTTTGAAGTGCTTGCAAAGGCGAAAGCCCTTGAGAAGCAGGGAAAAGACATTGTGCATCTAGAGATCGGCGAACCGGATTTTGACACGCCCAAGAACATCAAAGACGCCGCTGCAAAAGCCCTTAACGCAGGGTACACGCACTACACGCCATCAGCGGGAATTCCTGAACTGAGACAGGCCATCGCGGACTACATCTCGAAGACCAGGAACCTGCAGGTCAGCCCAGACGAGGTTGTTGTGACCCCTGGCGGGAAGCCGATAATGTTTTTCAGCATACTGGCACTTGTAAACCCGGGCGAAGAGGTTCTCTACCCGAACCCGGGCTTTCCGATCTACGAATCCCTGATAAACTTTGTCGGAGCAAAACCGGTGCCTATACCGCTCAAGGAAGAGAATGACTTCAGCCTTGACCCTGAATACGTCAAAAAGATGATAACGAAGAAGACAAAGATGATAATCCTCAACTCTCCGGAAAACCCGACTGGAGGAGTCATCACCAAGAAGGAATTAAAGATCATAGCAGACTGTATCTCGGACAGGGACGACGTGTTCGTGCTTGCGGATGAGATCTACAGCAGAATAATCTATGAGGGTAAACACGAAAGCATCACCCAGTTCGACGGAATGAAGGACAAAACTATTCTTTTGGACGGCTTTTCAAAAACGTATGCGATGACCGGGTGGAGACTCGGCTACGGCGTGATGAGAAAGGATCTGTCCCTAAAAGTTGCGCAGCTAATGACGAACTCTAACTCCTGCACCAGCACTTTCACGCAGATGGCTGGCGTCGAAGCTCTAACAGGACCGCAAACAGAACCGGAAAGAATGGTTGCCGAATTCCGGAAGAGAAGAGAGGTCATAGTTTCCGGTCTGAACAACATCGAAGGCATAACGTGCAAGAAACCGCATGGAGCGTTCTACGTGTTTCCAAACATAACAGGTACAGGAATGGATTGCCGCAGACTCGGAGATCATCTTCTCAACAATGCTGGCGTCGCAGTTTTGCCGGGAACATCCTTCGGAAAATACGGTGAGGGCTACCTGCGCTTGTCCTTTGCCAACTCAGTTGAAAACATCAAGAAAGCCTTAGACCGAATATCAAAGGCTGTAAAAAAACACTGAATTCCTTACTCTTCCACTTTTTCTTCTGTCAGCGTTTCAACTATGTCTGATGCCAACTGCACCAGGTTATCCGCCTGTTTCATGGCTCTCTCGCCGTCGATTTCCTCAAGCTGCGCCAGTTGCTGAACCATCTCTTCGATCTCAACGAGAAATTTCAAAATTGGATCATCAATTGCTTGATTCTTCGTCTTTTCAGCGGTCTCCCTCACGACGATCTCCACGAAGGCCGGCTCTCCGAAGCTGTAATAGATGGCGTTTCGAGCCTTTCTAATGGCTTCAAGAACTAGACTTGGAGCCATGTACGGCATCCTTTTCGCAGCTGCAAGCTCCGCCTTTGCCTCACGAAGGTATCTGAGAGCCCAACCCTTTCTGTAATCGTCCATCATTTTTCTTCGCTTCTATTCGATCCGAACAGAATTAACCCGGTTTAAGATCACGCGACTTCCTCTTCTTCTTCCAAGGTTTCCTCAGGCAATTCCTTTGCTTCCACAGCATAAAACCGCGTTATGTACCCGGCGATCTGGTTCCTCACCTTCGGTGTTCCGCCTGTTACCAGACTGTTAACGGCGTGCTTGTTATTTTCAAAATCAGCCGAGAACTTGTCAGGAAAACGTCTAATAAGCTCCTTGGCCGTCCGTTTGATCTGTTCTGTCCGTACATTCCCCAAACATGTGTTCCTCCAAGCAAGTATCAGCCCCGCTGTCCTCCGTGATTCAAGATACTTGGAAGTAACCTCTCATAAACACAGTCAAGCTAATTTAACCTTACGATGGGATCGTACAGATTAGCCGTGTATAGGTATGGGTTACTCTCGAAAGACGCGCGCCTGCCAAGCGTAATTTCCAGAATCTATGATATATTACTTCATCAAATTCTTCACACAAAACGGCGAGTCAGTTCTCTATCCTATGCTCTTCATCCGACCAACTCCCGTTGCCCTCGACATACGCGTTGGCGTCAGACTTATTTGTTGAATCTGAGTCACTTATGTCATGGGTAGAGGGAGCTGTCAATCTCAGGACTGAGAGACTCGGCAGTGGCAAGGCTAAGATTACTGTACAGGATGCTCAGAGCCTCTCCTCTTCTCCTCACAGGAACCATAATAGTCTCATCGTTTGCTGCAATAGCCCTGCTGGCTCCAGTACTTGCTCCCCCAACGTCGTCAGACCCTTACCTCTGTCCCTACGAAGGCCCCCCCACCACTGGCCCTATTTTTTACCATCCCCCGCCAACCCTCCCGAGTTCTGAGCATCCCTTCGGCACGCTGCTCGGATACGACTTGTACTACGGATGCATCTGGGGCGTTAGAATAGCCTTCTACGTAAGCATCCTGGCGACCGTCTTGTCGTTGGCAGTTGGCCTGTGCATCGGGAGTGTTGCAGGTTATCTTGAAGGTATAGTGGACGAGGTTCTGATGCGCTTCACTGACGCGTTCTTCGCTTTGCCGGGCATCTTGTTCGTCTTGTTAATCGTGACCGCCCTGCCTTTGCGGCTGGAACTGAACCTTGGCTTGTTCAACCTGACGCTTGCCATGTCCAGCTTGGACAGGATCATTCTGGGATTGGCCATAGTTGGGTGGCCTCAATACGCAAGAGTCATCCGTGGCGAGATAAAGAAGGTGAAGCAGCAGGATTTTGTTGAAGCGGCCAAGGCTGTTGGATGTTCTAGGCTGAGGACACTGACGAAACATATACTGCCTAACTCGATAAACCCCGTTTTGAGCTTGATGTTTCTAAACATGGGTGGCGTTCTGATAGCAGCTTCAACGATCAGCTTTCTTGGATTTGGCCCGGGAGAGGGTTATGCTGAATGGGGATCCATCATCGCTGGGGCACGAAGCTGGTTGATCTTCATGCCAGAAACCTCCCAGTTTGTGTGGCTGTTTCTAATGCCCGGAGTTTTTCTTTCAGCCTTTGTACTGGGGTGGAGCTTGCTTGGAGACGCTTTGATGTATGTTATTGACCCGGCTTATGGGAGGAGGTTGAATGTTTGGGGCTAGCGAGGTTCATCTTGAGAAGATCGATTCTGATGGTTTTGACGTTGTTCGTGCTCACTCTGGCTATTTACTACACGACAACCTTTTTCTCTCCTACACAAAGAGCGGCCATGTTCATCTCGACCACCACGATTAGTCCTGAACGAGTCAATCTGGATGAACTGGCTAGAAAACTTCATTTGACCGACCCATTCTACGTTCAGTACCTAGATTGGCTCAGATTGTCATTAGTCACAGGCAAGCTGGGTTACACTCTTAATTTCAGAGGATTCGTTTTAGATGTCATCTGGCAGAGGTTCCCACCGACGATAGAGCTCGTAATGTTTTCCGCACCTATTGCGATTTTGGGAGGCATCAAGCTAGGCACGTATTCAGCAAGAAGGGCGTATCAGAAAACAGGTCGCGAAGATTTAATGGATTCTATCATTCGAGCCTTCACCACGTTGACATATTCCATGCCATTGTTCTTCACCGGCTTGCTGTCGCTCTCAATTTTCTTTCTGAGCCTTCACTGGTTTGCGCCTCAAAGAATCGGATCCGAAGTTGAAAACTTCATATTTTTCTCCGGAACGTGGAATTGGTATACTGGCCTCTACACAATTGACGCCCTGTTAAATGGACAGCTTTGGATATTTCTCGACGCCCTTAGGCATTTGGTGCTCCCCGTTGCAACCCTAACGATCTCAATGTTACCGGTGGTTGTGAAAATTACGCGCTCAAGTATGCTTGCAGAATATAGTCGACCATACGTCACGGTAGCAAGGGCTAAAGGGTTGAAGGAAGTGGAGGTTATCAGCCGCGTCAGGAAGAACGCCATGACTTCCATATTGACAGTTTCAAGCATATTGCTCGCAAACTTGCTGACAGGAATAGTTGTTGTAGAGTATGTTTTCTCGTGGGGCGGCATAGGTTCTCTGGCTGTGGATGCAACAACGTGGTTAGATTTTCCACTCTTGGCCGGACTGTCTGTGGTTTTCTGCCTCATATTTGTGATAACAAACCTCGTGGTTGATATTGCCTACACCTACGTAGATCCCCGAGTCAAACTTTAGGCCCGCCACTGGCTTAGAGCAAATAAGGCTAGTTTTCTCCCGAAGAGCGGAATGGGATTCGGGATATAGGATACTGATTCTGGATTCACAAGACCTTTAGGAAATGATGGATGGAAGATGTAGTTCAGACTAGTATGTCAACGAAGGTAGAGGACTTTCTTGTTCTGATCCCGTCTACACAGAGTCAGAAGAACTATAGGATTGCTATTAGGAAATTTGAAGTTTGGTTCGGCAGGCCGATAACTTCGCTTCTCAATGAGCAATCTACTACTCTATCAAGGGTCTTGGAAAGATACTATGTAGAGCTCAAAAAGAAGCACAAGCAGAACACGTGCAGATTCTATGTCAACGGTGTAACCCAGTACTTCAAGTTTCATGGAAAAGACATCCAGTTTAGGAGAGGGTTGGGAGTCAACAATGCAGAAGTGACCACGCGGGATCATCCTTTGACTATTGGCGAACTGCAAGAAATGGCTGATCTGGCAAACTTGAAGGAGAAGATAATCTTGGAAGTTCTCTTGTTGGGCCTCAGGGTTGGTGATGCTTGTAGGCTAGAATGGTCCTGGTTTGACGTTCTAAACAAGGAGGATGCAGTTGAGATAGTCATCAGAACCAGAAAAGAAGGAGTCAACGCTCACACCTTCGTGTCAGAGGAATTCAGAGAATATCTATCAAAGTATCTTCCCACCCTGGACAAGAATAACTTGTACCTCTTGCAATCGGCAAGAATAGAGCATATGAGCGAGGATAGCTTGAACTGGACTCTACAGGAACTGGCAAAAAGAGCTAACATCAAGCCAAGAGGACAATTGCACTGGCATTGTGGAAGAAAGCTAGTAATGAGAACTGCTACTTCTCTTGGAATTAACCAGTGGTCTGCGAACATGCTGGTCGGCAAGGCAGTCGAAAAAGACATATCAACGTATATTCAGGGGGTTAGTCTGACAAAGGATTTCTTGAAGCTCAATCAAGTCTTTCACCTGAAGAAGACAGGTAACGGCAGTCATGAAATCGTAAACCTGGAAAAAGAAGTTGACATTCTCAAAATGAATGAACAAGAGCTACGTGAAGAGCTGCAGAAAACCTTGAAGCGTCTAGATAGGGCAGAAGCATTACTGCAAAGTGTAGGTGTCAATCCAGATCTAGTAAAAAGAATCGTGACTCAAGCATTGCAAGATCATCAGCCTGTTGGGTTTGCTTTAGAAAGCAGGGAGAAACTTGAAGAGATCAGCGAAGTTTTGAAGATAATCGTTAGGGGCGATTTGAAAAAGATGCAAAGATCAGGAAAGAATAACGAAAAAAGCACAAAGGTTCTTGAGGATTTTGTCAGAGAAGAGAAAAATGGTTAGCATCCCTGCTGGCAAAACATGTCCATCCTGCCATAGAAAGCATACAACGGTAGCCATAGAAAATATTCCGATGAGTCTCCGAAGGAAAATCCAGAAACTAGATCATCACATCTTTCCCTCAAACTATGAGGGAAGCATAATAATGGAGAATCTGGGAGAGGTCTGGGAGATTTACTCTTCAACTACGGTTGAAACCTTTGCCAGACCAGAATCTGAGAAGGATTATAGCTGCGGACTCTGTAGAAAGAGGATTTCCAAACAAGAATGGGAAGAGTTCGACGGAATGTGTGAGGGCTGTTACTACCTGGAACTTCAAGATTTGGATGATCTAGAGGGAGGATGATCCAAAAAAGAGATTTTCAAAGAGGAACAATGAGCAATACACAACGATTTGTATTGTGTGTGCATTGACTCCCGCTTTTAGAACGGCAGGCTCTTGAAGGCTATTAGCCTGAAATAAGCCCAAAAACGAAAGCTTTAATAGTTTCCTTGGCTAGGATAAGAGTGAGAAGTAAAATACTCCCAAAGCTATCTTCTTACAATGAAATAGACGAGAGCAAAGGAGATTGGTTTTACCGTAATGAAAAATGAGGTGAACAACATGGAAAATGGAAAAAAGGAGATTAGAATTTGCAGATCTTCATCAGTCTACAAGAGCATTCAGAGACTAGGATACAGGGTAGCAGATGACTTCGTCAAGTCAATGGCTGACATGCTTGACAAACAGAATAAGAAGACCATAAAAGAACTTTGTAGAAAAGCCTATACCTACACCAAGAATTCAGAGAGAAAGAATCTCAAACTGAGAGATCTAGAAGCTGCACTTGATTTTGAACCTGCATAAAGGAGTGAGAAAATGAATAGACTGTATGGTCTGAACCCTATCTTACTATGCTGCATTTCTAGTGAAAAGTGGGACGAGAGTATAGATGTTTCCAAGATAATTCCAATAGTACCATTCCACTACCATGGCAATTGGAGACAGAGAATTGTCTATGGAAGAATTCTAACAGATAGACTGACAAAGATGGAAATCAAAAGACTCTTCGAAGAAGTTCATGCCAAAGAGATTCCAGATATTATCGACAAGAATGGATACATCGAATTCCAATATGTTGAAAAGCCAACAATAATGATATCAAAAAAAGATGGGAAAATCTATTGTGAACAGAAGGAACTAGAGAAATATGACATGAAGTACATTGAACATCAAGCCAGCATCCTTGTCACAATTCTTAACAAGGGCAGAAGAGTGGACTTTCTAACAAGGAAGAATGAAGGTAGAAAGACAACCATCCGATTCTCAGACACATACGGAGCATAGGATGATTCCCACTAGGAGAAGTGAGACAGAAACATGCCAAGAAAATCGAAGCAGTCAAGCTTGTGACAGCTTGTTTCAAATCTCGATTCTCGATTCAGAAGTTTGAATAGTCCATGCGCATCAAATTGAACTATAGATCCTGAAGTCAAAGGTAAAGAAACATGGAATCCGCTTCTCCAAGAAGAGTCATAATGCGCATGGTTCGACCCAGAATAACTGGAAAACCCCCCATAGATTGGGAAAATAACGTTCTCCCAGAAGTTAAGAAAATAATAGCGAAGTACATTCCAACGATGACCAAGCAGTTGACCATAAGACAGATTTACTATCTGTTAGTTTCGAGCGGTGTACTATATCACGAGAAACATGATTACGGCACCTTCGACGGCAAAATGACTGAATGGAGAGAAGGCAAAACAGCAATCAAGAAAAAAGGGAAAATAGTTGGTTATAAAGACAGAAGTGTGGAAATTGATTGGAAGGTAGTTGAGGATAGAGCAAGGGAGACTACCATTTATGATATGGGCTTTTTGAACTCCAGACATTATGTGGATTGGAAGATAGATAAACTCAAAGACATGGGATTTTACAAGAGGATGTGGGTCCATCAACCCAAATATGTTGAAGTTTGGGTAGAAAAAGATGCTATGTTCTCGGTGTTCTCGCCTATCTGCGAAAAGTACAGAGTTCCCCTCTTCCCTTGCAGAGGGTATAGTTCAGTGACGCTCCTATTGGAGGCTATGGAGAGATTTCCAGATGACAAGGACACTCTCATACTACACTTTGGGGATTTTGACCCCAGCGGAATCTATGCAACGACGAGTATGCAAGAGAAGTTGGCCTATTAT
>Ga0315268_10004561_pt1 | contig 15026 bp, 13 predicted proteins | sample C1_top_MG_FD_204535 | JGI IMG/M metagenome (GOLD analysis project Ga0315268, IMG submission 204535) | Sediment microbial communities from Yellowstone Lake, YNP, Wyoming, USA - C1_top | ecosystem: Environmental > Aquatic > Freshwater > Lake > Sediment | place: USA: Wyoming | collected 2017-08-01
CGATCCGCAACTGGCGCGCGCCGTGCACGACGTGCTGGAAACGCTGGACCTGACCGACGTAGCCGACCGCAACGTCGGCAAGTTTTCCCGCGGCATGCTGCAGCGCGTCGCACTGGCGCAGGCGCTGGTGAACGACCCCGAGCTGCTCATCCTGGACGAGCCCACCTCGGCGCTGGACCCGCTGGGGCGCGTGGCCGTCCGCGAACTGCTGTTGCGCGCGCGTCAGGCGGGCAAAACCATTTTCCTCAGCTCGCACCTGCTGTCGGAAATCGAGCTCATCTGCGACCGCGTCGCCATCGTGCACCGCGGGCGGCTGGTGCGGCTGGGCCGGACGCCGGAGCTGCTGGAATCCCGCGAGCGGCTGGAGGTGGTGGCCCGCCGCGTTCCGCCGGACGCGTTTCCGGATGCGACCGCGGAGAACGGACTTGTAACTTTTCACGTCGCTCGCGAGGCGCAGCGCGCCGCCATCGAGCGCGTCTGGACCCTGGGCGGCGAGGTCGTGTGCGTGCAGCCGGTGAAGCGCTCGCTGGAAGACATTTTCGTGGAGCTGACGAAAGATGGGTCGATGGTCGATGGTCGATGGTCGATGGCAAAAACCTGGCCTGGGAAGAATTCATGATCGCCGTTTTGTTGATCGCCGGAAATTTCGTCCGCGAGAACCGCTGGCCGCTGCTCACGCTGCTGCTGTACGTGATCGTGTTCGGCGGCGCCATGGCCTACGCCGGCGAGGCCTCGGCGGAAGACATACTGTTCTTCCTGCGCTCGGTCTCCATTTATGGCCTGGCATTCACCGGACTGCTGGCGGCATCGGCCATCAACAACGAGCGCCGCTCGCGCCGCATTCTGTCAGTGCTGTCCAAGGCGGTGGAGCGCGGCCAGTATCTTGTGGCGCTGCTGGCGGGAGTGATGACGGCGGCGGCGATTTACTGCGCCGCCATCGGGCTGGTGGGCACGGCGGCGCTGGCCCGCCACGGCGCGCCGGCAGTGAAGGTGTGGGAACTGGTCACCATCCTGCTGGCGGGTTTCCTGCTGGTCGCCACCGCCGCCCTTTTCTTTTCGACTTTTCTCCATCCACTGCCGGCCACCGCCGCGGCCGCCGTGCTGCTCGCCGCAACGGGAGCGGTGGCGCACGCGCTCGGTCCCGCATGGGAAAACCTGCTGCCCGCCTACAAACTGGTGGCTTCGATGCTGGACTTCAATCTCGCCGGCTGGCAGCCGCCGTGGAATGCCGCCGCCTGGGCGGTGCTGCATGCGGCGGTTTTCTGGGCCCTGGCAACGATCGTCTTTTCGCGGCGGGATATCGCGGTGGCGGTGGAGTAGCGATTAGCGATTAGCGATTAGCGATTAGGGATTAGCAATTAGCGAGCGCGGCAGCGGGATCAGCTAATCGCTAATCGCTAATTGCTAATCGCTACTTCAGCAGGTCCCGCGCCCCCTGGAGCGCGTACTCCAGCGCGCGGCCGGGGAGCACGCCGAGGTAGATGGTGGCGACCGCGGCGGCGGCCAGCGAGACGCCCAGCGTCTTCGGCATCGGCATCATGGGCGCTTCTTCCTTCGGCTCCCGCATGTACATCATCACGATCACGCGCAGGTAGTAGTAGGCCGCGATGGCGCTATTGATCACGCCGATGATGACCAGCCCCACCAGGTCCGACTTCAGCGCCGCGCTGAACACGTAGAACTTGGCGAAGAAACCGCCGGTGATGGGAATGCCGATCAGCGACAGCAGGAATATGGTGAGCACGGCGGCCAGGCCCGGGGCGCGGCGGCCCAGGCCGGCGTAGTCGTCCATGTTGACGTAGCGCTCGCCGTGGCTGGCGAAATGGCTGATCACGATGAACGCGCCCACATTCATGGCGGCATAAGCGGCGGCGTAGAAGATGGCCGCCGAGATGCCGATCTCTTTGGCCGCCGCGAACGCCACCAGCAAATATCCGGCGTGCGCGATGGAGGAATAGGCCAGCATGCGTTTGACGTTGTTCTGCACCAGCGCGCCGATGTTGCCGATGCACATGGAGAGCACCGCCGAGCACCACACGATCCAGAACCATCCCGGGGCGGCGGCGGCGAACAGCACGCGCAGCAGCACGGCAAAAGCGGCGGCCTTGGGCGCTGTCGACATCAGCGCCACCACCGGCGCGGGCGCGCCTTCGTACACGTCGGGCGTCCACACGTGGAAGGGCGCCGAGGCCACCTTGAATCCCAGGCCCACGAACATCAGCGCCATGCCCGCATAGGCCAGCGTGGGAGCGCCGTTGTGCAGCGAGGCCGCGATCGGATAAATGCTGGTCGAGCCGGTGGCCCCGAACATCAGCGCCACGCCGTAGAGGAAGAACGCGGTGGCAAACGAGCCCAGCAGGAAATACTTGAGCGACGATTCGATGCTGGTGGCGGCGCGGCGGCGGAAGCCGGCCAGGATGTACGTCGAGATGGAGGAAATCTCCAGCGCGATGAAGATCAGCACCAGCTCGATGGCCGCCGACATCAGCATCATGCCCACCGCGCCCAGCAGGATCAGAGCGTAGTATTCGCCGGCGCGCAGCCGCTGCACCGCCATGTACTCATACGACGCCAGGATTACCGTGGCCGCCACGAACCCGATAATCAGGTGAAAGAAAATGCTGAAGGCGTCAACCTGCACCATGCCGAACCAGGCCTGGCCCTGGTAGCCGGTCTGCACCAGCGTAGCCGCGATCGCCAGCAGGGCGCCGATCAGCGCCAGCACGCCCAGGCCACGGCGGTCATTGTGCTCAGGCAGCAGGGGCTCGATGATCATCACCGCCATGCCGAAGACGGTCAGCACCAGCTCCGGCAGGATGCGGATGTAGTCGAGGGTGCCGATGCCGCTGAAGTACGGTACTTGGAAAAACGCCAGGGCGCTCATCGTCCTATCACCTGACTCGTGATTTGCGCTGCCGTGCCGAGCACGTTGTGCACCGCCGGATCGACCGCGTTGATCCAGATCAGCGGCGCCACGCCCATGGCCACCGCGGCCAGCGCCGTCGGCCACAGCGCGACCCGCTCCATGGCGGTCATGTCGGGCAGCGCGCGGTTGACCTCAGCCTTGACCTGGCCGAAAAACACTCGCTGGTACATCCACAGCAGGTAACAGGCGCTCCAGATCACGCCCGTGGCCGCCATGATTCCCCACAGCGGGTTGGCCTGGAAGGCGCCGCTCAGCACCAGGAACTCGCCCACAAAGCCGTTCAGCAGCGGCAGTCCCACCGACGAGAGCATGATGATCATGAAAAACGTGGCGAAGACCGGCATGGGCGTGGCCAGCCCGCCGAATTCGGTGATCTCGTAGGTGTGGCGCCGCTCGTGGATGATGCCCGTCAGCATGAACAGCGCTCCGGTGGAGACGCCGTGCGCGAGCATGACGAACACCGCGCCCACCACGCCCGCCTGCGTGAAGCTGAAGATGCCCAGCACCACGAAGCCCAGGTGGCTGACCGAGGAGTAGGCGACCAGCTTCTTCAGGCTGGGCTGCACCATCGACACCAGCGCGCCGTAAATGATGCCGATGATGGCCAGCGCCACAATCCAGGGCGCGTGGCGCCGCGCTTCCTCGGGGAACAGCCCGACGTTGAAGCGCAGCAAGCCGTAAGTGCCCATCTTCAGCAGCACGCCGGCCAGCAGCACCGAGCCCGCGGTGGGGGCTTCCACGTGCGCGTCCGGCAGCCAGGTATGCAGGGGGAACAGAGGCACCTTCACGGCAAAGGCGACGAAGAAGCCCAGGAACAGCCAGGGTGCGGCGCCCAGCACGGCGCTGGTGTGCCCGCCGCGCAACCACTGCTGGATATCGACAAAATCGAACGAGCCCACGTGCACGTAGAGCCAGATGATGGCCGCCAGCATGAACACCGAGGCGACCATGGTGTAAAGGAAGAACTTCACCGCCGCGTACACCCGCCGCTCGTGGCCGTACACGCCGATCAGCAGCGCCATGGGGATCAGGCTGGCTTCCCAGAAGAAGTAGAACAGGAACAGGTCGAGCGCGACGAACACGCCGATCAGCGCCGTCTCCAGCATCAGCAGCAGGATGAAGAATTCCTTCACCCGGTCGTGGATGGACTTCCACGAGATCAGCACGCACAGCGGCGTCAGGAAGGTGGTCAGCAGCACCAGCCAGAGGGAAATGCCGTCGACACCGAGGTGGTAATGGATATTGGGCGAGGAAATCCAGGGAATGTTCTGCTCGAACTGGAAGCCCGCGCGGTGGTACGCGAAGCGCACCGGCAGGTGCAGCGAGGCCGCAAAGCTGAGCAGTGAAATAATCAGGGCAAAGATGCGGATGTCGCGGTCGCGCCTCGGGAACAGGAACAGCAGCAGCGCCCCCACCAGGGGAATGAAGGTCACGATGGTGAGGATGTACTCGTTGAGCGTGCTCATCTCACCCCCAGCCACACCATGTAGGCGATAACGGCGGCGCCGCCCACGGCGATCCACCCGGCGTAGGAACGGATGTTGCCCGACTGCATGCGGCGCACGCGGTCGGAAACCTGGCGCGCGGCCTCGGCGCTCTCGTTGATGGTGCCGTCAATCACGCCTGCGTCAATGAACCGCCACAGCACGTCGCGCGAAAAGTCCACCACCGGCCACACAATGGTGGCTGCGTACAGCTCGTCCACGTAGTACTTGTGCTCCAGCGCCAGATAGGCCGTCTGGAAGCGCTCGCGCAGTTTGGCCGGCAGGTCGCGCCGCCGGTAATAGAGCAGCCACGCCAGCGCAATGCCGAGCAGCGCCGCTCCCGTGGCGGTCACGGTCAGCGTGATCTCCGAGGCGCCCGTGGGCTCGGCCGGGCTGGCCGCGGCCTCCGCTGCGGCTGCGGTGTGTTCCTCAAACACCGGCGCCAGGAAGTGCTCGAAATGATTGCTGCCGCCCAGCACCGCGGGCACGCCCACCCAGCCTCCGCCGACGGAAAGCACCGCCAGCAGCACCAGCGGGATGAGCATGACCTTGGGGCTCTCGTGGATGTGCCCCTCGTGCGCATGCCGCTCCTGGCCAGGCCGCTCCTGATCCGGGTAGCGGATGCTGATGGAGCCCTTGTCCTCGGTAATGGCGCGAATTTCCGCTTCCAGGTACATCATCTTTGCCGGCGCCACGAACGCCTTGATCGCTTTCGCATCATGGTGAGGATCCGCGTGGGTGACTCTGGCGGCGCGGCCTTTCAGCTCATTGAGCACCTCGTCAACATAGGCATTGGGTATGACGAGGTCGATTTCAGCGCGTCCGGCGTACGGGTCCACCGGCGCGGGCGCCTGAGTTTGCTGCTCGCCGCGGTACTCGCCGAAGAAGGTCAGGAACCACAGCCGGAACATGTAGAACGCGGTCAGGAAAGCGGTGAACACGCCGACCGCCCAGTAACCCCAGGCGCCAAACGGGCTGGAGTAGCTGCGCCACAGGATCTCGTCTTTGGAGAAGAAACCCGACAGCGGGAAAATGCCGGCGATAGCGAAGGTGGCCGCCGTCATGGTCCAGAACGTCACCGGGATGTGCTTGCGCAGGCCGCCCATGTAGCGCATGTCCTGCTGTCCGCCCAGGGCGTGGATGACGGAGCCGGCGGCCAGAAACAGCAGCGCCTTGAAGAAGGCGTGGGTCATCAGGTGGAACATGCCCGCTGAATACGCGGCCACGCCGCAGGCCAGTACCATGTAGCCGAGCTGCGAGATGGTGGAGTAGGCGAGCACGCGCTTGATGTCGTGCTGCACCATGCCGATGGTGGCGGCGTAGAGCGCGGTGGCGCAGCCGATGATGGCGACCACCGTCAAGGCAATCGGTGCGCGGTCAAAGATGGCGTGCGAGCGCGCGATCATGTACACGCCGGCGGTCACCATGGTGGCGGCGTGGATCAGCGCCGATACCGGGGTCGGGCCTTCCATCGCGTCCGGCAGCCACACGTAGAGCGGCAGTTGCGCCGACTTGCCGCAGGCGCCCACCACCAGCAGCAGCCCGATGGCGGTCAGCAGGCCGGCGCCCGCGGTCTCCATGGGCAGCCCCGAAGCGCTGGCGAACACGCCGCTGAAGTCCAGCGTGCCGAAGTGCTTTACCATCAGGAACAGGCCGATCAGGAATCCGAAATCGCCGATGCGGTTGACGATGAACGCCTTCTTGCCGGCGGCCGAAGCCGAGTCGCGCAGGAAGAAAAATCCGATCAGCAGGTACGACGCCAGCCCCACGCCCTCCCAGCCCACGAACATCAGCAGGTAGTTGTTCGCCAGCACCAGGGTGAGCATGAAGAACATGAACAGATTCAGGAAGGAGAAGAAGCGGTAGTAGCCGCCCTCGTGGGCCATGTAACCCACCGAGTAGACATGGATCAGGAAGCCGACGCCGGTGACGACCAGCGCCATGAGCATGGAAAGCTGGTCGAGATAGAGGCCGTAATTGGCCGAGAAGGCGCCGGCGCCCAGCCATGGCCCGTAGCTCTCGACGTGGGGAATCGCCCCGGCGGGCAGGCCGGCGAAACGAAACGCCACCACCCAGGTCCACACCATCGAGGCGGCCACGAACACCAGGCCCATCACAGATACCGTGCGCCTGGAGAAGCGGCGTCCGAAGAGGCCGTTGATGATCGCCCCGGCCAGCGGCAGCAGCGGAATGAGCCAAAGATTCATTGTCAGTCGCCAGTCGCCGGTAGCCAGTCGCCAGAAACACAACCGGGCGCACTGGCCATCGACGCTACAGCTTCAACAGGTTCACCCGGTCCACGTTCAGCGTCTCGCGGGTGCGGAACACCGCGATGATAATGGCCAGGCCGACGGCAGCTTCCGCCGCAGCCACCACCATGACGAAAAACACGAATACCTGCCCGTTCAGGTTCTGCCAGTGCGCGGCAAAGGCGACAAACGCCAGGTTCACCGCGTTCAGCATCAGCTCGATGCACATGAAAATGGTGATGATGTTGCGCTTGATCAGGAAGCCCATCACCCCGCAGGCAAACAGGATGGCGCTCAGCAGCAGGTAGTATGCCAGCGGGATCATCCGCGCTCCCTCCTGGCCAGCACCACCGCGCCCATGATGGCAATCAGGATCAGCACCGACGTGACCTCAAACGGCAGCAGAAAGTTGCGGAACAGCAGACGCGCGATGCGCGGCGGAGTTCCCGGCAGCGCGCCCGCTTTCACCAGTCCGGAAGCCACGTTGTGCCGCACCAGCACCCAGGCGATCAGTCCCATGCCGACCAGCAGCCCCGGAATGCCGAAGATAATCGCGATGCGGCTGCCGCGGGTACGCTCTTCTTCGCCGGCGTTCAGGAGCATGATGACGAAGACGAACAGCACCATGATGGCGCCGGCGTAGATAATCACCTGGATGACGGCGACGAATTCCGCGCCCAGCAGCATGTACTCCGCCGCCAGCGAGCCCATCACCACGATCAGCGACAGGGCGCTGGCGATCGGGTGCTTCTGCGCCAGCAGGTTGATGGCCCCGGCCACGCACAGGATCGCGAACAGCGAGAATAGTGCGAGATGAACCATGTTGCCTCAGGGGCTGAAGCCCCTTCGTTCTTGTCCGTCCTTTCGGCACGACCGAAGTCGTGCCCTGATACACAGGTCCGCCTCAGTGCCGCAACGCCACCACCAGGCTGGTAATCATCGTGTTGGCGATCGCCAGGGGCAGCAGAAATTTCCAACTGAACGCCATCAACTGGTCGTAGCGGAAGCGCGGCAGCGTGCCGCGCACCCATATGTAAAGACACAGGAACAAGAAAACGCGCAGCAAAAACCAGAACACGGGCAGCAGGGCCTGGAGCACCGGCGGTCCGAACACCGGACCGCCCCATCCGCCCAGGAACAGCACGGAAGCCAGGCATGCCACCGTCACCATGTTGGCGTACTCGGACATGAAGAACATGGCGAACTTCATGGCGCTGTACTCGGTGTGATAGCCGGCCACCAGCTCGGTTTCCGCCTCCGGCAGGTCGAACGGCGTGCGGTTGGTCTCGGCGTAGGCCGCCATCAGGTAAATGAAGAAGGCGACGAACTGATACCCGCCGCCGAAGATGTTCCAATGCCAAAATCCGCCAAGCTGGCGCTCGACAATGCCCCGCAGGCTGAAGGTGCCGGAAACAATCAGCACGCCCACCAGCGACAGGCCCAGTGCCACCTCGTAGCTGACCATCTGCGCGCCGGCCCGCAGCGAGCCGAGCAGGGAATACTTGCTGTTGGAAGACCAACCCGCCAGCGCCACCCCGTACACGCCGATGGACGTGATGCCCAGAACGATCAGCAGCGCCACATTCACGTCCGTGATCTGCAGCGGAATGCGTTTGCCGGCGACCGTGATCCAGTTCCCAAAGGGGATGACCGCGATCGAGGTCAGCGCCAGGGCAAGCGACAGGATGGGCGCCAGCAGGTACAGCCCACGATGCACATACGGCGGCGTGAGGTCTTCCTTCAAAATCAGCTTGAGCCCATCGGCGAGCGGTTGCAGCAGCCCAAAGGGGCCGACACGCGTGGGGCCCCAGCGGTTCTGGATGTGCCCGACAAGTTTGCGTTCCAGCAATACCGTGTAGGCCACGATCGTCAACAGCACGGCCAGGACGATCACGATCTTAATGAACGAGATCAGCACGAACATCCCGACGCTGAGATTTCCACCCGGCACAGTGTTCTTCGTCTACCTCCGCGATTATGTAGCGGCGGATTTTAATCCGCCGGTCCTGGCGGAACGAATTCCGCCGCTACACGTCTACGTCGAATCCTTACGGGCCGCCTCGTAACTTGGGCCGGAGCCCGCCGGCGGCTCGTCGCGATTGTTCTCCAGCACCGCGTTGAGCGTCTCACAGTAGCGCCCCAGGGTGCCCGAGGTAAACAGCGTATCGTCGGAGGGCACGACCAGCTCGGGATGGCTGGGAATCCCGCCTCGCGCCGCCAGGCGCGTGTGCTCGTCGTTGCCCGCCAGCAGGTTCAGCCGCGACCCCTCGTAGCCCGGCGCCAGGCGCTGGATTTCGTCCAGCATGGCGATGGGATCGAAGGGGCTCATCTTCGGTTCCAGGCCGTGCCGCTCCAGCCAGATGGCGTGCCGATCCGCCTCGCCCGACTGCGCGCCCCGGCTCTGGCCCATGTCGGCGCGCAGGGGACGTCCGAAGGGCACCAGGCGGCGCACGTCGCAGCCCATGCTGTCGGCGATGCGCACCATGATCTCGAAATCGCTCTTCGTCCCGCCGACCTCGCCCGCTTTCTTCAGCATCTGCAAGTCGCCGCAGGTGTTGGTGAACGTGCCCGCCTTCTCGTAGGCGCAGGCCGCCGGCAGCACCACGTCGGCCGGAACCGCCGTCTCGGTCAGGAACAGGTCCTGCACCACGACGAACGGCTTCGAGAGCACGAAGGGATCAATCTTGTAGCGGCCCACCGGGTTCGAGCCCACGATGTAAAGCGCCTTAATCTGCCCGCTGCTGGCCGCATTGAACATCTGCTGCAAATCCAAACCCGGCTCCCTGGGCACGTCCGCCGACCACTCCTGCTGGAACCGCGCGCTCTCGGCCAGCGGCGTGTAGCCGGGCAACAGGTCGGGATACAGGCCCATGTCGGCGGCGCCGCGCGAGTTGGCGTAGTCGCCCAGGCAGATGAGCTTCGCCTTGGGCAGCGCCCGCACCAGCGTGGCGATGTCCTCGCCGCGCACTTCCGAGCCGAACGCCACCACCAGGCCCTCTTCGGCGAGCAGCTTTTCGCGCACGCTGTTGAGCGCGTCCGCGCTGCCGCCGGCGGAGACCAGTTCGCCGGCGGCGGCGCTGTCTCCCGCCAAAAAGCGGACGAACATGCCTTCGCCGCCCTCGACCGGCACCTGCTGCAGCACCTGCGCCTGCCGCCGCAGCTTGATGGGATAGGAATTCACCAAGTAGAGCCGCGCCCGGCGCAGGCGCACGTTGGTGCGAATCTGCCACGCCAGGAGCGGATGCTGCTCGGTCGGATTGTTGCCGATCAGCAGCATCGCCGGCGCGAAGAACAGCTCGCGCATGCTGGCCGTGCGGTCCTGCCCGGCCATGGCCGCGGCGAAGCCGGGGAAATCGGCGGTGCGGTGATGGTCAATATTGTTCGTGCCCAGCACCGTGCGCGCGAATTTCTGCAGCAAGTACGCTTCTTCGTTCGTGATCCGGTTGGAGCCGATCACGCCGAACGCCTGCCCGCCGCTGGCGTCGCGGATTTCCTTGAAGCGGCTGCCGATCAGATCGAACGCCTCTTCCCACGTTGCCGGCTGGATCTTGCCATCACGGCGGATCAAGGGCTGTTTGAGGCGGCGCGGGTCATCGGCGAAATCGAAGGCGTAACGGCCCTTGACGCAGAGGAAATCACCGTTGATGCCGCTCTTGTCGCGGTTGTCGCCGCGCACGATCTCCATCCCTTCCGGCGAGCACCGCACCCCCAGCGTGGTCTTGCAGCCGTCGGCGCAGTGGGTGCAGATGGTGCCGGCATGGCTCATCTCCCATGGGCGCGTCTTGTAGCGATACGCGCCGCTGGTCAGCGCGCCCACCGGGCAGATGTCGATGCACATGCCGCACTCTTCGCACCACAGGTAGTCCTTCATGTTGGGCACGATGAGCTGCGCCGAGCCGCGGTTGGCGATGCCCAGCGCCCACACGTCCATGCCTTCGCCGCAGACGCGCACGCAGCGATAGCACATGATGCAGCGCGGCCGGTCGAAGTACACCACCGGCGACCACTGCTGCTCGTCGCGGTGGTTCTTGATGTCGATCAGCTTGGATTCGGCGGCGCCGTAGCTGAAGGTCATGTCCTGCAATTCGCACTCGCCGCCGGCGTCGCACACCGGGCAGTCCAGCGGATGGTTCTGGAGCACGAACTCCAGCATCGCTTTGCGCGCCTGGCGCACCTCGTCGCTGTCGGTGGTGACCAACATGCCTTCGCTGATCACCGTGGTGCAGGCGGTCTGCAGCTTGGGCATTTTCTCGATCCGCACCAGGCACATGCGGCACGCGCCCTGCAGCGACAGCCCGGGGTAATAGCAGAAGGCGGGGATCTCGATGCCCGCAGACTTGCAGGCCTCGATCAGCAGCGTCCCGGCGGGCGCCGCGATCTTCTTGCCATCGACCGTGATGTTTACATCAGCCATGGAAAGTCAAATTGTGTAATCGGGTAATCGGGTAAAGTACCTCACAGTTCAGGTCGTGCCGTTTTTCCCCCGCTTCCGCCGTGCCGTTTCTCGTGCTGCCGTGAAGATTGCCGTCAACTGGTGAGCTTCATCGAGGATTCCCGCCATGCGCTCGGGGCGAACAATCTTCGTGTCGCTGAGAAGCTCAAGCCAAAGGAGCGTCTCATCTGCCTCTTCGACCACAACCCCGATCTTCGACGCAAACTCCCGTCGCGAGCGGGCCCGGCAAGCAGCGCGGTAGTTCGCCGCCACAGACGTGCCACTGCGCAGGAGCTGTCTGCCGATGATGCGTGCCTCCTCAGCGGGTGGAAGCGCCCGAAACATGCGAATGATTCGAATGGCAAATGCTTTGGTCCGATCTCGTAACGGCTCCGGGGCATACTCCATAAGCAATCCTCGCGAACTTTTTCCTTTACCCGATTATCCTTTTTCCTTTAAGCCAGTACTGGTAACTGCTCCACCACGCCCTTCCCGTAGGGGCAGGGCTTTCCTTCCAAGTGGTCTTCGAACTCTTTCCGGAACTTCGTGACGATCGAGATGGTGGGCATGGCCGCCGCGTCGCCCAGCGGGCAAAACGTCTTGCCCAGCATGTTCTCCGCCAGGTACTTGATGTTGTCGATGTCCTTCGCCACGCCGCCGCCGGCGTGGAAGCGGTTCAGCGTCTTCTTGAGCCAATCGGTGCCTTCGCGGCAGGGGGTGCACCAGCCGCAGCTCTCGTGCTGGTAGAAGAGCATGATGCGCTGCGCGTACTTCACCATGCAGGTGGTGTCGTCCAGCACCACCACGCCGCCGGAGCCGAGCATGGAGCCGGCCTTCATCAACTGGTCGAAGTCCATGCCGACGTCGCACTCGTCGGCCGTCAGCACCGGCGTCGACGATCCGCCCGGCGTCACCGCCTTCAACTTGTTGCCGTTGCGAATGCCGCCGCCGACTTCGTAAATCATCTTCTTCAGGTTATAGCCGAGCGGCAGTTCGTATACGCCGGGGCGATTGACGTGCCCGCTGAGGCAGAACAGGCGCGTGCCGCCGTTCTTGGGTGTGCCCAGTTCGGCGTACCACTGGCCGCCGCCGAGGATGATATGCGGCACCCCGGCCAGCGTTTCGACATTATTAATGATGGTGGGGCCGCCCCACAGGCCGACAACGGCCGGGAACGGCGGCCGGATGCGCGGTACGCCGCGCTTGCCTTCCAGCGATTCCATCAGCGCCGACTCTTCGCCGACCTCGTAGGCGCCGGCGCCGGTGTGCCAGTAAACATCGAAATCCGTGCCGCTGCCGAAAATGTTCTTGCCCAGGAAGCCGCGCGCGTAAGCGTCGGCGATGGCCTTGCGCGTGATGTCCACCAGGTAGCGGTACTCGCCGCGGATGTATATGTAGCCGATCTTCGCCCCAATCGAGAGCCCCGCGATCACTACGCCCTCGATCACCGCGTGCGGATCGTGTTCCAGGATGAGGCGGTCCTTGCACGTGCCGGGCTCGCTTTCGTCGCCGTTGCACAGCACGTACTTCGGCTTGGGCGACTGCTTGGGAACGAACGACCACTTCAACCCCGCAGGGAAACCGGCGCCCCCTCGGCCGCGCAGGTTCGACGCCTTCACCTCGTTGATGATGCCGTCCGGCCCCATCGACAGCGCCTTCTGCACCGCCTTGTAGCCGTCGAGCTCGAGGTAGCGGTCCAGGTTCGCCGCGCCCAGACCGAAACGCCGGGAGGTGACCTTGACCTCATCGGGATGGGAAACCAACTGCGCCATTGGAAATTTGAAATTTTACAATTTGAAATTTGCTACTGTGATCGCGACGTGCGCTGAGCGGCGGTGAATATCGCTGTCAGCTCGCGTGCTTCTTGCAGTAGCGACTTCAATTTGCTTTCCGGCATAACTCCAGTTTCAACCAGTAATTCCAGCCAGAATACGGTTTCGTCCGCTTCCTCCAGCACAACGCCGATTTTCGAGACGAAATCCTTCTTGGAACGAGCACGGCAGACTGCGCGATAGTTCGCACCAACGGAGGTTCCGCTGCGCAACAATTGCATTCCTATCACCTGTCCGTCCCGAGACTCGGGCAATGCCCGATAGAGTCGAACAACGCGCACGGCCAGGTCCTTGGTCCGTTGCCGCATTTGTTCCGTCATTTCGTTCATCGGGCAGATCCACAATTTCAAATTTTCAAATTCTCAAATTTCAAATCATCACTTATTCCTGTACTGCTCCAGCACCTCGTCCACCTTTCCCGTCGTCAGGTTCTCGTGGAAATCGTAGTTCACCTGCATGGCGGGCGCCCAACTGCAGGCGCCGATGCACTCGACTTCCTCGAACGAGAACATCCCGTCCGCCGTGGTGCCCTTGTGCGGGACGCCCAGCTTCTGCTTCACGTGGTCGATAATGTCGTCCGCTCCGCGCAGCATGCAGCAAATGTTGCGGCACACCTGCACGTTGTACTTGCCGCGCGGCTTGGTGACCAGCATGGAGTAGTAGCTGATCACGTCGCGCACTTCCAGTTCGGTCAGGCCGGTCTTCTGCGCCAGATACGTGATCGCCTCCTCCGACAGGTAGCCCAGCTCGTCCTGCGTGTAGAGCAGCATGGGGACGAGGAACGACCGCTGCGTCGGGTAGTCCTTCATCTTCTCGGTGAAGAACTGGTCGAGTTGTTCGGAGACCACCATGAATTTAGTGATTTAGTGATTTGTGATTTAGCGATTTACCTTGGCGCGCTGTGTGCTGCGACGCCGTGAAAATCGCCGTCAACTCGTTTGCCTCAGCCAGCAGGCTTGACAGCTTCTTCTCAGGGAAGATCCCGGATTTATGGATCATTCCCAGCCAGAACAAGCTTTCGTCAGCCTCCTCCATCACAACCGCCATGCGTGAGGCAAATTCAGATCGCGATCTCGACCGGCATGCCGACCTGTAATTCGCCGCCACCGAAGTGCCCGCTCTTAGTAGCTGTTTGCCCATGACCTGCGCCTCCGGCGACTTCGGCAACGCCCGGTAAATCGCTACGATCCGTTCCGCAAAACGCCTGCTTCGTTGCCGCAGCTCCTCCGGCGTCATGTCGCGTCCTCAGCAAATCACTAAATCACAAATCACTAAATCGCAAATGCCTCAGCGGTCGATCTCCCCCAGCACAATATCAATGCTTCCAATCGCGGCCACCACGTCGGCGATCAGCCGGCCTTCGCACATCTTGGCCAGCGCCTGCAAATTGGCGTAGGAGGGCGAGCGCATGTGCACCCGGTAGGGCTTGGGGCTGCCGTCGCTCACCACGTAATAGCCCATCTCGCCGCGCGGGGACTCCACGCACTGGTAGACCTCGCCCGGCGGCACGGTGAAGCCCTCGGTAATGATCTTGAAGTGGTAAATGAGGGCTTCCATCTGCGTCTTCATCTTCTCGCGGTCGGGCAGGACGACCTTGGGCGCGTCCGCCTTGATCGGGCCTTCGGGCACGCCCTCCAGCGTCTGCCGCACGATCTTGTTGGACTCGCGCAGCTCCAGCACGCGGCACATGTAGCGCGCGAACACGTCGCCGGCGGTCGAGACCGGCACCTTGAACTGGAACTTCTCGTAGCCGGAGTACGGCACGTCGCGGCGCAGGTCGATATCCACGCCGCTGGCGCGGGCCGTCGGCCCGGTGGCGCCCAGCGCGATCGCGTCCTCCGGCGCCAGGTAGCCCACGCCCTTGGTCCGCTTCACCCAGATGGGATTGCCGGTCAGCAGGTCCTCGTACTCGTCAATGCGGGAAGGGAAGCGGTCAATGAAATGCTTCACCCGGTCGAAAAACCCGAGCGGCACATCCAGCGCCAGACCGCCGATGCGGAACCAGGAGGTCATCATGCGCTGCCCGGCCACCATCTCGAACAGCCGCAGCACGTCCTCGCGCTCGCGGAAGCAGTAGAGGAACACCGACATGGCGCCGATGTC
>Ga0315268_10004562_pt1 | contig 15023 bp, 16 predicted proteins | sample C1_top_MG_FD_204535 | JGI IMG/M metagenome (GOLD analysis project Ga0315268, IMG submission 204535) | Sediment microbial communities from Yellowstone Lake, YNP, Wyoming, USA - C1_top | ecosystem: Environmental > Aquatic > Freshwater > Lake > Sediment | place: USA: Wyoming | collected 2017-08-01
GTTACCATCGGCAGTCCGACAAACGTGCACGATCAGTGCTATGGATTAGGGTAGAGACACTTCAAGTAGTAGCGCACCCTAAAGAACGCTGAAGACGGTATTTTCTACCACAGTGTGCGCTTTCGGTCGGTGATCAAAACTAATGGTTTCAAGATTTCAAGGCGCGCGCTGTGTAGATTCTAGCTTCATAGGTTTTGGCGGAGTTACAACAAACTGAGGACAAGAAAAAAAGGGGGTTTTCTGGAGTCGCTGTTTGTTAAATCAAGGAGCTATAGGAACGATTGCATTGCCTTGTAGATGAATTATCTTGGTATTGATGTCGTAGAGATGCCATACTCCGTAATAGTTGTTGGTCACCGTGTTCCGTATCACCAAGGTGTTGGTCAAGACTGATGTAGGTGTCTCTGCTACGATATTAATGCCTGTTGGTTTGGTTGCATCGTTTGGCGGAAATAGAAAACCGTTAGAATCGAGCATATTACCCAAGATTACTGTTCCAGTGACGAAATCACCAGGAGCATTGCTGTGGACGATGATGCCAGGGATCCAGCCCCCTGCAACAGTGTTGTTAAGGACTACGTTGTCCGTGGCAGTCGTAAACGGAGCATCGGCTGCTACGACTATTCCTCCGATGTATGGAGGGAAAGTGGCAAACGGCGGCGAATTTCCAATGACTGTATTATCCTTTACCACGTTGTCTGCTACGCCCTCGCCCGCATTGTACGCGGAGACAACTATACCGCATCCTATCCAGTTGTCTTTAACCAGGTTTCCCATGACCACGTTCCCCTACCTGAGTGTGGAGAGCCGGGATTCAATGCGGCTGGGTCGAATGGACCGTCATCTGTTACCGCGATTCCGCCGTCAGCCAGATTGAACGATACGTTGTTGTCTTTGATCAGGCAGTTGGTTGTTCCAGAGAGCGCTATCGCTTTGTCCTCAGGAATGCCGCCGTGAGGGCTTACGCCGTTTCCTGATATGACGCTGTCCCTGACAACGATTCCCGAGGTATCCTGAATGAATATCCCATGGTCATTTGCCCCGGTAATTATCGCTTTTGTGATCACAACGCCAGTAACTCCAGGACCTACATAGACGCCTATGTCAAAGCCATTAGCATTTACCGTCCCCGTTATCACTTGACCTGTCGTAGCTGTGACCGCGGCAGTCAACCCCGTTGTGTTGGCCGCATAGCTAGGTGCAACTAACAATATGGAGGGCAACAGAATACCTAAGATTATCGGCAACAATACGATTGCTTTCTTCATTTTTCCACCCATTTGTGTTTCCTGACAGGCTACGAACGCTCGGAAACCTATAAATGTCTAAGACGATGTTACTATAGTACTGATTTTCGAATAGCTGGCTTCTTTGATGCGTAAAGACGATTTGAAGAAGACGATTGTAGAAATGCTTAGCAACGTAGAAATGCACGGCTATGAAGTCCAAAAGCAACTGGCATCCAGAGGCTTCAGGCCGCATATTAGCTACCTCTACAGAGTGCTCGCTGAGATGGAGACAGAGGGCTATCTGGAGGGCGTCCGAGTGAAAAGCGCGCTCGGGCCGGAAAAGAAGGTGTACAGGCTGGGCAAGAAAGGTTGGGAGGAACTGAATCAAGAGCTGAAGGAAGCAGTCAAAACCATTCATGTCAAATACACGCAGTATTTGAGGAAACTTCCTCCTGAGAAGAGTGTCATTCGAAAACTGCAACGATTGCTCGATTCACAAGTGGGCAGAGGCGACACAATCTTGGTGGTTGCACCCAAAGTCTTCTATGATTGGATGATCTCTTCCTTAGGCAACGTGCTTAAGGAAGGAAAAATCTACCTGGTCAAGCCGCAATCCATGGAGCTGAACATTGAATGCGCAAACCTTATCGTTCTTGATACTCCCGTTGAGAACATACCCCTGAAGGACAATTTTGTTGACGCCGTGAGAGTGCACGGCGAACCCGAAAATGTCCGCCGAGCTCTGAAAGAGTTTTATCGCGTTTTGAGGAAAGACGGAAGTCTCGCGTTCATCGTTCCTTATTTTCATCCGCATGGGGATAGCTATCCTCTAACGCTGGGTGAATTTGTTGAGAAAGTGGAACACGAGGTCTCAGAAGCAGATAAGACCAAACTTGACCACGCGGTTGCTGGATCTTTGTTATCACGTTACTTCCGCAGGGTCAAGCGTTATCATCTAGCTCATCTAGCAATCTTCGTTGCAAGAGGCAAGATAGAGAAGCGCGCGCATTCCAATTTGGTAGGATAGCATGTTTCTAAGAATGGGTTCTATGTTTTTACTGCCTACCAAAAAAGTCTAAAACAAAAACTGAGTGTGCCAAGCGCGCTAGAGAATCAACTCTGAAGTTTCAGAGTTTTGCTCTTCTCAGCAATAACGCATTGATCGTCACACTAAGGGAGCTTGCTGACATGGTTATCGCTGCAACATCGGGACTCAAGACTATTCCAAGGGGCACAAGTATGCCGGCCGCTATCGGAATGGCCACAACGTTGTAGCCGGTTGCCCACAGCAAGTTCTCGTTCATTTTGCGCATAGTCTTCCGGCTAAGGCTGATTAGTCTGGCGACGTCTCGTGGATCATTCTTTATCAAAACCACATCAGCGGACTCTACTGCGACGTCTGTTCCAGCGCCTATGGCCACGCCCACGTTTGCTTGGACCAATGCGGGCGCGTCGTTTATCCCGTCGCCGACCATCGCCACTCTTTTGCCTTGGTCTTGCAGCGTTCTTATCGTGCTTGCCTTCTGTTCTGGAAGGACCTCGGCGAAGAATGTGTCAAGACCCAATTCATCAGCCACATAGGCAGCTGTCTGCTTGTTGTCGCCTGTGAGCATGGCCACTTGCAAGCCAAGCTCTTTGAGAGTTTTGACTGCTTCCCTTGATTCATCTCTCACTAAGTCTGCCATTGCTATTATTCCTTGAAGCTTCTTAGTTGTCGCAACGTAGACGACCGTCTTGCCTTGAGACGACAATTTTGAAATCGTGTCCTCGTGTTTTTCAGGGCTTAGCTTCAGATCCTTCATCAGATTTGCGTTGCCGACGTAGACTTCGATTTTGCCGACTGAGGCTTTCGCCCCTTTTCCTGGGATTGCCGTGAAATCTTGGGCTGTCTTATTTGTCACGCTCTCTTCTTTCGCTCTTTTGACTATTGCCTTTCCTATGACGTGTTCTGAATTGATCTCGATTGCAGCTGCCGTTGCGAGAATTTCTTTTTCAGTCCAATCTCCAATCTTTATGACATCTGTTACTCCGAATTCTCCCTTGGTCAGGGTTCCTGTCTTGTCGAAAACCACAACGTCGATTCTCTTTGCTATCTCCAATGCTTCTGCGTTCTTGACTAGAATTCCTCTATTAGCCGCCATAGTCGTGGCCACGGATGTGACGATGGGAACGGCAAGGCCCAAGGCATGCGGGCAAGTGATGACTATGACGGTGATTGCCAGGGCCAGAGCAAAGACGCCGCCTGCACCGACTCCGAACCAGAAGGCGAATGTTCCTCCTCCCACGAATATCGCTATGAGAGTCAAGTAGTTGGCTGCTCTGTCTGCGAGTTTCTGAACCACTGGCTTAGAGCTCATAGCCTGTTCAACTAGTTTTATGATTTGGGCGATCGCTGTTTCCTCACCGGTCTTGGTGACTTTTACATGGATAGCACCCTCGGCGTTTATTGTTCCGCCAATTACTTGGCTTCCCTTCCTCTTTTCAACAGGCTTTGATTCGCCTGTAACCATCGCTTCATTGACTGACGTTTCGCCCTCTATGACAACACCGTCTACAGGAACCTTTTCGCCTGGTTTCACCAGAACGATGTCGTCAACCCTTAATTGAGAAGTGGGTGTCTCCACTATGTTACCGTTTTTCAGTAGATTGGCAGTCGGAGGAATGAGCTTCACAAGCTCTTTGACGGCTCCTGATGCGTTCCTGACTGCTTTCATTTCCATCCAATGCCCAAACAGTATGAAGGCCGCAAGAGTACTGATTTCCCAGTAGAAATCGCGCGCCACAAACACGAAGGTCGTACCCAAGCTGTACAGGTATCCCGCCAACAGTGCAACACTCACCAAGACGTTCATGTCAAGGCTGTGCATCCTGAGAGCACTCACCGAGCCCTTGTAGAAGACGAAGCCACCGTAGAGTACGACGACAGAAGCCGAAACTACAAGAATGTAGTTCAAGACGACCGAAGACGGAAGGGAATAGTGGAACCATTCCTGAATGGAGGGCGATAAGATCAAGACAGGAATGCTGAAGATAGCAGCAACTATAAAATGTCTTTTCATCTCTGCCTCCATCATCGCGTGATGATCGTGCACGCTGGGCTTTTTCATTTTCATGACTTCGTGTTCCGCGTGAGCCATTTCATGAGCCGGCATCTTTTCCTGGCAGCGAACCGAGCATTCTCTGAGTTTCTTCATTATGTCTTCAGAAGTGACCATGCCTCTATGCGTCTTCACTCTCAGCAGGTTCGTGACTGGGTTAAAAGTGGATTCGAGGACATGAGGAATTTTGTTCACCATGTCCTCTATTCTGCAGGAACACTCAGGCGACACATAGTCGCTTATGCTCAATTCAATGAGATCATATTCGTTTTCCATCTCAGAAACACCGGCAGAAATCGGATGCGTAGATCATTAGATTTGGTAAATAAATGTTGTTTATCGCGTTCAATGAAAGCACGTGGCTGATAGCATCACAAGTTTTGAGGCTGTCAGCAACAGCAACAACCATTTCCCTCATCTTCCGAATCTCTGTCGACGAATCTCTGCGGGTTCTTTTCAAATACTTCCTTGCACGACTGATTGCAGAAGTAGTAGGTTTTGCCCATATATTCGGATTTCAATGCTGCTGTTTTCTCATCCACATTCATTCCGCAAACTGGGTCCTTAACCATGTTTATCTTCACCTCCATCATTTCTTGGTTTGATCGTTGAACTTCTCGAATTTGAACGATGACAATTTCAGCAACGCAGAGTTGGTAACCACTGTCAGCGAGCTTATGGCCATCGCTCCGGCAGCGAATATTGGGTTCATCAATCCGATTGCAGCCACCGGAATCATGACCGTATTGTATATGAATGCCCAGAACAGGTTGGAGTTGATTTTTGTCATAGTCTTCTTACTCAACTCCACGGCTAGCGCCACATCTCGCAAGTCATCCTTGATTAGCACTATGCCTCCTGTTTCCTTCGCGATGTCTGTTCCGCTTCCGATTGCTATTCCTATATCGGCTTGAGCCAAAGCTGGGGCGTCATTTATGCCGTCGCCAACCATCGCGACCGTTTTGCCTTCGCTTTGCAGTTTTTTAATAGCATTGACTTTCTCCCAAGGCAGTACATTGGCTATCACATGGTCAATATTGAGTTGCTTTGCAATCGCTTTGGCAGTTGTTTCATTGTCACCGGTCAACATAGCTACCTCCAACCTCATGCTCTTCAACTTGCTTATAGCTTCAACCGCATTCTCTTTCGGCGTATCCATAGCGGCAACGACACCTGCAGGTTCACCGTTTACAGCAAGAATCATCGGCGTCTTGCCTTGCGCTTCCAACCTTTCAAGATCCCTCTCCACTTGTTTGATCGAAACTTTCTCAATCTGCATGAATCTTCGATTTCCAAGCAATATCCTCTTGTTCTCGTAAGTGCATCTGACTCCATGTCCAGGTACTGCCTCAAACGATTCTGCGTCAGGAATATTGGAGTCGCTTTGACTTGCTGCGTTCAATATTGCCTCTGCCAGTGGATGCTCCGAACCCTTCTCAGCAATTGCTGCGAGTCTCAACACATCCTTTTCCTCAAAGCTGTTGTAAACAAAGATATCGGTCACTGATGGTTCTCCCTTCGTCAACGTTCCTGTCTTGTCGAAAACAACGGTTTTCAGTTTTCTGGCTCTTTCAACATATTCACCGCTGCGAAGCAGGATACCGTATTCTGCGCCTTTACCTACACCAGCCAAAATAGCTGTGGGAGTTGCGATACCTAAGGCGCATGGGCAAGCAATTAGCAACACGGCAAGCAACACGAAGAACGCACCTGAGAAACCGCTCACAATATACCAGTAAGCGAAAGAAACTGCGGCCACAGAGAAGACTATCGGAACGAATTTACTAACGACTCTATCAGCAAACTTTTGTACAGGTGCACTTGAAGCTTGCGCTTCTTCAACTAAATGCACGATCTGTGCGAGTGCCGTCTGTTCTCCAACTTTGGTAGCCTTGATTCTGAGAAGTCCATTCTTGTTTACGGTGGCGCCTATGACTTCGCTTCCAACGTTTTTCTCGACAGGTATGCTTTCGCCAGTGATTATTTTTTCATCAACCGAAGAATATCCAGCTATGACCGTGCCATCTGTCGGTATCTTTTCGCCTGGTCTAACTATTAGAACATCGTTCACTTGCACTTCATCTATAGGTACTTCAACTTCTTTGCCGTCTTTATGAACTGTTGCGATTGTGGGTTGGAGCTCAAGGAGTCTTCGTATAGAAGCAGCTGATCTTCTCCTTATGCTCTCCTCGATGTACTTGCCGAGGAGAACGAAAGCTAATATTCCGACGGCTATCTCCAGATATCCTTCTCCGCCGTGTACTAAATCTGGAAGAAAAGCGTATGCTACGCCGTAGGTCCATCCAGCCACCACTCCTGCGGATACCAGCACATCCATGTTGATAGCACGGTTTCTGAGGGAACGGTAGGCTCCGACGATGATACTTCGGCCAGCCCACCATACGACCGGTGTTGATATGATAAAGAGTGCTAGGTTGTAGATTTTGAGGCCACCGATGAGTGTGAAGGACATTAGAGCGGCTACGATGCCGAACAGAACCGCCACTCTGAGAACTGCCACGGCTATCACGCCTGCGAGTGTGATGGCGACCCTGCGTCTCATTGCTTTAAGTTCTTGCTCGGGCTGCTCGTACACGTCGGCGCATGATTGACTGCAGAAGTAGTATGTGCGGTCTCCAATCTTCTTCTTGATCGCCTTATCCTTGTCGACGTCCATGCCGCACACGGGATCTCTTGGCATAGTATTCATCCTCCATTATGACATATGTAATTTTCCTTTGGTCTCCGAAGTATTTAAATATATCTTTTCAAGATATATGTTTTAAAGATAAATCTGGTGAACATATGTCTAGTAAAGAAATAGATGAGATCGTCTCCGATTTCTCGCGCTTCTACATTCTGACCATTCTGTACGAAGGACCACAGCATGGCTACAGCATCATTAGCAAATTCAGAGAACGGATAGGCAAGAAAATCAGTCCCAGCCTGGTATACCCGTTTCTCAGTCAACTCCAGAAAAAGGGGCTTGTGGAACACTCGCTAAAGCCGGTTGGAGAAAAGAAAAAGAAAGTCTTTGAACTAACGGAAAAGGGCAGAGAACTCTGTAAGCAACTGTTTAAACGCTTCTCAGCTCTTGTCTCCGTTGCCATAGAACCAAACCTGGAAGTGTGCGCGAGCTGCGGATGCAAAGTCTATGAAGGCGGATACAGAAACGTCATCGATGGGAAAGAAATGACCTTCTGCTGCGTGCACTGCGCAGCATCATACAAGAGAGAAACGTCTAGAAAGTCTGCTTCGCGAGAGCGTTAATGTCTTAGGAGATGTATGAAAACATGCATATTGGAATTTTGGACATTGTTTTGCGCGTTGGATTGACCCTGGCAACGAGTTTCTTGTTTGGAATCATGTTTCTTGGTTATTTGCGTACAAGAACCCGTAAGATGCTGTTTGTCACTGCGGGGTTTGCAGTTTTCTTCGTTCAAGCACTAATCACTGTTCCAGAGCTGTTCAGCGATACCTACCAGATCGCTATGAACGAGAACGTGCACCTTCTCATCCACCTGATAGCACTAGTCTTGATAGCAATCGGCATACTGAAGGACTAGTACCTCATGTTCAAAGATGAAATCCTGGCAAACCACAGAAGAGGAAAAATCTACGCCACTATCGAGGCGAGTCCAGGCATTCATCTGAGGGAACTTCAAAGAATCTTGAACATGCCTTTGACCACTTTAGAATATCACCTCAGCTATATGGCCAGGAAAAAGATCCTGTTCGCAGAAACGCAGGGTCATCATAAAAGATACTACACGAAACCTTTAGACCCTGAAGACAAGAAATTACTGGCAGCACTGAGACAGAAGAGAATGAGAGAAATCGTGCTCATCATCTTGGCAAACGGGAAAGCAAAATATCAACTACTTGCGGACCAGCTCGGGTTGTCGCACTCAACGTTGTCATCATACCTCAAGTATCTGGTGAGCAACAACATCCTCGCCAAGGATAAAATCGGCTACGAAAACCTCTACACGATTCAAGATGAAGACAGAGTGGCAAAAGTGTTGATAGCGTACAAACCCAGCTTCCTAGACAGACTTGTGGACAACGCATTAGACATCTGGATGGAAACACACTTTCGTAAAGGGAACCCCAAGCCCACATGAAGGGTTTCGGTTTTCGTTCTAGTCTGCTTCACAGTGTTGTCCGTCGCTTCTTATAAGCAAAGAATGAGAGGCTTGGTTAAGAAAAAGGCGATTAGTATGGCAAACAAACAAGTATACAGATATGAAAGTCGGATGGGGGCTGACAAGAAGTTAGCTAAAGGCCACAGCTTCATTCGTGTCACACTCAACGACGATGTGCTCGCTTATCAAAACGAGAAGGCGAACGTTGAACGATGGTCCTTCAGCATGCGACGCCACGACAGCTGCAGATAGAGAACTTTCGTCGTCGTCACCCTCAACCCCTAATTGGCGCGGGCCTGAACCTTATATACGCGCGTGCGCTATCTCAGCATCTAGCTACACTTTTTCGGCCCCCATACATGATTCAATGATGAGACATGCCGCGTGCTTCAAAGCCCATTCAGGGACTCAGGTGAAGCTGGACAAGGATCGCGGCTGCTTGGTCTTGGCTGCGGAACAGCGACTCTCCCTATTTCTATTAAGACTTTTCTTGAAGCCGAACTTGTCAAGATTGGCGGCGACCTAGAAATACTGGAGATTGCGCGAAAGTCAGTTCGTAGTTCGGTTTTTGGTCTAATCTGCTTCATGGTTATGTCCGACGGCCCTTATAAGCCCGGTACGGAACGCTTGGTATTGGAGGTTGAGAACAAGTCGGCAAAACCTGTTCTTCAAAAAGGGCTCGGAAGGGTCTAGGGCACGTTGAAGATCACTTTCTACATCCCTTTCTCCTTTCTCCTCTTCAGCTGCTCCAGACCTTTGCGAGAACCCAAGAAGAAGAGAGTTAGGCTGATAGGAAAAAGGTGGAGAAGAATGAACACACAGCTATTGCTTGAAGAAAAGCACGTTCTGCTGAAGAACGAGCTTGGCGAAAAATTGCAGAAGAAACATTCTTTGGAATTGGAAATTACAAGACAGTTTGAGGAGCTGAAAAGACTAGAGATTTCGCTAGAGAAGCGCGCTCATCTCACGACCGTAGAGGGATAGTAATGCTCTGTTGCTTAGGACTGGTTGCTGGATTTACAGCTGGCGCCGCATTAGGCGGACCTTGGGCATTTCTCGCACCGATTGCAGGATTTGGCCTAGGCTTGATAGGAGACTTGACGCTGGTCAGACGTGGGCTACGTGGCATCAGCAAGAACGCCGGGCGATGGGTAGACATGAGAGCACGCGAGCTGCATCGAAGAGTCTAAGGAGGTGTAAGATGCGAATGGCAAGAAGAGTTATGGTTTTTGTCTTAGCCTCAATTGCGGTGATCGCCACAATGGCTCTGGTGAGCGTTGGTATAATTCATGCGCAAGCAATGAGGGAAAACGCCAGCTTCATGGGGTCTGCAGGAGGGCATATGAGCCAAAATAATCACGGGACCTGCGATGGAAACATGTCAACTCAAATGAATGCAACAGGAAATATGCCCGGGAATATGCTCGATGAATGCGGAGATTTGCATGACGGTACGAACATGGCAGGACACATGATGGGCATGCACTAGGGACTTACCTTTTAGCGTGCGCGCTCAAGCATTTTCTCGATGACTTTTTCGCGGGCTTATCTTACACTAGTAGCCGAAAACATAACAGGAAATGACCAGAATCCAAGGGACACCAAAAATGTGTAGATCAGCAGGACGGCAGCGATTCCGAGGAACGCTAGAGGTCGATCCGACAATTAGATCAACGTAGTTCTTTGAGTTCTCTAGCTTCAACTATGGGTTAAACGTCCCTAATAGTTTTCCTTAGCACAGCGTAAATGTATGTTCTATTCTTCCATCCACGTCAAGGTAGCGCGCGACCAGTCCGCGCGCGGGCTGCTGAAGGCTCTGAAACTGAAAGAATGCAAGAAAATAGAGACCTCGTATCTTTTACTAGAATACGATGTTATCAACAATACGCTTATGCAATGAGAGCGCGGGCTATTCCATTGGAACTTTGTTCAAGACAGGCTTAAATGTTGACGTGCGAACTTTTCTTGTGTGCGGTGATGGAGAATATGTTTAGGAGAATCGTAGCTGAGGTTTTTGTGCTGGCGTTCATGCTGGTTTGGACGCCAAATCTTCGTCTGAGCAGAACAACGGACGCGTATGCTACCGACATTGTCGTTCCAGACCAATACTCAACGATTCAAGCGGCTATAAACAATGCAGCCGATGGAGACATGATTTTTGTTAAATCGGGAACGTACTTTGAGCATGTTGTTGTCAACAAGACTGTTTCTCTTGTGGGCGAGGACAGTCGCACCACGGTTGTTGACGCAAATGGATCGGGCCGGGTTTTCAGCATATCCCGAGACTACGTCAACATTACAGGATTCACAATAAGAAAAAGTGGAAGCGTGTATGCTCAGGATGCTGGGGTCTGGATTGAAGGTGCGGGTAACTGTAGTATTTTCGGAAACAACGTGACCGAAAACGACTTCTTCGGAATATCTGTGTGGGACTCCTCTTCAAACAATATAACGGGCAATATCGTATCGAAGACCAAGGTGATGGGTATTCACATCAAAACCGGAAGCAAAAATATCGTCTCAGGCAACCGGATAGAAGACTACTACTGTGGCATTAGCACGCACGCAGGGTCATACAACAATCGCATAGTTGGGAACAGCATACGACAAGGCGATTGCGGTATCCTGCTGGACAACTCGCACAACAGCGTCATATCGGGCAACAACATAACAGAGAACCGATGGAAGTACGGCTACAACCTCACGGATGAAAAGTATGGCATCTCGATACAGGCCGACTCTTCAGGCAACGTCATTCTTGGGAACTATATAGCAGACAACGATGGAAATGGAACGCAAGTTGTCGAGGGCGCTTATGGAAACAGATTCTATCACAACAACTTCATCAACAACGAGAAGCAAGCCTACGTCCCGGCAGGATTCACCAACTATTGGGATGACGACTATCCGTCTGGCGGCAATTATTGGAGCGACTACAACGGCACAGACGCAAATCACGACGGCATAGGCGACACGCCATACACCGTCGGTGCCGACAATCAAGACAGGTACCCCCTTGCTAGTCCTTTGACTGGCGCTTTTGTTCCTGACCAGTACTCGACGATTCAGGCGGCGATAAATCACGCGAACGATGGAGACACGGTTTTTGTCAAAGCAGGCGTATATTATGAGCACGTCGTTGTCAACAATACGGTTGCGCTCATTGGTGAGAACAGGGACTCCACGATCATAGACGGAAGCGGAACCGGAGTAGTTGTAGACATCGCACAAAACGGTGTCAGAGTGTTAGGCTTCACTATTCGTAACTCTGGACGTAATTGGAACATTGGCGGAGGACCGTACGCTGCTGGCGTGCTAATGATAAACGTGAGCAACTGTAACATATCATATGACAGGATAATTCAAAACGGTGTGGGCGTACAAGCCGAGTATGGTGCGGATGGCAACGTGATAGCCAACAACACCATTGCAGATAATGGTGTTGGGTTTGGTACCTTTGATGCGAGCTGGAACAGCTTCGTCGGCAACAACGTTACGGGCTACGGCCGCGGTTTGGGACTCAACGTCAATTCAGATTACAATATCATCTCCGAAAACGTCATAATAGCGGAGGAGTGGGCTGTCGCTGTGCACATGTGTCACTACAACAATTTGACAAGGAACTTTATAGGGGACGGTTTGATAGGCGTTTTTCTTCCACAGTCTTCTTACAACAGAGTCTACCATAACAGCATCGTTAACAATAGAGAACAGGCAAAGACAATCTACGAAGGGTCTCCTCCTCTTTTCAACTATTGGGATGCCGGCTATCCTTCCGGCGGAAACTACTGGGCTGACCATGTTTCCTCAGATGTGAATGCCGACAAGATATGCGACTTGGCATATCAGATAGATGAAAACAATACGGACAGGAATCCCCTTGTATACCCTTATGAATTCTATGCACTCGGGTATAGGCCTAAGCCCGACCTGAACAATGATGGAATAATCAACATTGTCGATGTAACGATAGTTGCAAGAGCATTCAGTTCCAAACCTGGAGACCCAAACTGGAACCCAGTGGCAGACATGGACATAAGCGAAAGCATCAACATTGTGGACATGGCCAAAGTAGCGAAAGACTACGGAAAAACAGTCTGACATCTAACGCGCTAGCGTGTTCCAAAATTCCCCTTTTCTAGTCTCCTAGAGTTAGGTTTTGCGACCCACATGAAGCTGCCATCTTCATAGGTCGCGTTATCGTCCATAAACCAGGCAATGCCAGAAACGAAAGCGGACGCCGCCAGTGCAGGGAGTACCACATTTTAGAAGATAGAATCCCACGATCGAAGATGGCGCTCAGGGAGGGACGCAAACCTTAATACTTTTTCCCTGTGCTTGTTCAGCCTGCAGGTGGAACGTTTGGACGAGGCTAAGAGTATACGTGGACGAGGTTTTCCTGAGGTTATAACGCGTCTACCGGAAGCAGACATTCAACTCAAAGGAGTCAGAGCATGGATCCTTCAGGGGGAGAAGCAGCAGCTGGTCTTCTTCGAAATGGAATCCTCTGCAAAAGTGCCAGAGCACACTCACGACTATTCTCAATGGGGAATCGTGATAGAAGGAAAAATGGAATTGATCATCGAAGGCACGCCCAGAATCTGCGAGAAAGGCGATGAATACGTCATTCCTGCCCAAGCAAAACACTATGCAAGGTTCTTTACAAAATCCAGAGTGATTGACTTCTTCTCCGAAAGAAACAGGTACAGACCCAAACCTGCTCGATGACCAGTCTATGTATCATTCACTTCCATGCAATTTTGGCTTTTTCGCACGCTTAACCTTTAAGAAATGAGTGGCGCCAGCAACGCCACGTACAAAGTCATTCACAGGAACTCGTTCCCAAATTCATTCGCGAACGCGTTTTATATAGAGTCATGTTGGTCCGTGGATGACTGTGTGACCATTAAGGCGTGAAGTATCGTCTGTGGGACCTCTCTTCTTTTTTTGCCCCCAAAAAAAATGCCCAATAGATGGTAATGATACATTCGTGATAAAAGGTTAGGGCACACACTTTAACTGTAATGCGTTCTCACATAGCGCGCGCCGCTTGAACTGACGCGCACGCCCACATACTTGTAGCTCCAAAGAACCTATGATAAATCTAAAATAACGAGTTACGGCATAAAAATCCACATGGCTGAGCTTGACGAATTCAGAGAAGCCAGCGAAAGGGGACTGGACCGCATACTGGCGCTGAGCGACGGAGTGTTTGCCTTCGCCCTCACCCTACTCGTGCTAGACTTGGTTGTCCCAGCTCTCGCTCCTAACCAAGGTGTTTCAGTGCTTCCAGTTCTCCTAGCTGGCGAATGGAGTGGTTTCTTTAACTACTTCTTAAGCTTCGCCATGATAGCTGTCTGGTGGAACAACCACCAACGCTACTTCGAGTACGTCAAAGGTTACGACGGAAGTCTTAAGGCCCTGAACCTGTTAACACTACTGACCATTACTTTGATACCTTTTTTTACCAAGCTCCTTGACGCGTGGATTGCTTCACCAGTCGCCGTCGCTTTGTATGCAGTAAACCAGGGAGCGACAGGGACGTTTTTAGCCTTGACTTGGAGGTACATTACGAAGGATAGTCGGTTCATCGAGGGACGCTTGGATCAGAAGACAGTCAATCGGATGCGGATCACGAGTACCATTCCCCCAGTGGTTTTCTTCTTGTCGATACCACTGGCTTACATCGGGTTTTTCTTCCTGTCAACACCTCAGGTGGCTTGGATCATCTGGTATGCTATCTTTCCGATCTCATATTTCGTGAGACGAAAGTATGGCCGATAGTCCCTGGCGCGCGCGTCGATTTCGATGTTAAGCTCGTGATCGAGATCGATCGTTTGAGAGAGAAAGGGTGAAGTTTTATCCCCAAAACCCAAAATGATCAATTTGAACTCTCTAGCGCGCGTCACGCGAAAACGATAAAAACCGCTGTTCCCAAGTGGGACATATGAAACTGATCGTTTCAGTTGCGGTTGCAGTTCTCCTTATTGCGATCGGCACAAGCGTCGCGGCATATTCTTACATGCAACTCCATGGTCAGGATGTTCTGTTGGATCAGAATTCAATCGAGTTGGACGAACACGTTTACTGGGGCTACCAGATGACAGTCAATCTTGATGGAAAATTTGAGTCGAAGGTGATTGGGGGAGTTGGTAGCGTGGGATATGGTATCGACTTCTACTTGGTGAATGATACGAGCTGGAATGCTTGGTCAACGGAGCCAGCACTGCGTTCGGCATTCTCAACAGTGCACTTGAACGCCACCGCGGTGAGTTCACCGTCAAGTGAAGGGCAGTTTTCTTTCAACCCTACGACCAGCACTGGCTATAGTGTTGTTTTTGTCAACGATGATTATCCAAGTGCAAACAATGCGAACGTGCATGCCACCATCACTCTGCAATATATCCTTCTCAACTATCTGTATGCCTTGGCAATTGGTCTAATCGTTGTCGCCATTGGCTTCGTTCTGCTGATAGTGACGATACGGCGAAAAATCTAACAGCGGTTCAAAGGTATCAGAAAAAGGTGTTTTAGCCGTTTTTTTGGGAGCA
>Ga0315268_10004564_pt1 | contig 15022 bp, 18 predicted proteins | sample C1_top_MG_FD_204535 | JGI IMG/M metagenome (GOLD analysis project Ga0315268, IMG submission 204535) | Sediment microbial communities from Yellowstone Lake, YNP, Wyoming, USA - C1_top | ecosystem: Environmental > Aquatic > Freshwater > Lake > Sediment | place: USA: Wyoming | collected 2017-08-01
GAAAGACTGGGCGCGGGCAATACCGAGCGCATCTCTTGCCTGTCTGAGTTGCGGGTTATTGGCGACGGCCAGCATCGCCACTTCGTCCATGTCCAGCCCGTCGGCGGGGTTGAAAATGTGACTGGATAGGCCGCGGAACGGCAAGCGCGCCGGGTCGAGCGTGATCGACGCGGCAGACTGGGGCAAATTCACCTGATCGGGCAAAGGTTTGGGCGCATAAGTGGTACAAGCCGCGAAAGTAAGCGGCATGGCCAGCAATACCCCGAGAAGGCGTTTCATATTTTTTGGATTTCCTTTTTTAATGCACATTGGGCGCGATGCTTCCCGATACCCAATCACATCGAATCGAGTCCGGCATGCCCGCGATCACCGCGCGGGCGAATGGGCCTGCCGCACAAACAGCCAGAACCGTTCACGGTTATCACCTGGCCGGGCGCCGTCCCAGACCTGCCGCCAACTCGCACCAAGATTTTTCGGTGGCGCACTCACCAAGCCGTTGACCAGCAGCACATCGCAATCCGCATTGGGGTATTCTTCACGGCGTAGCGTCAGTACCTTGGAAAAGTAAAGCAGCGTGGCGCGCTCCGATTCGCCTAGGCCGATGCTTGCGACACAGCGGCGGCTCACCGGCAGGTGCGGCTGCATCGCCGCGAACATGCTGCGATAGCTTTTGGCGTTATCCACCCACGGCAGCCACAGGCTGGCGAACAAAATCCAGCATAGGGTGATCCCCGCCGCCATGCTCGCCACGGCACGCTCATGCAGGCGCGGCAACCAGATCCAGGCCAGCAGATAAGCCAGCGTCGCCACCGCGGCGACAGCAAAAGCCAGCGGGATGAAGGGCATGACGTAATCGCCCGGCAGCACACAGGTGAGGAATTTCCAGTCCGGCGCGCGTCCGGTGACAAGCATGATGACCCACACCGTCCAGAAGAGACTCGCCAGCGCGGTGAATAGCAGCCGTGCCGCGCCATCCAGGTATTGATTCCAGCGCTCGGGCAATGCCGCTACCGCCGGCGCGGCCAGCAAAGCAAGCACCGCCAGCATGGGCAGGCCATAGGCGTTGCGTGCCGAAGCCGATACCAGCAGCACCGCCAGATACACAGAAAACGCCACCAGACCAAACTGTAGCGGTGGACTAAGCGCGAGATTTTTGCGCTGCCGCCACACAGTCAGCAGCGCCAGCGGCAAGGCAGGAAAAGCAAACCATGGCAAGGTTTTCAGCCAGAACCAAGGCTCATTGCCGGCACCCAGCTCGGGTACGGAAAAGCCCAAAAACCGCCCGATGTTGTTGAGCCAGAACCAGTCATAAAATAGTTGTGGCGAGCGCAGATACAGGGCAATCGGCCAGATCAGCAGCCACGGCAGCGCCACCACCGCCGCCACTCCCAGCGTGCGGGCATAGGCCGTACAGCGCCAGGTTCGGAATAACAGCGGCAGCACCAGCGCTGTCACCCCGATCACGCCCGGCACCAGCAACCCCTTGGCGAGAAAGCCCACACCCACGCCGATGCCGAGCCAGATACCGGCGGCAAGCGGGCGCTCGCGGCTCAAGGCAAAACCGTAACTGGCGATGACAAAGCCGGTGAGCATGGGCACATCGGTCATCATGATGTGGCTCTCGTAGAGCAAGCCAAAGCACGCCATCAGCACCAGCACGGCAAGGCGGCCATTATATAAGCCCGCACCCCACCAGCGTCTGGCCGCCAAGCCGAGGAAAACGAAGGTCGTGGCCATGAACAACCCGGTGGCGAGCCGTGCGCCGTCATACAGCGGCAGCCACGGCGAACAGGCGCGCGCCAGCAGCGCCGCAACCCAGAGTAGTACAGGGGTGGCTTTTCCATGAAGGGTTCGCCCGCCAACTGGGGCACCACCCAGTCGCCACCTTGCAGGAGGTGGTGGACAATGCTAAAGACGTAGGTCTCGTCCTGCTTCCAGGGGTCATGCCCGATCAGGCCGGGCAGGAGATAGGCCACGACCAGCAGCAGGAAAAAAACAAAGGGGATCTGCAATGGGCGTTGCCCGGCGGTCATTATGGATTTCCTTTTTTGTCCGCGGCGAGGACGAGCAAGCGCTGATGGATAGCTACTCCGTGCGCGGTCAAACCCGCGATAAAGCTTTGGGCAACGGGCAATGCGGCTATCCCCGCGCTGAGGATGGCCACACCCAGCGCGCCGAGCATATCGAACGGAAAATGCACCCCCAGATAAATCCGCGCCCACGCCACCGGCAGGCTTGCCGCCAGCAGCACGCCAGCAACGCGGCGCGCCCGGATCGCGTCGCTTGTCCATAATACCAGACCCACTGCGAGCAGCAGCGTCACATGGTCGCTGGGAAATGAGCTATCGGCGGCATGGGGCAGATAGGTGTGGCCAATGCCGGCCATGAACGGGCGCGGATGAAACCACAGCAATGCAATCAGTTGGTTCACGCCCAGCGCAATCAGCCCGGCGACGAGCGCTTTAACCGCGGCGCGCTGATCCTCAGCCTTACCGAACAGCCACAACACGGTTAAACCAAGCGGCACCAGCCAGACCAAGCACTCTGCAACGGCGGTGGCGGCCCATAACGCGTTGCCGTGCAAGCCTGCGCTTGCGTTGAGCAATAAAAACAAGTGCGTGTTGATTTGTTCCAGCATGGTCAATGCAGGGCGGCTTGACGCCGCCCCGGCCGATGATGATTGTACTTGGGCAAGCGCTTATTTCGTAGCGGATAGGGGAAGCAACCGCGGCTTCCGCTGCAAACTGAGGTAACTCACCAGGCTCACGATCACCACCAGAAAAACAGCGCTGGTACCCACTGTGCCCAGACCGAGACCGCCATTAGACAGCGGTTGCGACAGCCAATCGCCCATCGATGCGCCCAGCGGACGGGTGAGGATGTAAGCCAGCCAGAATGCCAGCACGGCGTTCAACTTGAAGACATAATGCGCAAAGGTAATCACCGCGATGACCCCGCCAAAGATCAAGGCGGAAGGTGCGTAGCCCAGACGCATGCCCTCGGCGAACAGGTCGCCCGCGGCTGTGCCCAAAGCAAACGTACACAGGATGGCCGCCCAATAAAACGCCTCTCTTTTAGCGGTAAAAATCGAGTGTATGGACAAGGTTTTTTCGCTGGCATACCAAAGCACAAACGTCACCACTAATGCGGCACCGAAAATCATGCTGGTGGTGACCAAACTCATGCCCGCTTCATCGACCAATCTGTCGGTAATCAGCGTGCCGAGGACACTGACCAACACCACCACTACCCAGTAACTCGTCGGTACATAGCGTTTCAACTTGAACTGGATCAACAGTGCGATGACTAACAGTCCGCTCATAATGTAGGAGGTAATGCCCAAACCGAGATGCAGTGTGGCCGACAGAAAATCCGCCGCCGTTTCCCCCACCGTGGTGGCCATGATCTTGATCAGCCAGAAAAATAGCGTTACTTCCGGCACTCTGTTTAACAGCTTATTCATGATGTTTCCCCTTTTAACGTGTACTGCCCACGCGCTTGACGTGCGCATGGCGGGGAGATTACGCGATGGTTTATTAAAGCAAACTTAAAACCTCTCCTGATTAACCACAATCCTCAGCCATCATGAACGCGTTATTGTTGCACCTGCCGTGCGTACTGTTGGCTTGGCCAAGCTTGCCGGCTGGAAGCCGGCGCTACGCACCGCACGGTATGGGGTCAGCGCAAAAACGCAACGTCGCAGCGCCGGCATCCTTGCCGGCAAATCGGCTTGGTTTAATCCGGCTGAGTTTCGCCGGTATTGCCGGTTCGCGGCCTTTATTTTTTCAACGTGAACATCTCGGACAGGGTGCGATGCCCCAAGTACTGATGCAGCACGGCCATCCCTGCATGGGCTCCGAGATAAATCCACATGAATGTGGCGATGAATCTGTGGATTTCTTTCACGATATGCACCGGCGGCGGCATGGCGCCGCTTTCCGCCACGCCGAAATACAGCACGCCGCCCGACACCGCCATCGCGCTGGCGATAAGCAGCCCTAAGCCGTGCGCGCCGCCCGCCAATGCGCCGTCTTCCGGCCATTCTCTCAAGCGCGATTTGGCCAGGCGCTTTACTTCCGCGACCATGACGTCCCGGCGCGAGGCGGAAAACCAGGGAAAAAGATGGCCCAACCCATACACCGTGTGTCCCATGAACTGCCAGACCCAGTGCGCGGCCAGCAAGCCCAAGATTGTCATGCCCAGCACCTCGTGCACCTCGAACGCGGCGGCCGCAAACGCACTCCGTGCCTCGCCCGGCACCGGTGCCGCCATCACCAAGCTGAAAATCAACTGTGTGCTGATGCCCAATGCAAGGCCGGCGTGCAGCCAACGGGTCATTCTGTCATATCGCATGTTTTAAGTTGTCTTTCTTTATGAAATACGAGGCATGTTTTATAGCTATACCCACTCGCCCTTACCCGCGTCTGCGCAAGCGCCAGCCGGTATAGGCCGCGATCAGCAACGGTATGCCGATCGCCACCGGCAGGATGCGCTTCGACTCCACCGTGGGTTTACGTTTCACATTGAAATCGGCGAACGGGCTGGCGAAAATAGTGCCGGCGTTGCGTTCGGCGGCGCTGATCACTACCCGGTAGTTCCCCGCCTGAATGAGGCGTATCGGCCAATCCACGCTGAAGGATTCGCCCGGCTTAAGCGCGGAGCGCATTACGGCCTTATGCGCGCTCCAGTCTTCCAGATCCACTGGCTGCTCCTTGCCCGGATCGACCTGCACCAGGCTGATCCAGACCACCAATCCGGACAGCGTTTGGCTGCCGGTATTTTTGATTGCGCTGTGAAATTTCAGCCAATTGCCCATTTCCGGCTGGGCCGGATTTCGCGCTGCCGGCGTCAAGCTGATGTCGACCGGCGCGGCGGCCCGCGTAGCGCCGCTCAACAGCAATGCGCCAATCAGCGCAAACAGAACAGAGTAGGGTTTCATGATGCGGCCTCCTAAATTTCCATGGTTTGCGCGCTGCGTTTGGCGAACCAGAACGTCAGTGCAAGCCAGGCCAGCGTCACCGCAAGCCGGCCGAGTTGCATGCCGAGCGGTTGCGAATCGATCACGACGCTATCAAAAGTATTGAGCGCCGCCGAAAACGGATTGACCGCGTCAAACGCTTGTCCGATGGCGCTCTGCCGCAGGCTGGGGCCGAGCAGCAAAGGGCTTGCCAGCAGGATCAAACTAATCAGGGCGGTCAACAGCGCCGTGCGCACGTTGCCGAAGCGCGCCGACAAACCGACCGCGTAAAAGCCGAAACCCAAGACGACCGGCGTGCCGAATAAAGCCAGATACGCGATCGCCTGCGCCAGGTTCTGACCGCTGCTGCCGACCGCCCACAGATAAGGTAGGCTAAGCGCGTACATGAGCACCCAGGCCGCCACCAGTCCGCCCATTTTGCCGAGCACGATATGGGTAGTGGTAATCGGTGTCAGCAGCAAGGGAATCAGCGTTCCGCGCTCCCGCTCGCCGGCGATCGCATCGCTACCCAGCACGATGGCGAGCAAGCCACCCAGCGCGGTGATCGTCCCCATGACCATGTACACCACTTGCGCATTGTCCAGCAGGCTCAATTCGGTGTTGCTCACCAACAGCAGCGCGAGCACGGAGAGGATTACCGACAGCGCCAGCATCCAACCCAAGCCGCGACCGCTGCCCAGCAATTCGCCGCTTTCCTTCCTTGCAATCAATGTCACGGGATTCATGCCGCCACCTCCGTTTTCGTCAGCTCCAGATACAGGGCTTCCAGGCCGCTGCCTTCGTTGTGAATCTCGATGATGTCCCATCCCGAGGCGAACAGCGCGGACCATACGGTGTTGGGGCAAAGGCTGGGCGCGAGATCGAGGTGCAGCCATCCCCCTTCCCGGGCCACCGCTTTTACGCCGGCCGGCAATACCTCGCCCGCAGCGGAAACGCGCTTTCCGAGCCGCAGCCGGTAACGGTTGGCGCCCGTTTTTTCCGCCAGCAGTTCGGCCAAATTGCCTTCCAGTAAGGTCTCTCCTTGGTGGATGATGCCGATGCGGCTGCACAAGCGGTCAACGTCATCCAAGAGATGTGTGCACAGTAAAATACCGACATTGCGGTCGCGGCTGAGCGCCAGAAGCACATCGTGGATTTCTCGCCGTCCGCGCGGATCGAGGCCATTGGTCGGTTCGTCCAGAATCAAGAGCCGCGGATCGGTGAGCAGCGCTCGCGCCAAGCCGAGGCGTTGTTTCATGCCGCGGGAAAAGCCGCCCACCGCCTTGCGGGCAACGCCTTCCAGCCCGACTTGCGCCAGGCGCCGCGCGGCTTCCTCAGCCGGAATCTCCCGCCCATACAAGCGCCCCATCCAGCGCAGATAGTCCGGCGCGTTCATCCAGCCATAGAAACCCGAATCTTCCGCCAGCACCCCCATCTGATGGTGCAACTCGCGCCGCTGCCGGGCCGGATCCAATCCGAGAACGCGTATCGTGCCGGAATCGGCCTGGCGCAAGCCGGTCAGCACCGCAAGCGTGGTGCTTTTGCCGGCACCGTTCGGCCCCAGCAAACCGTAGATCTCGCCCTCGCGCATGCTTAAGCGCACACCGTTCAGAATCGGGTTGCCGCGTAGGGATAATTTCACGTCCGCGATTTCGATCAGCATCGTATTCTCCGAAAGTTTTGGTTTCAGGCGGCGCGGCCGATCAGCCTCGCCTCGATCTGCCCGCCGCTAATCCGCGTTTGGCCCTTCGGGATCGTTTTCCAGCACCTTGCCGGTTTGGGCATCCACGCCGACTTCCTGTGTCACTTTGCCGTGCCGGATATCGAAGGAATAGCGCAAGCCGCTGCCGCCTTTTTCCTGCTCCAGTTCTTCATCGGTAATGTTGCCTGGATGCGCCTTGAGAGCGATTGCCCGCGCCTGCTCCATGCTGATCTTGGCTTCCCCCGCGAATTTCTGGCCGGTGTAGGCGAACGCATTGACCGTGGACGCCGCCAAAGCCAAGCCTAACAAAGCCATGACGCGCTTCTTCGATGCTGTGTTGAAAATTTTATCTGCGTACCTATTCATTTTGCCGCTCCTATAGAATGGATTGAAATCAAGCAGGCGCATTGGCGTCTACCGTGATAATCACTCTACGTGGCCAAACCTTAAGGGAGACTTAATGCTTGCCCAAGGTACTTGAAAATCGATGGGGCGGATGTAAAACAAGATTTGCCGAAGGAGGCTAACTCGGCGCGCGTTGCGCTTGTGCTTGAAGGATGCGGGCGAGCGCCATGAGGTCTTGCGGATCCAGATCCGAAATCACCCAATAGACCATTCCCGCTTCGCTCCAGTGCACCAAGTTATAGCCTTGGATTGTCTGTGTGTGGATCGTGGTTTGGCGCTCGTTGGCGGCGGGCCAAATATACACATTGATCAGGTGCAGGCGATGGCGGTACACCAGTGCCGCCACCGAACGGTGATCGAGATAATCGAGCCTGCCGCCGATCAGCGGGAAGCCTTGTGTGCTCAGGTCACTGACGATGGGGGAGAAATCGAGCTTGCCGTCGAACCACGGTTTCACCGTGTGCTGATCGGAGGAGATAACATCGGCGATATGATTGACCATGAGCGAACGCACATGGCTGGAAACCACTTCTTCGGCGAGCAGTTGCTTGGGCGATGGCGCGGCCAAATAAAGACCCGCGCTCCACACCAACGCAATCAGCGAGACCAGCGCCGTGCCGGCATTCAGCCAACCCCACGACCCCCAGTGCCACGGCCGCCGCTTTACCGTTGTTCCTTCCTGCTCCGCGGGCAGCGCCGCCCTGATACGCGCTTCCAAATCACGCGGGGCTTGAAAGTAAGTGGCGTGTTGCTTGAATGCGGCGCGTAGCGCCGTCTGGCTGACGAATGCGCTATGGCAGGCAGGGCAGGTTTGCAGGTGCCGGTCCAGCTCATCGGACTCGGTCAATCCCAGTTCCTGATCCACGCGCGCGGGAAGTAGCTCCAGAGTTCGTTTGCAGTCCATCGCGTAACTCCTTAATTCATCCGCTCAAGGCAGGCTTGCAGCAGCTTGCGGCCGCGCGCCAAACGCGACATCACCGTGCCGATGGGAATGCCCGCGATACCGGAAATTTCCTTGTAGGATAAATTCTCCAGCTCTCTCAATACCAACACCTCGCGAAATTCCAAGGGCAGTTGCGCCAGCGCCCGATCCAAGAGCCGTTTGTCGTCGCTGCGCGCCAGAATCGCCGCGGGATTGTTGTCCGGCTGATCGCATAACGTCGCCGAGCCTACTTCGTTGCGCTCATAAAACGCCTCGTCGAAAAGCGTGTTTAGTACGTGGTCGCGATTCTGCCGCAACCACGTATAAGCGGTGTTCCTGACGATGGCGAGCAGCCATGCCCGCGCATCGTCGCCATGCATCCCATCGAAGAACTTGAAGGCGCGCAAATAGGCTTCCTGCACAATATCTTGCGCATCCTGATCGCTGTGGCTCAACCAGCGCGCCAAGTTGTAAGCGGCGTTCAGGTGCGGCAAGGTCACCTCGCCGAACCGCCGGGTTCTCATCGCTTCAGTCACTGCCATCCCGTCATGTGCTCATACCGATTAGCGCGTCATTTTATTCCAGCGCCCATCTTAAATCTATTAGCAGCACGGCGCGCGCCAACATCGCACGAAAAATTTTACCGGCTCGGGAATAAATGCGCGGCAGAAGCGGTATTGCCCTTTGCAGTCGCTCATTCTCTCTACACTTATTTAGGAGGAAACATGGAAAAGACGCTGGATAGACGCGATTTTTTAAAATTGGCCGGATTGGGAGGCGTGGTGTTCGTTTCCGGATTGGCCGGATGTTCCGATATGCCGATGCGCAGCGAGGCGGATGACTTTTATTTTGTTCAACTTTCAGACAGCCATTGGGGATTTAAAGGGCCGAAAGTCAATCCGGATGCGGAAGGCACTTTAAAAAAAGCCGTCGCCGCGGTCAACAGCCTGGCGCGACAACCGGATTTCATCGTCTTCACCGGTGACTTAACCCACACTACCGACGATCCTCGGGAACGCAGAAAGCGTCTGTCGGAGTTCCGCGATATCGTGAGCGCGCTCAAAGTGAAAAACATTCATTTCATGCCGGGCGAGCACGATGCCTCGCTGGATCATGGCGAGGCTTTTCAGGAATTTTTCGGCAAGACGCACTACACTTTTGACCACAAGGGCGTGCATTTCATCGTACTGGACAATGTTTCCGATCCCACGGCAAGTATCGGCGAGGCGCAGTTGCAGTGGCTCGCGGCGGATTTGAATGCCCAGCCCAAAAACGCAAGAATCGTGGTCTTTACCCATCGCCCGCTGTTCGATCTCTATCCGCAATGGGACTGGGCCACGCGCGATGGCGCCAAGGCGATCGCGCTGCTGATGCCGCACCCTAACGTCACCGTGTTCTACGGACACATTCACCAGGAAAATCACCACATGACCGGGCATATCGCGCACCACTCGGCGAAGGGTCTGATGTTTCCGCTGCCCGCGCCCGGTTCGCAACCCAAGCGCACGCCGCTGCCCTGGGATGCGGCGCAACCCTATAGAGGGCTGGGTTATCGCGACGTCGAGGCCGAGGTGCAAAAGGCCGAATACCGCATCACGGAACTGCCCATAGTGAAAGGATAGCGCCATGAAACTCAACGCACACGGGTTTAGGATTCTGGCCTTGGCTGCCGTTCTGGGCGCCAGCCTGGTGAGCGCAGGCGATTATGCGAGCGTGCAAACAGAAGAACCGGTCATCAAAATCGTCGCGAAAAAATTCGAGTACACGCCGAATGTGATCAAGCTGAAAAAAGGCGTGCCGGTGGTGCTCGAATTCACCACGCTCGACGTCTTGATGGGCTTCAAGGTGCCGGATCTGGGGATACGCGCAGATATTATTCCGGGCAAGGTTTCGCGGATACGCGTGGTGCCTGACAAGGCCGGGACTTTTCCGTTTGTTTGCGATATTTTTTGCGGTAGCGGTCACGAGGACATGACGGGAACACTCATCGTAAGCGAATGACCCAGACTAAAAGAAATGCTGGCGCGCCGTACGGATCGGACACGGCGCGCCAGCCGCTTTACAGCACATAGCGTGCTAAATCTTCGCTCTTCGCCAAGGTATCGAGTTTGGCATTCACATAAGCCGCGTCGATGGTAATGGCCACCCCGCTTTGTTTGTCGGCGGCGAACGCCAACTCCTCCAGCAATTTTTCCATCACCGTGTAAAGCCTGCGCGCGCCGATATTCTCGGTGCGCTCGTTCACTTCATAGGCGATCTCGGCCAAGCGCCGGATACCCTCGCCGGTGAAGCTTAAGTGCACGCCCTCGGTTTCCAGCAGCGCTTGGTATTGATGCGTGAGGCAGGCATCGGTACCGGTCAGAATGCGCGCGAAGTCATCCACCGTCAGCGATTCGAGCTCGACCCGGATCGGGAAGCGGCCTTGCAGTTCGGGAATCAGATCGGATGGTTTGGAAAAATGAAATGCGCCGCTGCCGATGAATAAAATATGATCGGTCTTGACCATGCCATATTTGGTGGTGACCGTCGTACCTTCCACCAGCGGCAACAGATCGCGCTGCACGCCTTGACGTGAGACATCGGCGCCGCTGGTCTCGGCACGGCTGGTGATTTTATCGATTTCGTCGAGGAACACGATGCCATTTTGCTCGACATCTTTTAGCGCGCCGAGTTTGAGATCGTCCTCGTTCACCATCCTCAGCGCTTCTTCCTCCGCCAGCAATTTGAATGCCTCGCGCACTTTGAGTTTGCGCTGTTTTTTGCGGCCGCCGCCTAAATTTTGAAACATGCCTTGCAATTGCGAGGTGAGATCTTCCATGCCGGGCGGGGCGAAAATTTCCATATTCGCGGCAGACGCGCTGATTTCGATTTCGATTTCTTTATCGTCGAGCGCGCCTTCGCGCAGCATTTTGCGGAATTTCTGGCGCGTGGCGCTTTCCTCCGGTTGAGGCCCGGCCTCGTCGAAACCGCCCGTGCGCGCGCCCGGCAACAGCGCATCGAGTATGCGCTCCTCGGCGGTTTCCTCGGCGCGGAATTGCACTTGCTTGGTCGCTTGCTCGCGCGCTTGCTTCACCGCCATTTCGACCAGATCACGAATGATGCTATCCACATCGCGCCCGACATAGCCGACTTCCGTGAACTTGGTCGCCTCGACTTTAATGAAGGGCGCATGCGCAAGCCGCGCCAAACGCCGCGCGATTTCGGTCTTACCGACGCCGGTGGGGCCGATCATCAAAATATTCTTAGGGGTAATTTCCTGGCGCAGCGGCTCCGCCACTTGCGCGCGCCGCCAGCGATTGCGCAGGGCAATCGCTACCGCGCGCTTGGCCGCATCTTGGCCAACGATATGTTTATCGAGTTCGTGAACGATCTCTTGGGGGGTCATCTGCATGGTTTATTTAGACGTAAAGGGCGATGTGTGGGCGTAAAAGCCGTTGCCTCATTCCAAAATCTCGATCACGTGATTCTGGTTAGTGTAGATACACAAATCGGCGGCGATGGTGAGCGCCTGCTTCACGATCTCGGCCGGAGCCATGTCGGTATGTTCCAGCAGCGCACGCGCCGCGCTCTGCGCGTAAGGGCCGCCGCTGCCAATGGCGAGCAGCCCCTGCTCCGGTTCGAGCACATCGCCGTTGCCGGTGAGAATGATCGAGGTTTCGTGATTCGCCACGGCAAGCATGGCTTCCAAGCGGCGCAAAATCCGGTCAGTGCGCCAATCTTTGGCCAACTCCACCGCGGCACGCAGCAAATGGCCTTGATGCTTTTCCAATTTCGATTCGAAGCGTTCGAACAGGGTAAATGCATCCGCGGTACCGCCGGCGAACCCGGCGAGAATTTTGTCGTGATACAAGCGGCGCACTTTGCGCGCCGATGCTTTGATGACGATATTACCCAAAGTGACCTGGCCATCGCCCCCGAGCGCGACCTGCGTGCCGCGGCGCACGGAAAGGATGGTGGTGCCGTGATATTGCTCCATGATCGATCCAGGTAGGGGGAAAAATTAGCGTTGCTTGCGGCGCACGACCGTCGCATATTCGGTCACGCCCATCACATCGAACAGGGCGTGCACCATTTCGTTCGCGCCGCTGATGGTCACTTGCTTGCCCTGCTGGTTCAGCGTGATGAGGGTGTTGATGAAGGCACCGACGGTGACGAAATCCACGCGCACCGTGCCGGTCATATCAATGAAAACCTGCGTGCGGCTTTCGGCGTGGCGCTCGAGATCGCGCAGCTTGTAATCGGTACCGGCGGACAGCACGCCCTCGATGCTGAAATGCTCCGTTTCTACGGGCGCTTCCGGTACCTCGGATTCGACGGTAGCCGCGGTTTGCACCGTCTCCGGCAATGCCTCCCACGAGGGAGGCGACAACTCGAAAGTCACGGCATAGTCCACTGCCGCATCTTCAAATTCGTTTTGCAATCCCAACATCTGGTACAACTCGAACAACAAAAGCCAATACCGTTTCTCCTGCCGTGCATCGCCCTCGAAGGTGCTTTTGACGGCCTGCGCGAATGCTTCCGCGCCCGCCACGGTAATCCGTTTTCCGGTGCGGCGTATGCTTTGCAATGCGGCCGCGAACTGCGCGGCCATGTCCGGCTCGATGCCGCTGGCAGCGGCCAAATCCAGCTTCACGCCGCTATCGGACTCGGCCAATTTCAGCATGCGTTCGATATCCGCAGCTTGTGCCGCGCCGATCCGTCCCTTGAGATGCACGCTGCTCGCCATACCACGCTTCGGTGCCTGCTTCGGCGCCGGCGCCGCTTGCCGTGGCCCCTCCCAGACGGGCGCGGAACGCTCGAATCGGACCACAAACTCCATCGACAAATCATCGAACGGCTGCTTCATATTCTGTGTTTGGTATAGATCGAGCAGCAACAACCACGGGTGCAACTCGCGCGACTCCGTGTTTTCTTTGATGAAGCTCAGGAGTGTGGCGATGGCCTCTGTCACGCGCTCGTTGGCATAGAGAATCGCCGCCTCTTCCACCGCGGAATGCGATTCGGCGGTAGCGCCCGCACCGTCATAGGAGAGATCGTCGAATTCCACTACCTCCATTTCGGCAGGCGGTGACGGCGCGACCGGCGTTTGGGGCACGGGAGCGCGACCGGCCAGCGGCTTCGGCGCCACCGGCTTTGGCGGGGTCATGGTCGGGGGCTCTTCGCCCTTGCGTTTAAAAAATGAAAAGACCACGTGGTCTCGCGGTAATGAAGATGATCCGGAAATTCAGCTTGCCGATGCGGCCCACTCAGCATGCATTACCGCATTCGGTGCGTTCTCTATAACTTCTTCATCATAAGGGCAAAGCTCCGCCCTATCAAGCGTCGCGCGCAAAAACAAAAAGCGGCATGGCGCCGCCTTTTTGCCCCATAAAGCCAGGGTTATTTCTTGGCGTATTTCTGGCGGAATTTTTCCACCCGGCCGGCGGTATCCAGGATTTTTTGCTTGCCGGTATAGAACGGATGGCACTGCGAGCAGACTTCGATGTGCAGGTCGCGCGCCATGGTGGAGCTTGTCTTGAACTGGTTGCCGCAACTACAAGTTACGGAAATTTCAGTGTAATTCGGATGAATTTCAGGTTTCATCGCCTTGTCCTTACGCGGGTTTTTCCGGCCCAGAGCCGGACAGAAAGGGCGCTATTATGTCTAAAAAAGCAGGTGTTTGCAAGAACGTTCGGGGATGGCCGGAAATTAGCCGCGCCGCATCGAATCGAAAAACTCCGCGTTATTCTTGGTCGCGCGCAGTTTGTCGTGTAAAAACTCCATCGCTTCCAGATCGTCCATCGGGTACAGCACTTTGCGCAGCACCCAAATTTTTTGCAGCACGTCGGGTTTGATCAGCAGTTCCTCGCGCCGGGTACCGGAGCGATTGACGTTGATCGCGGGATACAGCCGCTTCTCGGCCATGCGCCGGTCAAGATGGATTTCCATATTGCCGGTGCCTTTGAATTCCTCGTAAATCACATCGTCCATGCGGCTGCCGGTATCGACCAGCGCGGTAGCGATGATGGTAAGCGAGCCGCCTTCTTCGATATTGCGTGCCGCGCCGAAGAAGCGCTTGGGGCGCTGCAGGGCATTCGCATCGACGCCGCCGGTGAGCACCTTGCCGGAAGCCGGCACCACCGTATTGTAAGCGCGCGCCAAGCGGGTGATGGAGTCGAGCAGAATCACCACATCTTTTTTATGCTCGACCAGGCGCTTGGCTTTTTCCAGCACCATTTCCGCCACTTGCACATGGCGCGTGGCGGGCTCGTCGAAGGTGGAAGCGACCACTTCGCCGCGCACGGTGCGCGTCATTTCCGTCACTTCTTCCGGGCGCTCGTCGATCAGCAGCACGATCATGACCACATCCGGATGATTGGCGGTGATGGCATGCGCGATATGTTGCAACATGACCGTCTTGCCCGATTTTGGCGAAGCCACGAGCAAGCCGCGCTGGCCTTTGCCGATGGGCGCGATCATGTCGATCACGCGCCCGGTAATGTTTTCTTCGCTGGCGATATCGCGTTCGAGCTTCATCGGCTTGGTCGGGAACAGCGGCGTCAAGTTCTCGAACAGAATTTTATTCTTGGCGTTCTCGGGCGGCTCGCCGTTGACGGTATCCACTTTCACCAGCGCGAAATAGCGCTCGCCGTCTTTCGGGGTACGAATCTCGCCCTCGATGGTGTCGCCGGTGTGCAGATTGAAGCGCCGTATCTGCGAGGGCGAGACGTAAATATCGTCCGGCCCCGCGAGGTAGGAGGTATCGGGCGAGCGCAAGAAACCGAAGCCGTCTTGCAGTACTTCCAGGGTACCGTCGCCATAAATGCTCTCACCCTTACGCGCTTGGTTTTTCAGCAGCGCGAAAATAAGGTCTTGTTTTCTTAGGCGGCTGGCGCCTTCGATTTCATGGGTAACAGCCATGTCCACGAGTTCTTGCACGTGGTGGTGTTTAAGATCGGATAAATGCATAGACCAATAGTGTGATGTGAGGAAAAAGGGCTTGGATGTTTGGAGCGGGGCCCGGGCGAAGCCCGAAACTTGAACAAACGCCCATTAT
>Ga0315268_10004565_pt1 | contig 15021 bp, 15 predicted proteins | sample C1_top_MG_FD_204535 | JGI IMG/M metagenome (GOLD analysis project Ga0315268, IMG submission 204535) | Sediment microbial communities from Yellowstone Lake, YNP, Wyoming, USA - C1_top | ecosystem: Environmental > Aquatic > Freshwater > Lake > Sediment | place: USA: Wyoming | collected 2017-08-01
ACGGCGCTCCAGTCCTCATCGAATTTCAAAACGAAAAAGATAATGAGATGAGGTTGGGCAAGGCCCTGCTGTCGAAGGCGGGACAGGAACTAGCTGAAATCTGTGATTCAAAGCCATGTGACGGCTTCAAGGATTACATCGTAAACAAATGGAGATCGTTTGGTTGGAAGGTGACCGTTGGCGAGATCAAAAAATAACCTATGGTTCGGCGTTTCTTCTCCTTCACCGAAAAAATCCGGGCGCTGAAAGTCGCCGACGAGGTTTTGATTTCCGGTGTCTGATGTTGAGCAATGAGCACGCGTTCGCAAAACGAGAAGAAGTTCGGCCAGTGGGATGAATTGCCCGGTGGCGGACGGCGTTATCGTCTGGACGTGACGGGGCGGCTTGGCTGGCGCGCGTTATTTGAAGGATGTGGACGCGAATGAAACGACGCTGCGCTTCTGGCAGGAGATTTACGACGACGCGGGCAAGTTGGTGGAGACGCACGAGAAATTCCCGGTGGATAAAGGCCACCAGAAAGCGTAGGATGCGGCCATGACGATCACGAAACAAACCGTTGCCGACAAGATCGCCGCGTATCTCCACCACGAGATGACGCTGGCGCAGTTGGTGGATTGGGCGGAGCGCGCCTTGATGGACGGCGAGTTGGCCGAGCGCGATGCACAGACGCTTTCATCGGTCATCGCCCGTCTCGGTGTGGCGGATGTGCGTGCATTCGGTCTGGCGTGGGACGACTGCGAAGAACTTCTCCACAAACTCGGTTTCTCTCCGCGTGTGGAAGTGGTGGCGGCTTGAGCCATGAGTGACAGGATGTGGAAAATTTTGGAAAGCAAACGGGAGATGCGTCAGCGTCTCGCCGCGCTGCCTTTTGCCGACAAGGTGAAATTGCTGGAGCAGTTGCGTGATCGCAGTCTGGCGATAGCGGCCAGCGGACTCAAAAAGCAATCGTCCCGTCAGGGTTGAGTTCCGGCGTCGTGTTCACCGGGCGCGACGTATTGTTCGGAGGTTAAATTGTTGAATTGAAGCGCGGATGGGTTTGTGCGATAAGACTTGCATGAAGACAATCACGCTCGAATGTCCCGACCGGTTGCACGAGCAGCTGGCCAAGCTGGTGGCGGCGGGCTGGTTCAAGTCGCCCGAAGACGCCGCGCTGGAGGCGGTGCGGCGCTATTTGAGCCTTCATTCCGTCGAGCTTCAGGAAAAGCAGATCATGGCGGATGTGCAATGGGCGTTGAATGAGTGCCGATGAAATCATCGCCGTGCTCGACGCCGGGCCGCTCATTCATCTGGACGAGCTTGGCTCGCTAAATCTGCTGGCCGGTTATCGGGAAGTGCTGTTGCCGGACATCGTAGAGCGCGAGGCCAGACAACATCGGCCGGAAATTCAAATTGATTCCATTCCCGGTTTGGTGCGGGTCAGTTCCCAACCTGCGGCGGCGGAATCCATGTTTGAACTGGCGGCGGAATTTGGTCTGCACGCGGGCGAACTGGCGGCAATTGCGGTGCTGAAGGAGCATCACGGTGATTGTCTCTTGAGCGATGACGCGGCGGCGCGGGCGCTGGCCGAGGCGATTGGCTTTCAAGTGCGCGGCACGGTGGGTTTGATTTTGCGAGGCTGGCAGCGAAAGCAGATTTCAAAAACAACGGCGCGAGATTTGTTGAAGGCACTGCCCGTGAAATCAACTTTGCATCTGCGGCCCGGATTCTTGGCAAATGTTTTGGAACAGATAAACGATAAAACGGGTTGAATTCTTATGATTAAATTAAACTTCCCCTTCACCGCGGAAAAAATCCGCGCGCTGAAAGTCGGCGACGAGGTGTTGATTTCCGGCGTCGTGTTCACCGGGCGCGACGCGGTCCACAAGTATTTGCACGATGGCGGGCAATTGCCGCCGGGCGTGAGTCTGCGCGACGCCATCCTCTACCATTGCGGCCCGGTGGTGATGAAGCAGCCGGACGGTTCGTGGAAGGCCACCGCCGCCGGCCCGACAACTTCCATCCGCGAAGAGCCGTATCAGGCGCAAATCATCCGCGACTTCGGCCTCCGAGGTGTCATTGGCAAGGGCGGCATGGGCGACCGCACACTCGCGGCGTGCAAGGAACACGGCTGCGTTTATCTCCACGCCGTTGGCGGCGCCGCGCAGGTTCTCGCCGACTGCATCAAGAAGGTCCGGAACGTGCATTTCTATGAAAAGTTCGGCGCGCCGGAAGCAATCTGGGAATTTGAAGTCAAAGATTTTCCCGCCGTGGTCACGATGGATTCACACGGCAATTCGCTGCACAAGGAAGTGTTGGCCCAGAGCCAAGCGGAACTGGCAAAGCGATTGTAAGGTGGGGCGAGGCTCCTGACGAGCCGTAGTTCACATTGCGAAATGGCTCGCGAGGACGCTCGCTCCACCACAGAAACACCCTCAGAATTTCCGATTCCACTCCGGCGTCGAGTATTTTTGATCAACCAGCTTCGCGATTTCGCTTCGCAACACGAACGGGCACTGGCCTGCAACTGCCCAAGACTTTTGAAGCGCCGACTTCACGTCGTCTGCCTGCACATTAAGATTGGAGACGAACTCGGAGTGACTTCGGCTTTGGCGATAATCGGGCTGGTGCGACGGCATTCGCAGCAGTTCTCCAATCAGCTTAAGCTCGAAGTTCAGAAGAAAGGTGCCGTGAAAGAGCAGATACTTGCGGCGGCGGCGTTGTGAGTTGCCGGAAAATTTGAATCCGCCCGTCACAAGATCGGTGTGCCCGCGAACTTCCATGGCCTGGCCGGTCACCGCTGCCACGGCCGCGCAGTTGCGTTGCATGATGAACCGGTTTGCGGCGCTGATGCTGCGGGTTGGGCCGTCCGCAGTGATTCGCAGGACGAGCGCGTAGTTCAAACAACCCGGGCCTTGAACGACCGTGCCGCCGCCGGAGCAACGGCGCAGAATCGGAATGTCCCGCGCTTCGCACGCCGCCACGTTGACCTCACTTGTCACCTTGTTCGCGTAGCCGACCACCACGAAATGTTCCGGCGACTCCCAAAAACGCAACACTTCCCCGCCGTCGCCCGCTTCACACCAGTCGAGCAACGCCTCATCGCACGCGAGATTCTCCGCGGGCGATGGGAAGGTGAGATCGAAAAGTATCATGAGGCCGTTACGCAGTATGGCGGGACAAGGAGATTAGTGAACGTTCGCAGCGTGTCATAAACTTCGTAGCAGCCGGCGTAAGGAGTCTCATTCTTCCTCGAACGAGATGCGATTCCAAAAAATATGTATGCCTCTGCGAGTGTGCATCTTTACCATTCGCGCTGTGCAGGATGAACTCAAAATTCCCCGCGTGCGAGAATAGATTCAATCGGGTTGAGTTGTGGTAATGTTCCGGCGGGAATTGCGCTGGCGTCAAATGGTGGTATTGAGTTTAATCTGAAGCTCCCGTCGGGGACGTATCCGGCGGAGTCAGAATTTCCCGCAGTGACAGTCGAAGTGAGCAGCACAGTGAAAGAAAACACAGACAATTACAGTTCGCGCAACATCGCCGCCGGCCCGTCCGCCCGCGCCGGGCAGGACGACCGGTGGGCGTCTTCGTTGCAATCCGTGTTCGAACTGGCGCTGGAAAGCCAGGGGCCGGAACGGACGGCGCAATTGCTCGACAAGTTTGCCGAGCGTCTGCGCGCCGCGCACCGCGAGTTGCCGCGCGGCTTCAACACGCCGTACGTCAACACGATTCCGGTCGAGCAACAGCCCGATTATCCCGGAGACTGGCAGACCGAACGTCGGCTCAAGAGTTACATGCGCTGGAACGCGATGGCGATGGTGGTGAAGGCGAACTCGACCACGAATGTCGGCGGGCACATCTCGACCTACGCCTCGTGCGCGACGCTTTACGAAGTGGCGTTCAATCATTTCTTTCGCGGGCGCACGGAAAAATTTACCGGCGACCAGGTTTATTTTCAGGGCCACGCCGCGCCAGGCGTTTATGCGCGAGCCTTTCTCGAACGGCGGCTCGATGAGAAACATCTGCAAAACTTCCGGCAGGAACTTGCCGAGGGCGGTGGGCTGTCATCGTATCCGCATCCGTATTTGATGCCGGACTTCTGGCAATTTCCGACGGTCTCGATGGGCCTCGGTCCGATCATGTCCATCTATCAGGCGCGGTTTAATCGTTACCTGCAGGCGCGCGGACTGGTAGGCAGCAAAGACCCGAAGGTTTGGTGTTTCATTGGCGACGGCGAAACCGACGAGCCAGAAACACTGGGTTCACTCACGCTGGCATCGCGAGAGAACCTCGACAACCTCATTTGGGTCATCAATTGCAACCTCCAGCGCCTCGACGGTCCGGTGCGTGGCAACGGGAAAATTATTCAGGAGCTTGAAGCGCTGTTTCGCGGCGCAGGCTGGAACGTCATCAAAGTGATCTGGGGTTCGGATTGGGATGATTTGCTCGCGCGCGACCAGTCTGGCCTGCTGCTTAAACGCATGGAAGAAGCGGTGGACGGCGATTATCAAAAGTATTCCGTCGAGCCGGGCAGCTACACGCGCAAACATTTCTTCGGCAAATATCCCGAGCTGCTGAAGCTCGTGAACCACCTGACGGACGACCAGATCCGCAAGCTACTGCGTGGCGGCCACGACACGCGCAAGATGTTTGCGGCATACAAAGCGGCGACGGAACACAAGGGCCAGCCGACAGTGATTCTCGCCAAGACGGTGAAAGGCTACGGCCTTGGCGAAGCCGGCGAGGGCCGCAACATTTCACACCAGCAGAAAAAGATGAACGAGAAGGAGCTTCGCGAATTCCGCGAACGCTTCAAAATTCCCATCAGCGACGATGTCATTGCGGACACGCCATTTTATCGTCCGCCCGCCGACAGCGCGGAAACAAAGTATCTGCTCGAACGGCGCAAGGCGCTCGGAGGTTTCCTTCCCAGTCGTCAGGTCACTCCCGCCAAGCTCGAAATCCCAAAGCTGGATTCCTACAAAGAATTCTTCAAAGGCTCGGGCGCGATGGAAGCTTCGACGACCATGGCGTTTGTCCGCCTCCTAGGCGTTCTGCTCCGGCACAAAAGTCTTGGCCGGCACGTCGTGCCCATTATCCCGGATGAAGCGCGCACCTTCGGCCTCGACGCGCTGTTCCGTGAGATTGGAATTTATTCCAGCAAAGGCCAGCTTTACGACCCGGTGGACAGCCAATCACTGCTCTACTACCACGAGGCGAAGGATGGACAGATTCTTGAAGAAGGCATCACCGAGGCCGGTTCGATGTCATCGTTCATCGCGGCGGGCACGAGTTACGCGACTCATGGCGTGCCGATCGTGCCGTTCTACATTTACTACTCGATGTTTGGCCCGCAGCGTGTCGGCGATTTGATGTGGCTCGCGGGCGACATCAAGGCCAGAGGATTTTTACTCGGCGCGACAGCGGGCCGCACCACGCTCAACGGCGAGGGCCTCCAACATCAGGACGGTCACAGCCTCCTGCACGCGAGCACGATGCCAACGGTGCTGGCCTATGATCCCGCGTTCGCTTACGAAATTGCCGTGATTGTGGCCGACGGCCTCTACCGCATGTATGCCGAGGGCGAAGACATTTTTTACTACCTCGCGCTCTACAACGAAAATTACCAGATGCCGCCGATGCCCGAAGGCGTCGAAGATGGCATCCTCAAGGGCCTATACAAATTCAAACCTGGCCCGGAGAAGAAAAAACTTAAAGCCCACATCCTCGGCAGCGGCCCGATCATCAACTCCGCGTTGAAGGCGCAGGAAATTCTGGCCGAACGTTACGGCGTCTCCGCCGACGTTTGGAGCGCCACTAGTTACAAGCTGCTCCGAACGGACGCCATTCGCTGCCAGCGCTGCAACATGCTGCATCCAACCGAGCCCGTGAAGAAATCCTACGTCGAGAATTTGCTCGCCAAGGAAAAGGGCGCATTTGTCGCCGTGTCCGACAACATTCGCTCCGTGCCCGACCAGATTGCGCCGTGGGTGCCGGGCGGTTTGTTTACACTCGGCACGGACGGCTTTGGCCGTAGCGACACCCGTGCGCGCTTGCGCCGCTTTTTTGGAGTGGACGCGGAATCAACCGTCATCGCCACGCTTTACGCGCTTGCCCAACGTGGCGAGATTGAGCAAGAAGTCGTGGCCAAAGCGATCAGCGATTTGGGCGTTGACCCGGAGAAAGTGCAACCACAGATAGTTTGATGCCTGAATAAAAAGCCGAACCAGAAAACTGGTTCGGCTTTGCTTGCGAAGACATCCAATAGATCGAACTCAGCCTCGCCTCCGCAACAGCAGAGGCAAGCCGCCCAAGGCCAGGAGGAAGAAGGTGGCGGGCTCCGGAACTCCCACTGCTTCCAAAGCGTCAATGTTCTCATTGTCCACGCCAAAAGCAGTCTTAACGTCAAAGGCGGTGTCCCAGAGATGCCCGCCGTGATAGAGAAACCCCGCAGTACCGTCCCCATTCAGTACCCACACTTCACCACCATCGAACAGCCCTATGGGTCTGATGCTGATCAGTGCCTGATCGCCCGGCCCGAAGTAGTCGTCGCCGTTATCGAACATCATCAGCCCGTCGAGATCCAGATTCCCCCACAGACCCGAGTCCAAGCCAATAGCGTTTCCGATAAAATTCTTCGATATCAAACCGACGCTTCCCGCGACGTTGTAATTCCACACCGACCACACCCCAGGATCACCGAGCAAGGAAAACCGGTCCGAGTCGTCCTGCGAGTCAGTCCCCCAGACTTCCAAACCGTCCAAGTCAGTTACGCCGTGCTGGTCTATTAGGGCCTTGGTGGCCCAGACGGCTCGCGAGCCAGCGATGCTTTCAGACCAGATACTGTTGACCGCCGAATCGCCCGTCACCGAAATCAGCAGCGCGGCTTGGTTTCCGATCACAGCTTGGAACAACGCATCGTTATGGTTGGCGAGACCATCGGCATCCACAGTGTACGGTGTGGTTCCCATATAGTTGAAAGTATTCTTCACTCCACCCAGTCCAGCTCCATCCCACGCAATGACCTGCTGCGGGGTATTCACAATTGGAGGCACCGCGTTCTTGTTTGGCATGTCCAAGTATTCCTTGCCTGTGACCTGGTCCGGCCAAGCCATATAGGGACCACCGGGGAGGACAGGAAATGGCGTCCCCGTGTACGGACCAGCTTGGGCAACAAACGTTACGGCCAGCCCTGCCGTCACGATGGCGAGATAACCAATTTGTTTTTTCATAAGATCTTTCTTCAAATTTGTTTGACTGCTTTGACTGCTCAATTTCGAGGCCTTTTTTTTAAGCCAAACGGCCATTTCGCGGAAGTCGGCTGTTGAGGCGACAGCTACGCAGGGGTCAGTGGAGGGGAGGCAGAAGGCGAAATCCGAAGTTCCGCAGTTCAACCCTCAAACCCGAGTTCAATTGCGGTGCAAGGGACAACGGCCGGCGGTGCGATTGGCGCAGATAGAAGGCAGCATGCTGTCGGGTGCAGCGGTCAGGCTCAGGAATTTATCCACGACGCGAAGAATCAGTTGCCCGCGGTCGTTGACGGCCAGTTTGCGGTGCAGGCGTTCGATATGCGTGTGGACGGTATGCGCGGAGATGCCCAGCTCGGCGGCGATGCAGAATTCGGTCTGGTCGTTGAACGCGGCACGCACGATTTGAAGCTCGCGCCCAGAAAGGTTAAGACTGTGGGCGATTTCTTCCCAGGCCTGCTCGGGAAACATAACTGACCCCGACGCATGTGCCTTCGGTCGTTTGCAAGCCGGTTTCGTTTCGGCTGGTGGGTAAGACTTGGCATTGCTCATGACTTTTCGTCTCTCACAGCCAATGACTGACTACCGCGATACTCGCTCGGTTGAGTTAGAGTGCCCTTCGGAACCGCAGCCCGAATCATTAATAACTCTCAAACATCATCAACTAAAATGTAGTTGCACTTTTCAAACAACACAAGCGAATTTTTCCTAGAAAGCCCGCTGCCATTGCCGCAGACTATGCCCGCTCTTAATTTATGGATCTCAAACTGCCCAAGCTGGGAGAAGGCGCGGATTCGGGCGTCGTCGTCAACGTCTTCGTGAAAGAAGGCGACACGGTGGCGAAGGATCAAGTTGTCATCGAACTGGAAAACGAGAAGGCCGTGGCCGGCATTCCTTCCAGCGCGAGTGGCGTGGTGACGAAGATATTCGTCAAGGCTGGCGACAAACTCAGCGTCGGCCAGTTGATTCTCTCGTTGGCAGAAACCGGGAAGCCCGTCGGGCCGGTCACCTCGGCCCCGGCGGCAAAAGCAGAACCCACCCATGAGCCGGAAATTACCGGGACCACTGCGGCCGAAGAAGACGAGGAAGGAATTCCAAAACGTGTTGCTGCGCCGGTTGCCGCGCCGTCGATCCGCAAGCTGGCGCGCGAGTTGGGTCTTGATTTGAGCCGCGTGCGCGGCAGCGAAGCGGGCGGACGCATCAGCCTCGCCGACCTTCGTGCTTACGTCCAGCGGCTGCACCAAACGGCCCAGAAAGCCAAATCAGTCGGTGCCCCGGCAAAACCCTCCATCGGACAAATTGATTTTTCGAAATGGGGGCCTGTCACGAAGAAAGCACTGACGCCACTGCGCCAGGTTATCGCGCGGCGCATGTGGGAAAACTGGAATACCATTCCGCACGTCACGCAGTTCGATGAGGCGGACTTCACAAAACTCAACGAACTTCGCAAGAAATTCGCTCCGGCCTACGAAGCCAAAGGCACGAAGCTTACGTTGACGCCGCTGGTCATCAAAGCTGTGGCCGAAATGTTGAAGAAACATCCAATCTTTAACTCTAGCCTCGACGAAGCAGCGAGCGAGATCGTTTTCAAGGAATACATCCACGTCGGCATTGCCGTTGACACGGATGCAGGCTTGATCGTTCCGGTCATCCGCGACGTGGACAAAAAAGGCGTGTTGGAGCTCTCGAAAGAGCTTGAGCAACTCGCGCAGAAAGCACGCGACCGCAAAGTCACCGCTGACGAACTGAAAGGCGGCACATTCACGATCTCGAATCAGGGCGCGATTGGCGGTGGACACTTCACGCCCATCATCAACAAGCCGGAAGTCGCCATCCTCGGCCTCGGTCGCGGGGCGATGAAGCCCGTGGTTCGCGACGGCAAGGTTGAGGTTCGCATGATGACGCCGCTCGGTTTGTCTTACGATCATCGGGTGATTGATGGCGGCGCGGCGGCGCGGTTCATCGTGGATTTGGTCGCTACGTTGCAGGAGTTCAAAGAAGAGTTGGTGAAAATCTGAGAGCGATTTTATGGACCCAATCAAAACTGAAATCGTAGTCGTGGGCGCGGGCCCGGGCGGATACGCAGCGGCGTTTTACGCGGCGGATCTTGGTAAGAAAGTCATTCTCATCGAACGCGAAAAGCGGCTTGGTGGGGTTTGTCTCAATCGCGGCTGCATTCCATCGAAGGCGTTGCTTTACGCGACGCATCAAATTTCCGGGGCCAAGGAATCGGAGCATCGCGGCATCACGTTCAGTCCGCCAACGGTTGATCTCGGCAAGTTGCGCGCGTGGAAGGAAGGTATTCTTGCCAAACTTGGCGGTGGCATTACGCAACTGGCAAAGATGCGCAATGTGCAAGTGATTCAAGGGCGCGCTTATTTCGAAGGCTCGCAGAGCCTGCGCGTCGAGTCGGAGCAGGGCCAGCAATTCGTCAACTACGAGAACGCGATCCTGGCGGTTGGCTCCGTGCCGGCGATGCCCAAGGCGTTCGACCTCGGCAATCCGCGCATCATGACTTCAACCGAGGCATTGGAGATCGAGGACATTCCGGAGAACTTGCTCGTGGTCGGCGGCGGTTACATCGGCATGGAGATGGGGACGGTCTATGCCGCGCTGGGCAGCAAGGTCACGGTTGTCGAGGCGCTCGACAATATTCTCGCCGGGGCGGATCCGGATTTGGCACGACCCGTTGTGGTGGCAGCAAAAAAAGCGTTCAAGGAAATCCGGCTCAAGGCGCGCGTGCTGAAGATGTCCACCGTCGGAAAGCAGATCAAAGTCGAGATGGAATTCGACGGCAAGAAGGTTGAGGAACTTTACGACCGTGTGTTGGTTTCCGTCGGTCGCGCGCCGAATAGCGCCGATATCGGATTGGAAAACACCAAGGTTACGCTCGATGAAAAAGGCTTTGTGAAGGTCAACGCGCAACAGCAAACGAGCGATCCGCACATTTACGCCATCGGGGACATCGCAGGCGGGATCATGCTTGCGCACAAGGCGCACAAGGAAGGCCGCATCGCCGTCGAAACGCTCAATGGCCAGAGCGCTACGTTCGAGAACGTCGTGATTCCTGCCGTGGTGTTCACTGATCCGGAACTTGCGTGGTGCGGCTTGACCGAGGCTGAAGTCAAGACCCGCGGCATCAAATACGAAGTTTCAAAATTTCCGTGGGCCGCGTCGGGCCGCGCGCTGTCATTCGACCGCACGGACGGCGTGACGAAGATGATCATTGATCCGGAAAGCGAGCGCGTGCTCGGCGTGGGCATCTGCGGCGCAGGCGCGGGCGAATTAATTGCCGAAGCCGTGCTCGCGCTTGAGATGGGCGCGACCGCCGAGGACATCGCGCTGACGGTGCATCCGCATCCGACGTTGTCTGAGACGTTGATGGAATGTGCCGAGGCGTTTTACGGTCACGCGACACACACGATTGCGAATAACGCACGTAGCCGCGCTTATGACAGCGCGGTCATTTTCCCGTAACGTGCGGTTCTGTCCGTGTTTTCACAAACACGGCTACGAGTCTATCTTTGTGATTGAAACGCAATTTCCAGCCAGTAACATCTCCGTAGGAATGATACTGATTTTCGGTCGGGGCGTAGCGTAGCTTGGCTAGCGCGCTTGCTTGGGGTGCAAGAGGTCGTGAGTTCAAATCTCACCGCCCCGACCATTCTTCCAGCGCGAAACTACCTACCTCAACGCCGGAACCTGTTCGAGTTGTACCCCCAGTAGATGAAGCCAGTGGCGAGGATGGCCACTATAATTCCAAAACCAATTGCGGGGGTAAAGCGCGCCGACATAACGTCGTCGTTCGTATGGTTGGGCGTGCGGATGACACAGCTTGACCAATTTTTTCATCTTCGTGTCCTGCGCGCCGGGTGGAATACTGAATGCGAACGACACACGGATCCTGTGTGTCGCGCAAACAGCAAATACTGTCGATGATAAGTCTGACCGCCCCCATCTCGGTAACATTTATCCTGAGTCAACCCGCTGGCTTCCAATGCTTTGAGTTAGCAAGAGATGGCGTTGGCGCTTTTGTTTCAGACGGCGTGGATTTCAGTCCAACCACTGTAGATCTCTGTAAACGTAAGAGAATGGACGTAGTCCTCGACCGTGGTGTCGTCGCAGTGGGCCACAACAGCGTCGGCCTCAATGTGGCCGGGCGTGGTGGTGTTGGGCGGTAACATTTATCCTGAGTCAACTCGGGTTTGAGGTTAGCAAACGTTTGACAAACATCAGGTCGTTGGTAATAATACAGTGGTATGTCGTTATGTTGAAGTTTGTATTGCTGTACGTCCACGCCAAGAGGAGGGAAATCGTTGCACCAATAGCTGCGATTTTGTTGTGTTGTGCATGCCTCCTGTGCCACGCTGGGGCAGGGGTGCAACAAGCCTCCGCCTTGGACCAAATACCGGACCTCTCCCTTCAGCCTTTAGCTGTGGGCGGGCGGGCACAGGAGCAGCAACTTCCCGCCTTAGACCGAATCCAATGGATAACAGGACCGGCAAAAGCGAGTCTTGGCAAGGTTGCAGAGGTCAACGTTCCCGCGGGGTACAAATTTGCAGATGAAGGCAGTGCCCGTTCCCTTCTGGAACGGATGAAGAACCCAGTCCCGAAGGATCTGGTCGGCATTTTGGCCCCCGCTTCAGGTAAATGGTTCGCCATACTCGAATTCGGTGATATCGGTTACGTCAGGGATGACGATAAAGACCGGCTGGATGCAGGGGCCATGCTGAATGGAGTTCGACGCACGATCACTCGTCAGAATAAAGAGGGATCAAAAAGCGGCCAGGTGACTATTGATTCTGCGGACTGGGAACTCAGGCCAGTCTATGATCCGAGTGAACACAAATTAGAATGGGCAATTAGAATTAAAACTGGAGGCCAAGCAGAAGTTGTCATCAATCATGCTGTTCGCTTATTCGGCCGCCGGGGCGTTTTGAATGTCATTGCTGTTCAGCCGTACCGGCCCGATCTCAATTTGGCGACGTTGCGGGAAATAGCGAAGGGTCTTTCCTTCAAAGCAGGAGAGGGTTACCGTGACTACCAGCAAGGGGATAAGCTGGCACGTTACGGTTTGGCAGACCTAGTCATCAACGAGAACAGTTTGGATTCCAACTCAGAATCAGGTGCGACTCAAGACGAGAGCAAAGCTTGGTGGGTTAGAATTGGATTGGGTCTCTTGGTCTTTGCTGGCTTGGTCCTTGCTGGCATCGGACTAATTACCGTCGTGCTGAAAAGGCTTTGGCTAAAGAGGATTCGCAGCGTCTCCCTGGTTGCCGAAAAACAGAGCATCGAAAGCACGGCAACGCCGCAACCACTATTGGCCAACCAAGCTAGTCAAACGCAGAGTGTTGCCACCGCAACGGCAGATGCACCTGAAAATAATCAGGGCATGGCGGTGTCTAGGGCGATGACGGGGCGGAATGGGGAAACATCAAAAAACCGCGACCGAAAACGGAAAAAGCACTCCAATTTCTACGAATTCTATTCACACATGATTATGGAACTTTCAAGCGGTGACTCTGTTGGATTTGTTCCATTCCGCAACGGGCATTCCGATGAGGTGAAAAGCTCGGCTCCGTTTCCATCGGCTAACGGCGTTTCAGTGCCAGATGCAACGAAGGTGCTGGTGACAGAGGCATCTGACCTGATTGAGAGCCATCAAAGGCTCATCGAGCAGCAGAGAAAATTCATTGAAGAGCAAAACAAACTCATCGAAGAGAAAAGCAAGCTGATTGACATTGAAAGTAGAGTGCTTGAAAAACACTCCGAACTGTTTGAGGAATGACCTTTGTAAATGCGTGGGCTGCCATAGTCTGGCGACTTTCCCGGTGCGTTTTGGCAATCAGTGGTAGTAATGCAGCATTGGCTCGGTCCCGGACACCGATTCACGGCTGGCCCACGTATGATAGCGCTGCGCGTGATGTTCAAGGTCCCGCACAACTCGGCAATGGAGTAAGTGGAGTATTTTGTTTGCATCGCTTTTATACGCTCAACCCGTTGCCGAGCGGTTCGAAGATTGTGGCCCAAGGTTTTTTTAGAATGTCCCGCTGCTGCACCACCCGGTGCAGCTCGCGTTGTAACCGACGGTTTCCGGCCTGCAATTGTTTCAACATCCCAACCACCTGACCGGCAGGCAATGCTTTGAACCGTTGCTTCCACTTGTGCAGGCTCTGCCCGTTGATGCCCAGTTTCCCAGCGATCATCCGGGCGGACTGGCCGCCGAGCATCCAAGGCTCCACGGCTGAGTGGTTAGAGTGATTTCGAATGATCATTTCCGGATGGAGCAGATGGAGGCGGTTTTGTCTGGCTGGTTGAGGAAGGATTTGATGGCGGTGCAGAGGCGCTCGGTCAGGGCTTCCGGCGTGCGGGCGATGTAATCCCAGAACCAATCGGCTTTGAGCCGCAGCCACAGTCGTTCGATGGGATTGAAATCCGGGGAGTAACCCGGCAGGAACTTGGGCTCGAAGTGATGCCAGTTCAAGTGCTTGGACTTGTGCCAGGAGGCATTGTCCAGAATGAACAATTGCCGCACGCCTGCCTTCCTTGGCACCGCCTTGGTGAACTCGTCGAGAAAGCATTGGAAGACGTCGGTGTCCACACCGTCCACGATGAGGGTAAAGAGTTCGCCGCTCTGCGGGGCAACCGCGCCGATGACGTTCGCTCGGACATGATCGCCCAGATACGGCACGGTGCGCGGCTTTCCCGCTTGCACCCAGCGGCGTCTGGGACGCGGATCGCCTTCGATGCCGGATTCATCGCCGAACCACAACTCCACTGTGGGATCGGCGCACCAGGTTTGGAGTTCCTCCCGAAACCCGCGGCGGGCCTCCTCGTTCTGGCGTTCGGGCCAGGGTTGGGGCACGCGCAAATGGAAGTTCAATTCGTGCAACCAACGGACGGTGGTGCTGTAGCCAAACTCAACTTGGAGATGTGCCTTGAGATAGCCGTGGAGTTTGACGGCGGTCCAATGACCTTGGCCAACCGTGGCAGGATTTTCCAGTACCGGCACAAGCAGGTCGCACACGCGCTCCAGTTTGACTTTGCGTTTCCGGCCGGGTCGGGCCTTGGTGATCAGGGCGTCAATGCCGCCACGGTTAAACATCTCGATCCACAGGCGCACCATGCGGTCGGTGCGACAAAACTGCTGGCAGAGCGTCGCGCGCGGCAGCCCCAGCAGGAGCGATCTAATGGCATTGAGCCGATGTAGGAACGTTTGTTGGGCGCGGCCTCCATCGCCACGCGGAGTTCCTCCAGCGTGGCGTTCTCTGCATTCGGCTGAACCTCGGGCGCGCGCAACCCCCATCTTCTGCCAAAACCTTCCAAAAGGTTCCAGAACTTCCTGCACAGACCCGGAAATTATTTTCGAGAATCACTCTAACGGCTGTGTCGTAGCGTTTGCATCGGGTGATCGTTTGGTCTGGTTTCATGTTCGTATCCTGCGCGTCGGGTGAAATACTGAATGCGAAAAGCATTGATTTCCTTCTTGACAGTAACCAATGGAAATGAAAGCATTTGTTGTTAAGTATAAAACCATCGCGGGAAGGCAATCTTTCCGTGGTTTCTTAGACGTTATTTATGAATAGATTTACGGCGATATTGTTAGCCGGAGCATTCCTCTTTATCAACGACCAAGAATCCCGGGCTACGCTGTTAAATTTAACCCCGCCCGCAGGGTCGCCGGATTTTATGGCCGGGTTAATGAATGTGAGCTACAACCCCGTGGGCGGGCTTTTTCTGGCGTCAGGCTACACTACTGATTACCAGAACGGATCGGTTTCGCTAGTGGATGTTG
>Ga0315268_10004566_pt1 | contig 15019 bp, 12 predicted proteins | sample C1_top_MG_FD_204535 | JGI IMG/M metagenome (GOLD analysis project Ga0315268, IMG submission 204535) | Sediment microbial communities from Yellowstone Lake, YNP, Wyoming, USA - C1_top | ecosystem: Environmental > Aquatic > Freshwater > Lake > Sediment | place: USA: Wyoming | collected 2017-08-01
CTCCAATATCTAAGACACTAGGTAGGCAGGGCTCTTGGAATAATTGAGGATAACACCATCAACATCCCGTACTTGAGATTCATTGGAAATTGACAGATAGGATGAGTCCAGCCCCCGACGTATAATTTTACCTTCATTCAGCAAAAATGACAAGAGGAAATCCCAGGGTATCTTGCGGTGGGTTCTCCTCGGTTGTGGTTAGTAGATATCTTTTGAGGAGAATCAGGTTCTGAGCAGGCTTGACAATCAGATGCGATGGTCATATCATCGGGCACAAGACCGAAGATGGACGAAGATCAGCTCACTGCGAGTTGAAATGGGAAATCCCGCTTAAGATAACTAAGAGGAGGCGCTAATGAGTAAAAGGGAACCCTGGGATTTCTGGGTTTTAGCAGCACTTAGGGATGGCAAACCAGCACATTTGAAGGGTATCTACGCTGCTATCGAAGCGCTGAAGGATGGCGGTTACATCAATCCGCAATTATTCAAAGTTGACGGCAAATGGGGAGACCGCCCAGACTATACCCATGTCGTCCGAAGCACCATGAGCAGTTTAGAAAAGCGAGGTATGGTAGAACATCGGGGGACAGGCAGAACAGGCATGTATCGAATAACTGACGAAGGGCGAAAGTTACTAACAAAGGTTGAACCGTGACGTTAGAGGGTACTTAGGGGTTGTATAGTACATTATACGCAGCGTACTATACAACCGTCAGGCGTCAGGCTGAGTATGAGGCGGGCTTGTGGCGGCACTTGGTGAATCAGAGGGGGATGTAACTATGAAGCGAATTTTACCCATATCCGTATTTTTGGTGGTTTTATTTTTGAGTGCTTGCGTCGCTCCTGTCACCACACCCGAAATAACTATCACTCCAACGCCAACGCCGACACCTGCTCCCACATCAGCACCGACAGTAACGGTAACTGCAACACCGGCACCGACACCAACGCTGATACCTACACCCACACCAACACCCAGTCCAACAGCACCGCCGACCTCTACGCCTGCCCCTACACCAACACCCACGCCTACAAGGATAATGCCAGAACGGACAGCCAGCATAGGTGGAAAAGAATATCCAGAACCTTATGCTCCTCCAATGCTGACATCATCAAATTGGGTTGTCTCATATTTTGAGACAACTGGAGAGCTGCCAGTAATACCGAATTCGCTTTTACCTATGTTTCATTATGTTGAAGTTGGAGATAAGCTACCGCTCAATGCAGTAATCAGTATACCATCCGCACAATTTTGGAATGGCTTGCTGCCGAGCGAGAGGCAGAATATGCTGGATATTGTAGAATGGTATGGTATGCCTGCTGAAGATTATTTATGGTGGATAGCTGCTATGACACCATGACGCCTTTGACTCAGAATTATGCTTAACGCCTCTCTTTTGTTGCCTTTTTGCACATAAAATGCACTCAGCTCCTATCTGAACCACATAGGAAATTGACAGATAGGATGAGTCCAGCCCCCGACGTATAATTTTACCTTCATTCAGCAAAAATGACAAGAGGAAATAACATCGGTGTGCGAATTTTGGTAGTGGGTCATCTTAAAGCAATTTAACGACAGTGGTCTCTCACCCTACTGACCATTTTCAAAACGTAACTACTTTTTTACTTTTTACCCCGATTTTTAACGACTTTTTTATATAGAAATACTAAACTAAGAAGAGGTATAGGAGATGACTACTTTCCTATTGACAGTTAGTACCATTGGTGATACACTAGGAACACAGTAGGGAATCGATGCGTTACCTAATCGGCAACGCTGCGAGTTGGAAGGAGAGTAGCCTTAAAGGAGACTAAAACCCCGACTGTCGATTCTCTCAGGAATATTTGCCTCACGTAGAAATGCGTGGGGCTTTTATATATCTAGAAAGCGGAATCCGTGTAGTGGATATTCAATATCTGTTCGTTGGCTTCGCCACTCCAATTCCCGAAGTCTGTCACAAATAGGTTTGAGGCTAGACCTACGTAAATTGAGTTGAGATAATGCATATGCTACGAGGTCAGCTATTTGAATCCCTATAGTAGCCCTGGAACTCACGAAAAACGGTGTCTCTACCACATGAGCGGCAGACCGTCCCATTGCCGACCCATAAATATAATTTCCAAACGCTAGTGCTCTCTTCGTATCAGTAGCCTCATCTTGCGTATCAAGAGCTATTATAGCCATATCGCCGTTGAACTCCTCCGCCATCATTGCCTCGATACGCTCTAAAAGTAAGCTGTAGGCTCTATATACAATCGGTTCAGTAAGTCCTTCGAATGTAGCTCCGCTGGTATTCCTGAGCCCTATAGCAAAAGCCTTGATATTTGATAATTTGCAGAGGCTTACGACCTCTTCACAGAACTCACATTTCTTTGGGCTGGTAATTGCTCTTTCACTAAGCAATAAGCGCCCCTTAATTTCAAACTGATAAGGTTCTGTGACTTTCCAAAACTTCTTCTCTAGATTAAATATCTCACGTACAAAATTCTTACTCTTAGACGGGTGTATAGCTACTGCCCCCCAAACAGTATATCCATTTGGGACTTTCGGACTTGGCCACTCAGACTCATCTACAAAAATAAGCATTATTCTGAAACCCCGTTTAACCTACGTATACACGCAAGCCTCCTTGTGAAAAAAGTATAATACTATGGAGTTGTTTCTGCAACTATCGCAAAGATAATTATCAAATAGGAGCGACCAAATTTCAAACTGACCCACTACCCGAATTTGACTTGAATATACTCTGGAGCTATAATGCTTTACGAGCGGGCCTCATTTACGATTTGGTGCAAAGTACCCCGCTGGCTAACGTGCGCATGGCAGATATATTAGCAATATCCCAGGGCACTTGGCGAACGACCGCCAAGTTTTTTATGTTTAATTACAGAGACAGGCTACCGGAGAGAACAGATGACAACCGAGACTGAGCTACGAAAGCAGATACGAGATATAATCGCCCCATTTAAGGGACGGCAGATTGTGTTGATACCTGCTTTGCAGGCGGTGCAAGAGAAGCTCGGCTATCTGCCCCAAGAGGCGATGGAAGAGATAGGCGAGCTGGCTGGCGTATCAACAAACACAGTTTACGGAGTGGCTACATTTTATGCACAGTTTAGGACGGCTCCGGTGGGCAAAAAGCGAGTTGCGGTATGTCGAGGAACAGCCTGCCATGTGCGCGGCTCAGAGCGGATTCTGGAGGCAGTTGAGCGGGCTTTGCGCTTAAAGGTCGGTGAGACGACGTCAGATCGTGAGTACAGCCTGGAAACCGTGGCCTGCATCGGAGCCTGCGCCCTGGCACCAACCATGAGAATAAATGAGGATACCCACGGCAAGCTAACCACTAAGGCAGTGGAAGAACTATTCCCCAAGAAAGCCAAGCAGGAAGAGGCAACTGAGAAATAATGGCCCAGTCTAATACCAAGCACCAAATCTTAATCTGCCAGGGGACTGGCTGTGAGTCCTCGAAATCAGACAAGATTACCAAGGCCCTTGTCGATGAGGTCAAGCGCTCCGGCCTATCCGATACTGTCGAGATCAAAGCTACGGGTTGTCACGGTTTCTGTCAGCAAGGCCCTATTGTCATCATCGAGCCCGACGGCATCTTCTATACCGGGGTCAAAATAGAGGATGCGCCTGAGGTGGTGAAGTCCTACTTCGTGGACGGTAAACCGCTGGAGCGGCTGTTCTACCACGACCCCACAACTAACAAAGCCGTACCTCTGTATAAGGATATCCAGTTCTACAGCCAGCAGCATCGCCTCATTTTGCGGAATTGCGGCCACATCAACCCTGAGGAAATCGACGACTATATCGCCACAGGCGGCTATGCAGCTTTGAAGAAAGTCATTTCCTCAATGGAGCCCACCCAGGTTATCAATGAGGTTCAGCGCTCGGGACTGCGGGGCAGGGGCGGTGCCGGGTTCCCCACTGGCAGGAAATGGGAGGAGGCATACAAAGCAAAGGCTAATCCCAAATTCGTGGTGTGCAACGCAGACGAAGGAGACCCCGGAGCATTCATGGACCGCTCCATCCTGGAGGCCGACCCGCACTCTGTCCTCGAGGGGATGATTATCGCCGCTTATGCTATCGGCTCATCGAACGGCTATATTTATGTCAGAGCCGAGTATCCCCTGGCTGTGAAGCGATTCGGCATCGCTATAGAGCAAGCCAAGAAACACAATCTGCTGGGTAACAACATCCTGGGCAGTAAATTTAGCTTCGATGTCGATGTTATGCAGGGTGCAGGTGCTTTCGTCTGCGGCGAAGGCAGCGCACTGATGTATTCAATCGAGGGCAAGCGAGGCATGCCCCGTGTCAGGCCGCCGCGTTCGGTGGCCTCGGGACTGTGGGGGTTGCCCACCTCTCTGAACAACGTGAAGACCTTTGCCAGCGTGCCCTTGATTATCAATAAAGGGGCAGACTGGTATGCAGGCATAGGCACTGAGGGCAGCAAGGGGACGGCGGTCTTCGCTCTAACCGGCAAGATAGCCAACAGCGGCCTGGTGGAAGTGCCTATGGGGACTACACTGCGCCACGTTATCTTCGAAATCGGAGGAGGTGTCCCCGGAGGAAAACGCTTCAAGGCGGTGCAAACCGGTGGGCCGTCGGGCGGCTGTCTCCCTGAAAGCGCCCTGGACCTACCCGTTGACTTCGAGTCTCTGAGCAAGGCCGGCTCCATTATGGGCTCCGGGGGAATGGTGGTGATGGACGAGGAGACCTGCATGGTGGATGTCGCCCATTACTTCCTCTCCTTCTGCCGCGATGAATCCTGCGGCAAGTGTGTGCCCTGTCGTGAGGGGTTGCCCCTGATGATCGACATACTGGAGAGAATTACAGGAGGAAAGGGAAAACCTGAAGACATAAGCCGGCTTCTGGAGATGAGCGATACAGTCATTAAAGGCGCTCTTTGCGGATTGGGGACCACCGCTCCCAATCCCATCCTCAGCAGTATACGCTACTTCCGCGACGAATGGGAAGCCCATGTCAACGAGAAGAGATGCCCGGCACTGGTATGCAAGCCGCTGATAAACTTCTACATCCTTCCAGATAAATGCCAGGGCTGCGGTATCTGCCTCAGGTCCTGCCCTGCCGAAGCAATCACCGGTGGGAAGAGGATGGTGCACGTAATCGACCAGAGCAAATGTATAAAGTGCGCGACCTGTCTTGAGAAATGTCCCCCGAAGTTCAGCGCAATAAAGAAGGTGAGCGGAGAGACCGTCGAAGTGCCCCCAGAGCCTGTGCCTATAGCTGTTGGCGCAGGCACAAAATAAGAGAGGCATGATGCCAGTAGAAAGTACATCAACCAAGACAAATGTCGTTACGCTGACTATAGACGGCGTTGAGGTCAAGACGACCAAAGGGAAAAGAATCCTGGAAGCAGCGCTGGATAACGGCATCTATATCCCCAATCTTTGCTCGCTGCGAGATATCAGGCTCCCTTACGGGGCATGCCGATTGTGCCAGGTTCAGATTGAGGGGAGGAAAGGCTTTGTCACAGCCTGCAGCGAGCCGGCGGCCGAGGGCATGATTATCCACAGCAACATACCGGAAGTCAACGCCATGCGCCGCAAGATTCTGCACATAATGCTGGCCAGGCATCCCTTCGTCTGCCTCGAATGTCACCGCAGAGAGCGCTGCAAGCCGGGAGATACGTGTCTAAGGCTGATAAGCGTAAATGAGCAACAGTGCATCATCTGCCCCAACAACGGACGCTGCCAGTTGCAGAGAGCGGTTGATTTCATAGGACTGGGCGAGATGCCTTATCCCTATACCTACAAGGGATATCGCATCGAGAGGGAGAACCCTTTTGTGGTCCGCAACAACAACCTGTGCATCCTCTGCGGGCGCTGCGTCAGGGTTTGTCAGGAGATACTGGGCATAGAGGCTATTTCCTTCAACCGCCGAGGCCGCGACACCTTCGTTGGCGGAGCTTTCGGCAGGCCGCTCCTGGAGTCCGGATGCACCTTTTGCGGCTCCTGTGTGGAGGTCTGCCCGACAGGCGCGCTCAAGAACGTCGGCGATGAGTGGGAGCGCTGGCACGACCCCAAGGCAGCCTGGATTCGCTGCCAACATAACTGCCCTGCCAGAGTGGATGTCCCTCGCTTCATAAGGTTCATCAGGGAGCGTAAGTATAACGAGGCCCTAGCAGTAATCCAGGAGAAGGTGCCATTTGCCCTCATCTGCAGTCGCATTTGCTCACATCCCTGCGAGAGGGCCTGCAGACGCAACGACCTCGACCAGGGGCTCGCCATCAGGGCGCTGGAGCGCTTCGCCGCCGAGCGGGCAAGCATCAAACCGACTATAGAAGGTAAAGCCCCTGCCTCGGGCAAGAAGGTGGCTATTATCGGCTCGGGCCCCGCAGCGCTCACTGCAGCCTACTACCTGACCAAGAAGGGCGGGCATGCGGTGACAGTTTTCGAGTCGGAGGCTCAGGCAGGGGGCATGCTGAGGACAGCACCCGAGTACGACCTGCCCCGCCAGATTCTCGATGATGAGCTGGAGATGCTTAAGAGGCTGGGGGTGGAGATGAAGACGCAGGCCAGGGTGGATTCGGCGGACAGGCTGTTTCAAGACGGCTTCCAGGCAGTATTCGTGGCTGGGGACGCCCCCAAGATGGCTGAGCTCGGCATCACGATCAGTTCCGATGGCCTCGGCACCAGCAGAAAGGGCGTCTTCGCTGTAAGCGAGGTGGTGAGCGACAAGCATATCTTCATTAAAGGAGTGGCAGAGGGCAGGAAAGCCGCTATCACCATAGACCAATATCTGGGCGGCAGCGGCAACATTGAAGAGGTGCTGGCCCCAGTGCAAGAAGGGATCCCCAGAATAGGCAGAATGCCCAACTTCGCTCAAAGGAAGCGCGTCACCATGCCCACTGCATCCGTGGAACAGAGCAAAGACAAGTCTGCTAAAGTCGAACTTGGCTTCCCCGACGCGGCAGGCTCCGAGGAGGCGCTGCGGTGCATGAGCTGCGACATACGCTTCATGGTCGCGAAATTTGTAGCCCAACCGCCGCTCAGCGTCCAAAGCAGGAAAACATTGATAATAGATAATGAATAATTGAAATTCGGGGCTAGCTTCGGAGCCAGCTCCGAGTTTTTTGAACGCTACTGCTAGTTACAAATCCGAATTAAACGGCCTCTTCTCAGATCAGGCAGCCTACCACGTCGCAACGTGGTCCTCGGCTATGCCGAAGGCTTTCTCCACGGTGTGTTTTTCCCCTCCGGAATCAACCAATATGCCCGAATAAAGGCCGTATGGCTGGTTGTAGGCTTCCCGAGCGAGGCCGAGGTTCACATGCTCCCGGCGCAGGCCCTGCGGGGTGAGTTCCAGTTCCGCGGCACCGTCCGTAGTACGAATCTTCCAAGTCCGCATGGGGTCCTTGGGAACGTCGAAACGGGCGGCGCCTAACAGCGAGATGGAGTTCCCATGCCAGATGCAGTTCTCATTGAATCGCTCGTCGTCCTTGATGATATTGTGTGTGAGGTTGACTCCGAGCAGGTTCCCGGCCCCGTCGATGGTCGCGAAGGTGGCCCACCTCCAAAAGGTATTACGGGGGTAATACGCCTTGTGGTAGTCCAGCAACCCCACATCCCGTTCCGGGGTGAACTCCACTTTCTCGCCGCCTATCTGAAGCACCCCGCTGGCAGGGCAGGCTGACTTGTGCGTGAACATGGGGCGGTTGGGCCCCAAAGGCAGCACCGCCACCAGTGGCTGCGTCCGGGCGGGATCCTCATAAAACTTCAGAGTGCCCGAAACTGCGGGCAGAGACCGATGACCGCGCACCTCAATGCGGAGGTGGTGAACTTGCTGCTCCAAGTAATTGAGCATGAACACCCGGTATCCCCGCGTCCTGATTTGTCCAGAATGGCCCCACAGGTTGGCCGGCGCTTGGAACCCCCACGGCGGGAGCTTCCGCGTGTGCTCGAAAGCCCTGCGGCTCCTCCGGTCGAAGAGATGCAGCCAGGAGGTCACCAGGAACCCGACATCAACGATCGCCACGCTGAGATACCAGTCGGGATGTATCACTGCCCAGTGTTCCCACTCCTTGAGGCGGAAATGCCGCAGTCCGCCCAGTCGCGGGATACCGCACTGCGCGTCCAGGAGGTTCAGCTCTTTGAAGGGCTGCGAGAAGCGGCCAAACTGTACCTGCCCGTCCACTACTGCCCTGTCAGGGGTCTTCATTGGTCCGGCCATGATGCACCTCCTCCTCTTACATGCGGTGTTGGCTTCGTACGCTTCTGCGGCCACCTGCTGGATTTAAAGCAAAATGGACGCATAATCTCACTTCAGATAACCTTTACGTTTCAGGAATTTTTTGCTTTGGAGCAAATCCTCATGGGAGTTCACTTCGAGGATAATGCTGCCACCGTAACCTATTTCCTCCAGTTTCCGAAGGACGGCCAGGCAGTCCACCATGCCTGTCCCAAGCGAATAGTGAGCATAGGAATCGCTGGCAATGCCATCTGTCAAATGGACTTCGGTGATTACTCTGCCGAATCTTGTGATGAAGTCCACAGGATTGACACCGCTGACGAAGGCATGAACGGTGTCCAGGGTTATCCCGATCCCCTTGCGGACAAATGGCTCGAATTCCTGCGGCTCTCTGAACAGCGCCTCGCTATGATGCAGGTTCTCTACAGAAAGCTCCATACGTTTCTTTTTAGCATAACCTGCTATCTCGAAAACGCTACGCTCTGCTATCTGCCTGGTCTGTTTCTCCAGCAATGCATATCTGTCGGGGGTGGCTCCAAAACAGCCCGGATGCATTACCAGTACGCTTATTCCCAGTTCCCCACAGAGGTCGATATGCCTCTTTGTCTCTGCAATCGCCTCCCTTCTCATAGCGGAATGCAGGGCAGCGATGTTGACCTCACCCAAGGGAAGATGGCAGGATACCGCGCGGAAGGGGCGGATTATCGCTTTCAAGTCAGCAGCCAACGGAAGCAGCAGTTCAGCACTGATAATGGAGAAACCGAATTCGATTTCTATGGTGTCAAAGCCATTTTTCAGGACGAACCGGGCGAAATCGTCCAAGAGGCCCAGGTAGCCTCTAAGCAACCGGCCTGCGGCGGGGGTGCCAGTTCCTCGGGCAAGGCTCGCGACTTCCCCGGTGCAGATACTTGTGGAGACACCGAATTTGCTATTCATGTCATCAATGGCTTATGAAGTGTTTATTGGTAAACGATTTCGATTATACCACCTAGCAAAATGACCGAATAGCAATGTGATGTCTATCTGGCGCAAAGGGCAGGTTAGTGGTACACTGAGATGGATTGGAAGAAATGGATTACGAAAGCAGTCAAGATAATAACGCTGCGCCAAGCAGCTCAGCAGATAAGGTCGCCTTTGTCCTCAGCGGCGGAGGCAACCGCGGCGCGCTCGAAGTCGGGGTTCTCATCGCTCTCCTGGAGCATGGCATTCGGCCACGAATCCTGGTGGGCACATCGGTGGGGGCCATAAATGCCACAGCTCTGGCGATGAACCCTACACTGGAAGGAGCACACTGGTTGGAAGACAGGTGGCGCCGAGTGACCCGGAAAGCCCTCCTGCCCGATAGCTATTTGTCTATGGTACGACGCCTGGTCAGCGGAGAGAGCGGCCTGTTCACTAATAAGAAGCTCAAGGCTTATCTGGAGTTCCAACTGCCGGAGGGAATACGGAAGTTCTCCGACATAAAGAATGCCGAACTCTACATCACTGCCGCTGTGCTCCATACCGCCGAGCTGCACATCTTCGGCCTCGACCGTTCCGACTCGATTATAGATGCCATAATGGCGAGCACTGCTTTCCCCCTGCTGCTGGCTCCCTGGAAATACCAGGGCAAGGAGTTTGTGGATGGCGCTGTAGTCAGCGACCTGCCCATTCGGGTCGCTGTGGAGATGAAGGCCAGCGAGATCTACGCTATCGACGTAGGTAAGCACCAGAGCCAAAAACAGAAACAGAGGGGCGTACTGCGCGTTATCAGACAGTTGCTGAGCGCCACCGCCTATCAGCGATTTCTCGACGATATGGGCTGGGCCAGCAGGCTACCGCAGGACAGAATCCACTACCTCAATATAAATGGATTCGATGAGGTAGGCCTGCGGGATTTCAGCCACACCGCGGATATGATAGAGAGAGGTTATCAAATAGGGCAAGAACACCTGCACCAACTATCCAGCCGTGCCCGCAGGCAGGATGAAAAGGCAAGTTAGGCCAAACCTGAGAGATTTGAGCCTCTCCCCTCAGTAAACAACCTGCTATCCTTGTATTGCTATATTGTCGGTTAACAAATATAATGGGCTTGCCATGGCGGGGGAAATTGTTGGCGGCGTAGTTGGCTCAGGGTTCGTGGGGGCGTTCCTAGGCGCCTACATAACGACAAGGGTAGTGGTGTATAGAATAGGCCAGGCTGCCAGCCCACCTGCCTACCAGGTTATGGGGCGTCTGGTGTCAGTGGTTATTCCGACCCTGATGGAGGAGGAATACCTGCCCAAGCTCCTGGAGACCATCCGCAACCAGACATACCGGCCAATAGAAATCGTAGTGGCCGATAGCAGCCCACCTCCTTCAAACGATAAGACACTCGAGATATGCCAAGCTTATGATGCAAGGTATGTCTTCGTCCCCAAGCTGAATCTTCCTCATGCCCGTAACGCAGGCGCGATGGAAGCGCGGGGCGAGATACTGGTGTTCGTTGATGCCGACTGCCTGTTTACCCCCACCTATATCCAGGATGTGGCGGCTGCGTTAGACAAAGGATACGTTTTGGCTCATGGCGCCGACCCCGTAGCGGAGGGTATATTTTTCGCTGCGGCATCGCTTATGCTGCGCAGTTGGTTCAAGCCCAAAGCATATACCACAGGCAGGGGGATAGCCATCTGGAAGAGTGCGTTCAATGAGTTAGGCGGCTACGACGAGAACCTGGACCCAACGCTGGGCTATCGAGAAGACCTCGACTTAGGCAAAAGGGTGCGGCAAAGGTATGGAAGCAAAGCCATACAGCTCTTGCGCACGTCTTATCTCGGGGAATCAGCCCGGAGGATAAAATATCTGGGCACCGCTGAGTGGAATAAAGTCAGAGGGGTCAGGGGTTCGAAGACCATCCCCATATAAGAAATAAGGCGGCTCCCTGTACATTCCGTGCTCTCTTTTCTTCATAATGATCGGTTTATAGCTCCCCTGTAAGGATATCATAGAACCTATCTCTAGCGCTGCGTTCGAGCCAGGGGCGATGACCGCATTTCTCCAAGAGGATGAAGCGGAAGTCTTTAAGGATGCGAGAAAGAGGCTCTACGACCCCTGCGGCGGGATGGGGGTCATAGTCGCCATGGATGGCGACTACAGAGCAATGGATTACCCTCCCAAGCTCCAGAAGCTTGCCGCTGCTTCTAAGCTGCTCGGCCTGTCCCCAGACACCCTGGAAGACATCGTACTGGCATTCCAGTATCTCATCGTCGTGGGGCAAGGGGTCGTAAGAGTCAGCTTTGGATAGCAGCTTTCCCAGTCGGGCCATAAGAGTGTTTTTGTCCGCAACCGAGGGGTCGTTCAGGGTACGCATCAGGGAAAGGGCTTCGGCTCTCTCTTCCTTACTGAGCCGACTTAAGCGAGTCTGCGCAATGTTTGAGGCATACTTTTCTTGGTAGGGAGCGCTGCCAACGAGTATGAGCTTCTTCACAAGTGAAGGGTATCGGGCGGTAAAGATGAAACTGAGCAGGGCACCCCAGGAGAAGCCAATCAGGGTGACAGGAAGGGCTGCGTGCTTCTCTAAGACGGCCTTGAGTTCCCAGACTTGCCCATCAAGTGTGGCTGCTGTTTGAAGCGGCTCCAGAACACCCGTAACGGAGGAGAGTTCTCGCGCAACAGGCGCCATTTCTCCGGGCGCACCAGGCCCACCGTGAATGACAGCTACATTAAAAGGCTTGTTGCCATATTTTCTGAGTTTTACCATGTTCATAACAAGAGAGAGGGGCGGGTCGCGAACCGCCCCCAACGTTACGTCAAATCGAGAGTGCGACTCAGGAAGGCACTTTCTCGGCAATCTTCTCCACCTTCACTGCGCAGACTTTCAGCTCGGGGATTTTACACACCGGGTCTGAGGCAGGGTTGGTGAGCAGGTTGGTGGCACTCTCCGCGAAATGGAAGGTCATGAACACCACGCCTTTGGGCGAGGCTTTCGTTACCTTGGCCCAGGCCTGAACTTTACCCCTGCGCGACACTACCTGCACCTTGTCGCCTTCGGCGATGCCCAGAGCCTTGGCGTCCTGAGGGTTGATCTCCACCTCCTCCATCGCTTTCAGCTCGTTGAGCCCCTTGGACTTGCGGGTCATGGTGCCGGTGTGATAATGGAACAGGCTGCGCCCTGTGGTAAGCACCAATGGATAAGCTTCATCGGGCCGCTCCTTGGGCGGCCTGTATTCCAGCGCGGCGAACCTGCCCTTGCCGCGGCTGAACATGCCCTCATGGAGAAACTGGATGCCAGGATGGTCTTCCAGAGGACAGGGCCACTGCAGGCTGCCGTGCTCCAACCTGGCATAGGTGATGCCGCCGTATGAAGGCGTAACATCGGCGATCTCCTTCATGATGTCAGCGGCGCTGGTGAACTCGAAGCCCTTGCCCCTCATGCGCCGGGCTATCTCGCAAGTAATTTGCCAGTCAGGCTTGGCAACGCCCACAGGGGCGATAGCCTTGCGCACGCGCTGCACACGGCGTTCGGTGTTGGTGAAAGTGCCGTCCTTCTCGGCGAAGCTGGCGCCGGGCAGCACCACATGCGCAAACTGAGCCGTCTCGGTAAGGAATATATCCTGTACTACCAGGAACTCCAGCTTGCTCAATGCCTCTTTAATATGTCTGGCATCGGGGTCGCTGAGCACGGGGTTCTCGCCTATGATGTAAGCGGCCTTGACCTTGCCCTCGCCCATCAGATGGAACATGTCGGTAAGCACCAGCCCGGGCTCCGTGGGCAGGGTGCAGCCCCAGGCAGCCTCGAACTTTGACCTGGCGCTGGGGCCCGCTACCTGTTGATAGCCCGTAAACACGTTGGGCAGAGCGCCCATATCGCAGGCTCCCTGCACATTGTTCTGGCCGCGCAGCGGATTCACGCCCGAAGCCCACTTGCCTATGTTGCCGGTGAGCATGGCAAGGTTGGCTACAGCCAGCACGTTATCAGTGCCGTGGGAATGCTGAGTGATGCCCATAGCGTAGAGTATGGAAGCAGGGCTCTGTTTAGCATATACCCGGGCCGCCTCAGCGATGGTGGCTGCGGGGACGCCGGTAATCTCAGAGACAAGGTCGAGGTTGAAGCCTTTGAGAGAATTCTTGAACTCCTCGAAGTTCTCGCAGCGCTGCTCCACGAACGCCTTGTCCAGTAAGCCCTCGTCGAATATGACGCGGCACATACCCATGAGCAGGGCCACATCGGTGCCGGGACGGTGACGCAGCCAGATATGAGCCCAGCGGCATAGGCCGATCTCTCGGGGGTCGGCGACGATGAGCTTAGCTCCCTTGTCCACCGCCTTCTTTATCTCAAGGGCGATAACAGGATGGTCCTCGGTGGTATTGGTGCCGATAGCGAAGACGCACTTAGCATCTGCAATCTCTTCTATAGAATTGGTCATAGCGCCGCTGCCGAAGCTTGTGGCCAGACCGGCCACAGTGGGCGCGTGTCAGAGACGGGCACAGTGGTCTATGTTGTTGGTGCCCATCACCGCCCGCGCGAATTTCTGAAAGACGTAGTTGTCCTCGTTGGTGCACTTGGCGGAGGATATAGCGGCAAACTGGTTGCCCTTATACCCGGCGAGCCTGACCGTTATCAGGTCGAATGCTTCACCCCAGGTGGCTTCCGCAAACTCGCCGTTCTTCTGCTTGATGAGAGGCGCGGTGAGACGCTCGGGGGAGTTCACGAAATCGAGTCCGAACTTGCCTTTAACGCAGGCCTGGCCCTTATTGGCGGCCCCCTTCTTATCGGGGACAACACGCATGATTTTGTCGTCTTTAATCTCGAGCTTGAGCTGGCAGCCCACGCCGCAGTAGGGACAGATGGTAGTCACGACGCGGTCGGGACCGCCTGCACCTATGGCACTGCGCTCCGCGAGCGCTATGACCGGACAGGCATCCACGCAAGCGCCGCAGAACTGGCAGTTGGCATCTTTGAGGTTGAGTTTATTCGGTGGAGCGATGACGTTGCACTGAAGACATCGCTGCGATTCAGCTATAGCAATGTCACGGGGGACCTCAAGCTCGACCTCGTCGAAGTTGTTAATTCTGTCTTTGGCATGAAGATAGGAGAAGACAGCCAATTTCTCCGGCGGGAGGTCTTGCTCTGTGAAATGGGTGGCTTCTTCAGGAGCGACGAGCGATTCCGAGATATCGCCCTTGCCACCCAGGTAACGGTCTATGGCTTCGGCGGCCTTTCTCCCTGCAGCTATGGCCTCGATGACGGTGGAGGGGCCGCTAACGCAGTCGCCGCCGGCGAACACGCCCTGGCGGCTGGTCTGCAAACTGGCATCAGCCTTGACCACATTACCTTTCCCCGCTTCGACCTTGAAGCCTGCGGGGATATCGGTGCGCTGTCCGATGGCAGCTATGATGGTATCAATCTCGGTAACGAACTCGCTGCCCTTGATGGGGACGGGGCGGCGTCTGCCGCTGGCGTCGGGCTCGCCCAGCTCCATGCGGATGCACTCCAGCTTCAGCTTGTGGCCGTCCCGGGTAACCTTGGAAGGGGCAGCCAGATAGATAATCTCAATGTCCTCCTCAAGCGCTGCATCCACCTCCTCAGGGTTGGCCGGCATCTCAGCCCGTGTGCGGCGGTAAATAATTTTCACCTTCTTGGCACCCAGTCGCAGGGAGATGCGGGCAGCATCTATGGCGACATTGCCGCCGCCCACTACCCCCACCTCTTTGCCCATGTTTATCTTCTCGCCGAGGTTGACCCGGCGCAGGAACTCAGCCGATTCGATGACACCGGGCAGGTTATCGCCGTCCACGCCCAGGCTCATCCCCTGATGCGAGCCCAGGCCAAGGAAGATGGCATTG
>Ga0315268_10004567_pt1 | contig 15018 bp, 12 predicted proteins | sample C1_top_MG_FD_204535 | JGI IMG/M metagenome (GOLD analysis project Ga0315268, IMG submission 204535) | Sediment microbial communities from Yellowstone Lake, YNP, Wyoming, USA - C1_top | ecosystem: Environmental > Aquatic > Freshwater > Lake > Sediment | place: USA: Wyoming | collected 2017-08-01
CCAACATGAAAACCATCACTGTTTTCGGCAGTTCGCTGCCGCACGAGGGTAGCCTAGCTTATGCGGAGGCGCAGCGGCTGGGGCGGCTGCTGGCGGAGAGCGGCTTTGCCGTCTGCAATGGCGGCTACGGGGGCTTGATGGAGGCTTCGGCGCGGGGCGCGCGCGAGGTGGGCGGGCACACTATCGGCGTCACCTGCGAGCTCTGGGCGTCGCGGGCCAATCCGTGGATTGTGGAGGAGATTCGGACGCCTTCTTTCCTGGAGCGCCTGACTACCCTCCTCGAACGGGGCGATGCCTACATCGTCCTGCCCGGCGGGACCGGCACGCTCGCGGAACTGGCGCTGGCCTGGGAAATGATGAACAAGTCGGCTCTGGCCAGAACTGTGGGTGGGCGAAAAGCGCTTCTGGTGATGAGCCCGTACTGGCAGCCGGTCATCGAGTGCTTGCAGCAGGAAGGGCAGCTTAACTCGCGGGCCACCTGGCGTGCACCCGCGATGGAGATCGTCACCCTCATCACCAACGTGGATGAAGCCGCAGAACATTTGCGGATGCAGCTGTAATCTGGCATGGTTTAGCTTCTCAGTGGGAGGATACCCGCGTTGACACTCTTGTCTCCCGCCGCTACCATCTAGACTGAGTTGGACATTCCTCATGAATCGTTCCGATCCCAGGCCTGAAGTCGCCGACAACTTTTCCCTTAAAGTGCTGGAGTTCCCGGCGGTGGTGGGACTGCTGCGCGGGTTTCTCTCTGGGCCCATCAGTGAGCCGGCGCTTGAGGAGCTTGAGCCGCGCACAGGGCTTGAAGAAATCGCGCGCGAATTCGCGCGGGTGGCGGAGGCGCGTGAGTATCTTCGCGAGAGTTCGCGCCCCAGTCTCGGCTTGCTGAAAGAGCCGCGAGGCATCCTGGACAAACTTGGCCCCGAGGGAGCCTCTTTATCCGCGCTGGAGATTCTGGCCCTCGTGGATGTGGCGCGGGCAGCCCGCGACCTCCGCTCGCTCTTCCTGAAGGGCCCTTTCACCCGCCTAGGTGGCCTTGTCCGCGGCTTGGCTGATTTCCGCTCGCTCGTGGCGGAACTGGACGGCAAAATCCTCCCGGATGGTTCCGTCGATTCCTCGGCGAGCCCAGAGCTGGCGCGTATTCGCCGGGCAATAGAGCGTCTGCGTCAGGAAGTGCAGGCCACGCTCGAGAAGCTGCTGCGCCGTTACAGCCAGAACCACATGCTACAGGACGCCGTAGTCACCATCCGCAACGAGCGCTTTGTCATCCCTATACGTGCCGAAGAGAAGCGACATGTAGCTGGCGTGGTCCATGGAGCCAGCGCCTCGGGCGCGACCGTGTATCTTGAGCCCCTCGAGACACTGCCGCTCAACAACGAACTGGTGGAGCTTCAGGACCGGGAATTCGCCGAGATTCAGCGCATTTTGGCCGAGTTCAGCGCCAAGCTCCGGGAGCGACGTGAAGACCTCCTGACGGCTGCCGAGATCTTGAGCGAGCTTGATTTGGCATTTGCCAAGGCGGAGTTTGCCCGCGCCTACGATTGTTGCCTGCCCCAATTTGCCGGTGCGCGCGAGTTGGTGCTCGAAGATGTCCGGCACCCTCTGCTGGAGAAAACCCTGCGAGCCCAAAAGCGGAAACCGGTGCCGCTGACGGTCGAGCTAGCAGAACCCAGGACGCTCATGGTAGTGAGTGGCCCGAACGCCGGGGGAAAAACGGTGGCGGTGAAAACCATCGGCCTCGCCGTGCTCATGGCTCAGGCGGGTCTGCCGGTGCTCGCCAGCGAAGCCCGCCTGCCGCTTTTCGGGCGGGTGCTGGCTGATATCGGCGACCAGCAATCGATTGAGGCGAACCTGAGTACCTTCTCCGCGCACGTGACGAACATCCAGACGATGGCCCAGGTGGCGGACCGGAATGACTTGGTGCTGTTGGATGAGCTCGGCGCCAGCACCGAGCCGAGTGAGGGGGCCGCCCTGGCCGTAGCTATTCTGGAGCACTTCCGCGCTCGCCAGGCGATGACCTTTGTGACCACCCACCATTCACGCCTGAAAGCCTACGCCGCCGAAACTCCGGAAGCCGTGAATGCCGCCATGGAGTTCGACGAGGCCACCCTTCAGCCCACTTATCGTCTTCTGATTGGCCTGCCGGGGAAGTCAAGCGCCTTGGAGATCGCCGACCGGCTCGGGCTGGAGCGCTCCATAGTGGAGAAGGCACGCACGCTGCTCCACCCGGCGGAGGCGGAGGCCGCGTCGCTGCTGACCCGGCTCCACGAGCAGAAAGCCGAATTCGAGCGCGGGACCGCCCGCCTCGCGGAGCAGCAGCGAGAATTGGAGGCCCGCCGCGCTGCGCTGGAGGAGGACTTTCAGCGGAAACGTCGCGCCAAGCTTCAGGAGCTCGATGCGCGTCTGGAGAACACGCTACGTCAGTTCGAGAAGAAATGGGAACAAGCCATCGCTGAGCTTCGCGCCCAGGCCGAGGCTGAGAAGCTGGCCAGGCGGGCTGACCGCAAAGCTGCGGGTCTGAAGCAGGAGATCCGGGAGGATTGGAACGCCCAAGTACTCGAAGCCCTGGGCGCGCCCGCCGGGGAGGAAGAGGTCACCGTGGGTGGCGTGCCGGCAATCGGCGATCGAGTGCGGCTGGCGAACCTTTCCGCCCCCGGTACGGTTGCTCGTATCCTCGATGCTGACCACCTCGAGATCGAGGTAGGCCGGGTGAAGATGCGCGTCCGTAAAGACGAGGTGCGGATTCTCGCCCGGAGGGGCGGCAGGCCGGAAGCGCCCTCGCCGACGGGGCCGGGACGGGTCACGCTGGCACGGGAAGGAGACGGGGCTCACGTCAGCCGCCCACGTGAACCGACCCTGCCCGAAGAGGTCCCGGGAGAAATCAATGTGATCGGGTGCAGCGCGGAAGAAGCCCGCGAGCGAGTGGATAAGTTCCTCGACCAGGCTTTCGTGGACGGCCGCTTTCGCCTCCGGGTTGTGCACGGCTTCGGCAAGGGCATCCTGAGAAAGACGCTCCACGAGATGTTCGCTTCCCATCCCCACGTCGATAAGTTCTATCCCGCGCCGTCCCGCGAGGGCGGTGCTGGCGCAACAATTGTCGAATTGAAGATTTGATCCTGAGGTTCGGGTTGCTGTCCAGTTACGACTGTAAGGAGGCAGCCGGCACAGAGACTGGTTCGGCACGCGCAGGAGCTTGGCGCAGTTTACAGAAGGGCTTAGGCGCGGGGATAAGGAGGGAAAGCTACGCGGCGTTTCCGCGGGTAGTGGCGCGGGAGGAGCGCAGGCAATTTCGGACCACGGCGAGCAGCTCCTCGGACTTGACAGGCTTGTTGAGATATTCGGTTGCCCCGGCGTTCATGGCCTCTAGGTAGCTGTCTACCTCGCCGTAGGCAGTGAGGATTACGACCGGCACGTCGCTGCCGGCCGCACGGATTTCCTGGAGGAGGCTGAGACCATCACCGTCCGGCAGCCGTAGATCGCTGATGACCAGGTCGAAAGAGACCTCCTGCAAGATGCGCGAAGCCTCAAGCGCCCCTTCGGCGGTCCTAACCTGGAAGTTCTCGCCGGATAGGATACGGCTCAGGACTCGCAGGAAGTACGGGTCGTCATCGACAATAAGGATGCGGCCTGCTGGTTCGCCTCCCATAACATCCTTCCCGGCGGGGAACTTCCTGGGTCAAAAGGCGTGAAACAAACCTTTCACGTCCTCTTCGTCCTCTCAAGCACGTCAGGCACCAATTTTCCTGGCCTACAATGAGGCCGGGGATGCCCAGGTCGACCCGACACCATGTCACGACCTGGAATCGACCTGAAAGCGACTACTGCCCATCGAATCGGCGCGGGAGCGTGAGCGAGGGAGGGTCTTGGTGCCCTTTCGGGCGCAATCCCGGGCCGCGTTGTGAACGCGAATCAAGCGGCCAGGGGTGTCGAGCCGGATGCCTCTTTCTTTCCCAGACGACGGCGAATAGTGCGGGGATTGATTTGAAGCAATTGGGCGGCACGTAGCCTGTTACCGCGGGAGTACTGGAGCACCGTTCGGATGACCGTGTCGCTAATCTCACGCATAGCGGTGCCAAGGGTGAACGTCAGCGTGAAGGTCGGTTGCATCTCGGCGGGTGCGTCTGCCTTGATGGAGGCAACGGGTTTGGGATTGGAGGCTGGTTCCCGAGCCTCAGCAGGGCCACGCGCTCCGGAGAATGTCTTCATAGTGCGCTCCTTTCTGGCTATTCAGGACAGTACCGGCCCTTTTGTCAGCATTTTTGGTTCCGACGCCTGGCGTCTCCAAGTTATTGAAAAATAGGAGAAAACTCCTTTCCGCATGGGCATTTCGACATAGATAAATTGAGTTGGTTCGCGCATAATCGTGCGCCTTTTCCCTCAACCTCGATGCCTTGGCTGATTGGCCGGACGGCGAATTGGACGTTTCTCAAAGTCTTTCTTGAGTCTTTTCGGGGGATTGTGCAAGGGGGACATAATTGCTATCCTGGTATCTGAGATGCCCGAGGGGCAGTCTCGGAGTGGCAGCCTTACTCGTTCGCTGGAGAGGACAGGAAGCAAAGAATGGGCAAGCGTCAGTCAATCGTGGATCGGATTCTGCAATTCTTCAGTTCCTTGAAGTGCGGACTCACCCTTTTGGGGCTAGTGGGCGCGGCGGTTATCGCCGGAACCGTTATCCTCCAGCGGCCCATGGCGCGGGAAGGCCAGATCGAGCAGGTTTACGCCCCACAGACCATCCGTTTACTGGACTTCTTGGGCCTATTGGACGTTTTCCACGCCTGGTGGTTCATCCTTCTGCTGGGATTGCTGGGAGCCAGTATAACCCTGGCATCGCTGGAACATTTCCCGCAGGCATGGCGCTATTTTTCGCGGCCCCATAGGGTGGCTGACGAATGGTATGTGCGGAATTTGCCTTTCCTGCGGGAGATTCCCCTCGGCTCAGACCCGCCCCAGAATGCCCTCGGCCGCGCTGCCCAGAGGTTTGCCAACCTGGGTTATCGCCCCCATCCCGAATCGCTCAACCAGGGGACGCTCTATGTAGAGAAGCATCGCTTGGCGCGGCTCGCGCCTTATATCGTGCATCTAAGCTTGCTCATCATTTTCACCGGGGCCATCATTGATGGCACCTGGGGATACCGGGGCTACATCAGTCTCGCTCCTGGCATGCGGACCCGGCAAGTAGAGTCGCTCGCCTCCAATGCGCCGCCGCGCCTACTGCCCTTCACGCTGCGCTGCGATGGGGCAGGGATGGAGAAGTACCCCGACGGCTCGCCTCGCCAGTACTGGACCCGCCTGACGATTGAAGAGAACGGGCGGGACGTCCTGCACAGGCAGATCTACGTGAACGACCCGCTCACCTACCGGGGCATTCGGTTCTTCCAAGCCGGCTTCGGGTCGAGTGGTACTCCCACGAAGCTGGTGATGGAGGCGAGTTGGCCGGGCGGGGAATGGAAGCCGCAGACTTTCACATTACTGCCCAGCGAGGCAGTGAAGCTGGGCGATTCCGGCGTACAGGTTGAGCTGGGGGATTTCGTTCCCGACTTCGTCCTCCAGGGCGACCAACTGAGTACCCGGTCCAATGACCCGAACAACCCGGCAATCCGGCTCGTACTTACCCAGGCCGACGGGAAGCGCTCGTCTGCCTGGCTCTTCCCCAAGTTCCCCCAGATGAATTTGCCGAGCGACCTGAAGATCACCTTCCACCTTCGCGACGTAGAAATGGGTTATACGACGGGCCTCCAGGTGGCGAAGCAGCCGGGGAAGGGATTAATCTGGGGTGGCTGCTTGCTGCTCACCACCGGCCTTATCTTGGCGCTCTACATGGTGCACATCCGCATCTGGGGTGTTGTGGGACGCGACGCCAAGGGTCGGGCGATCCTCCTGCTGGGGGGACAGCCCAGCAAGTATGGCGAGAGTTTCGAGGCGCGGTTCAATGGCCTAGCCGACGCCGTGGAGCAATCGCTCCGTGCGCCCGCGGGCGCCATCCGACAGTTCGAACACATCTCGGCCTAAACGCTCACCTGGGGCGGCGGCCTCTGACCGTCCCCGAGAGCGTAAAGCCAGTTCGGCAAGAAAGAGCAAGAGGGGAATCTGCTATGGCGAAAGTCGTCAGCAATCACGCGGACACGGGCCAGCCGGCGCGGGCCCAGGCAGTGTCCAGGTCCTCCAGCACCGCATACTGGATTCTGCTGGCGGTGGGCGTCGCGGTGGCGACCGTCCTGGCAGTCTCGCTTCCACGGTTGATTGGAGCGGCCGGTTGGGAAACCGGTGAGAAGTTCCTCTACATTGCGCTGCTAGGCTATCTGGGCGCCTCGGCGCTCTACATGGCTTCGCTGGCGATCCGGGAAGCGCCACTGGTAGCCGGGGCCGGCGCCCTGACCCGCGGCGCTTTTCTTCTGCACACGGCGGCTATCGCGGTTCGTTGGGCTGCCGCCGGGCATGCTCCGCTTTCCAACATTTATGAAATGGTCTTGATGTTTTCCTGGGGCGTGGTGCTATTCCAGCTTCTGGGCGAATGGCGGCTGGGGCTGAGGTATTTCGCCGCGGTCACCATCCCGGTCGCGGCACTAGCCTTGATTCTGTTGCAGGTTCTTCCGAGTGAGATTCGCCCGTTGGTTCCGGCGCTCCAAAGCACTTGGCTGCAAATCCACGTTACCCTGGCGGTGCTAAGCTACGCGGGCTTCACGCTTTCCTTTGCCGCGGCGCTTCTCTATTTCGTCAAGGATGGGACGAGTCCGCGCACCTTTCTCAATTGGACGGCGGGCTTGGTGGTCGGCATCTACGCCGTCGTCGTGCTTACCTCGGTGGATCGGGGCCTGAACTTGCTCATGCCGGCCTGGGACGTTGTGGAAGGCGAGAAGATCATGCTCGGGCCGAAACAAGCCCTGCTGATAGCTATGCCCGGGCTGGGCTGTCCGTTTGTCATCGTTCTGGCGCTGGCCGCAGGCACGCTGGCCTTGAACCTTATCGACATCTTCTCCACCCAGTCCGGGGCGGCGGCTCTCTGGGCACGGCGTTTCTTCCTGGCCTCGCTCGTCGGGCAGGTAGCCGCGCTGATTTTGCTCGCCGTGCGCATCGAGTCTGGACCCCATTTCGCGCCGCAGGTAAACCAAAGCGTTCCGGTGCGGTTCGCTTCCAGCCCGTTCTTGCTGGCCGGCCTGGTGACCGCGCTCTTCATTTCACTGGCTTGGGAAGTACTGCGCTGGAAACACGACGCGATTGTCGAGTACCTGCCGCATCGAGATACGCTCGATACCCTCATCTACAGGACCGTGGCCGTTTCCTTCCCTTTGCTGACGCTGATGATTATCGCTGGAGCCTACTGGGCGAACCGCACCTGGGGTTCGTACTGGAGCTGGGATCCCAAGGAAGACTGGGCTCTCATTACCTGGTTGACCTACGCTGCCTATCTGCACATGCGCCTGACGCGCGGTTGGCGCGGACGTCGCGCCGCGACCATGGCCATCATCGGCTTTGCCATCGTCTTGTTCACCTTCTTCGGTGTGACTTACCTCCTTCCCGGCTTGCACGCGTACGCTTAGCACACACTCATCGTAGGATTTCGGAGGGGCACGACGCGCCGTGCCCCAGCGTTTCTTGGGGTACCCCGAGAGAGAAGACAACGCAGTGCCGCGGGCTGAATATGAATAGCCGGGTGGCTCTGACTGCTAAAGATTCCTCTCCGCGAAGCAGAATTCGCCGCAATAAGGTTTCGGGCATTCTGGCTAGGGGTCAAACTGCATGCTATAATCAGTTCTTAAAAGTCCCGTCGAAAGAAAGCAGCCGAGCATTGGACTGGACACGGTTAAAACGCCTTTTCCGGTTTCCACCCACCTTCGCGCAGAACTTGGTGGTGCTCGCGATTTCCCTTCTGGGAATCGTCATATTCATTGTCTACGAGTTTTTCCACGAAGGGCTGACGTTGCGTACAGGGCTGGCGATAGCCCTGCTCGCGGCGCTTTCGGCGGCTACAGGGATGTTGATCTATCAAGAGCGGAGGTCGTGGACCTTGCTGCGCGACCTCCGTGGGGCCCTCGCCAAGATTGCTCCTGCTTACGCTAAACTCACGGCGGGACAGCCCTCCGGGAGCAGCACAGAGCGACTCGAGCGGGAAGTCCGCACGCTCACCGAACGCTGGGCCGAGTTCTGCCAGCATTGCCAAAGGCTCCACGACGCGGAGATGCTTCACGCGGAGCATCTGGCCACGCTGGGCGAGCTGGCCGCCGGCGTGGCGCACGAAATCCGCAACCCGCTGGCGGGCATTGCGGGGGCCATTGAAATCATTACCAAGGAGTTTCCCCAGGACCATCCGGATCGGGAAGTGCTGGAAGACTTGCGGCAAGAAGTGCGCCGCATCGAGAAGACCCTGAACGATCTGCTGATATACGCGCGTCCCAAGCCCCCGCAGCTCGGCCGGGCAGACCTCAAGGAGGCCGTCGCGCGGACCCTCCAGCTCGCGCGCCAACAGACCGGGGACAAGAGAGTCGACTTTTCCATTCAGATTCCCCCGACTCTCCCTCCTTTCCTGGCAGACTCGGAGCAACTTCATCAGGTTCTGCTGAACCTGGTTCTGAACGGGATTCAGGCGATCGAATCTGAGGGCAAAATCGACATCGAGGCGGCGGCCCGCGACACGGCCGGGCCTGGCAATTCCGCCTATCTGGAGATTTCGGTGAGCGACAATGGCCCGGGCATTCCTCCCGAACACCTGGAACGGATCTTCCGCCCCTTCTACACTACCAAGCGCGGGGGGACCGGTCTGGGGCTCTCGCTGTGCCGGCGCATTATCGTTGCCCATGGCGGGACCTTGAACGTGGAAAGCCAACTGAAGCGAGGCAGCCGCTTCACCATTCGCCTTCCTTTGCGCGAGACATTCGAAGAAACCAGAGAACTCCATGTCAAATGAGAAAGTGCTGATTGTTGACGACGAGAAGCTCATCCGCTGGTCGGTACGCCGGCAGCTTGAAGAATGGGGTTATACGGCGCTGGAGGCGGAAAGCGGCACGGGGGGACTGGCCCAGATACGCGCGGAAGCTCCTGACCTTATCGTGCTGGACGTGCGCCTGCCCGACCTGAGCGGCATTGAAGTCCTGCGCGAAATCAAGCAGAACTACCTTTCGACTCCGGTGATCATGATTACGGCCGACCCCCAGCTCGACGACATCAAGGCGGCCATCAAGCTGGGCGCGCTGGATTTCGTCAAGAAGCCGCTCGACTTTGATGAATTTCAGATCACCATCGCCAACGCTATCGACCGCTCGCAACTGCGTTCCGAACGCGACAGCCTGCGGGAGGAGATCAAGCGGCGCTCCGGCTACCACGAGGTGGTGGGCAGGTCCCCGCGCATGGTGGAGCTGATGAACTTCGTCCGCAAGGTGGCCGCGAGTGAAGCCTCCACGGTCCTCATCCAGGGCGAAAGCGGCACCGGCAAGGATCTGATTGCCAAAGCTATTCATTACGAGAGTTCGCGCGCCGACAAGCCCTTTGTCGCTATCAATTGCTCCGCTATTCCGGAGACCTTGATGGAAGCCGAACTCTTCGGACACGAGCGCGGCGCTTTTACGGACGCCAAGGCCCAGAAGAAAGGCCTCTTTGAGATTGCTGACGGCGGCACCCTGTTCCTGGACGAAATCGGCGAGATGTCCACCTATCTCCAGGCCAAGCTGCTGCGGGTGCTGGAAGATCAAACCATCCGGCGGATTGGTGGGGTGAAGGACATCGGCGTCGACGTGCGGGTCATCGCCGCCTCCAATCGCGATTTGGAACAGGGCGTGCGCGACGGCACGTTTCGCCAGGATCTGTTTTACCGGCTCAGCATCATTCCCATCTTTATCCCTCCCCTGCGACATCGGCGGGAAGACGTCCTGCCGCTGGTGGACTTCTTCATTGAGCGCTACAACTTCCGCTTTCGTAAAAACCTCCGGGGCATTACGCCGGAAGCGCGAGATCTCCTGCTGCGCTACGACTGGCCGGGGAACGTGCGCGAACTGAAGAACGCCATCGAGCGCGCCATGATTTTGGAGGAGTCAGATTACATCTGTCCCACCTACCTCCCCATTCAGGTCACCGGGCAGACGCCGGGTTACGAAAGCACTCTGCCCGCGACAAGTGCGGATAATCCTGACGTCGCGCCGCTGACCGCGTCCGGCCCCACGTTGGCCTCCTGGCGGTCGCTGCCTTCCGGCCGCATGATTCCCGTCTTGGAGTTGCCGAGAGAAGGGACTTCGCTCGAAGAAGTGGAAAGGGAACTGGTTGGTTTGGCGCTGAAGCAGACCGGCGGCAACCAAACCCATGCCGCCAAGCTACTAGACATCTCGCGCGACGCGCTCCGCTATAAGATGAAGAAGTTCGGCTACGATTCCGAATCTGATACCTGAAGATAAGCCTCCCGTTGTCTTCGCTGTCCTGCTGGCGACAGGAGCGGACCTTTCCGGATTCGTGGCGGGATTCCTCGGCAGTGAAGTGCTCTACTTCTGGTATTTCAAAACGGAGTAGACTTCGTAGTTGATGAGTTTCTCGCGCCCCTTCAGGAATTCCAGCTCAACCAGGAAACCGATGCCCGCGACGCGCCCGCCGAGCGATTCCACCAGGTGCGCCACAGCGGCGGCGGTGCCGCCGGTGGCCAGCAGGTCGTCGATAATCAACACTTCCTGCCCGGGGGTGATGGCGTCGCGATGCATTTCGAGCGCGTCCTGACCGTACTCCAGGTTGTAGGTGGCGCGCGCAGTTGCGGCGGGAAGCTTCTTCGGCTTGCGGACCGGCACGAAGCCAGCGTTCAGGCGATAGGCCACCACGGGCGCGAAGATGAAGCCGCGCGCCTCGATGCCCGCCACGCGGTCGATCTTGCGGCCGGCGTAGTGGTCGGCCAGGACGTCCACGGCTTGGCGCAGGCCGACGGGGTCTTTCAGCAAGGTCGTGATGTCATAGAAAAGAATGCCGGGCTTAGGAAAATCAGGCACTTCGCGAATCAGCCGCTTCAGTTCTTCCACTCAGCCTCCAGTCCATTGAGTGATTGAGTCATTGAATCATTGAGCCATTGAGCTGGCACCCCTCGTTTTTCAGCCGCTCAATCACCCGATCACTCAATCATTCAATCGCTCAATTCCTTCACCACATCCCCTCAATCACGAACCTGTTGTACCGGCTGCGCACCGACGCGTCAGACTCCTCGATGCCTGTCACACGCGCGGCGCGCGGTCCTTCGGCCAGATGCCGCTTGAATTCTTCCAGCGACGCCTCGTCGCCAATCGCGTAAACCTCCACTGTGTCGTCCCAGAGGTTCTTCACGTAACCGCAAATGCCGAGTTGGTTGGCCACGCGCTCGGCGAAGAAGCGGTAGCCCACCCCTTGGACGAGACCCGAGACGATGTACTTTTTCGCGACCTTCACGCTCTCCTGGTAGCCCACAGTTGTTCTTCAACCGTGCGGCTCTTATTCGAGCGTCCCGGATTATATCGAACCGCGGCGGTCGCCAACAACTTTTGGCAGAGACGTGTTGCGGGCTGGTTTCCCAGCGGCTGGCTTCAGCCCTACTCCTTGCCCGCCGGACGGCGGCCTCTATGTGCGGCACGGGAGCGCCAGCGTCGGCAGCAACGGCTGGCCCCGCTCAAATCCGCCGAGGCCCACCCAGTACGCGCGCCGGCAGCAGGATGATGGCTCGCAAAAGCTCGAGGACTCCACCCACTGCGATGCCGACGATCCGGAACGGCAGCAGGAGAAGCCATACTATGGGGTAAAGCACGAGTGCCAACAAGGCCAGCGGCCAGCAAAGCACCAGCAGGATGCACCAGAGCAGGAATTTGACCATCATCGCCTCAATGTTTTCCTCTATTTCGTAGTACGCAGCACGGATGCGCAAGTTGCATAGCATCGGCGTCCTGCCCAGACGCCCGGCCGGGATGGGCCTGCTAGGGATCGACTTGCGGCATCGAGCGAAGCTGGGCGAGTCGCGCGGGATAATCGGTAATGATGCCGTCCACGCCGTCGGCTAGCTTGCGCTGCATCCAGCGCGGCTGATTCACTGTCCAGACGACCACTTGCAGCCCCGCCATATGCGCGCGGCGGATGAAGCGGCGCGACGCAAAAGCCCAGTGAGGCACTACCATCCGTGCGCCCACCAGCTTGGCACGACGTAGCGCCAAAAGCGGGCGCCTGAAGCTGACCCCCAGCGGCAGGGTGGCATCGAGCTCATGCAGCCGCCCGAGCGCGGCGCGGTCGAAGGAGATTGCCGTGACTTGGCTGGCCGTTCCCGTGGACCGAATGGTTTGCAGAATCTTGGCCTCAATTCCCGGTGAGGCGGCTCCGCCCTCCTTGATCTCGACGAGCGCCTTGCAGCCTCTCCGGCGTACCCACCACAGCGTTTCTTCCAACAACGGAATTCGCTGCCGAACGAAATCTCTGCGCGCCTTGGCCGGATTCCGCTCGTTGAACCAGGAGCCGGCATCGAGCCGCTTGAGTGCGGCAAGGGAATGCTCGCCCACCCAACCGCTTCCTGACGTCGTGCGCTCCAGTCTCGCATCGTGGATGACCACGGGCACCCCATCGGCGGAAAGGTGGGCATCGCATTCGATGCCATCGGCGCCCTGCCGTAGCGCCCACTCGAAGGCGGCTAGCGTGTTTTCGGGCGCATCGCCGGCCGCCCCGCGGTGCGCGAAGATCAAAGTGCCGCCGAAGCTGGCCGATTGCCGGCCAGCCGCCGCATCAGGTTGGTGCAACGTTTCCATAGGTACTGAGTGCCAGGCGCTGGGGCCAGGGGAACAACTCCCGAATCCCGAACTACTAATCCCGAGTCCCGGCGCAGCGCGCGAAGTTCTCCAGAGCAGCCCGTTCCTGCTCCGCCTTCCAGCCGAACCGAGAAGCGAAGATCGCCGCCACGGCCGGTGCGGCCGCGTGCAGCGTGCATGCGGCCCAGTTCAGGCCGGACCTGCGCAACAGGAAATCTTCCACGGTCAAAGCCATTTCGTGGCGGATAGCGAATTCTACTTCGGCGGCGAGCATGGTGGGCATGCCCGGCAGCGGTGTGGCAAGATCCTTCGCCACACGGAGCGGCTCAAGCACCAGCGGCCAGCGACTGCCATAAGTCCGTACGATGCGCTCGGCCGTTGCGCGTGGCAGATGAAACTCCTCGGCGGCCCGCAGCGAAGCTGATTTCACGAAAGTTTCGAACGGTCCTGTATATCCGCCGGGCAGCGGAACACACCGCGACGGGTGGCGGCCGAGGCGGTCTGGCGGGCTCGCCTCCAGGCGGGCCACCACTCGCGCCACCAGCTTCTCGCCTAAGGCCCGCGCGGTGGTGAGTTTGCCTCCGCAGATGGAGAGGAAGTTCCGGGCCCACGGATCTTCATGAAACCTGTACTCGCGCGTGGTGGCGGAGGGGCTTCGTCCGGGTTCGTAGACTAGCGCCCTTAAGCCGGTGAAACTGCCCAGCACCTGGCTGGCCTCGAGTGGCTGGCGAAGGACGCGGTTCAGCGCGCCGAGCAGGTAGTCGGTATCGCGCGGGTCAGGCTGCACGCTCGCCGGGTCGCCGTCAAAGTCGGTGTCCGTTGTGCCCAGCAGCGAGTAGCCATGCCAGGGCAGCATCAGGAAGACACGCTGATCGGCAAGGATGGCAGCGAACAACGCGTGCCCCTGGGTGAGGGGAGGAAGAATCACGTGCGTCCCCTTGGTTAGACGGATGGTCTTCGTGCCGTCGAAGCCCGGAACCAGCGCGCGCACGCGGTCCACCCAGGGGCCCGTAGCGTTCACCCAAAAGCGTGACGAAATCTCGTAGCGTCGACCGGTCAGGCAGTCTTCTGCCTCGGCCGTGATGACTGCGCCGCCCCGGCGGCTCGAACCCGGAGAGAGCGCCAGGGCGCGGATCGCTGTGTAGTTTGCCACCACCGCACCGTGTGCGGCGCCATCGAGAACGTTCTCCAAGGTTAGCCGGGCGTCATCCGTCTCCGAGTCGTGATAGATCGCCGCGGCGCGCAGCCCTTCCGGCCTCAGGGCAGGTACGCGGCGCAGGGCTTCTTGCGGAGTGAGCATCCGATGGCGGTCAGCGCGACCCAGATTGCCCATCAGGTCATACACCGTCAGCCCCAGCCGAATCTTCAGGGGATAGTAGGGGTCGCCGTGATAAATCGGCAGCAGGAAGGGCAGGGGACGCGCCAGGTGAGGGGCTAGATTGAGCAGCAAGCGCCGTTCGCGGCGGGATTCATGCACGAGCTTGAAATCGAATTGCTCCAGGTAGCGCAGGCCGCCGTGGATCAGCTTGGAGGAGCGGCTGGAGGTGCCGCTGGCAAAATCCTGCGCCTCGACCAAGGCTACCTTCAGCCCACGCAGGACCGCCTCGCGCGCTGTGGCCGCGCCGTTGATACCCCCGCCAATCACCACGAGGTCGAACCTGTATTTGTTAAGCGCCTCGAGGTCTCTCTGCATGGTTGCGCGCTCGCCGACAACAGCTTAACACAGGCAGAGGTGAGGGCACGCGCGCTGAGTGCGGGGCAGGGTGCAATCGCCAGTCTCACCCGCGGCCCCGCGCGATGAGCGCAATGGCGTCGGCGCGCACCGCCTCGCCGCGGCCGACAGCGTCCACGCCTTCGCCGGTCTTGGCCTTGATGCTGACCTGGGTGGGGCGAATGCCTAAGGCAGCGGCGAGACGCTGCTGCATGCGAGGCATGTGAGGCGCGAGCTTGGGGCGCTCGAGGCCGACCGCGGCGTCCACGTTGACAACGGCGTAGCCGGCCTGGTCGAGCAATCTGCGGACGTGACGCAGGAAGAGAACGCTAGAGGCGTTGCGCCACCGGGGGGAAGTGTCCGGGAAATGACGGCCGATGTCGCCCAGCGCCGCGGCGCCCAGCAGCGCGTCGCAAATGGCGTGGATGAGCGCGTCGCCGTCCGAATGGCCTACGGGGCCCTTCTCGAATGGGATTCTCACGCCACCCAGAATCAGTTTTCGTCCTGGGGCGAGGCGGTGCACATCGTTGCCGACGCCAACGCGGAAGGAATTCTGAATTCTGAATTGTGAATTGTGAATTGCCGGCGGCG
>Ga0315268_10004568_pt1 | contig 15016 bp, 12 predicted proteins | sample C1_top_MG_FD_204535 | JGI IMG/M metagenome (GOLD analysis project Ga0315268, IMG submission 204535) | Sediment microbial communities from Yellowstone Lake, YNP, Wyoming, USA - C1_top | ecosystem: Environmental > Aquatic > Freshwater > Lake > Sediment | place: USA: Wyoming | collected 2017-08-01
AGCTCCCCGATCGCATCAAGGAGGCCGTTAAGGTAAGGCACCTCAGGCACTTTCAGCTCAGCAAAGCCAGGGATTTTCTTGAGCTCTATTGCAGATAATACGATACGGGCCTCGGCGTATTCCTGGTATACATGGTCCAGGTGGCCTGGGAAATCATCATAGTAAGGTGCAATCCCATCAAGGCCTTTCTCAGCCTCTTTCAGGTGTTTTTTCGCCTCTTCGAGCTCATGGGAATGCATGCATTTTATGGCGTTCGAGCAGGAGCGCACCACAAGCCGGTTCTGCGCCAGGACGGCATCCAGCTTCTTCTCCAATTCGGATAGTTTCTTCTCTATCTCATGGATACCTATGTGCAATGTCATGGAAATGATATGTCCAACTATCATTAAAAAGACAAACAAAGAGATGAAATCATGCACGTCATACTATCGATCGGCGGAAGCTCGATTAACCCGGATGGGAAGCCGGATATGGGATTCCTTCGCTCCATTGCGAAGGCGATAAAGGCCAGCAAGAACACCTTCGGCATAGTGACCGGCGGCGGGACTATTGCGCGCACCTACGCTAATGCTGTCAGGGAGCTCGGTGCTGGCGAATACGACGCAGATATGATCGCTATCACATCAACGCGCCAGAACGGCCAGCTGCTGATCGCAGCGCTGCGCGGCGAAGGCGTGGACGTGAACGGCAGCGTGATGCGGGATTTCGAGAAAGCCAAAGTCATGGACGGGAACAAGGCCGTCGTGATGGGCGGGACGATTCCTGGGATAACCACGGATACTGATGCCGTCCTCTTGGCAGAAGCGACAGGAGCGAAAAGGCTGGTCAATATCAGCAATGTTGATGCTATCTATGATACTGATCCGAAGAAGAACCCGGGCGCGAAGAAATTGCCGAAGATGACTTATGATGAACTTATTTCGCTTGCGGCTTCAAGCGACAAGAGGATGGCCGGGACGAATTTCGTCTTTGACATCCTTGCCTGCAAACTCATATCCCGCTCGAATATAGAGACCCATTTCGTGTCCTGCAAGAAGATGGATGATATCAAGAACGCGATTGATGGAAAGGGGCACAGCGGGACCGTAGTCAGCGGGAAATAAGAAGGTCACTTCGTTTCTTCTTCTCCTGATTTGGCTGGTGAAGGACGAGAGATTTCATGCTCCCGCATCATTGTTTGAAGAACATCGGTAGATAAGCCGAGCGAAATAGCAGCCTTGTTCAGGTTCCAACCGTAATGTTTCAGCCTATTCTTTAGGAAACTGAATTGTATTTCTTGAATAATAGAACGATAATACAGGCCGGAGTCCAGCATGCTTGCGATGATATCTTTTATGGGTTCTGTTCCAGGAATGATTTCGTTCCCTGAAGAATTGCGGGAGACCTGATCAATGCGCCTCAAATGCGATTTGACCGTGTTCCCAGATATTCCAAGCAGTATCGACGCCTGTGCGATGCTCCCTTTGCTCTTTTCAAGCGCGATTTTTATCGTATTCTTCCATACAAATTCCATCAGGACACGATACCTTACATTCGGCCAGGAAAAATCTGCAAGCGTCGCTTCGATGCCCATTACAGAAGCGGAACCCGATTGTGTTTCTGGGCCTAACATCCTATCCAGAACGTTCCCTAGCACCGCATCGAAATTAGCGAGAATTTTTTCTTCGCTGGCGCCCGGACCGCTCTGCTGGATGGCTTCATCGAGGATTCTGCCGCATAGAACCGAAACGACCTTGCGCTCGAGTTTTTTTGTAGGGAGGTCTCTGGATGCGACGTTATGTGGTTGTCTGGTTCGGGATCGCTGACTGACGCTGTTGGTTTTATCTTCAACCATAAGTAGCAATTAGATATAACTATTTATAAATAATGAAGAAAAAAGAATTATCGGCTTATTCCTTGGCCTTCAGATGCCGCGCTATCTCCCTGTCGGTCAGGCTGATGCTTTTACGCCCCTTGGTCGTGACATAGGATATCTCGACGTTCTCCGACTGGAGCTTCTCCTCCTGTGTAGACTTGATGGCATCTATAGCCAGTTTGATAGCGTCATCTAGGACAAGCGTCTCCTTGTAACCCTTCTCGAGGAGCTCATCGACCTCTTTCTTGTTCGTCCCTATGGAATCCGCGCGGTATGCCGTCATGGCACCGCTCGGTTCAGCCTCGAAGAGCTTAGGCCCCTGGCTGTCGACACCTGCAATCAGCAGGGAAACACCGAAGGGCCTGATTCCGCCATACTGTGTGTAGAGCTGCATGAGGTCGCAGACGCTCCTTGCTATGGAATCGACCGCAGGAGCCTCGTTATAGGTTATCCTGTGCTTCTGGGATTCGATTCTTGCAGTATCAACCAGCCTGCGGGCATCTGCGATAAGGCCGCTTGCTGTGACACAGATATGCGAATCCACCTGGAATATCTTTTTCAATGAATCCGGGACCACCAGCTTCGAGTGGATCGATTTGAAAGCTACGAGCGCGACGCCGTCTTTCGCTGTCACGCCGACTGCTGTCGCTCCTCTTTTCACTGCCTCTTTCGCGTATTCCACCTGGAACAGACGCCCATCTGGCGAGAAAACCGTGATTGCCCGATCATAAGCCTGCGGGGAGACTCCGTACATGCACTTTCACCTCTAAGATTGAGACATATGCTGATTGGTCTGATATAGACGAAGGTAATTTATAAAGGTTGACGGTCCGCTCAGGGAGGGAAAAAAGCCGGGCCAATCATCGTTGCGGCGGACAATGCTAGCCTCGCAGCTCTTTCATGTGAATGATCCTTCTCTCGACCAAAGCCTTGGTCCCGATATCCTTCCTGTGCCACAACGGGCCGGAAACGAAACTGCATGCCTTCTCTGCGATTCGCTCCGCCTCTTCGAGCGTTTCGCCTTTCCCAAGGATCCCGAAAGCGCGCGAGGAGGATGTGTAGATGCTGCCATCTTTCTGGTAGACGGACGCGTAGTAGACGCTCGCGCCTGCGGATTTTATCTGGCTGCTGTCGACCGAGACTTGAGCATCCTTCAGGGGTTTTTCAGGGTAGCCGTCAGGGACCAGGTATTTCACGACCGTGCATTCGTCTGAGAATCTGGGCGCCTTCAGTTTGCCTTTTGCCATGGACATGAATGTCTGCGATAGGGAGCCTTCAAGCAGCGATAGCACGTTCATCGCCTCAGGATCGCCGAAGCGCGCGTTGAACTCTATGACCTTGATTCCGTCTTTCGTGGCCATGAACTGGCCGTAAAGCACTCCCTTGAACGGAGAGCCTTCCTTCTTGAGGGCTTGGACAACATCCTGGAGAATCTTCTTTCCCTCTTCCAGATCCTTCTCCCCCATGAATGGCAGCCTAGCCCCGCTGGAATAGCTTCCCATGCCCCCGGTATTGGGCCCTCTGTCGTTTTCCCAAGCCCTTTTGTGGTCCTGGACAGGTGGCATGGCGCAGATGGAGAAACCATCAGAGAAGCACTGCAGCGTGAATTCCTCGCCGACAAGCTTCTCCTCGATCAGGACGCTTCCGTCCTTTTTCATCAGGGAGTCGGCGTAAGCGATCTTCTCATCGATGTTGGCAAAGTGGTCTCCGCTGACCTTTACCCCTTTGCCTCCTGTCAGGCCCAGCGGCTTGATCGCGACCATGCCATAGTCTTTGATCACGCGCTCTGCGTCTTCTTTTGTCTTCACGACCTCATGCTTTGGGGAGCCTGGGATTTTGTATCGCGCAAGCAACGAGCGCATGAAGGACTTGTCCCACTCTATCCTGGATGCTGCTTTTGTCGGAGATGCGACAGCCATGCCTGCATCCTCCAATACGTCGCTCACCCCTGCCTCAAGCGTCGCATCAGGGCTGGCGAAACCAAGGTCGAAAGTTTTTCCTTCGATCGCTGAACGTACCGCATCCGCCTTCTCGATATCGCAAATCCAGTGCTCCTTGGCAAGGCGCGCTATCCCAGGGTTCTTCTTGGACATCACAGCGTAGAGCTCAGCATCCTCAGCAAGCCGTTCGGCTATGATATGCTCCCGTGCACCGTTGCCGATAAGTAAAACCCGCATGGGGAATGACTAGGCGTGAAGAGGTTAAAAAACGATAGTTGGTCGATATGCCCTTTACCGATATGCGCTTACTTGCTTCCGAGAAGATCCGTGATCGAGTCCATGAAGGATTTCTTGAGCGGCTTCTTTATCGAGAACGCCCGGACGATCGGGTAGTGCCTGATGATCTCGAAATTGAATTCAGATGAATCCGCGCTGTAGACATCGGTCTCAGAGCCGCTGATAGTGGACGCAAGCGCCTTTGGTTTCGATCTCTCGGATTTTTGGCTTCCTTTCTTGTTGCTCTTGCTGTTCTTGCTGTTTCTGCGCTCTTCGGCTTTCACTGCAAGCCGGGCTTCGGGCGAGTTAGGATCTTCTCGATCCTCTTTCTCATCCATAGGGTCGGACCATCGGTCTTCTTCCATATTTGATCCGGCCTTCATTCGAAACGCCTCCTGATGTAGCCCCCGTGCAGGAGCATGTTCAGGCCGTCCTCTGCCCTTGTGTGCGCGATGTTGTTGGCTTTGGCGAATTCCTTGATATCGATAGTCCCGCCATGCATCTTTATCCAGTTGAAGAGCGATTCCTTGAGGAGATCATCGCTCATGCCAGTCATCTTGGAGATGCGCTTCTCCAGCTCCTCGCGTTTCTGCTCGCATTCTAAGAGGATTCTCGTGTTCGCTTCGCTCGAGCGGACAAGGTCGTTGTATTTGGCAGCAAGGTCAGTGTGCCTGGCCTGAAGCTCTGTGAACTGTGTGGACATCTCCGATGCGTCGTGGTCCACGACTTTCGATAGCTCGGTTATCACTTCGTTCACAGAAGAATAGACGCAGCTCGGAGCTATATTGTAGTAATCCTCTGATACGCGCAGGATGTTAAGGAAGGTCGGAAGCACCTCGATGAGGCGGCTAACCCGGCTGCGGTTCTCAGGGATGGAGAAGACGAGCTCTATCTCATCAGGCCGGAACTCGATCTGGTATTCCAGGTACGGGTTTCCACGGAGATCCTGGCCCTTGATCTTCTCGATGGATAACGTGTCGCTCATGAATGCTATCTTGCTGAAACCAAGTCCGCTGAACAGCCCGGCCAGTGGCTTGAGGCTGCCTTTGCGGCTCGCTGCGATCCTGATCCTTTCATCAACCGGCATTTGAATCATCCAACACTACATTCACTACGCCTTTCGTGGCTTTCCGCATCTTCACAAGCGAGAACACCTTGATCAGGTTCTTCTCGTCTATCCCGAGCTGGCGCAGGAACGATATTATCGAGGGCCTTGAATAGCCGAACTTCTCCAAAATCGCGACCAGCTTCTCGCCATCGAGCATGCCATCGCCCTTCTCGAATTCCCTCTTCAGAATGCTGAGCTGGCTCTCATTCAGGCCGAACTCGTATAGCATCCTGACAAACTGCTCGCGTTCAATCTCCACGTCCATATCCCCACCATGTATCCTGAACAATAATAATGGCTCCTCGCCGTCTATCTTATCCATCAAGAACGTCATGACCCTTGATTGCCTGGCCGCGAATATCATGTTCACGGCAGCATCCCCTACACCGAACCTTGAAATCTCTGAATCTATGAAGTTCGAGTATCCGACCGATGCGCGCACATAATCCCTGAACTCTTTGAGGACAAGGCGCAGGACGAAAATCGTCCCGATGTTGCTGAATATCGTCTTATGGATGTCTGTCGGGTTCTGGGTCGCGACGATCAATGAGAAGTTGTATTTCCTTCCTTCGCGCACAATCGTGATGACATCGCTCCGTTCATCCTGGGCGATCTTCCATGCTTCATCCAGGACGACGAAGAGGCGCACGCGCTTGTCCTCCTCTTTCAGGGTCTCCAAGCGCATGATCTCCTTGATGTATTGCAGTATCGTGAGGCCGGCAAGGCTCCTCATCTCCTCTGTCGGGAGGTTGTGGAGGTCGATGCAGACAAGGCCGCTCCTTGTCAGGGTCTTCAGGTCGAATGTGGAGGTGCCAGCGAAGAAATCAGTGCCTTCGGAAGTGAAGCGTTTCAGTAGGCGGGCCGCTTTCTTGTCGCCTTTGTCTTCCAAGACTTCTACGACATCAAGCAATGTCGGCTTGCCTCCTTTGCCTTCTTTTGTCTTGCGGTCATAGACAGCTTCAAGGGCTTCTTCTATGTGGTCCCTCTCGTTCGGGTAGTTCTTGAGGTCGCAAAGTATATCGAGCGAGGACACGATCTGCTTTATCCTGCTCCTGGAGGTAGTTCCCACAAGATCGAGTATGTTGAGTCGCTCCTCTCCTAGGTTGATGACCTTTCCGCCGGCCTGTTTCACCCATCTATCGTATTCCCCCACCCAGTCGAGGATGATGGCGTTCGTGTTCCAGATAAGAGAGGCCCGGGTGAGGAATGTCTTCACTGTGTAGGATTTGCCAGCGCCAGTGATACCGAGGATCGCGATATGCGGGTTGATCAGCTTGATCGGGTCCCAGAAGACAGGCGTTCTCAGGAACCTTGTCTTGCCTATGTAGACCCCGTCGCTGGGGGCTGAAAGAAGCAGGTCCTTCCTAGGCTCTGGAGGGTGCACGAGTATCATCTTGCGTGCGACTTCCTTGGAGAGCATGTATGATAGCTTCATGGGTAACTCATATCCTCGGTGTATGATTAGTTACTCGTTGAGGGTATAAAAAGGATGATGGTAGGAGGGACGACGGAGCTGGGATATGGGTTAGGAGAAGATGGTCATCCAGTATGCCCCAACTTTCGCACCTCTTCTTCCAACCTCTCCATCACCATATCGAAGAACCTTGCCGGGAAAGACCTGCCTTCCTTCGGAGGGCATCCGTTGTTGAACTGCCCGGAATAGACCCTGCGGTTCTCGCTGTTTTCCCAGATTTCGGTCAGCGATTTCTCCCTAAGGTCGCCTTGGATGCTGATGTCATCCCCAGGGCATCTGAGGACCTTGCCGTCTCCGCGGAGGAACATGCCTACCGCGACCTGGTTGCATGGAGCCGCTCCGGCGTATGCGGTGATGCCGATAGAGCGTATCTCTTCGATGCTCGTGATTCCGCGCTCCAGGTTGAGAAGATTTATCTTCACATACAGTTCCAGGAGATCCTCGGTGGATGGAACCATCTGGCAAAGATTGTCCAGAGCACGTCCAGCGACCATGGTGGGCGCCAGTATCGGTTGGGCATGTATCTTGCGGGCGAACTTGTATATCTCGAACATCTCGTCTATGTTGGCAGGGGTTATGGGCGTGCAGACGAAAGCGAGGCGCGTGGCTTGCCCTGGGATGAACTTATTGAAACCATAAAGATCCAAGTTCTCGAGTGCGATTTGCCTTTTCAAATGGTACCCATTACGGCCGACAATCCCATCTTCAGTAGCTTGATCGAATGAAGTCGTACCAAGGAGTATCGAGACATCAAGATCCTTGAGGGCCGCGCAAAGCGCTAGAACATCCATCTTATGGATACGCATCGAAAGTAAATCATTTCCTAAGACATGCCCTTTGGTAAATATCAATGGGGTTATGTCCATCTCCCGGAGCATCCTTAGAAAGCTCAGTAAACCCCTCTCTTCAAGCGGCTCCCCGGGCCCGATGAGTTTCACGCTCCTTAAGCCGAGCGATTTCGCTTCCTGCAAGTGCTGTCTCAACTCGGCAAGATCCATCCGCTTTTCTTTGCGGAATTCCGGGGTTCTCCTGAAACAGTGGCCGCAACTCAAGCTGCAGGAACCGTTGCCGGCGAGGTCTATATCCATGGTCAGCAGTTTCCCGGTTTTCGCGGCATCCTCGACTTCGAGCCGGCTGAATGTCCAGCCATGGACATCGTTGATAAAACCTTCTGGAACTTTCTGTCCCTCGAATCTGGGGCCGAGGAAAGGAAAACTGAGTTTTTTCATAGCTGCCATATGTTCACCATTTTCAACCAATTTGTGGTTGTTAGTGAATATACGTAGCAATTGGAGTATAATAAAGATTTTATCAAAAAATGAGCAAAAATGATAATGATTTAAACTATTTCAATAATAATGCAAAATTTATGGTCAATATAACTGACATTAAGCTCGACAAAGCCGACAGGGTCATCCTGACAGAGCTTGACAAGAACTGCAGGGTCCCGATATCGAAACTCGCGAAGCTGACGAGAAAATCCAGGCAAAGCATCGAGTATCGGATCAAGAGGCTAGTGGAGAGGGGCATCGTTACAAGCTTCAATGCCTCGATAAATCCGCACGGGATGGGCTACAAGATATATAAGATATACTTGCAGCTCCGGAATATTCCTGACGAGCGCACGAAGCTTTTCGCTTACCTCCGAACATCAGGAAACGTCTACTGGATGGGCGAAGCTGATGGCGCATGGGATCTTATCTTCGGCGTATTTGCCAAGTCGGATTATGAGTTCTATAAGTTGAAGAACGAAATGGTCTCGAGCTTTGGGCCGATCATTGTGAAAAATTATTACGATGTGCTTGTAGATGTCAAGCAATACCCGAAGATGTATTTCACTGGCGAGATATCGAAGCCGACCATGTTCGCAGGCGAGATAGTGGTAAACGAGCTCGACGCGCTCGACCATGCGATTCTGGGCGAGATGGTGAACAATGCGAGAATTCTCATTACCGAGCTCGCAAACAAAACCAAATCTAATCCCGCGACGGTAGCGAACAGGCTTAAGAGGTTGGAGAAGCTCGGCATCATCATCCAGTACCGAATCGGAGTGGATCTGGACAAACTCGGTCTCGAGTACTACAAGGCTATTTTCCATCTAGACCGCTATACCAAGGAGGATGAGAAGAAGCTCCTTGAATATATGTCCGGACTTCCAAGCACGCAGTACTTCATACGCAATATCTGGGACATCGAGCCCGAGCTGGTGGTTTCTGATTATCACGAGTACAGAGAAATAATCGAACAGGTGAAGGACGAGTTCCCGCTTGTCATAAAGAACGTGGAAACGGCATTGATGAAGAGCGATGAATGGACGCCGGGGTTCAGGAACCTGCTGGGCGCTAAGGGATGATGAAGGCGCCAAGCGTTGAAGTCATCAAGCAGCTGATTTCCTGAAGAAAGCAAGCGCCAGGACCGAAAGGACCACGAACGCAGAACCGCAGCATCCGCTCCCTGTGCCTGCTCCGCTGTTGCTCCATTTCGCGCTCTCGGCTTTTTGATCGAAAGCCTGGCTAGGGCTTATGCCCGATGGGGTCATGCTGACCATATTCCCGGCATTGACAGGAACGGAACCACCATTCGCATCTGAAACCGTGACGACCCCGTCAAGGACCTTGACAGTGCCCTCCTCTGTCGCTGGATCATAATAAGATGAATATTGCGTGCCTTGCACGCCGATGACGTCGCCTCCGATGGTTTCCTCCCATTTGGTGCTGTGACGGTTGACGACATCTGAGAACAGCGCGCCCTTCACGAGTTCGATGACCACGTCGAGGCTGCTAGCCGAACGGGGCTCCAGCTCTTTCATGTTCAGTTCTGTATCTGGATCAAGGAACAATTTGGAGCCGTCGTCAAGGATTATTTCTGCCCTTCCGCTAGGACCTGTCCTTATATCATATCCGGTTCCGAGGGGAAGTGCCTGGTTCACCTGGGCCCATTGCCCGCCGGGGCTGCGCACCTCGACCTCGCCTTCGAACAGATGCAACGTTGCGCCTTGGGGCGCTGCGACCTGGCCCGAATCGGTCAAAGGAATGACTTGGCTGCCTTGGGACGGTACGACTGGTGGTGTTACCTGGCCGGAACCCGTGACTGGGATGCCTCCAGTATACGGGCAATAGCATGTGCATGCCTTTCCCTGCGGGCATTCGCATGCGACCACGCCCAGTCCTGGACGATTAGGCCCGCTGGGGCAGTTCTGGTCGCACGCTATGCCATTCACACCGCCGCAAAGGAAGCATGTATTGGCGCCAGCTGGGCATGAGCCTGCAAATGAAAAATTCGAAAAGAACAATAATCCGAAAACTGCTATCAGAAGCGCGATATAGATCCTCATAACGAACATCCCCAGAACGGATTGTAATGAATTCATTTAAACATTGCGGATAGGGTAATGAAATTGATTTGGCAGTCGAATTCCATGGCAAGGATTATGCAGGAGGTATTGAACGGGGGGCTTTTCCGCCGGCTTTCAGGCTCAAGTCGGGTTTTTCCGGAGGGACGAATGGGGGGCTCATCTCTTTGCCCAAGGAAATCTCAAGCTGCTTCTGCCAGTTATGGTTACTCTCTGGCAGATTCTGCTCCAATGTCCTTTCGGCCCGGTCCAGATATTGCCGGGCTTTGTCGGCATACTCTGCTTCTATCGCCCCGGAAAATGATGACTGGGGGAGTTTCTCGACCGAAGCCTCGAAGGGTTTTATCGCCTTGGCAGATAAGGAATTATTGTCATTGGCAGATACATGTTGATTGTCATATAGGGTAGTCTCCTCGGGTCCGGCTCTGCTGCCGAATTTCCCGCTATTGACCTCCTTCTCGATGCCGGATGCAATCTTGTCATACATCGCTGCGGCAGAAGCGTTGCCTGTATACCTATGATACTCCGCGGCCTGCCGGGCCATCTCTGCAGCGGCTTGGTAGTCATTGGTGCTCGTGGCGTTGCTGATTGTGGCGTTGATATTCTGGAGACGTACGGATTCCTGCTGCTGGAATAACGGCCGATCCACGGCATTTTCAGGGCTGATAGGTTCGAAGGATTTTGGATTGGCGGCGAAATCCGCATATATCTTAGCAGCCTCGGGATTTGTTTCTTTCAAAGTTTCCGCACGGCTTTTCGCCATTAAGACAGCAGTTTCGATATCTCCTGATTCAAATGCGGCCTTTATGCCCTTCTGGATTCTTGTCTCGTCTGTTATGTCCTGCCCGCGCCCTTGCGCCAAAAACCTTTCAGCATCCGGCGGCAAGGATGCCCAGTTCAGTTGACTTATCCTCTCTTGTATGAACCCCTCTATATGGCTCGCGGCTATTGCATCGTATGCTGCCAGGGGTCTGCCGGTCTCGGGGTCGATCATCGGTTTGCCTGTTGCCGGGTCCACCATGTCCGGCGATATCAGCCCTTCGTGACGGGCTGCGTTCGCGATAAGGACCTGGTTCGCAGCAGCGTGCTGCTCGGATGCCTGATTGTTTATATCGGAGATTATTTGCGCGCCTTCGCTCGGGTTGCCCATGTAACTCAGGTCGCCCAAGACCCCGTTCGTTCCGGTAGCCCGGTTGCCGACTATAGTCTCGATATGGTTCAATTCCTTGCTGAGATGCAGGTATTCGACCGCGTTCAGCTTGTCTTGCGAAGAGAATGTATCGGATTTCAGGATTTCAGGATGGGCTGAAATGAGCTGGAGATCATCCATCTCCTTGATCTGCGCTCGTCTATCCGGGTCTTTCTCAGCCTTCAGAGCATTGGCTCTCGCCTCCTCGCAGGCTCTATGCTGCGCTGAATCCTCATCAAACTTGGACTTCGCCGCGAGTTCCTCCGCGTACATCCCGGCGCTTTGGGAATATGCTTCCAGGACTTCTCGGTACGGCTGGGTCAGTTTGTTGTTCGCATCGACAAGTTCTTTCACAGCACGGCTGTCCGATGTGCCTAGACCCAGGCCGATCTGGTTCATATTGGAATTGATCGCGATGAAGGAGGAGCCCATAACTTTCGCGGCTTCTTTAAGAGTGGTTAAATTAGCCTCGCCAAATATATTCTGATAATCAGCGAATTTGGTTCCCGTGGCGACTCCGTTAAGGACCAGCATCCCGTTTTTATCTAAGGAGCCAGGCAGGGTCAACTTCCCGTCAACAGCCGGAACAAAGCTAGCCAATAGCCCTGCCCCGGTGGCGGTATCATTGAATGCTATCGTATATGATTTAGCGCCATTCGCGGTGACGTGCTCCGAATAGCTTATCGTGCCGGTCGGATTGTCCTTTGTGGGAGGCATGATGTTCGCTATGGTCTGAGAGTAAGTCACGGATTTGTCCGTGCCATATGCGACGCTGACGTGCGAGACGAACTCCTTCCCGCCGGATGTTCCGGGCACTTTCACATCCCAGGACTGCTTCTCTATGCGCCCGTCAGCGCTTATGGTTATGCTCACCCTGCCATCGACCGCGCCCTTGGATGGGTCCTTGACAGTCATCACGACAGACCCGTCCCTTTTCACATCTGATTTCTCCACCCAGACCTTAGACTTGTCTGGAAGGGTGAAAAAGAAACCAGAGCTTTTCCTCTCTTCGTTCATCACTTTGACAGCCAGGTCCTTGACGAATTTGTCCCTTTCCGAGCGTTCCTTCAGGGAATCGCTGCAGAGCGCATCGAAAAGGCCCTCGCTCCCCCTTCCGGACATGGAGTTGCCGATAAGCCTTCCGATTATAGAATAGGAAAAGGCGAGGGCCAGCCAGCGGGAGAAACCCTGGAAGACGTTTTTCGAGAGAAGTATGTGAGCTGTGGGCGCGGCTTGCACCGGAGTCGCCATCTGTGGCTTGGCTCCGGCCCCCCCAGGAGTGGCAGTCTCTCCGGTCATGCCTTTAGGCCTCATCTTGAGATCCATCGTGCTCACGAAAGCGACCTTGTACGCCTGGGCCTGCTCTTCGGTGTTTTTCCCTTTGGCTTTAGCCTCCTGCTTGGCAACGGATGCGAGCTTTTTCGCGTCACCATAAGAGGAAACCCCCTTCGAAGCGCCCCTGACGCTGTCGACCATGAATCCGCTGCCTTGTTGCTCGGTCGATGCATCCGCATTCTTTGCAGTGTTGACGGCTTCCCAGATCGATCTGAGATTCATCGAGAATCCCCTGCCGCGGGCCTGGTATCTGATATGGCGCCCGACGCGGGGCGATGCGAGATTGAAGCTTGAGAAAGGGTTCCGGCCGCTCACATACATGGCTCCCATCAGGAGCGAGATGATGAGTAGGAGGGGGATGCATAATGGCGGGATGGTGATGGCATTCAGCGGAGGCGGGGGAGGGCAGTAAGATAGGAGGTCCGCTGTCGGAAAATATTTGTCCGGATTGAATGCGGCCGGAGCTTGGGCATCCGCCGGCCAGGTAGGGATGTCGCTGACCTGGCTGGGGATCTTAGTCGCGCTCAGGCCTGTGAGTTGAAGACATTGCTGGTATCCGCATTCAGGACCACTGGAGCAGAAAGGGCAGTATAAGACTATGATATTGAGGCATGAATGGGAATATTCGCTGAAATTGAAGCGCGCGACCCCGTTATTGTCCGAATAGACCTTGAACAGCTCATCAAGTCCGGAGCCGTTCTCAAGACGTATCAATATGATGGAATTGTTGATAGGCAGCCTGGTCGGGTGGTTGCTGATATTCTCATAATATATATTTGATTCGATGGTGGTCAGGTTCGGATCCATTGATGATACGATCTGGGCCTCCGGCCGGCCCACCAGCTCCTGGCAAGCCGAGCAGCTGCCGAGCAGGGTGATGGGATTGGTTTTCAGCATCCCGCATAGCGGACAGGGGAAGGCGCTGGTCGTGCCGCCACCCGGAGGCGTGATCGGGATGGCGGAAGAAGAGAAAAGCAGCCCTATCAGGAAAAATGAAAGGAACGCTGCGAGAGCAAGCTTCATGAATCTAATATTTTGTTATTATTTATAATTAGCACAGCCCGGGTGATAAAGCCGGAATCCGCATGATTTTTAATTCACGGGTGCCAAACCCCTTTCATGAATAAATGCGGGCTTGTCATCGCACTCCTCATCATGTCTTCGGCCGCATTCTCCGCCACCGCCGTGGATTTCCAATTCCTCCCTCCCGTAGTGGCGATGGTTGTCGTTGTGTTCATTGCCCTTGCTATCATGCTATCCCATTCAATCAACTTGCCTGCTTTCGATGTGTGGGTCAAGAATGAATTAAGGGAATTCATTGTGGGGGTCATCTTGATCGTCGTGGTCACAGGGGCGGTCATCGGATCAAACAGCGTAGCGCAGATTCTCAGCGGGAGCAGCACCCCGGCATTGGCTGCCACCCAGGTGATGGACCACTGGCTCAGCCAGTATTATTCCTCATCCATGGATGCCATCCGGGCCATCAACAGGTTGAGGATCGCTGTCAGCTACTCCCCTTCGATGTCTTCCCCGAGCTATTATGTGGGTGTTTCGTATTCCTCTGCTCCACTCAGCGGCGCCGCAGGCCTTCTTCAGCCATTGAGTGCCGGGATACAGGCGCTGACGAATGCCGCGTTCGTGATCGAAGGGCTCAGACTGATCGTCCTTTTCATGAGCAATATCGCCGTGCCTGTGCTGTTCCCGATAGCCTTCGCATTGCGCCTGGTGCCATTCACAAGGAAAGCAGGGAACACCCTCATCGCATTAGTGCTCGCCGGCGTAGTGATACTGCCATTCTCGATCCTGATAACAAGCTCGCTGAATTCGCTGATCCCGCCGGCCCAATGGCCTGATCCGCACCTTGTCATGAACAGGGAGGTCGATTTCAAGAGCTGGACCGGTATCGGAAAGACAAGCGAAACCCCGCTCAATATCCTTGATGCCAATCCGTGGGCCATGACGGTTGCGGAGCCCTTCTGCTCGAGCGTCATCATCAGGATCCTCCTGGCGATGACCGATCTTCTCTTCGGTTATGTTACATGCTTACCGCTCCTTTTCATCCCCTATGCAAATGCGTTTTATATGCTGTGCGTCGAGATCAACCAGAATGTCGTGTATCAATTGATCGTGATGACATTCCAGAGCATCTATGCTTCCGCGATGATGCCGTGGCTGGCGGTGTTCGATGCAGCAGGGGCTTCAAGGGTCTATGCTGAGAACGGATTCGAAGCGATTTTCATGTTCCTCAAAGACGTCAACAACCTAGTGCTGATCGGCTACCTCGACATGCTTATGATAGCGACATTGACGGTCGGCGGGGCAAGAAGCCTATCCGCTGCCCTTGGCGGCGAGTGGTATATGGCCGGGATCCAGAGGCTGATATGAAACCGCTGCTGATCGCATGTCTATCGATATTCCTGGTCGGGACAGCTTCTGCCAGCATGAATTGCGAAAATTCTGTGATTGGCCAGATGATGGGCAGCCAAG